>Ga0180432_10000793_pt1 | contig 51279 bp, 38 predicted proteins | sample SS_ome_10_FD_132414 | JGI IMG/M metagenome (GOLD analysis project Ga0180432, IMG submission 132414) | Hypersaline lake sediment archaeal communities from the Salton Sea, California, USA - SS_1_MS_2 metaG | ecosystem: Environmental > Aquatic > Non-marine Saline and Alkaline > Hypersaline >...
AACTTTGATATCCGCGCCGGTACTTTTCGCTTACGGCAACGCTTACCAGGCGGTGGTAAGCCGAGACGAAGCCGACGTCTGCCAACCGGTAACGGCGGTCTCGCAATTGTCAGAATGCTGATCCTTGGTATAAGCCCTCCATACAATATGACTGAAGTCGCCGGAGCAGCCGGCGTTACACAACCTCGAGCATCTCAGGTATTCCGTTCGCTGATGCAGCTTGACCTGGCGGATCGGGTGAACGGCGAGTGGTCAGTTGATCGAGGCTCATTACTGGATGCATTTCTTGAGGAATACAAAGGCCCCGGAGGCTCTGAGTATTTCCTCTACGGATTGGGTTCTGCGTCTGAGAACGCTATTCGACTCACTGAAGTATATCCAGAAGGCATGTTTGTCTCTGCAGACCTGGCGGCTGATGTGCTCGCACCATGGCGCACCCCGACACGTCTTGTAGTGTATTCGAAGAACATGATCTCAATGGATTCGACAGATCTCGTTGTAGCTGAGGGAGAGGTGGACTCGAACGTTATCCTGCGAAATCCCAAGGATAACTCACTCTTCCGCGTCCCTGACTTTACAGCCAGTGTTCTGGATGGTCGTGTCCACCTCGCACACCCGTCTCAGGTACTCTGGGATCTGCAACAACTTGGTGGAGAAGACCGTGTTGAAGCAGCGGAGAAACTGAGAAGCTGGATCCTGGATCACGCGTGAGTGCCCTCGAATTACATGCGCGTTCGATCGCAGACGATCTGGCCTATTTCGCACTCAGTGATGTGTGGAGCATTCTCACATCCCAAAAGGAGGAGCCAGCCGCGCGACTGATTGGCGGCCAGATGGTGAGTCTCCATGCGCATCGATTAGAACTGGATCTCTATCGTGAGAGTCTGGATGTCGACATAGGTTTTCCTCAAGTTGTCGCCAAAGATCCGTGGTTTGTGGAACTGTTGATAGAAAGAGGCTACACAAGGAAGACAGGGAACACCTATGCTCAGCGTGTCGAAGACCTTCCAGAGGAAATGGTCGAGCATCTGGATTCTGCCCCGGAAGCACAGGTAGACATCCTCGTTGCACCCTACAGCAGCCGAGTGCGAAACAATGTGCGCCTGGGTGAACATCTCACCACGTCGGAAGTTCCGGGCTTGGCAGAGACACTCAAACGACCTGCAATAAACCTCTCGGTTATTATGGAGCGTCTCAACGGAAAACGCCTGCAAAACACTGTCAGGCTGCCTGATGAAGTCTCCACTCTAATACTGCGCGCTCATGCTTGGCGAGTTCGTGGAGGGTCCACAGATGCTGTCGATCTCTGGCGTTCCCTTGAAATTGCAGTCGCTGCTGGTATTCGAACCGAAATGTCCAGTAGCGAAGCAGGTGTGGAAGCGATGGAGATTCTCGAACGTACTTTTCAGGATAAAGCCGGCAAAGGAATGGATATGCTAGCAGCAGCACAGGGTTTATCGGATACTGCTCGCCAGAAGCTTCATACGAGGATCAAAGCGTTAATCAAGGCGCTCAGGACATAGCAATCGCCGAGCCTTACCCCCTTGCCAATATCTTCAGGACTACGCATTATGGTGTATTCAAAACGTGAGTTCACATGCAACTCTAGCTCAACCAGGCAGAGCAGCGGACTCTTAATCTGCGGGTTGTAGTTTCGATTCCTACGGGGCGCACCAGTCAGACCCCTGCCGGCTTGGTCGGTGGGGGTTTCTTCTGGGTGGTTTCTACCGCGAGATTTGCCAGATCAGCAGAAGCACCGTCGTGAAGCTCGAGAGCAGGGCGGTGGTGTCGCGGAGAACCTCCCAGGTGGTCCGGTCGCTGTCAACCAGCTCGGGGACGAAGATCTCTGATCCCGGCAGCACCTCGGGGTCGGGCAGGATGAACCAGCGGGGCTGCCAGGTGCTCCCGTTCGGCAGGGTGACCCGGGTGTGCCGGCGATCGGCGGCCTTGGTGTACCCGCCGGCCTGATTGATGTAGTACCGCGGGGTCTTGCCCCGGACGTAGAGGATGCTGCTCGGGTATCCGACCTCCCCCCGAACCATGACGAATTCCACCCGGGGCGGGACGTAGAGCGAATCCCCCGGCTGCATGGTAATGTTGTCGATCGAGTCGGGCCGCTGCAGGGCATCACGTAAGTTCACGTTGATCCGGCCGGCGTCCTCGATCCGGCGGTAAAAGCGGGCTCCTTCAGGAAAGGCGAAGGGGGTGAAGCCGCCCGCCCGGGTGATCAGATCGGCTACACTCTCGTCGGCCTCGAGCAGGGCGAAGGTGCCGGGGAAGAGCACCTCACCCTGCAGGATCACGTTCCGCTTCTCTTCCCACTTCGGTTTCTGCCGGACGAACACCTGATCGAATTTGCGGAGCCGGAAAGCGTCCTGAGCGCGGGCCGCGTAGGCGGTGTCGATCGGAACCTGGAACTTGCGGAACTCGGTCACGCCCCCGGCAGCGGCCTCGCCCATCCGAACGACCTCGGCGCTGATCGGCCAGGCATCCTCGGTCAGGCCGCCGGCCTGGACGATCAGGTCCATGACCGACATCTCGTCGTGCAGCAGATACTCTCCCGGATCCTGCACCTGGCCGTAAATGGTCACGTGCGGGCGCGGGTAAATATCGTGGATCGACCAGACCACGATCCGGTCCCGCCGTTCGAGGGCGATGTTTTCCTCTGGATCGCCCGCCATCACCCCCTCCAGCGACCGGCTGAGCTGGAGGGTCGTCGAATCGGGTCGGGTCCGGATCACCTCGACCCGGCTCATGAGGGCTTCTTCGCGCAGCCCCCCCGCGATCCGGATCGCATCGCGGAGCCGCATTCCTTCCCGCCACTGCAGCTGGCCCGCGTTCCATAAGGCCCCTTCCACCACGACGAACTCGCGTCTGTCCTCAGGGACGCCGAAGACGGTCACGACATCGCCGTCGAACAAATCGAGACCGGTGGTGTCCCCCGACAGCTGCTGCCCGAGATCGACATCGATGAAGATCCGCACCCAGGGAGTAGCCCCACGCTCGGTGGGGGGCAGGATCCGGGCGACCTGGGCCCGGCCCAGCAGAGCCGAGGCGGTGATCCCGCCGGCGGCGGAGATGACATCCGGCAGGGTTTCACCGGGCAGTATCTCGTAGATTGCCGGCCGCCGGATCCGGCCCTGGATGATGACCCGGGATCCTGTGGGAGCGATGTACACGACGTCGCCGTCCTCGAGACGGACGTCATCTGAGGTGCGGCCTTCCAGCAGGTATCGGTATGCATCGAGCCTCGCCAGCTCGCGGGAACCGCGCAGGATCCGTATGTTCCGAAGACTCCCCTGGGGGGTCGGACCCCCCGCTGCGTACAGAGCGTGGAAAGCCGTGGAAACGCTGCTCAGGGTGTACGATCCGGGCCTGAAGGCCTCGCCCAGGATGAAGATCTTAATGGCCCGGAGCTTGCCCAGACTGACATCCAGGAACGCGGTCGCTCCGGGACGGCCGTAGTTCAGAGCCTGCCGGGAGGGGGTCAGGAACTGGTAGAGACGCTCCTTTGCCTCCTCGAGGGTCAGATAGGCCAGGACGACCTGCCCGGCGTCGGGGACGAGAACGTAGCCCTCCCGGTTGATCGTCACGGTATGCACCTGTTGGTACGTACCGGTGATCATAATGATGACCTGATCGCCGGGCCCGAGGCGGTAATCGGCTCCGACCGGTCCGAAGGAGGACGGTTCGAAGTCATCTACCGCTTGGTCGAAAATACGTTGTCCGAACACCTCCAGGACCAGAGTCGAATCGAATTCACCCTCTACGAGTCCGAAGTCGTCCGGGTTCTCGAGAAAGTAGCGGGTAGTGTCCACCCCGGTGATGCCGCGGGTTGTATCGGGCTCGGGGATCATCGTTTCGGGCAGCTGGAACTCTACCTCTCCGGTCTCGGTAGTCTGTCCGGTCATACCCATCTGCTGCAGCAGCCTGAGGATCCGGGCCTTCTGCTGCGGGGAGAGCTGGTTCAGCTGTTCCCAGGTGATACCCGGCGGCAGCTGCTGGGATGAGACCGAGCGGATCGGGGAGCACAGCAATAGCAGGACGAGCAGATACGGAAATCGTGGGAATCGCTGTCGGCTCATGGCTCTTCTACGGCATGAGGTTAAGGAAACATCGTCGGGACCTTTTACGGTCCAGTACAACCATGATACTGTAGATAAAAAGTGCCGGGAGGTACAGCACCGAAACAATCCTTCAATCTTGACCCCCGAAGCAGGACCTCTGTACTTTCCGGCGCGGGTGTGGAGACCTGATACATCCCGTGTCCAGGCTACACCCTCTTTGCCAGGTAGTATCGGGGAGCCATGAGCCGATCGTCCGACGCCACGACGTACACGCGCAATCTCATCTCGATCATCATTCCCTGCCGCAATGAAGAAGCCTTCATCGACGCCTGCCTCGAATCGGTGGTCGCCTTCGAGGTTCCCGACGGATGCCGGACGGAGATCCTCGTGATCGATGGGGAGTCGGAAGACCGCACCCCCGAGATCCTGGCTGCCTGGGATGAACGCCAGACGAACCTGCGGGTGCTCCGCAACCCCGATCGCTACCAGTCCTTCGCCTTCAATCTGGCCCTGGAACAGGCCCGGGGGGAGTGGATCGTGCGCCTGGATGCGCATTCGACCTATCCCTCCGATTACCTCGGGCTCTGTCTGGAAACGGCCCGGCGGACCGGAGCCGACAACGTGGGCGGGACACTCATCACCCTCCCCGGGGGGGAGTCGTATCAGGCCCGTCTGGTGCAGGCGCTCACAACGCACCGTTTCGGAGTCGGGGATTCCGGATTCCGCACCGGAGCCGGGGAGGGGCCGGCCGATACCGTCCCGTTCGGTTTCTTTCGGAGGGAGGTCTTCGACCGGATCGGCCGTATGGACGAGCGCCTCATCAGAGCCCAGGATTACGAGTTCAACCGCCGGATCTTGGATGCGGGGGGGAAGGTCTGGATGAACCCGGCCATCAGGATCTTCTACCGTAACCAGCCGACTCTGGCGGCTTTCTACCGCAAACAGGTCACCCGGGAAGCACCGTACAACGCCTGGCTCTGGTACGTGGCGCCGTACGCCTTCACGCCGCGCCATGCCGTGACCGGTCTCTTCGCGGCCGGCGTGCTCGGCGGTCTTGTCCTGAGCCCCCTTTCGCCGCTGATCGCGGCTCTTTTTGCGGGCGTCATGGCGCTCTACCTGGTTCTCGCCCTTGGGGCGGCCGTCCAGCAGGCGGCTCGCTACCGGGATATACGGCACATTCTGGTTCTGCCCCTGCTGTTCTTCCTCTACCACTTCCTGCACGGTCTGGGGGTGCTCTGGGGGTTGCTGCGTCTGGCGACCGGCACAGCGCCCGTTCAGCGCCGCACCGGATCCCGGACCAGGGCTGGCACCGCCAGGGAACGGTTGTAGCCGGCCCGTTCGAGGATCGCGGACAGAACTGCCATTAAAAGACAGTACGCCGGGAGTTCGACGATGATGACCAGGTGCCAGAAATACAGGTCGAACCACCCGAAAACGAGAGTGGCCGCGATGCAGCACCAGATCACCATGATCCAGCAGTTACCCGAACGGCGGGCTATAGCGAAGAGCAGATAAATGATCGCTCCCATATACAGGACGTAGACGAGCGCCCCCGCCCACCCCAGATAGATCAGCAGGGCTCCGAAGAGGGTGTGCACGTTCGAAGTGTAGACTCCCTGCGTGTCGATGGTGACGTAATTCGGATCCAGGAAACTGACATACTCCCGGCCACTCAGATACCGGAAGATATTCACGAAACCGGTGAATATCCGGCTCACGGGATCGTGCTCGATGAAGGGGAAAGCACCGCGCACCGTCTCGCCGAAAGTGAGCACACCACTGTAGAGGTAGGACATCAGGTGCCGGGCGAGGAACCGGTACATGGATCCATCCAGCAGGACAGCCGGATTGCGCCCCCCGAAACCGACCAGATACACACCGAAGAAGAATACCGGAAACAGGGCCGCCAGGGCTGCGAGACGGCGCACCGACAGCTTCCATCGCCCCGTGGCGATCCGGTACAGCATCCCGGCCAGAAGAGGGATGAAGATCCAGGTCTTGACCTGGTAGAAAACGACGAAGACGAACCCGGCCGCGATCGTGATCCCGGTCAGGGAACGGGCGGAACGGCTGATCCCGATCAGGAACATCAGCAGAACGATGAGCAGGGTGAGCAGGTGGCCCGCGAATCCGTACCCGTATTCGAGTTCAAAGGCCTCGCTTCCGAATCCTGTCCATCCCCCGGCCGCACTCAGGGATGTTCTGAAATGGAGTACCAGCACGGCCATGATCAGCCACGCCAGGACAAGACTCAGCACCTGGCCGGAATGCTCCCCCGGCAGGGGACCGCGGGCTTCGTTCCCGCTCGAGAAAGGGGATCGGACCTGCACTCCGACGATCGCTCCCGCACCCCAGAACAAAAGCAGTCCCGCCATCCAGTAGAGGATGGATTCCATGTGCAGGGGGATGAAGCCCAGCAACGGCGCCGTCAGCCAGGTGATGATCACGGCTCCCGCATAGGGAACACCCAGCATCGCCACGGGAGTAAACCAGGTCCGGTAGAGGCGGTGATCCAGATAGAGCAATCCCGCGACTTCACCGACCAGCCCGCCCACTATAAGCACATCAGTCATGATGGATATATATACTGCACATGGAGTGAAGATATCCAGGATACACCCGAACCGTCCTGTCAGCCGCCGAGAAGGTACGACGGTTGATTACCGGGAAGGGCGGTCTTCTGCCCGGACAGCGCTGCGGAAAGGAGTGAGGCGAGTGAACGAGGTACCGGAACAGCCACGTTGCGGGCCCGACTCCACCTTGGGGCTGGCGGTCGCCACTATGGCCGATCGGCTACCGGTTCTGCAGCGGTTCGTGGAAGAGTCGGCGCGCGGCCTGCAGGATTTCGACCAGGTGATCATCGTCGTGCAGGGCTCATCAGGCGCCGGGATCCCGGAACAGGAGCGGATGATCCGGGAGATCGGAGTGCGGGCGCAGGTTGTGGCCTCGCCGCTCACCGGGATCAGCCGGAGCAGGAACACCGCTCTGGAGCAGGTCGCGACCGACTTCCTGTGGTTCGTCGACGACGATGTCGTGATCGAAACCGATGCCGCGAAAGAAATCAAAGCATCACTCGCCCGGGTGTCCGGGGATGCGGTGACGGTCCGCATCCGCTGCCTCGAGGATCCGGATCAGCTCTATAAAACCTACGGGCCGCAACGTGAGATCCGGCGGCTGCACGCGCTGAAGGTCAGTAGCATCGAGATCATCGTCAACGTGTTCGCGGTGCGCGCGCTGGCGATTGTATTCCCGGAACAGCTCGGCCTCGGAACCGCCCTGCCGGCGGGCGAGGAGAATCTCTTCCTGCTCGAACTGCTGGCCCGGGGCGGCGCGATCAGGCATCTGCCGGTCGTGGCCGGACGGCACACCTGTACGGATACGCGCCGGGAGAAGGAGTGGCGGAATCCCGCCATTCTCCGGGCCAAGGGGATCGTCGCCCGACGTCTGGGGCTGACACTCGGCCTGCCCCTCATTCTCCGGTGGTGGTTTCGCGAGAGCCGGCGCGGGATGCCGTACCGGTACGGGCGCCATCTCTGCGACGGTTTCTTCCGGAGCAGGCGCTATCTGAGCGATACGCCGGGGCGATAGCGCCCCGGCCGGTCCCCGTACCGTCAGCTCCGGTCCCCGCCGTGCCGCAATACCGACCCCAGCCGGGCGAGGCGATCCCGGTCACGCGGGGTGAGGCAGAAGAACCACACGCTCCCGCAGCACGCCGCGAAGACACCGAGGACCAGGAGAGTTCGTAGAAACGCACCCGGCAGCAGCTGTGACAGAGCCATAACGGCAAGGCAGCCGGCGAAGAAGAGGGCCAGTGTCTGGATGATCCCTTCCGAGAGGAAGACGGCCACCGGGGTGGCACTCAACCGGCCGGCTGCGGCGAACAGCAGGACCGCATCGATGGCGGCCCGTAGCGACCAGGCCAGAGCGGCTCCCGTGATACCCCACAGACTGATGCCGAGGTAGAGAGCGGCCAGGTGAAGAGGCAGTTCGATCAGGTGGAATTTCGCCGTCAGATCGGGCCGGCCGGTCCCCTGGAGCATTGCGAACGGCACGTTGGCGACGGCATTGATCAGCACCCCGGTGGCCAGCAGCTGGAGAAGGAGGGTGCTTTCGGCGGCGAACCTGCCGCCGAGCCAGACCTGCAGGATCTCCCGGGCGAACCCCGTGAGCAGAATGAGGATCGGACCGATAATAAGTAGCAGGTACTTGACAGAATCGGTGAAGAGCCCGGTGATGTCACCCTCCCTGCCCGACCCCTTCAGGGTGCTGAAGGCCGGGAACAGGGTCGCCACGAGACTCCCGTGGATGATCGACAGGCGGGTGACCGCCTCGTACGGGGCGGTGTAGTAGGTGACCGCCGCCATGGAAATCATGACCCCGATCAACAGGCGATCGAGATACACCAGGAGTGGATTGACGATGCTGGAAACGGTCACCCAGCCGCCGAAACGGATGATCCTCCGGAGCCGGTCGGGCTGGAACCGGGTCAGGGAGCGGAGCGAGGGGAACACCCGTACGCACAGGACATACAGCACCGTGACGGTGACGAGGCGGTAGACGACCAGGAGCGCGATGACGCCCGGGAGTTTCCACCCGAGAAGAACGGCCAGCAGCGGCAGGAGGTAGTTCGAGGCTATGGCGGGGCTGCGGACCGCGTTCACCAGGTCGAAACGCTGGGCGGCTTCGAGCACACCCTGCAGGGTTCCGGAGATGAAGACGAGGGGGATGGCGACGGCGACGATGTACAGGGCGGAAAGAGCCTCGGTTGTCAGAGAGGCCGGCACCTTGAGAGCGACTTCCACGAGCAGGGGAGTGCCCAGCATCAGCAGAAGAGCGCCGAGGGAGCCTAGTGCAGTCTGGGTCAGCAGAACGGTCGAGGTGATGTCATCGATGCCTGCAACGTCATCCGAACTCAAGGCTTCGGCCACGAACTTCGTCGCCGCCCGACCCAGGCCGAGGTCAAAGACGTTGAAGTAGCCGAGGATGACCCACGTCAGGGCCAGGATACCGAACCGTTCAACACCCAGCCCCCGGATCACGAAGGGCATAGCGATGACCGCGATCACCAGCGGCACGCCCTGGCCGATCAGGTTGTACAGCGTGTTGCGGGCGATCATCGGCCGGTATGTCTGTTCGGCGGGCAGCATGGACCCCTGTCGGGCGCCTCCTGCGTTCGATGCGAACTCGAAGGATATCACCGGTACGGTATTCCTCCAAGCCGAGGACGTGCGTATCATGAGAGATATCGCGGCCGGGCGGTCCGGCTTTGACTCGCAGGGCCGAACGGGGGACTCATGGCGGGTGATCAGGAAATCGGATGAAGGCATCGGCAAACAGATCAGAAGGCGCGCCTGAGCCGCCGGCCGGCAGGTGGCCTGCGGTCACCGTTCTGGTGCTCAACTACAACGGGTGGCGGGACACGATCGCCTGTCTGGATTCGCTCCGGCAGCTCACCTATCCGAATTACCGGATCGTCGTCATTGACAACGGCTCCAGTAATGACTCGGTGGAGATGATCAGGGCCTGGGCCGGGGGTCGTCTGGATACGGACGGCAGCCGGACCGGGAGCGGTCCCGCGGTACCGGTCATGGAGATCATCGAATACGAACGCCCGACGGCGGAGGCCGGAGGTGTCGAGGAAGAGGAAGAGCGGTTCACCCGCCTGGCGTCCGACCGTCGTCTCGTGCTCATCCGCTGCTCCGGGAATCTGGGCTTTTCAGCCGGGAACAATGTCGGGATCAGGTACGCGCTGACAGGGGACTGTGCCTACGTTCTTCTGCTGAACAACGACACCTGCGTCGAGCCGGGATTCCTGGAACCGCTGGTCTCGGCGTGCGAACGGTATCCCGAAGCGGTCATGGCGACCGGGAAGATCTTCTACTTCGATCCTCCCTCGACCATCTGGTATGCCGGCGGGCGCATGGATCTAGTGCGCGGAGGGGGTGTTCACCGGGGCATCGGGAAAACCGACCGGGGACAGTACGATGCCCCGGGCGAGACGGATTTCGCCTCCGGCTGTCTGATGCTTCTCGACCGGCGTATCCTGACGGAACTGGGGCTGCTGGACGAACGCTTTTACCTCGGCGGTGAAGACAACATCCTGTGCTGGAAGGTGCGCCGGCACGGGTACACCATCAGATACGAACCGGCGGCCCGGATCCGGCACCGGGTCGGTGCGAGCCGGGAGACCATCAGACCGCGACACGTCTACAACTGCTATCTGGCGAAAGCCCTCGTCATGAAGCGTATCCTCAGGCGGGGCTGGTGGTTGCTCTGGTACGGTCTTTTCCGGGCTTACTGCCTGACGTGGGCGCGCTACCGGCTGAAACGCCGTCAGAGCGAACAGGTCGGATCGGCACTCCCTCCGGAAGCATTCTACCGGGCCATCGACCTTGCCCTGGCTCACGCCCGGACGAAGGAAGCGATCACGGGAGAGGATCTGGCCGCGGTCGATCGTCTGACCGGGGACTGAGGGCTGACTGCTTGCGCGCCACGCAGACGATCTTGAAGGCGTGCCGGCGCAGGCAGGGCAAACGGGCAATGATCGCCTGATCCAGTCGCTCGAGCCGGCCGAGTAACCGTGCAGACCGGAACGGAATCAGAGGATACAGCAGAGTGGTGATGGCGTAGTACCGGCAGGTCACGTCGGCGAAGCGGGTCGCGAGTTTTACGCGCTCCTTCTCGGTGAAGATATGGTCCGCCGCCCACCGCGTCCGGCGTCCCCTGAGCACGCTGATGCGCCTCATCAGGTTCAACAGGGGATTGTGTCCGAGGGTCTCCACGGCCACGAAGATCCCGCCCGGTTTGAGGACCCGGTGGATCTGGGCGATGGCACGATCGAACTCCAGGCTGGAGAGACTGCCGAAATCCGAGACACCGTCGAAGCTCTCGTCCGGAAAGGCCAGGTGATGCGCGTCCATCTCGAGGAATGAGGGACGGTTACCCTCGATCACGGATGAGGCGAGCAGGTTGCCGATCTCCAGCGCCGGGCTGCTGATGTCGATGCCGATCACCCGATCCCGGGGGCGCTCCAGCTGGATGGTGACAGTGTGGAAACCCTGACCGCAGCCCAGATCCAGGATGGTGAGCGGATGATCGGAATCCGGGAATGAACGGATGACCTGCACCCAGTCGAGCCAGGGGTGCCGGAAGGTGCCGGCCGAGGTGGTGTCACGGTCTCTACGGTAGAGATCACCCGCGTTCGCCTGAGTGATCCGATAGAGGATATGACCGGCTTTGCAGTCGTAGTGGTCTTTCTCCCGGGCTGATACTGTCGGATCATCATTGCGGCTCATTGTTGCCTTATGAAAGAATGGTACTCGTCAACGGATCGAATCTAGAAACAGTGTAGGGACTCCGGTGGCCGAGCACAATTCCACCGGACCTGAAGGGTGTGGCTTGCCCCGCAGCAGGGGATGCGCTTAGATTCCGGCGGTTCCGGAATCATTCGTTTCTTATGCCGACAGGCCGGCTGGGAGAATGCCCGCGTGCGTCGCACCATCCCCTTCTTCAACTACCCTGCCCTGTTCGCCTCCAGCGAGGACACCTACCTCGACACCATCCGCCGTGTTCTGGCGGCGGGCAAATACATCCTGCAGGAGGATCTCGAGCGCTTCGAACGCAACCTGGCGGCCTGGCTCGGCGTCGGTCACGTCATCGGGGTCGGCAGCGGCACCGACGCCCTTCTCCTGGCCCTGCGTGCGGCCGGGGTGAAACCGGGTGATGAGGTCATCATGCCGTCGCATACTTTCGTGGCGACCGGCAGTGCGGTGCACTACGCAGGCGCCGTCCCGGTGCTGGTTGACGTGCGGGACGATCACCTGATTGATCCAGCTGCAGTCCGCCGGGCAGTGACCCCCCGCACCCGTGCCGTCGTGCCGGTTCAACTCAACGGCCGTACCGGCGAGATGGACACTCTGCAAGAGATTGCGGTCGAGAACGGCCTGGTCATCATCGAGGATGCCGCCCAGGCGCTCGGTTCGCAGTATGACGGCCGGAAAGCCGGGACCTTCGGAGTGGCAGCCGGCTTCAGTTTCTATCCGGCTAAACTGCTCGGCTGTTTCGGAGACGGAGGGGCCGTAGCGACCGATAATGACACGGTTGCTGAACGCGTCCGCCGCCTGCGCGATCACGGCCGAGCCCAGGATTACGGTGTGCGGGAGTGGTCGTACAACTCCCGACTGGACAACCTGCAGGCGGCAATCCTCGACCAGAAACTGGCCATCCTCGACGACGCCTTGTCCCGGCGGCGGGCCATCGCCGCTCTCTACCACGAACGCCTGAGCCGGCTGCCCGGCCTCCTGCTCCCGCCGCCCCCCGGAACCGGGGGACGTCATTTCGATGTTTTCCAGAACTACGAGATCGAAGCCGAGCGTCGTGACGAACTGCGGAATTTCCTGGCCGAGAACGGGGTGGGCACAATCATCCAGTGGGGGGGGCGGGCCATTCACCAGTTCCCGGCTCTGGGATTCGAGGTCGATCTGCCGGTCACCGACCGTATCATGGCCGCTTCGCTCCTGCTCCCGATGAACACCGCGCTCACTGATGAGGACGTTCTGTACATCTGCGATCTGTTCGATACCTTTTATGGGGATTGAGCAGACAGCAGAAAGGCAGGCTTGTGACCGACCAGCAAGAGACCGATATACCACAGAGTTCCGGCTCGCCCTCGATCGACGATCTCCAGGATCCGCGACGCTTCGTAGAGCCGCTGACGGTTGACAGACGCGATCCCGACCGGCTGCGGGAGATGCTGCGGCGGATGCTCCTGATCCGCCGTATCGAGGAGTGCATCGCGGACATGGTCGAGCGGTCCGAAGCGATCTGTCCGTGTCACCTGGCCATCGGACAGGAGGCCTGCGCCGTCGGGGTGGCCCAGGCGCTGGATCCGGCCCGGGATCAGGTCTTCGGCGCTCACCGCTCGCACGGCCACTACCTGGCGCTCGGCGGCGACCCGACCGCCCTGCTGGCCGAGGTGCTGGGCCGGGAGACAGGCTGTTCGGGGGGTATGGGGGGCTCGATGCACCTCACCGCTCCCGAGCGGGGTTTGATGGGGACGGTTCCGATCGTGGCCGGCACCATCCCGATCGCGGTCGGAGCCGCGCTGGCCGCCCGGATGGACGGTGCCGGGGCGGTGGCGGTCACTTTCTTCGGCGACGGGGCCGCCGAGGAGGGGGTCTTCCACGAATCCCTGAACTTGGCCGCGACGCACCGGCTGCCGGTAATCTTCGCCTGCGAGAACAACCTCTTCTCCAGCCATCTCCACATCTCGCTGCGCCAGCCGGCGGGCCGGATCGCCCGCTTCGCAGAAGCCCACCTGATTCCAGCCGAGACCATCGACGGCAACGATGTGCTGGCCGTTTCCGATGCGATTGCTCGGGCGGTCGAACGGGCTCGCGGGGGCGAAGGGCCTTCCTTTCTCGAGATGGTGACCTACCGCTGGCGGGGACATGTCGGGCACCGGGAGGACATGGACGTCGGCGTGAGGCGCAGCGGGGACCTGCCCCGCTGGAAAGAACGCGACCCCATCGAACGTCTGCAGGCGGGAATGATCGCAGCCGGGATCATCGACCAGGATACGGCGACCGCACTCGAGGCCGACGTGCAGGCCGAGGTTGCCGCTGCGCTCGCCGCTGCCCGTCAGGCACCCTGGCCCGATCCGGGGGCGACAGAACGGTATCTCTTCCAGGAGAACTCCCATGAGTGAAGAGACTGTTCGCATACGCTACGATGCCGCTATCCGTGAGGGCTTCCAGTACCTGCTGGCCACCTACCCCGAGGTGTTCGTTATGGGGCAGGGGCTGTGGAGTCCCTGGTACGTGGGGAATTCCATGAGCGAGCTCGAAAAGGAATTCGGGACGGACCGCATCATAGACACCCCGGTCTCCGAGGCAGCCTGCACCGGAGCTGCGGTGGGAGCGGCGATCGCGGGCCGGCGGCCGGTGGTGGTACATCCGCGCATGGATTTCATGGTTCTGGCTCTCGATCAGATCGTGAACCAGGCTGCCAACTGGTCCTCGATGTTTGCCCGCCGGGTGAGCGTTCCGCTCGTCATCAGGGGAATCATCAACCGTGGCGGCGAGCAGGGAGCCCAGCACTCCCAGGCCCTCCATGCCTGGTTCGCTCACGTGCCCGGTCTGCGCGTGGCCATGCCCGCCGGGGTGGCCGATGCCCGCGACCTGCTCGTTTCCGCCGTGCTCTGCGACGATCCGGTGCTCTACATCGACGACCGCTGGCTCTACGATCAGGAAGGGGAACTGGCCGCTGAACCGGACCGGGAGGCTATTTTCAGGGGTTCGCTCGTGCTCCGGGAGGGGGACGCAGTCACGGTTGCAGCGGCAGGCTGGACGGTGGCTCTGGCGCTCGAGGCGGCCGACGAACTCGCACGTGCCGGGCACGAGATCGACGTTATCGATCTGCGGGTTATCAATCCACTCGATGCCGACACCGTGGCGGCCAGTGTGCGCAAGACCGGTCGGCTGATCGCTGTTGACGGTGGCTGGCCCACCTGCGGTCTGGCGGGGGAGGTGATCGCCGCGGTGAGCGAGCGGCTGGAGCCCGGTCTCTGGAAAGCGGCACCGCACCGGATTACCCTGCCCCGGGCGCCGGCACCCACCAGCGGCCCCCTCGAGGAAGCCTACTACCCGACCGCAGGCCATATCGTCGAGACCGTCATCGATATGCTGTGACCGACCGGATGCGGACATGATCAAGCGGCTCTTCGATCTCACTATCGCCCTGCCGGCCCTGCTGTTGCTTTCCCCCCTGCTGGGGCTCGTATCGCTCGCCATCTGCCTGGAGGACCGGGGCTCACCGCTGTACCGCGCTGAGCGGGTGGGCCGGGACGGCCGGATATTCCGGATGGTGAAATTCCGCTCAATGGTCACCGGGGCCGATCGGAGCGGGGTCATGTCGACGGCCGGCGATGATGCCCGCATCACCCGGGTAGGGCGACTGCTGCGCCGTTTCAAGCTCGATGAACTGCCTCAACTCATCAACATCGTGCGGGGTGAGATGAGCCTGGTCGGCCCACGGCCGAACGTGCCCTCCGAGGTCGCGCTCTACTCCGCTGAGGAGCAGCGTTTACTCTCGGTACTTCCGGGGGTGACCGACTTCGCCTCGATCGTCTTCAGCGACGAGGGGGAGATCCTGGATGGGAGCGCCGATCCGGACCGCGACTATAACTTGCTGATACGCCCGTGGAAAAGTTGCCTGGGACTGCACTACGTGGATCACCGCTCCTTCGGGCTCGATCTACGCCTGATCGCCCTGACAGCACTGACTCTGATGTCGAAACAGCGGGCAGTGCGTTCGATCGTCCGGGTCCTGGAGTGGACCGGGGCGGATCGAGAACTCATCCGGGTGAGCCGGCGATCCGAACCCCTGAAGCCGTCTCTGCCCCCCGGCGTCACCCCGGAGACCTGGGAGAGCCATCTGACCGCAGGATAGGTCAGCTGCTTTCTCGGGCTTCATGTCTTCACGCTTTCTCGATCACACCCGATGGTTGTATCATCTCTCGTCTCGGTTCGACCGTCCGTGATGACAGTCTAAAACAAGAATCATGAGGGTTCGGTTCAAAAAGGCACCAGAATCACTGTGAGCTATCCCGCACTGAAATTCTGTCTGGATCTGCTGATGTGGAGCCTGGCCGGCTTTATCGCCTTCAGACTGAGACTGCCCGATCCCTGGCGGGATAATATGCTCACCTCCCTGTACTACGTTCTTGGTTCGCTGCCGATCCGGGTCGTGCTGATCCCCGTCTTCTCTCTTTTCCGCCAGTCATGGAGCCGGGTCGGCGTGCGGGATCTCATCCACATCGGGCAAGCGGTTGGTACCGGGGTGGTAGTGTTGACCGTTCTGTCGCTGCTGATCCGTTCGGTCTTCGTCACCCCACTCAGCGTTCCGTTCATAGAAGGCGTCTTCGCCCTGTCCTTCCTCGGGGCTGCCCGACTTCTGATCCGGCTCTGGTTCGAGCGGGGCAAGGCTCTGTCATCCCCCGGAGGGGTCAGACGGGTTCTGGTGATCGGGGCCGGCGAAGCCGGCACCATGATCACCCGTGAACTCCTGAGGCATCGAGAGACCGGCCTGAGACCGATCGGTTTCCTGGACGATGCGGTGGGTAAGCAGGGCCGCCGGTACGTGGGACTGCCGGTCCTGGGCCGCATCACCGATCTGGCCCGGGTGGTCAAGGCAACCCGCGTCGAGGAAGTGCTGATCGCGATCCCGTCGGCTTCGGGCATCGTTGTGCGACGCATCGTCGGCCTGGCGCGGGCCGCTGGCGTGCGCTACCAGATCATCCCTGGGGTCTACGAGATCCTGCGCGGTTCGGTCTCGGTATCCAACATCCGGAAGGTGGATGTCGAGGACCTGCTCCGCCGTCCCCCCGTGAAACTGAACCAGGAGCAGATCGCCACTTACCTGCAGGGCAAGGTGATCATGGTTACCGGGGCGGGGGGATCGATCGGCTCCGAGTTGGTCTTCCAGTGCGCCCGCTTCAATCCCGAACATGTCGTTCTGGTCGGGCGGGGCGAGTACAGCCTCTACAGCCTCGAGCGGCGGATCGAACGACGCTGTCCCGATCTGAGTTATACGGCCGTGATAGGCGACATGCAGAACCGCTCTAAACTCGAACATCTTTTCGGCCGCTTCCATCCCGACGTCGTGCTGCACACAGCTGCACACAAACACGTCCCGATGATGGAAATCAATCCCGACGAGGCCGTCGCCAACAATGTCCGGGGAACCGGTAACCTGGTCGACATGGCTCTGGAGTACGGTACCCGGCGGTTCGTCAACATCTCCACCGACAAGGCCGTGAATCCGACCTCGATCCTGGGGGCGTGTAAGCGTGTGGCGGAATATCTGGTGCGCCGGGCGGCAGATCGGGCCGGTCCCGACCAGATCATGGTCAGTGTCCGGTTCGGGAACGTCCTCGACAGCCGGGGGAGCGTGGTCCCACTCTTCCGCGAGCAGATCGCCCACGGCGGTCCGGTCACGGTGACCCATCCCGAGATGATCCGCTACTTCATGACGGTCGAGGAGGCAGCCCAGCTCGTGCTGCAGGCCGCCGGCATGGACGAGAACGGGGTGATCTACATCCTGGATATGGGCGAGCCGGTGCGGATCGCCGACCTGGCGGCCGATCTGATCCGTCTCTCGGGCCTGGAACCGAACGTGGATGTGGATATCACTTACAGCGGAATCCGGCCGGGGGAGAAACTCTTCGAGGAACTGCTGACCGACGAGGAGGGCGTCCAGGCCTCCTACCACGAGAAGATCTTCATCGCCCCGAAGAACGGGATCGAAGACTGCGAGCGGTGCGACGTGCTCATCCGGGATATCCTTCAGGCCGCCGACGCAAGGGACCACGAGGCTGTCAGGAGGATCCTGAAGGAACTCGTCCCGTCCTATCACACCCTGGAGATCAATTGAGGTGGATACCGCCATGCCTGACGAGCTTTCCCACGCCCCCCCGTCACCGCTCCCGGACGGGCCGGAGCCGCTCTCCCTCTACGCTTTTCTGGCTTCGCTCCTGGCCGATCTGCGCCTGCTTGTCGGACTGCCCCTCGCCCTGGCCGTTCTGAGCGCCGGTCTCACCCTGCTGGGCGGTCCCGGCTACGTCTCGGAATCGAAGTTCACCCCGAACGCGACCCGGGGAAGTGCAACCGGGCTGGCGGCCCTGGCGGCGCAGTTCGGGGTGTCCACGGGTCTGCCCGATGCCGGGCCGCCGATCGATTTCTACGCCGAACTCATCAGATCGCAGGAGTTCCTGGGCGAGGTCGCCGCCTCGACCTTCCGCCTCGACCGGCTCTCGCGCCGGCACGAGGCCTTCACGGGCGATCTGGTCGCCTACTACCAGACTCGCGGCGAGACCGATCAGGAGCGACTGCGGCGCACCGTTGAGGATCTGCGCACGAGCATCACCATCCGCAAAGACGTACCGGCGAACCTGGTGACGCTCAGGGTAGAGGTCGACCGTCCCGATCTGGCCGAGATGATCAACCGCCGCCTGCTCGAGAATATCGATACCTTCAATCTGGAGAAACGTCGCTCCCAGACCTCGGCCGAGCGCCGGTTCGTCGAAGAGCGCCTGGCGGCCGCCCACGACAGCCTGGTCGAGGCCGAAACCCGGCTCAGGGACTTTCTCGAGCAGAACGTCGGGTACGAGGATTCGCCGACACTGCGCCTGACATCCTCGCGATTGCAGCGCCGGGTCGATCTGCACCAGCAGGTCTACCAGAGCCTGGCCCAGGCCTGTGAGGAAGCCAGGATCGACGAGGTCCGCGACACCCCCGTGGTGACCATCGTGGACAGTCCCGAGGGGTGGGTAAAGCGGGAGCGGGGGCTGATGAGGAACAGTCTCCTCGGTCTGCTCCTCGGGCTCTTCGCGGCAGTCGGCGTGACGATCGTCCGGGACTTCCTGTCCGGCCAGCGACGGTCCGATCCCGAGGCCTTCGAACGGTTCCGGAACCGGCTGCCGGGAACCGTCGGGGAATAGTCACAGTGAGGGCGTCCGTCCTATTCTGCCTGCTCCTGAGTACACCGGCGACTCTGCCGGCGGCCCCGCAGTCTCCGACCGGACCACCGGCTCGTTCCGATCCGGTCACGGCGCCCGTCATGGCCCCCGGCGATCCCCGGATCGAGTACCTGCGGTACCTGCAATTGACCGGGCGTGCGCCCCTGGAACCGCTGATGATTCTACCCCTGGCTTCACGTGCGGCCACCCGGGTCGAAGGTCGCGGACCATGGGGTGCGTTTTTCGGGACGACCAGGGGAACGCGGACGTTCGGGCCGATCCAGATCGGACTGACGCCGGTCCGCCTGAGAGCGGTGTTCAACAGCGATTTCCCCGATGCGGGGAACGACGGCGCCCTCTGGGCCGGCCGGGGTATCTCGAGCAGTCTCGAAGCGGGGCTTTTTGCCACCCTGTCACCGGTTTCCGTTCAGTTCGCTCCGGTGGTCCATTTCTCTCAGAACCGGGACTTCGACACCGTTCCGATGGACGAAGCGGGGTACTCGGAATTCATCTACCCCTGGCATCCGAAGAGGATCGATCTGCCACAGCGGTTCGGGACCGATCAGGTGAGGGGGATCGACTGGGGGCAGAGTGCGGTGGCCATGACCGTGGCGGGGATCAGGGCGCGGTACGGCACCATGAACCTCCATTGGGGACCGGCCCGGTACAATCCGATCATCATGAGCGAGAACGCGCCGGGCTTCCCCCACTTCTCGCTGGGAAGCGCCGAACCCTTCCGCCTGCTGGGTAGCCGCTGGGAGGTCAGCGCCCTGTGGGGGACTCTGCGGGAATCGGACTTCTTCGATGACGATCCCGACAACGACCGGCGGTACCTGAGCGCCTTCGTCGGGGACGTGCAGCCCGCCTTCCTGCCCGGTCTCACCCTTGGAGGAGCCCGCGTCTTCTACCAGTATTTCCCCGAGGACGGCCTGCGTCCGGCCGACTACCTGCGGTTCCTCGAAACCCTCTGGAAATGGAGTCGCCGAACGTCCGACAATCCGTCCGGCGAGGATGACCGGGACCAACTCCTCTCTCTCTTCGGACGCTGGGTGTTCCCCGAGTCGGGTTTCGAGGTCTATGCCGAGTGGGCCCGCAACGATCACAGCGCCGACCTGCGGGATTTCATCCGCCAACCCGACCACTCGCGGGCCTGGACGATCGGATTCCAGAAGGCGCTGGGGGGCGCGCGAGCCGAGTACCTGCTGGGAGCGGAACTCACCCAGCTCGGTCGAAACATGACCGCGCAGGTGCGACCGACCCCGGTGTATTACACGCATCACAAGGTCATTCATGGTTATACCCACCTAGGGCAGATGATCGGGGCCATGATCGGACCGGGCTCGGAAAGCCAGCGGTTCGAGCTGACGCGGTTTACGGCCCAGGGCGCCACTCGTCTCGCCTTCACCCGTGTTCGCTGGGACAATGATTATTATTTCGAAGCTATGGCCCCGACGACATGGAACGCCAACGACATATCGAACACCCTCTCACTCGAGCAAGCGGTTTTTCTCGGATCGTTCCTGCTGAGCGCCGAAGTCGCCTGGATCTGGCGCCTGAACCGGAACTTCATCCTCGGCCGCGACGCCCACAACCTGCGGCTGCAGCTCAGTCTCGGCCGTTATTGAGACGGGATCGCCGTGCTCTTTACTTCGGCCGCACTACCGCCCGACCGATGCTGTGATAGATGAATCCGCGTTCCTGCATCATGGACAGGCTGAAGATATTTCGTCCGTCGATGATGAGCGGTGAGGCCATCAAATCGTGGATGCGTCGCAGGTCTGGCCGGCGGTACTGCTGCCACTCGGTCAGGATCACGAGTGCGTCGGCCTTCGTACATGCATCGTATTCATCATTGATAAAATCCACCTCGGGCGGGAGTATCTCCCGAGCCGTCTGAATAGCCTGAGGATCGTGAACTCGTACTGCGGCACCTAGCGACAGAAGCTCGGGGATGACAACCAGGCTCGGGGCTTCACGAATATCGTCGGTGCCGGGTTTGAACGAGAGACCCCAGACAGCAACGATGCGTCCTGAGAGGTCGTTGCCTAACTCGTCGACGAGTTTGCCGACAGCAACCCGTTTCTGCTCTTCGTTCCATTCGTTGGCGGCCCGCGGGATGCTCATATCGAGCCCATACTGCTCTCCGGTCTTCACGATCGAGCGAACGTCTTTCGGAAAGCAGGATCCGCCGTATCCTGCTCCGGCTAAGAGGAAAGAGTGTCCGATGCGGGGATCGGCCCCGACTCCCTTTCGGACCACTTCCACATCGGCACCGACCTGCTCGCAGAGGGCCGCGATCTGGTTCATGAACGAGATCCTCACCGCCAGCATGGTGTTCGAAGTGTACTTGATCATCTCAGCCGAGGTGGTGTCTGTGAAGATGATGGAATCGCCGGCCCGTATGAAGGGGCTGTAGAGTTCTTCCAACACGGCCCGGGTATGGTCGTCGCCCGTTTCGATACCGATGACGATTCGGTCGGGTCGCATGAAGTCCTCGACCGCCGTCCCTTCCTTCAGAAACTCTGGGTTGGCACAGATGTGACATTTCTGATGGATTCGTTCAGCAATGATCTCTTTGACTTTCAGGGCGGTACCGACTGGAACGGTACTCTTGGTGATGATGATCTTCTCGTTGTTGAGATTGTCGCCGATCACCTCGGCGACCGATGTCACGTACTTGAGATCGGTTGACCCATCGGTGTCGGAGGGAGTTCCGACAGCGATGAAGATGATTTCCGACGACTGGATCGAGTCACCGATGTCGGTTGAAAAGCGCAATCGTTCTTCGCTGAGATTGCGTGCCAGCAATCGATCCAGGCCGGGCTCGTAGATGGGATTCTTCCCTTTCGTGAGATGTCGGATCTTCTTTTCATCGATATCGGCACAGATGACGGTGTTCCCGCTCTCCGCAAGGCAAGCTCCGACGACAAGTCCGACATACCCGGTACCAAGAACAGCGATGCGCACTGACAGGACCTCTTGTTAAGGGGTGCTGTAATTCGAATTTCAGAGAATATAACGTATCGGGGAACTTTCCCAATAGAGTTGTGTCTTGATGGTACAACACAGAGAGAGACTTCTTGCTCGTCATTTGCTCACACCGGTAGTATCAATATTGGTTCGAACATCTTACCAACGGAGTTCATCCCGTCATGATCAAACAGACCTCTCGTTCGGTGTCTTGTTATCGGATACTCTTTTTCCTGGTTCTCTCTTTCTTCCTTGTTATCCTCATGCCGCATATAGGTTCGGCTCAGCAGCTGCCTCCGGGAGTGACTATGGAGCAGTGGAACAGGCTGACTGCCGCTCAACAGGCAGAAGTACTCCGGCGTCTTCAGCAATCCGGGGCGAATCAGGCCACAGTGCAGACAGGAGAGGTGCAACTCCCGCCGGTTGTCGCGCCGGGAGAGGCACCTCAACCGACTCCGCCACCGGCTGCTCCGACTGAAGAACCGTTCCAGGAAACACCGTATGACTTCGGGGTCGGCCCCGGCGGGCCGGATGATCTGGAAAATCTCCAGTTATTCGGGCGAGAGATCTTCGAACTCACACCCGAAACCTGGGAGCCGGTGACATCGGCCTCGCCGGGACCGGATTACCAGGTCGGTCCGGGCGATCAGGTCATCATCAGTATGTGGGGTGAGGTTCAGGAGGTCTACGATCGCACGGTGAATCGGGAAGGCTACATTCTGCTCCCTGATGTAGGGCAGGTTGTACTGCTCGGCCTGACAGTTGCCGAAGCGAAACGCCATCTGCTGCAGGTCATGACACCGTATCATCATCTCCTTGCCTACGGACGGGAGGACGCGAGAGCGTTCCTGGATGTTACCCTCGGAAAGCTGCGGTCGATCAAGATATTCGTACTGGGCAATGCAGTCAGACCTGGGGCCTATAACCTGACCGGCATGGCCACGGCGTTCACATCCCTCTATTACGCCGGCGGGCCCTCGAATCAGGGCAGTATGCGGGTGGTGCGGGTCATACGGGGCGATACGATCATCGCTGAGATAGACCTCTATGATTACGTACTGCGTGGCGACAAGAGTAACGACGTTCAGCTCTGGGATGGGGATATCGTTTTCGTGCCCGACATAGGATCGAAGATAGCCCTGCGGGGCCGTGTTCACCGACCGGCAATATATGAACTCAAGGGGAGTGAAAGCCTGGGAGACCTGCTGGAAATCTCTGGCGGGCTTACGGCCGCAGCCTATCGCGAGAAAGCTCAGATCGTCAGGATCGTTCCCCCCGAAATGCGCGATCGGTATCCTGATGACCGGGTCACGATGGATGTCGTTCTGCTGCCCGTGCTCGAGGGTGAGAAGGAAGTCCCCCTGTTCGATGGTGATGTCTTCACGGCCTTCTCGATTCTCGACCTGCGCCGGGATTTCGTCGTTATCGGAGGAGCTGTGTGGCGGCCGGCACAGTATCAGATCACCGAGGGGATGAGACTCACAGATGCCCTCGAGGCCGCCGAGGGTCTCAAGGAAGAAGCCTACCTCGAACGGGTTGACATCATTCGAACCAATCCGGATTACACCACCACCCAGATCAGGGTGAATCTGGCGCAGGCGCTGGAAGGGGATGCAGAAGAGAACATCCTCCTGGCACAGCTCGACCGCATCATGGTCCATTCGATCCACGATATCGAACCGAGGAAGTACGTTGAGATCGAGGGCCATGTCCGGAGACCGGGGCAGTACCTGCTGCATGAGGACATGCGGCTGAGCGATCTGCTGTTCAGAGCGGGGGGACTGCAGGATCCCGACTGGCTGAGGGAAACATATCTGGAAAGTGCCGATCTGATCAGAACCCTGCCGGACTCGATTGGTCGGATACAGGAGAGTTTCAACCTGGGCCGTGTTCTGGCCGGCGATTCCCGGGAGGACAGACTCCTCAAGAGCGAAGATATCGTACGTGTGTATTCAATGTATCATTTCTTCGAGCCGACCCGTTTTGTGACCATCGAAGGGCATGTTCGCAGTCCTGGCAGGTACCCGCTTTTTGAGGATATGCGCCTGAGCGATCTGATAAATCAGGCCGGCGGCCTGGAGGATCCCGAGTGGGCGAAAGAAACCTACCTGGATCGGGGAGATCTCGTCCGGGTGGCTCCTGACAGCATTACACGCACCATCGAGTGGTTTGACGTCCGTCAGGTTCTGGCCGGAAACCTGCAGGCAGACAGATTGCTACGGGCGGACGATCTGGTCCGGATTTATTCCATTTTCACGATTGTGAATCGTAAGTATGCACGCGTTGCTGGTGAAGTGCAGAATCCCGGTGAATACGAGATCGAGGAGAACACGACCGCCAACGATCTGATCATCAGGGCGGGCGGGCTCACACCCGATGCCTGGCCGGTAGGAGCCGAGATCAGCCGTGTTGATCCCGGCGCAACCGGTGAGGACAAGAGGGTAACGTTACTTGCCTCCCCGATCGATACTACCTTCACCGGCCGCAACCAGGGCGTAATCCTTCAGAACTACGATCTCGTCGTGGTGAGACGGCAACCGTACTGGGAACTGCAGAGGAACGTCATCGTCACGGGTGAGGTCGCCTTCCCGAGCACTTTCTCCCTCGAGACTCCCGGAGAACGGCTTGCCAGCATCATCAGGCGCGCCGGCGGACTGACACCGTACGCCTATTCCCGGGGGGCCCGGCTCATAAGGAGAGTGGAAGGAGCCGGTCTGGTCGGAATAGACCTCGCCAAGGCGATGGCCAATCCCGACTCGCGCGAGAACCTGGTCATGATGCCGGGTGATTCACTGCACGTACCCGAGTTCATTCCCACCGTTCGGGTTGTCGGTTCGGTCGGGTATCCCACGAGTATTCTGCACAGTACCGGCCGATCAACCGTGTACTACATCAATGAGGCAGGTGGTCTTCTCAAGAACGCCGACAAGTCCCGTATCTATGTCGTCCAGGCCAATGGAGCCGTATCACAAGCCCGCCTTTTCGGCTTGTTGACACCCCAGGTTGAACCGGGAGCGACGATTTTCGTGCCACCGAAGGACACCACCGGGAGGGACGTCTGGGAAGTCATACGGGATACGACCGCCCTGATCTCCAACCTGACGATGGTCCTGCTGCTGATCTGGCAGATATCGCGCTGAGGTATCGATGGGCAGAGTCGTTTTTTCAGATGTTGCGGGTTCTCTGAACCCCTGTATGCTCGATCGAGGCAGACACCGTCTGCAACCGGGAGGCAGTGCTGGTGAACACGACACTCCTGTCAGTGAACAGAAGAAGATGCATGGAATCAGACGAATCCCATGAATGATATCCTGGTGCAAAGACTCAGGCGGATCGTCAGGGAACTGCGGGAAATCGCACTGAAGTTATGGGCTGAGCGCAGGAAGATCGTCATAGTGAACGGCGTGGTGCTGGTAGCCGCCGTACTCATTCTCCTCTTCGTGATTCCTCCGAAATATGAAAGCACAGTCACGATTCTGCCCGAATACGGTAGCACACGCCTGATGGGTCAGCTCAGCCAGCTGGCATCGCTGGCTGGTATCGGAGAAGCAGCTCCGACGGAGATCTATCAGAACCTGGTGTACAGCGATGCAGTCATTGAACAGGTGGTCAACCGGACATATCAGACCGAAGAGTACAGTCAGCCGGTCGATCTCATCACCTATCTTGGCATAGAATCGGATGAAGGTCTTCCGGCGGATCAACAGGACAGGGCCAAGTTCCTGAGCGTGTACAAGATCCTGACGAGAAAGATGATCAGAACGAACCTGGACCGGAACACGCGGATCCTGACCGTCACCGTCACGGCCAAAGAATCGAGACTCTCCTCCCAGCTGGCCAACAGCATCGCGCTCGCTCTCGACAGCTACGTTCAAACTCAACGGAATTCGTTTGCCACGAGTCAGCGTCAGTATCTGGAAAACAGAGTCGCTGAAATCCAGGACTCTCTGGTGGTAGCGGAAGAAGCGTTGAGAGTATTCCAGGAAACAAATGTGGCTGTAAGTCAGTCCCGAGCGCTGCAGCTGGAACAGGCCCGCCTGACTCGCCGGATCAGCATCGTACAGGAAATGTTTCTCGAGGTTGTCCGGCAACTGGAGCTGGCAAGGCTGGAGGAGGTGCGGGATACATCCGTGCTGAATATCAGGGAACTGACTTCTGATCCAGTGTACAAATCCGGTCCCCGGCGGAAGCTGATATTGATCGCCACCATGTATTTTTCTCTCCTGTTCTCGCTGGTTTACTTTGCCTATGCCGATAAAATGGCAGCCTACTGGAAAATCATCAGTTCAACTGATGAGGAGACCGGTCGTTGAACGGATTGCCTGATGAAGGTGCTCCCGAGGTCCCTCCCGCCGGATGACTGTTTCGACAGACAGCGCTGTGAGATCAACCAGAATCCTCGTTCCGATTGTTCTTTTCCTGGCTCTGTTTATGAACTGGCTCGTAACGGGGCCGGAGGCTGAACGCCAGTACCTGCTCACTTTTCTGGGACTTTTTCCAAAATATTCCATTATTCTGGTCGAACTTTCGGCTCTGCTTCTGTTACTGTCGGTGTTTCGGGATATCCGTACAAACCCTGAGTCCGTCGATCTGTTACTCAAAATCGCGGGCGTGGCGGCAGCTGTTGTACTGGTTCACCTGCCGCTCACTCTTTTCTACGGTGGTTCTCCTGTCAATTTTGGTATCGGATTCCGGAATTACTTCGGATTCATGCCCGTATTGCTGGTCGGATTCACGCAGACTCTCAAGGGAGAAGACGTCAAGAAATACCTGGTTTTCCTGCTCATCCTGTGCCTGATCCAGTTTCCCATTTCCGTTCTGCAATTCCGTGAAGTCATCGGCAGTCCGGACGTGATCGCCACCTTCCGCGAGTCGGCCTTTGACCGTGTCTCGGGTTCAATGGGAGGATTCGGGGCCAATCTCCTCTCCATGATCCTCGCTGCCTGTGCCAGCGTCCTGTATGCGTTTTCACTGGAAGCGAGAAAGAAGTGGCTGTTCTACGCGGGGATCCTGGTCCTCATCGCTCCGATGATCCTGTCAGAGGCAAAGGGGGGGCTGATCTACCTTGTGGTGCTCGGACTTTTCTTCTTCCTGAAATCGGATATCGGGATCAAGCAAAGAATCAGACTGGTGGTCGTTTTCTTCCTTGTCATTTCCGTGTTCATGGTGGCATATGCGGTACTGCTGGGTACGGGGAGAGCGATCTGGAGCGTAGACTTCCTCATGGAGTACCTGGCGCGTACCCGGGATCTGAGTTTCGATGTGCGGCTGAACAGACTCGATGCGCTGCTGTACTCTGTTCAGACGATCTGGGACCAGGGATTCTCCCTGATCTTCGGGGTCGGTCTGGGAAACGCCACCAGGAACAACTTCATTGGTGGAGATGGTGCCTTCTATTCGTTCGGGACAGACCGCAACTTTCTGAATCGGGGGCTGCTGGAAATCGGATTTCTGGGATTCTTCCTGCTGGGCATGCTCTTGGTAGCAGTCTATCGGCGTGTGAAAGCTGTATATCTGAACAGCCCGGATCGCACTCTCCGGCAACTGGCCTTCGGATTCCTGGGTGTCCTCATTCTCATTCCGTTCGGCATGGTGCACGAAGACATGCAGACTCGCGTGCAGTATGCGTACCCCTTCGCATACTGTCTTGGTATTCTCCTCGGTGAGTATGCGAGAATGAAAAGGAGAGCGATGACGTCAGCTGCAGAAGAGGTTACGGCGTGAATTGTCCATCAACCGGTGGTTCAACCGCATCGATCGGAAACGAGCGCTTGAGGCTTGTCATCATCACACCCGTCCGTGATGAGGAGGCGACTCTCGAGCCATTCATAACATCGGTACTGCAACAGGACTTTCAAACGGACAGATGGTTGCTGATCAATGACAATTCTTCCGATTCGTCAGCGCATATCATCGAGGAATATGTATCCAGGCATTCTCATCTCGAGTTGTTGCATTATCCTCAGCAAGGTCAGAGAACGACGGGACACAGGGTCATACGTATCATTGAGCATGGACTCGAATACCTGGAGAGTAGAAATATCGGCTGGGACGTTCTCCTGAAACTCGATGCCGACATCCAATTGGATCGAGATGATTTTTTTATCACGATCATGAACGAATTTGCGGCTGATCCTGAACTGGGCATTGCAAGCGGAACCAGCTACTATCAGGATGGCGACAGGAAAAATGTCGAGTCGACATATCTCTGGCACACCTATGGAACGAATAAATTCTACCGGCGAGAGTGCTTCGAAAAAATGGGGGGCCTGAAACCGATGAAGGGCTGGGATGGCTTCGATGACATCTTGGCTCGGCATCACGGCTATATGACACGAATGTACCCGGAGTTGACGGCACGCCATTTCTATCTGACCCAGACACGCCGTGTGGAAGGAGGAGTATTTGCCGGTTTGAGGCGGGAAGTACTGGGATACCGCAACCGTTCATATCCCATCATCATGTACCTGTTCAAGAGTATGAAGCTGGTTTTCAGGAAACCGTATTGTATTGGTGGGCTGTATTTTTTCGTGTACGGTCTGTATTTGAATATCACGACCGAACCGACATTGTCGAAGCGGGAAAAGAAGATTGTCAGGAAATTCTTGCTAGACAGATTCCTCGGGAAGCTTAGAGTGTGAGGGCGGCTGAAAAGCGAACGACGTTTTCGTGATCGGTGACGGGACAACTCTGGTGATACAACGATCAGCGGCAGCGCGATGAAGATTCTCATCACAACCCATACTCAATTCGACAGAAATGCATATTCCAAGCATTTGGAAAGAGCGATCGGATTACAGCAGAGAGGGCATGAGGTTTTTTTCCTGATCACTTCCCAAAAAAACAGATTCAAAACCAGCCACAAGGAAATCGAGGGTGTCAATGTCATCATGGCCCCTGATCTACTCTGGGGTCCATTACGACAGGGCGTCGATCCATGGAACATTGCCAACAGGGTAATCATAGCCCTGAAACTCGACGTCGATCTCGTACACACTATCGATTCCCGGCCGGTGACGATCCTGCCTGCGATGGTCCTGAAAGTATTCAAGCGGACACCACTATTTTCTGAATGGACCGATCTGTTCAGTCGAGGCGGGACGATCGTTGAACGGGGATCATCGAAGTTCTATCAGGCGACATTCGGCAGGGTAGAGCAGTTCTTCGAAGAGGGTTTCAAGAAATATGCTGATGCCAACTTCACCATTTCATCGAAACTGAAGGAACTTCTCGTTTCCTTCGGCTATCCTGCCGAGAGAGTCAGGATCCTTCCTCTGGCGTGCAATATGATTAATGCCTTGCAGGAGAGTAAAGAGGAGCTCAAGAGGAAGCTGAGTCTGGATACCGAGACAATCTATCTGCTCTTCGGAGGAAAGATCTTCCCCCAGGATGCTGAGTTCCTCGTCGAGGTTCTCAGGCGGATACAAATGAGAAGGAGTGAAAACATCGGTCTCATCCTGACTGGACGCCACCCATGGGTAACCGAGGACATGAAAGACGAGCTCGGCATACTTGTGACGGGATGGGTAGACGAACAGGTCCTCTTCGACTATCTGGGGGCGGCGGATTTACACGTGAATCCAATGAAAATCACCATTGCCAACAAGTACCGATTCCCGTGCAAGATCAACGACTATTTTGTCGCGGGGAGACCCCTGATCACGACCCCGATCAGCGATCTGGAGCAAATCCACGCGGAGTACGAGTTCGGCAAAGTCACCAAATCCGATTCGGTCGAGGAATTCGTGCAGGTGCTGGATGATATGCTCTCAGAAAGAGCAAAATGGCCTCATTATGAGAAGGAAGCATTTCGGTGCGCCGGCGAACTGCTTGCATTGGAAAAAATCTCCCGAGATATCGAGGAGTACTACGTGACTTACGGAGGGGCATGACATGGAAGTAGTCCTCGACAAACCCATTCTGATTACGGGCGGTTGTGGATTCGTCGGCAGGAACGTGGCCCGACGGATGCTGGAACTCGGTCACGACGTTGTACTGATCGACGATCTGTCTACGGGGATAGATCCTGCCCGATGGCTGGGGGAGAGCTATCACAGACAGACGGTCGAGAGCGGCCTGCGGGGAGAACTGTTCTCGGGAGAGCGACAAGCGCTCTTCCTGCAGGAGGACTTTCTCAATGTCGTGCGGATGAGCGACGAGAATCCTTTCAATTTGTTCAGCACAGGATATTTCGATTACTGTTTTCATTTTGCAGCGGTCGTCGGCGGAAGAGCCAAGATCGATGGTGACCCTCTTGCCGTCAGCAGGGATCTTGCGCTCGATGCGGAATTTTTCCGATGGGCCGTCGCCTGTCAGCCAGAGCACTGTCTGTATGCGAGTTCGAGCGCAGCCTATCCGACGAATCTGCAATCTGAAACCGATGCCCTCATGCTCCGGGAAGATATGATAGATTTCGAGAGTGGGAATCTGGGCCAGCCCGACATGACCTATGGTTGGTCGAAGCTGACAGGTGAGTACCTCGGGCGCATCGCTGCAGATCAATACAGCCTGAAAGTGGTCAGTGTGAGGCCCTTTTCGGGTTATGGAGAAGATCAGGAACCGGTCTACCCGATTCCGGCAATCGCCCGACGAGCGGCTATGAAAGAGGATCCCCTCACGATCTGGGGATCGGGAAGACAGGGTAGAGATTTCGTTCACATCGATGACTGCGTCGATTTGATGTGGCTTGCCGTCAACAAGATCACCGATGGTTCGGCGGTCAATATCGGAACGGAGAAATTGACCACCTTCCTTGAAGTTGCATCTCTTTTTGCAGAACTCGCCGGTTATGAGCCGGAAATCAAACCTCTGATCGATAAACCTGTCGGTGTGCATTCCAGATACTGTTCGATCGACAGAGCCAGAGAACTTCTTGGATGGCAGCCGCGAATCTCATTGAAAGAAGGATTCGAACGGGTTCTCCGTCACGTTGAAGCTACCCCGGCTGTCATGTGACAGCGCACTCTCAAAAGGTTCTCGTGGCGGCTCCCGGAGGATCTCAGGAGATTCAATTCATCAAGACTTCAGCTGGCTGACTCATCCCTCATCAACGGTCGCAATCGCCCGATAACCTCACTATACTACCATCTGTCGCAGCTATCCTGCTCCAATGAAAGGGTCCTAATGAAGAAAAACCTGAGCGATCTCGCCGTTTTCGGCGGTGAGCCCGCCTTTACCGACCCCCTTCATGTTGGACGCCCGAACGTCGGAGACAGACAGAATTTCCTGGAAAGAATCAACGATATCCTCGACAGGCGCTGGTTTACGAACCACGGCCAGTACGTCAAGGAATTCGAACGTACGCTGGCTGAGCTGCTTGGGGTCGAGCACTGCACCGCGGTATGCAACGCCACAGTTGGTCTCGAGATCGCCATCAAAGCACTGGGAATGTCGGGAGAGGTGATCATTCCCTCGTTCACCTTCGTCGCAACCGCACATGCCCTGCAATGGCAGGAGATCACGCCTGTCTTTTGTGATGTTGACCGGTCATCCCACAATATCGATCCCAGACGCGTCGAAGAACTGATCACTCCTCGAACAACAGGGATTCTGGGCGTGCATGTCTGGGGCCGTCCCTGTGAGGTGGAAGCTCTGGGAGATATCGCCTGCAAACACGATCTGAAACTCCTGTTCGATGCCGCCCACGCACTGAACTGTTCCAGCAATGGCAAGATGATAGGCAGTTTCGGCGACGCTGAAGTCTTCAGTTTTCATGCCACGAAGTTCCTCAACACGTTCGAAGGCGGGGCTATCGCAACGAACAACGACGAGCTTGCAGCACAGATCAGGCTGATGAAGAACTTCGGATTCGCCGGCAGTGATAATGTGATCTATCTGGGTACCAACGGAAAGATGAACGAAGTCTCGGCTGCGATGGGACTGACAAGTATGGAATACCTCGATGATATCGTCGCGGTGAACAATCGTAACTATCTGGATTATCTGCGGGTTTTGTCCGGGATCCCGGGAATCGATGTTCTTCAATACAACGAACAGGAAAAACAGAACTACCAGTATATCGTTCTGGATGTCGATCCCGTGAATGCGCTCCTGAACAGGAATGACATTCTGGACATCCTGCACGCCGAGAGGATACTGGCTCGTCGGTACTTCTATCCGGGATGTCACCGTTCGGAGCCATATCGCTCTCTAATCCCTCATGCCGGGGAACTCCTGCCCGAGACAGAACGATTGACAGACAGGGTCATGCAACTGCCTACAGGTACAGCTGTCGACACGTCTGAGATCGAAATAATCGGACAGATACTCAATCTGATTATTCAGAACGAAGCGGAGATCAAGAGCCGACTCGACAACCGGTAGAACGACCTGCGGATTTCCCCTGCCCCGACAATTGGTCACTGGCACCGTCAGCTGATTGTCGTGTTGGCGGCAAACAGATGACTCTACATATCTGCACTACCTGGAAACGTCCAGTCCGAAGAGGCGCATATTGGTGGATACTTCTCTCTCCCCGGTCATGGTATCAAGGAGTCGCGTTCTATTCTGTTCCTTATCATGATCTGAAAGTGGTGCGAGGATCTCACCGGTGCTGCTGCCGAGAAAATCGTCTTCAATGGAAAAAACGAGGATGCCGTTCTCCCGGAGAAATTGATAGAGGGTGCTCTCTCTACGCATGTACACTTTCTTGCCAAGGAAGATACACCGGTTGATGTTCCCGACAGCCTGTGTTCGTTTCTGATTCATGAACAGGAGATCGATATTATCGTTGATGAAATCCCAGTATTCTTCATTGGGCATGAAACCTTCCTGAGGAATAAATGAGTCTCCGTACAATGATGTGCCTCGACTGGTCACTGCACTGACGACATCTTCCGGACCGTACGAGAGTGGGCAATAAATCCTGGCGTTTTCCCGACCGATCTTCTCACTCAAGACATCCAGACCGTCGAGATGGTTGTTTGTATAATGTGCGGAATTGCCGAAAAGTATGCCGGTTCGATTTCTCTTTTCTGGCGTTTCTGTCGCGAGGAGATGCGTGGGATAAGCACTTATACCTGTCGCATTTCGGAAGAACAGGAACTTCATGTCCGACTGGTAGGTAGCCCTGACGAGATAGTAATCTTTCTCGTTCCAGTGCAGGAAAAAGTCGACGCGCGCTATCACGTTACGCTTGCGCTTTTCGTCGTATACGAACTGATGAACGAAGCTGAGAATTTTCTTCTGCACAGAAACAGGGAAAGGCAGATAATGTTTGATCTTCACACCGCGAATTCGGGCATTCGAATAGTACAGTTCGGCCGTCTTTGGATCCAGGATTCTCTCAATATATCGGGATAGAGGTGTATAGAAATCGGCCCCGTAAAAGATCCAGTGGACGGGAACATTGCGAGGAATGCTCAATAATGACTTATAGAAGTGTCGGTGCAGAAAATGTACAAAGATCCGTGAAGAATCCGGTATCCTCCCCGGGCGAAGGTGTTTCTTTCGAAAATCACTGAGAGATATATGACTTTTCAGAACGAAGGGATGCGAAACGAACTGTAGTTTGCCCCCGGGTGCACTGCCTGCAATCACAAATACATGAGGATGTCGAGTGAAATAATCCTCTCTCGACCTGACGAAGTTGTCGATGAATTTGTCATCTGTAATGAAATGGAAGTCCATCAGCGAAAAGAGAAGGTTGGTTGTCGGTGTGTCAGGCGCGTGATGCTCACGACAGTCATTACAGCTCAGGTTTCCCGTGCTCAGGGATGTCTTTGGTCTTCCTCAACATCTTGGCGGGATTGCCTGTCCAGATCTCGAAGGGGCCCACGTCCCTGGTGACGACTGCCCCCATTCCGATGACTGAATATTCACCGATCTTGAGCTTTCCTCCGATGGTGCAATTCAACCCGAAATATGCTGCTGATCCGACATCAATATGTGATCCGAGACAGCTTCGGGCAGCGAAAAAGGAATGATTATCAACAGAACAGTCATGCCCGATCATTGCACCTGACATGACACGACAGCAGATCCCCAGGTGAACTCCTGTCGATATCATGGCGAACGGCATGACGACACACCCGGGTGAGAGATCTACGGTTGGGGAAACGAACGAAAGTGGGTGAATGAAGGTCGCCAGACGTTCGTGCGGGATATGTAAATTCTCGAACAGACGGACACGCTCAACCTGACCGTCGACCTTATAGATCGTATTGATGAAGTGGTAGCCTTTCTCCAGCAGTTGGGGCACATCTTTGAGCCCCCCGACAATCGGGTACCCCTCGATTCTCTCCAGGTTGTCCTTGTCATTGATATATCCGACGAATTCATACTCTCTGTATCCACGAGCAACAGCATCGCACACTGCACCTGCAATAGTGCTGGCTGCTCCGATTCCGCCGAAAATTGCGAGCTTCTTCATGATTCCTCTGTTCCTCCGAACCGCACCTCGATGTCTTTATAGCCGAAAACACCATCTCTGTATTCCAGATTCATCCCCCCATCTGATCCGTGTTCCAGCAAATTCAGCAAGAGATGTAGTACATTGCTGTCAGCAAGATGGGAGAAGGGATATTGGCCGCCGAATCTTGGATTGCACTCGAGTACGCGAAATCCTCCATTGGTATGGAATACGTCGGTATCCAGGAGACCGATATGCCGTAACCTCCTGCTCAGGGCTTGGCCAAGCTTCTCCAGTTCACTGATTCGAACGGTGACAGCGGAATCAGTTTCACCGGCGCGCATTCCACGTTTCCTTTTCTGCATGGTACCCAGATAGTTCCCGTGAAGATCGTTGACGACCTCGATACCATATTCGTCACCTGCGATCTTCTCTTGAACGACAACCTCCGGATCTCCCTGTTTCACTCCCAGATAATCGCTCACTCTCGGGTCTAAACGTTGTTCTATGTAGTGGTAGAGAAACAGGAGTTCGTGCTTGTTGGCAGCCTCCATGATGCGTGTTGAGCCAAAACCGAAGCGTGGCTTCAGGATCAGTGGGAACGTCAGAGCACCTTCATCGATAAGTTGTTGAGCCTGTTCGACATCCAGCACCGTTATGGGGGTGCCGATATCGTGTTGATCAAGAAATCGACGCATCTCATACTTGTCCAGGCAGGTTCTGATAACGCCAGGCGCGGATATCACGGGAAACGTGCCGACATCAAGGAATTTCTCTCTGTTCGATGCCAGAACCGGTCCTTCCAGATCATGCAGGGAAAAGAGCGCTCCAATCTTTTCTTTCCTGCAGATATCGAGCACAGACTCGAGATATCCAGGCTCCCACACGTACGGTATGGAATATGCCTTGTCGGCAACGAACATCGCCGGTGCATCGGCAATGCTGTTTGCCACGATCACTCGACCCCTGCCCTCCAGAGCCATCTTGAAGTAGTGCACCAGGTATGATCTTCGTCCAGCGCTTGATAGCAGTATGTTCATAGGCTCTCTTTTGCCGTGATGATTACGTTGAAGTCACATTGCGGTTGTTGAACAGCATGAGAAGTCCACTGGTGATTTCCGTCAACGAGTCCATCTTGAAAAGACGTGCTATCAGATAATAGAACAATGCTCCGGTCGTGACGAGTACAGCCAGTTCAACCGGCATCTGAGCTTCCATCAACCTGCCCAGAAGAGCAACTATGCCACTCATGGATAATGCGGAAGCAACGGCTGGGAGGATATCGATGATTTGTTCTGATACAGCATAACCGATCAGTATTTTTGTATAGTAACTGTTAATGAGGTAAGCGATGCTCGTCTGTACAAGCAGAGCTATTATCAATCCTGTAATTCCCCATTGAATTCCAATCGCAATAACAGGGATGACGAGGAGTTTCTTGATGATCTCCAGTTTCAGGTAGAGATCGGATCTTCCCAACACCTTGAGAACGTTCAGATTGAGAGCATGGAGGGGATGGAATGCCCCCACCAGGCAGAGCAACTGTAGCAGCGGTACAGATGGAAGCCATTTCTCACCGATGAGCACGACGATCAGTGGTTCGGCTACAGCCGCCATCCCTGCCAGCAGCGGTAAGGTGATAAAGGTCGTGGACTTGATAGCTTTTTTATATCCCTGCTTCAGACGGGGAATATCCGACTGCAGGGTCGAGAGGACCGGATAGGATACTCGCTGCACAGTCGTCGAGACATTCTGAGAAACGAGTTTCTTGAATTGATCGGCCCGGGTGTAGAAACCCAACTCGGCTGCGGAAAAGAACTTTCCGATTACCAGATAGAATATGTTCAGATAGGCAACGCTCAAAGTCGAGGAAGCCAGTAACTTCGAACCGAATGCTCCCATCTCCTTGAAAGCATGCACATCGAATTCCAGCGAAGGCCTCCAGGGATTCAGAAACCATAACATCGTGGCCTGGACAGCACTGAATAACAGAGTCTTGATAACCAGACTCCACACCCCCATGCCCATTACAGCGGCGAAGATCGAGATAACACCCGAAATTACCGAAGCAACCAGAGTAACTTTGGCTTGAGTTTTGAAGTCGACTTCCCTCGTGAGGATCGTCGTCTGGATGAGGCCGAGAGAATTGAAGAAGAGCACGAGACCCAGAACGCGCAGAAGCCCGGCGAGTGCAGGTTCGTTGAAAAACGAAGCGATGAGATTCGCGCCTGTAAAAAGAAGTGAATAGCAAATGAATGCTACACCGAGGTTGAAATAAAAGACTGTTGAACAGTCTGAGCGACTCGCCTCCTCTTTGCGGATCAGTGCCTGCCCGAATCCGCCTTCGATGAAAACCGTCGATAGAGCAATGAAGAATGTCAGCATTCCCACAAGGCCGAATTCCCGGGGGCTCAGAATCCGCGCCAGCACGACTCCGACGATGAACTGGATGAGCTGACGTAAGGAGTTCTCAGAGAAACTCCAGAGCATCCCTTTGAAGGCACGTTGCTTGAGAGTGGAATCCGCCATCAATGCAGCAATCGGTTTATGGTTTATGATGTTCCGGGTCTCGAACTGCGTCGTGTTCCGAACGTTGCAGTCCAATATCCATTGTCCAGGTACTTTGATGCAAGCTCCTGTCACATTTACTGCTGCCCTGTCGGGTATGTCTCTACCCGACTGCAATTACAATCGTTCCTGCAATGCAGAGCAGGGTGTCGGCCTTTCGGGAGGCTGGTGGAACTGCGCGGGCAGGGAGGTATACTGGACATGCTCCCTGGCTGGTCGCTATATTCACAGCGATGAGGCTGGACGCCTAACCCCTTGCCCCAGGATCGCCTGATTGAAATGAGTGTATCACCGCTTAGATACGGAAGATACTTCGAGGAATTTTCAGTCGGAGATATCTATACCCACAGCCCGGCAAAAACCGTTCTCGAAAGTGATAATAATCTCTTCTGTCTGCTGACGTACAATCACCACCCGGTCCATCTGGATATGGAACATGCCAGATCAGCACAGCACGGGAAAGTCCTCGTAGTCGGCACCTATGTTCTGAGTCTCGTTGTGGGTATGAGTGTTCGGGATACCAGCGGGCGAGCGATCGCGAATCTGGATTATGAGCGCGTTACCCATGACGCCCCGGTTTTTCTTGGTGACACTATCCGTGCAGAAAGTGAGGTTCTGGATGTTCATCCGAGCAAGAGCAAGAGTGATCGAGGCATAGTCTACATCGAAACAAGAGCCTTCAATCAAAACGGAGAACGGGTTCTTACATTGCGCCGTCACATCCTGGTTCCGAAAACCTCTCACAAACAGGCAAGAAAGTAATGTCAAAGCCATACCCTGGATCGTGGATACTGCGATCCATGCTGTTCACGGCTGGTCACCTGGACAAACACATTTACAAGAGCGTGGAAACCGACGCGGATTGCGTTGTTCTCGATCTCGAGGACGCGGTACCGCCCAATATGAAGGATGAAGCAAGGAACAAGATTCGTGATGTGCTGGAGAATGGTACCTTCGACCGCAAGCCGGTTATGGTGCGGATCAATCCAATGGATACCGGACTCACTCTTCTCGATCTCGATGTTGTCGCCTGCGAAAAACTCAATGGCTTCATTTTTCCCAAAGCGTACACGGCAGACGATATCAAATCATTCGATGCTCAACTGTCACTGAAAGAAAAGACACTCGGGCTGCCGGACGGTCACTTCGAGGTGGTCATTCTGATTGAAACGGCCCAGGCGGTTCTTCACGCATTTGATATGGCTGTAGCCACGAAACGTACGATCGGTCTGCTCTTCGGCTCAGAGGATTATCTGGCCGACACGAAAGGACTGCACGATGAAAATGCACTGAGTCTACATGTTCCGCGCAACCTTGTTGTCCTGGCTGCCAGAGCCGCCCGTGTGATTCCTATCGATACTCCCTTCGTCGAGGTACATGACATGGAGGGATACGCCCGACATCTGAGGCAGGGACGCAACCTCGGTTTTGAAGGCATTCTCATCATGAGCCCCCGCCAGATTGAGGGTGCCAATGACATATACTCTCCCGGCGATGAAGAAGTCGAGGTGGCTCGCGAGATCGTCCGGCTCGCTGACCAGGCAAGAGCCGAAGGGCGAGGTATAGCAATGTACAATGGGACCTTCATATCTCCGCCAACGGAAAAGCAGGCCCGCGTCATCCTCGATTTCCACGAGAGTTTCAAGGCCTATCTGAAGTTTTGTGGAAAGAAAAAGGAGCGGTAGCGATCAGCTCTCGCAATCAAGGAATTGACACTCTCTTCCGCGTTACAATACTGAGAAATTTCAAAATCAGAATGTGGTCATGAAGTCGATGGAATTCCGGCTGTTAATGCTACCATTCTTCAGTCGGAGCTGTGTTTGAAGTGCCGGATCTTATTTTCAGGGGAAGGTTGCATCCCTGACGCGATTCTAATATCCTATTTCTCCTTTCCATCTCTGGGGGGATGTCGGACAGACTGCATAGTCGCTCAACACAGGTGAACCATGAGTCAGGATGTCATAATCGTCTGTGACGAGAAGAGCTATCGTCTGCACGCGGACAAATTCCCGCTCCTTTCCAATGGGCGGGAAATCATCGGTCTTGTTACCGAAACAGAATTCCCCGTCAACTGTCGGTACAAGGCTCTGGGTTCTCTGAAAGACCTTCGGAGGATCATCCCCGAGTGTAACGGCAGCGAGATCATGGTTGTCTCTACTGAACCGCCGGACATTGACCATGAGCTTCAGCACTACTTCATGGCCGTCAAACATGTCCAGTTTCACGATGCGGACTATCAGGTCCGTGATTTCAGATTTACCGACAAGCAGCCCTATCTGAAATGGAAATACACGCTCGAATACTCTCTGGCACTCCTGAGTCTCCCGATTGCACTTCCGCTGATGGCCGTGATCGGTATCCTCGTGAAACTCACCTCGGCGGGTCCGATGCTTTACAGGCCGGAACGCATCGGCGAGAATCTTCGCCCCTTCAAGGTCTATAAGTTTCGAACCATGGTTCGGAATGCGCACACGCTGAATTCGCACATGGAACACATCAACGAAATGTCCGGTGGCGGTTTATTCAAATCCAGTCAGGATCCGCGAGTCACATGGTTGGGCAGGTGGCTGAGGAAGTTCAGCCTGGATGAACTCCCTCAGGTCTTCAACATCCTCAGAGGTGAGATGACCATCATCGGCCCCCGGCCGCTGTCGACACCAATCGAGTTATATAAGTCGCATCAACTCAGGAGGTTCACGGTTCGTCCCGGTCTCGGTTGCGTCTGGCAGGCGTATTACCGCCAGGACACCGATTTCGACAGGTGGATCCAGTCAGACCTGGAGTACATCGACCGCATGTCCCCGCTGCTCGACATGAAACTGTTTCTGCGCATTATCTGGAATGTGATCTTCGGCAAGGGGGCACGCTGAGGGTAAGCATATACTCCTGTCTGTCGACGTTCGTTCCCGGACGTTTCTCTCCATCCTTTGACAGGCACAGACAGGCCGCCGGCATTGAAAGCAGTTTGACCGCTTTAGCCATTCTCGTGTTCGATCGTCCCGTCCGCGGGTATTCACGTTGGATTTCTCGGCTGGACTCAGAGACCAGGATGTTGGTGTAATGACCTGTCAGTATCAGTATCGGGCAGCCTATGCCACCCCTGCTTAACGGTTTTTCAGTTCGAAAAATGTTCCGCATTGCTCGCAACTCATGAGCGTTGATAACGTCCCGGTTATGGCTATTTAGGTATGGTCGACAACCTTTCGGATGGTATAGATATTCTATGGAGGTATCGAATCGGAAGACCTTTCGATGAGTTTTCAACGCACAGTAGCCGGCGGTATGGCCTGGTCGTTCTTGCATTTTGGAGGGAAATACACGCTGACATTTGTTGTTGTCCTTATCTTGGTCAGAATCCTTCCACCACAAGATTTCGGTCTGGTCGCGCTGGCTGTCGTCTTCATAGAATTCGCGCAGATCATTATGAATCAGGGTATCGTGCATGCAATCGTTCAACGTGGAGAACTCGAATCCGCGCACCTGGATTCCGCTTTTATTGCCTATCTCGTAATAGGGATCGGCCTGACGGGAACAGGTCTGGCATCATCGGATTTCATCGCCAGACTCCTTCATGAACCACAGATCAAAGCTGTTCTCCAGGGACTCTCGCTCATATTCGTTTTCGGTGCTCCAGGAGCTGTGTATGAGGCGATTCTGAAGCGCAACATGCAATTCAAGATTCTTGCGGTACGGGTCATTTATGCCGAAAGCATCGGTGGTATAGTTGCGATTCTCCTTGCACTGTATGGATGCGGTGTATGGAGTCTCGTCGTGAGGCAGTTGCTGGCATCGTTAGTCGGGACTCTTATTCTCTGGCGCAGGAGTGACTGGAGACCCATCTGGAGGTTTTCATGGCGGCACTATCGTGACCTGATGCGTTATGGTCTCAACATCATGGGTGTCATGCTGCTCAGGTTCTTTCGGCACCGAACTGATATATTTCTCATAGGCACCTTTCTGGGTCCCCTGTCTCTCGGTTACTACTCTGTTGCACGGCGCATCCTCAATACGATATCGACATTCCTGCTGGAGACTGCTGCCCAGGTTGCATGGCCGATGCTTTCACGCTTTCAGATGGATCCAGAGAAACTCAGACAGGCCTATGATTCTGCGAACAGGATGATATGCTTTCTGGCATTACCGGCTTTTTTCGGTGTCGTTGCCCTGTCACCGGAACTAGTGCTCACTATTTGTGGTGAGCGCTGGTCATCCAGTATTCCGCTTGTGCGGGCCTTCGCCATCTTCGGTATCTCTCAAGCTGTATTATATGTGACGATGATCGCAATATCAGCAGTAGGAAAAGTGGGATGGCGTCTATTCCTTGAATTCATCTCCACGGTGATATCGGTTCTGGCTGTTGTGTCAGCGCTCTCCGGAGGGCTGGTGGCAGTGGGGTGGGCGTTTGTAGGGGCTGCGTTCGCAGTCATCCCGCTCTACCTGATCCTGGCCTACCGGATACTTCCCATCTCAGTCACTGCGTATCTGCACGGAATCGCACCGTCACTGGGTGTGTCGGTGATCATGGCCGGCCTTCTGCTGTTTGTGAAATACCTCCTCGCCCCGTGGATGGGCCCGTGGTTGCTGCTCGCTCTTTCGTTTGCCCTGGGGGCTCTGATATATCTTTTCTTCATGTCGTGGATCGCACCCGCCGTGCTACGGGAAGCGCGCGGGTACCTCCGGCTCGCGCTTTCGAGGGCATGACGGGACAATGCTGGTCATCGACGATACCTGCATTTGTGCAAACCCGGGCGGTCTCGAGGTAATCAATCCGGTCGGCCGCAGGCGGGTATCCTGCGCCGTTCACGATATCGACGGCACGCACAGCCTTATCCGTGACTGGCCGCCGGTGATGAGTCGTGTGCTGCATACGGTTATCGTCGAGGGATTACCGACCGGTTATGACGATTCGGTCCGGATCGAAGAGCTCAGTCGCATGGTCGGACGCGAGGAGCTTCCGGAAACGGACCTGTTCTGTATCGAATCGGCCGGGCTCTCGGCTCTGACGCAGATGGAGTGGGCGATCCGGATGGGGATCGAAGCATGTACTGTCGACCTGCCGGAATACGCCCTTACCCCTGAAGACAGGATAGCCAATGCGGCTGCGATAGCGGATATCTGGGATGGTAATGAATGCTCCGGACATGAGGATCCGCCCGAAGTCACGGCCTTCCTGCATCAGCACGCACCGAGGCTGTTCAGGTTCTATGAGAAGGTCCTGAACTCTTACTGCCGCGACAGCAATCTCGAAGCTGCCGGCAAAGATCCGGAGCCGTGGCGGGTTCGTGGATCGATGGAATTTCTCTCCGCCCTGCACGGCCTGGGTGTACGGAATTACTTCGTCACGGGGGCCGTGGTCGATGATCGCTCACCGGGTGGGATCCGCGAAGAGGTGCGGGTTCTTGGCTACGACATCGGGCCCGGCCGGGTGATCGAGGCAATCATGGGTTCTCGTTGGGACACCAAAAGGCCGAAAGCCGAGGTACTGCAGGCGCTGTGTGACGAACTGGACCTGGATCCCGGGGAAATGCTCATCGTCGGCGATGGTCGGGCCGAGATCCGGGCCGGAAGAGCCGCGGGAGCGGTCACGCTGAGCAGATTGCCCCGCACGGCTCTCAGGGGGCGACAGATCCACAGAACTGTGGGCACAAACTACATCGTCAGCGAATACCGCCCGGAAGAACTCGGATTGATCATGCCCGATATCGACAGCCACTGGCGATAAACTGGCGGGGAAGACTGTCCCGGGAAGGTGCCGTCAGCATGAATCTGTATTCACGTATTCTCGTTACCGGGGCTTCGGGTTTCCTCGGTTCCCACATCGTGCCAGTTCTCAAACTCCAGCAGCCGGAGGTTGAGGTCATACCGGTTGGACGGAGCGAGTACGATCTCCTGCATGCCGCGGAGATTGACCGGATGTTGCGCGATATCCAACCTGACGCGGTCATCAACTTGGCCGCCCGGGTCGGCGGTATCGCGGCCAACATACGGTACCCGGCGGACTTTTTTTTCGAGAACGTACAGCTGGTGACCAGGGTCTTCCATACATGCCGGCAGGCCGGGGTGAAGAAGCTGGTGACGTTCCTGGCCGGTTGCGCCTACCCTGCCGAAGCTGAGTTACCCCTGGCTGAAGACGATATCTGGAAAGGGTACCCCCAGTTCGAGAGTGCACCGTATTCGATCGCCAGAAAGACCATCCTGACCCAGTCCGAGGCATATCGCCGGCAATACGGTTTCAACTCTATCGTTCTTATCCCCGGCAACCTCTACGGTGAACATGATGACTTCAGTGCGGAGTCTTCCCATGTGATCCCGGCTCTCATCAGGAGGTTCGTCAAGGCGAAGGAAACTGACGCACCTGAAGTGGTCTGCTACGGTACCGGTCGTCCCGTCAGGGATTTCGTCCATGCCGGTGATGTCGCTGCTCTGGTGGCGTGGTTCCTGGAGAACTACGACACAAGCGAACCGGTCAATATCTCGACCGGAAGGGGCACCTCGATCCGGGATCTGGCCGACATGATCCGCCGGATCGTCGGATATGACGGCGCAATCGTATGGGACACATCGAAACCGGACGGTCAGATGGAAAGAACTTTCGACATTCGTCGCCTGCGCGATCTGGGTCTGCGGTGCGATACCGCCCTCGAGGCGGGGCTTCGTCGAACTGTGGCATGGTTCCTCGCGGCCCGTCCGGTATCTTCGGCGGATTCCGGCGATGTTCAGGATCCCTCCCCAATGGAAGGCTAGTCTTTACATGTCCTGTGACCTCGATCTGAATATCGTACGCCATCGGCGTCGCAATCTCACCAGTACTGGAATCAGACGACCTGCAATGACGAAGGCGATCGGCTTACGCCACGCCCTGGCCAACAGCGTCTCCTCGCGGTGAAGATCACCCTCGCTATCGCCGGTATCCCTGATTACTACTGCAGTGCCGCGTCGCCGGCAGATAAATGTAACGGACTGCGGTATCTCCTGTGCAATGGTTTCCAGACATGCCTCGAAACGATCACGGTCGGCTCCAGTGATTACGAGCGTGCCTCCCTCCCTGAGACAGGACGCGACATCCTTCAACTGCTTTCTCGCTCCGCTGGAATACATATCGGTGCGGAACACCACGAATTCGAATGACATGGAACCACCAAATGAGTCCCTCAAGCGGATCAGGGCTGTGTTCCGGTCCCCGGTGACGTACCTGATCATGCCGGACAGATCGGATCTTTTCATGAACCATCGGTATATCGGGAAATCTGAGAGTCTATCGATTCCCGATGTCATCCAGAGTATCTTGTCATTCTTCTGGATCCAGTCGTCGACACCGAAAATCTCAATAGCCGAATTCCTGCCTGCCAGGAGCAAACTGCAATATCCTTTCGAGAGACCGAATTCCAGATACTGTTGAGGGGGAGTAATTCTCGAGAGACAGGAGACAGCACAGTAGCAGGCCCATTCATTGTCCTTCGCTCTGGCTGTGGCCAGGACCAGGGAATCGAACGTCCGGGATTCCTTGAGACGCATGGCATGCCATACTTTCGATATCCATCGCGGTCTCATGATGCTGTCAAATATCCGTTTCCGATCCAGGGGGAGATGAACCGGCTTCACGGTCGAGGTCTCTTTACCGCTCTTCGGCACCTGTTCTTCGAGATGAACCTCGCCCAGCCCCCACAAGTCATTCTCGCTTTTGAAGGAGAAGGATATTTCCCGGATATTCGATTCTCCCTTCTGAGTACGTGTTCTTGGCGGCGCCATATCGAATACAACGATTCCGAAATTGGATGAGTCAATGCTCGGATAACGCTGATTGATACGCAAACTCAGCTCTATATCGAACCAGCCGTATGCTCCCCCGTACTTTTCCGAGAAACCTTCGGTCTCCTGCCAGAGATCTGCAGGAAGCAGGATGGCACCAACTCCCCCCGATGTTCCCGTGATCAGGTTCCGCCTGTAGTCACACTGATGTCGATGAAGCTCGAGGTGTCGATCCCACTGATCGAGAGTGTAGCGTCGGTTGCATAATCCCGGCGGCAGCATAATTCGTTCAATGTTCACCAGCATTCTTTGGTGATGAAATGTGCGACAGTAGCCACCTTCCAGAAGATGCATGAGATTGAAGAGCGCCACCCGGGAGAACAGAACATCGGCTGACATTATGGCAATGAACCTGCCCCGGGCGCGACGGATCCCTGTATTGAAGGCCGCCGGGACATTGAAGCTGCGATCTCCAATGTTCCTGGTCGCCGCTACCTCTGGAGGCACCACGATGAACCGGACACCGCTGTCACACTCCGGGGTGAGAGTAACCGCCTGTGACAGCGGTCTTGTTCCACCCCAATCGACGACTACCACCTCGATATCCTCAAGACGTTCGATGAGCCGGGCGGACCGGCAGAGGAAACTGATCGCGGTACTGATACGGTAGTTGAAGTCACCGAGGTATTCGTCGTCTCGGCCGCACAGAATGAAGGAAACGATCGGTATGCGGGGATCTGCCATGTTTATTCCGTTGTTATCGCTCGCGATGGCGTACAGGGATCGCGCGGCTTCCACCCTGTCTCCTCGGTGGGTTCCGGCAATGTTCAGGATCCCCCGGAAAGAAGGCGGGACCGATAGGTGTCATAGTCTTTTTTCGGGTGGACCGCATATGCCAGAGTCTGAAGCTCCCGGCGCTTGTCCCACGACATGGCCTCGCTCTCGAGCACTCCCGGTTCCTGCTTGCCGTAATCGTCCCAGTCGTCGGACATGATCCGCATACCGTATTCGCCCCTCAACGCCATCTCGCGCAGCTCGGTTCCGGGGAAGGGCACCGCCAGCGGGAATGTGATGGAGAACAGCTCCAGTTCGTGGCCGAGTTCGACGGCTTTCATCACTGTCGCTTCTGTATCTCCGGGCAGGCCGATGATGAAAGCCCCGGAAGGTACAATGCCGGCCTCTTTCGTCCAGCGGATGGCGTTTCTGATCTGATTGACTGTGTACTCCTTCCTGGCGGTTCGAAGTACTTCCTCGTCGGCACCCTCGATACCGTAGAAAATGTAGTAGCAGCCGGCTGCTTCCATTTTCCGGAGCAGATCGGGGGTGACCGTATCAACCCGGGTTTCGCACGACCAGGTCACCTCGCGGTTGAGTCCTTCACTGATCATAGCGGCGAGAAATTCGCTGATCCAGCTCTGCCCTATCGCAAAGGTGTCATCGAGGAACGAGATGGAGGTGCAGTCGAATTCCTCGATGTTGCGCCTGATCTCCGCTATCACATTGGCCACGCTCCGCCGTCGGACCCGATCGCCCAGAGCGCGACTGCAGAACACACAGCGGTAGGGACAGCCCCGGCCGGATACCATCGGAAGCTCCCGGGCCGTACGGTGCGGGTACACGCCGCCGTACCGGTTCAGGTCGTACTTCTCCCAGGCGGGGAATGGGAGAGTATCGGGATCGAGAATGGGGTCCCATTCCGGCGAAACATCTACCCCGCGAACTGAGATCCCACGTATACCAATCGGATTCCATCCCTGCCTGAGCGCCTCGATGGCTTGCGGCAGAACGCGTTCCGCCTCACCGCTGACGACGAAATCGAAGGCTGGGAACTCCTGGAGTGTTCTCCCCGGGATCACCGAGGCGTGTGGACCTCCGATGCATACGGTCACACCCGGACAGGCGTTTTTCACTGCTCGGGCCACGTCAGCCGCGGCCCGTACCTGAACTGTATAGGCGGTGAATCCGACGAGCAGGGGCGGATCAGAAGCGATCCGGTCCGCGACGTCGTCGATGCGGAACCCGGTCTTGACCATATCCAGATGCTCGGTCTGGATATGACGCTCCTCGAGTACCGCCATCATCCCGGCGATGCCGATGTGTGGTGATTCCTGATTGGGGATATCGGGATTCACCCGGCGTTCCAGAATCCATTTGCGTTCAGCCTCCCAGTCTCGGGAGGGAGTGATGAAAACAACTTCAGTCATGTTGCCGTGCTGACCGTCTTCTGTTTGCTACACGGATCGAGTGGCGGATCGAAAGTGCGAGGGGCAGCAGACGCCGGGCAAGGGATACTCCAACGGGTGGGCGCCACATCCGGCCGGGTATTTCTTCTTCGTGAGCGTTGTCATCAGCCGAACCGTTGTCAACCCGGATCAGAACAGCGGTGGCTCTCTCTCTGCAGACGAACCTGAGAGCGTTCGGGAAGGTCTCTGTCATCACCATGAGGCAGCGGTTGAAAAGCCCGGGGTCAGATCCCGAGAGCAAGAATGCACCATCATCTGTGAGATAGGGCAGGACCTCCTGAAGCAGTGCCGGAGCCCTCTCGGGGTACATGTCACTGCGAAACAAAATGAGGTCGAAGGACATGGTGCCGCCGAATGAATCGCGCAATCGCTCCAGAGCCGTATGCCGATCTCCGGTTATGAAACGGATATGCCCGGGGAATCCGGACTCCCTGAGCAGGTGTGTGTGAACGGAGAAATCAGCGAGTTCCCCTATGCCGGATTTTGACCACGTGAAGTCATCGGCTTTCTCGAGCCATTCATCGATGCCGTATAGCTCGACGGTGGGATTCGCTTCGGCGACGAGGAAGCTGGTATATCCGTGAGAGATGCCGAATTCCAGATATCTCTGCGGCGTGACGTACCTCAACAATCCCGTTAAGGCACGGAAACAGGCCCAGTCGTTGCCGCTTGCTTTGGCAATGAGCAGAATCAGGATGGCACGCCCCAGCGGGCGCCGGCGGAATATCATGCGCCAGATTCCTGCCAGCCATCCCGTACCCGCGAGATCAGCACGTGTCAATCCCCTGCTGCGGATGCTGATGGAGGTCGGTGTTGACGGACCGGAGTCGAAGAGGGTGGGTTTCTGTTTTTCGAGTTGGATCCCTCCGAGACCCCACTGCGGGTTGCCGGTATCGAAAGCGGGGGAGACCCGAAGCAGGTTGTACCCGCCACTCTGCTCTCCGGTCGGCGAGTGCCACATGTCGAAGACGACTATTCCGAGATTCGATGAGTCGGCAGCCGAATAGTGCTGGGTTATCCTGAGGCTCAATTCCACATCGAGCCAACCGTACGCTCCCCCGTATTCCTCCCGGAAAGCCTCGGCCTCGTGCCAGATCTTCTTCGGGAGCATGATCGCTCCCACGCCTCCCGCCGTGCCCGGTAACAGGTGATGCTTGAACTTCTCCTCGTGACGATGAAGCTCCAGATGTCGATCCCATTGTTCAGGTGTGAATTGTTGCTGAGCCAGGTGCCGGGGAAGGCTCTTGAACTCGATATTCAACAAAGTCCGGTCGGGTTCGAAGATCTGTGACGATTTACCCTCAACATATTCCAGAATGTTATGCAGGGCGACGCGGGGGATCAGGATATCGGCGGGCATGATGGTGATGAATCGTCCCCCGGCCCGTCGAATTCCAGTATTGAAGGCGGCGGGCACATTGAAGCTCTGTTCCCCGACTTGACGGGTCGCTGCGACCTGTGGTGGCACGACGATGAACCGCACATGGTCGGCACAGACGGGGTCGAGTGTGATTGCTTCCGATAGAGGCCTCGGCCCGCCCCAGTCGACAACTACCACTTCGATATCGTCGAGACGTCCGATGAACCGGGCGGATCGGCAGAGGTAGCTGATCGAGGTGCTGATGCGGTAGCGGAAATCACCAAGGTACTCGTCATCCCGACCGCACAGGATGAAGGAGAGGAAAGGGTTGGACCCTGTACTCATTTCCGACCCTCGCCGATATCGTCAGATACGGTTGAGAGAAACTGTGGAGCCCGGGCATAGGATTCGGGAGTGCCGATATCGAGGAAGGGACCCGGGCAGCAGTAGGCCCGCAGATCATCACCGATCAGGGTCGGCAGGAACTCCTCCTCCAGCGAGACGACTTCCCGCGAGGGAATCCGTTCGAGCAGGCTCCGCGCGAAGAGGTAGACGCCGGTGTTGACATAACCGGCGACCGGTGCCGTGGGTTTCTCGTGGAAGGCGGTCACCCATCCCGAGTCATCGAGTTCGACCAGACCGAACCGGCGACAGTCGGGAACCTCCGTGACGACGAGGGATGCCCGGATCTCCCCTTCTTCATGCCATTCCATGTAACGACGCAGGTCCAGTTTCGCACAGGTGTCGCCGTTCATGACCAGGACGTTTCCGGTGCCGGTCAGGTTCAAGGCCTGGCGAACCGCCCCGGCTGTGCCAAGGGGGTGATTTTCTACCGAGTACTCAATATGCAGGTTGCCGTATTCGTCACCCAGAGCTCGATGGATTTCATCGGCACCCCACGCGGTGCAAAGCACAACCTCACCGAAACCCGCCATGTCAATCCAGTCGAGGAGGAAGGTGATGAAGGGGCGGCCGTGCACTGGTGCCAGCACCTTCGGCCTGTCACCCAGGACTGACCTCAGGCGGGTTCCACGTCCCCCGGCCAGCAGTATGACGGTGGTCTCGGATGTAGCGCTCATATTACGTCCTGGTTTACTCCAACTCTACTTGCCTCAGCAGACCAGGGAAAGGGCTACCGGGATACCCGTGAGATTACCTGTTCAGGCCGCGCTCGCGCAGGAATGCCTGGAGTTCGAACAGATTCGCCAGGATCTCCTTCCGTCTGAAGGTCCGGCCCCACCGGTTGACCGGTTCGTACTCGAACGGAAGACCCGTCGCCGGGTCATCCTCCCGATCCCCGAATCGGTATACCAGATGAGCGTAATGGCGGAAATCGGGATCGAGCCAGCGGATCCCGTAATAGTCGGGATCATTGGCGATAGGCGATCCCGGATAGGGGCAGAAGGCAGCCAGCATGACGACATCGGGCGTCAGTTCGTCGACGAACGACCGGGTCAGCTCCACGATGTTCTGCGGCTCGCCCGGCAGTCCCAGAATGAGGCCGATCTGAACCCGGATATCGTTCTCGCGGCACTTCGCCACCGTCCGGCGCACTTGATCCAGGGTAATACGCTTGTCGACGATGTCCAAAACCTGCTGCGAGGCACTCTCTACTCCCATTGACAGCTCCCGGCAGCCGCTCTCGCGGGCCAGGTTCAGCAGTTCGGGTGGAGTGCCGATGCGGGCCTGGCCGCGCCAGATGATGTTCATCTCCCCCAGGATTTCGAGCAGGGGGCGCGCCTGCCGGGTGCTGAGCGGGATGCTGATCTCGTCGAAGAGCGAGAGGCCCTCGATTCCGTACTCCCGTTTCAGATAGTCGATCTCGTCCCGAATAGCGACGAGCGGCCGGCGCAGGATTTCACCCGGTTCGGGATTGGCGCAGAAGCGGCAGCGGAAAGGGCAGCCGCGACTGAAAAGGACGGTGGTGGCGCGAACCTTCGTGCTCTTGAACAGGAGATCGTTCACCACCTGGTCATCGCCCAGGAAATCACGTCTCGGGTAGGGATACTCGGTCAGATCTCTCTCCGGCTGCAGGTCGTAGACCGGTTGAAGCTCTCTTCCCTTCAGAAGATCACCGACCAGGACCTCGAGTGAGCGCTCGCCGCGCCCCGGGACGATACAGTCGAAAACCCGGGCTGCCGCTTCGGGGAAAACGTGCACGTGGATCCCGCCGGCCGCATGGAGGGCCCGGGGGTACCGCCGGCGCAGTTCAGTGACCAGGGAACTGATCTCGGGAAAATCGGGAGAGGAAACCGAGTAGAGGTACAAATCGCATTCGGGAACCGCTTCAGTCGATTCAGTGCTGTCGATACCGCGCAGATCTATGATCCGGCAGGACACGGCAGCAGGACCGAAAGTGTCCTCGAGCAGGGTGGCCAGATAGAGCAAGGTCAGCGGCTGGTGGACCCGCGGCCGGTGGAAGTAGAACCACGACCCGACAACCAGGCCGACCGAGAGCATCACCCGCGATCCGTTCCATCGGTCGGCCGCTGGGCCAGATACCATTCCACCGTCCGGGTTATCCCGGTCCGGAAATCGGTCCGCGGTTGTTCGCCGAAGTACTCCCGGTAACGATCGGTGCTCACTGCCCGGTAGGGGATGGCCGTCGGCCGGTCCGGATTGAAGCGGACATCGGGCCGGTGGTCGCAGACCTCGAGGATCACCCCGGCTGCCTCCCCGACTGTCAGCGGGGTGCCGCAGCCGACGTTGATGGGGTGATCGGAGGGGATCGTTTCGCTGCCCAGGGCGTGCATGATGTCTGAAACCAGATCACCGACGTAGAGGAAATCACGCGTCACCTGCGGCGATCCCCAGATCTCGAAGGGATTCTCACGCGCAAGGGCGCGTCTGATCAGGGCGGCTACGACATGGGAGCGGTCTGGATCGAAAGCGGCATGGGGGCCGTAGATGTTGGTGGGGCGGAGGATGACGATGCGCATCCCGTGGATTGTGCAATAGGTGTGAGCCAGAAGTTCGAGGTAGCGGTACATCCAGCCCACCGCGTAGTAGCCGGGAAACAGCGGCCGGTCGGGCTCGCCCTCCTCCTCGCGCACCGGATGGTCCGCAGGCGGGTAGACGGTGGTACTGCTGATCAGAACCGCAGTCGGCACGCGGTTGCGGGCGCACGCCTCCAGCAAACCCGACGTGATCTGCAGGTTCGGCCGGAGTACGGCAGTTGGATTCTGGTGGTGGAAGCCCGAGCCCGCCACCAGTCCGGCGCAGAACACGACTGCATTCTGACCGCGAGTGACCTCGAGACAGGTGTCGAAGTCGGTGAGATCGTACATCGGCAGGTCCCGGAAGAACGGGCTCGGGTTCCTGAACCGGGTGGCGAGGACCTCATGCCCGGCTGCCCGCAAGGCGGGGGTCAGGTTGGCTCCCACGAGACCGCTTCCCCCGGCTACCAGGATAGTGTCCGCCACGGTCTGCTTTCCCACCCTTTCTTTCTTCTCTATCCC
>Ga0180432_10000794_pt1 | contig 51244 bp, 38 predicted proteins | sample SS_ome_10_FD_132414 | JGI IMG/M metagenome (GOLD analysis project Ga0180432, IMG submission 132414) | Hypersaline lake sediment archaeal communities from the Salton Sea, California, USA - SS_1_MS_2 metaG | ecosystem: Environmental > Aquatic > Non-marine Saline and Alkaline > Hypersaline >...
CAGCCCCTGGTACCGCAGCCATAAACAACTACAATGTCCCGAAACAACCAACCAAACCACCACACTCAATTGTTGCTTATTCTGACCCGCCGAGATTCCAGTTCACGGTGAACCATTACAGGGCAAGCGTCTGCTGATTGGCTAACTCGTTTGCGACACGCGGCACAGGGCACAAGGACACTTGAGGATAGTCGTTGCTCTAGATCGCGTGAATTCGCGGTCGCCGCTACTTCCCGTTGTGCATTTCGCTCCGGCATGTCCTACTCCTTGGTTCCTCACATATCGTATCCCGTTCTCCCCAGGTGCTCCCTCGTTGTCTGCCCATCAAGATAGCTGGAAACACCTCGGACGTCAACAAAGCGATTCCCAACCCCCCGAGGCAAGCCAAGCCGGATAGGCCCCGTGGTGGCGAAGCCCCCGATTGGGCCCGACAACAATGACCGGCCGCGGGCCTTGAAAACCGGCTGGCCTTTCAATATGATGATGGGGTCTCGGTACCAAAGCGGTCAAACACCGACAATAGGAGGAGTCCTGCCATGCCAATTACACGCAGAGAGTTCGCGAAGCGTTCGTCCGTCGCCGCCGCGGCGATGAGTTTTCCGATGGTTACGGCATCCAGCGTTTTGGGGGCCCTGAACTCGACGTTGGACCTGATGCCGGAGAAACTCACTTGGGACGCCGAAACCCCCGTAAAGCCGAGACCTGACGGCACCTACGCCTGTGCAACCCCCGGCGCGACGAAGGCGTGGTAACTTGTAGACCATTGTGCCACAATGCTGGACTGGCAAGCAGTCCGTGTCGCCCGGTGCAAATCGGAACGTAAGCTTCTCCCTCGGGAATCCCACCACCGCTTGACGGCAAACGGATCAGCCGTCGGGTTCTTCCGTAATCGCACGGCCCAGCACGGCGTAGCAGAGCACGAACAGCACGCCCATCACCAGGTCGGTCACCGCCAGCGGCTTCCACATGAACGGGATATCGCCGGTGAACCAGTAGAAAAAAGTCACGCCGCAATAGGCGCACTTCAGGAAGATCCCGTACACGATCAGGTTGCGGTTGCGGATCGGGTCGCCGGCGACCGCGAGAAACATCAGCGCGAAGATCAGCAACAGCGCGGCGGGGAACTGTACGTACCCCATGTGGTTCGGCGGCGTTACGTCGAACAGTTGAAACAGGTAGCCCGGAACCGCGAGAAACACCACGCCGAAAAAGCCGTCGTACAGCGCGGCCAGCAGAAACAACAGCCGGATCCACGGAAGCGTTTTCATGACGATTCCCTCTCTTCGTGAACGACGGCCCTGAGATACTTCCGATGGAAGTTCTCGCGCCGCCAGTTGGTTCTTTCTTCGCTGTAAATCCGCACGCCCAGCCGGCGAAACCCCTCGCCCAGCTCTTCGGCCGTCATGCCCCGCGGGCGGTAGTTCACGTCGAACAGCGTACACCGCTCCCATGCCGTATCGTACAGCAAGCGATCCTCCCGTTTCAAACGCTCGAACAGCGGCGTGCCGGGAAACGGCGTCTGGATCGTGATCTGCACGTCGAACAATTCCGCCTCGGCGGCGAAGTCGTAGACGCGGTCGAAGATTTCCGGCCCGTGCCCGTCCAGCCCGAGAACGAAGCACCCGTCGACGCGAATGCCGTGCGATTGGATCCGGCGGATCGCCTCCTTGTAGGCGGGCCACTGCTTCCGTTTCCAGTCGGTCTTCAGTTCCAGCCCGCAAAGTCCCGCCTCGACGGGGCTTTCCAGGCCGATCAACACCTGGGCGCAGCCGCTTTCACGCATCAGCGTGAGCAACTCCTCGTCCTCGTGGATCGAGATGTCGGTTTCGGCGAACCAGCGGATTTTGCGGGTCCGAAGCCCTGCCAGCAACTCCTTCCAGTACCGCTTGTTCACCATGGCGTTGTCGTCGGCGAATTCGATGAACGGGCGGCGCCAGATCTCGCGGATCCGGTCGATCTCGGCCAGCACCTTATAGATCGGCTTCTGCTTGTAGCGAGAGGTCAGCAGCGTCGAAGCGGCGCAAAATTCGCAACGGAAAGGGCAACCCCGGCTCGCCTGGACGGTCAGCCGGTTGTAGCGCTCGATGTCGAGCATCTCGAAGGCCGGCATGGGGGCGCCGGCCAGGTCGAACTCGCCGGCCGGCTCGTAACGCGGTTTCAGCTTGCCCGCCTCGGCGTCGCGCAGCACGTCGAGCCACGTGGCTTCCCCCTCGCCGACGACCACCGCATCGCAGTGCCCGGCCGCCTCGTCCGGCAAGGCAGTAACGTGCAGCCCGCCGAGCACCACCGGCACTTCCCGGACCCGGTAACGGTCGGCCAGCTCGTATCCTTCGGCCATCTGGGCGCTGAAGCTGGAGATCGCCACCAGATCGAACTCCTCGGGCAACGAGTCCATCTTGTGGATGTCTTCGACCTCGATATACTCGCACTCGTGCTCCGGCGGCGTCATCCCGGCGAGCGTCAGCAGCCCCAGACTCGGCAGCGAGGCGATCGTCTTGCTCCGTTCCACGAAGCCAGGCAAGGTCAGGCCCAGCCGCAGCAACTCCGCGTCGCACACGCGGATCCCGCTCATCGCAATCAGACCGATTCTCATGGCACCAACCCCCGATAGATGAAGTCTGCCGTCGCAACGACAAGGCTGACGACGGGGATGCAGAACAGGTGACGCAGCGCAATTCGCCATGCCGACAGGCAGCAGACCGCCGGCATCGTGATCGCACCGACAACGAACAGGACCGACGCAACGCGGGGCGCCGGGTCCATCTTCAGGTAGTCGACCGACAGTGCAAAGGCCAGGTTCAAGAGCCCCGTACCCAGAAGCGCGACGTGCGTCAGCCGCAACATCCGCCGGCGCCACGTTTCGTATCCCCCCAGCCACCCGTCGGCATGGAAGAACATCCCGATGATCGCCCCGGCGAGCAATCCCGTCAGGATCGCGGTCCAGCCGACAACCAGGTTGATATGGGCCATGGGCGCCTCGCGTATGGTTTGTCCGGCGTGCGGCCGAGGCCGCAACCAAAGGAGGAAAGTTGACGGCTGAGGGTTCAGGGTTCGGGATTCAGGGTTCAGGACTCTGAGGACAACGTTTGCAGGGAAATTCTGAACCCTGAACCCTGCCCACCAAAGCCTTTGCAAGCAACACCGCCGAATCAGAGAATACCTGCTGTTGCCGCCGGTGGCAAGGGGGCGTGTCACTTCGCCGGCTGGCTGAGATGGACAAAAATCCCCTTCTTGTTGCCCACGATCACGTCGCGAACGCCGTCTCCGTTGAGGTCCGCGGCGGCCACCTGCGTGCCGACGCCCGAATCGTCGTCGATCTCGTGCGGGATGAACCGCACGCCCTTCTGCTTGTCGCGGCGCAGCTCGAACCAGTAGACCACGGCCGGGGCATCCGGCTCGGCATCCCCCTTCGGGCCGTGGGCCCAGAACCGCTTCCCGGTCAGGACGTCCTTCAGCCCGTCGCCGTTGATGTCCACAAGGTCCAGGGCGTGGAGCTGGCTGATCCGCAGGGCGTCGGACTTCAGGTCGGGCTTCGGCGGCAGAATCTCGCTCTGTTGCCAGGTGATCTCGCCCTTGTCGTTGCGGACCTGCTTGTGCCAGACCAAGCCATACTGGTGGCAGTGCCAGGCAGTGATCACGTCGGCCAATCCGTCGCCGTCGACGTCGTAGACGAGCATCTGGGCGCCGGCGTCGGCAAACTTGTGCGGGTGCTTCGTCCACGGTTTGTCGGCGTTCCCCTTCGGCGGCTGCTCCCACCAGCAGCCCGACTCGACGATATCAACGCGGCCGTCCCCGTTGATGTCGCCGTGGCCGATACCGTGGGTGTACCGCTGGTACTTCCCCTTGGGCGTGATCGGGTGAAACTTCCAGGGCTCCCCGGGTTTGGCCGGGTCGTAGGTCGCGTAGCCGAGGTAGCCCGTGACGTTGTAGAGCAGATCGGGCCGCCCGTCGCCGTTGATGTCGGATAATGTCGGCGATTCGTTCCCCACGTCTTTCAACGCGAAATGCTTCTTCCACGGCCGCTTTTTGCCGGCGGGATTCTCGTACCAGAAGGCCTCCTTGCCGGGCCACGGCACGTAGAGCACGTCGGCCCAACCGTCGCCGTTGAAGTCGCCGGTGAAGGTCAGGAAGTTGTCGGAATAGCCCTTGGGATCGAACTCCTTGGGTGGGCGGATTTCGTGCTTCTTCTGGAAATCCGGCCCCTCGAACCAGAACGGCCCCGCGACCACGTCCGGCTTCCCGTCCTTGTTGAAGTCGGCCCAGTAGGCCCCTTCGCAGTAGAACTTGTCGCTCAACTGGAGCTTCTTGAACGAGACAACCGGTTGCTTATCCATGTTGGCAACGAATGCCAAACGCTTGTCCAGTTGTGTCCTGGCCAGCCCGGCAGGGAGTTTCTTTCGGGCCTTTCCATACCAGTAGCCGGCGCGGCGTTGCAACGTAACCTTCGCGGTCCCTTCAACCTCCCTGGCCACGTCCCACCACTTGTCGCCTACCACAACTTGCGATTTGGGGTCTCCGGGCGCTGATATTTCCTGCTGGGCAAGACGACTCAACACCGGATCCCCGGACTTTGCCAGATGAGGCAGGCCCCTGGGCCAGTCGCCACGCTCGAAGCAAAACCAGCGACCGACAACCAGGTTTGCCTTCGGGTCGTCAGGATTTGTCTGCAAGGCCGTTTGTGCCATCCGGACTTTCCGCAGCGACTCAGCCATATTGTTACTCTTTGCGGACTTGCGAAGAAGTTCCGGGACAACGTCGTCCTTCGATACCGCGTCTACAGGGCTGAATAAGACCGAAACACCAACCCACGCCAAAATGAAAAGCAATCGTTTCATTGTGTGTCTCCGTGTGTCTCCGTGAAAAGTGAAGCTCAGAATGTGTTTTGAAATCAATGTACGACGGCCTTCCAAGGCCGTCGCGTGTGTCGGGCCGCTGCCAATCGACGGCCTTGGAAGGCCGTCGTACCGGCCGTATTGTATTTCAAAACACGTTCTCAGTCAAAACCTTGCCCGGAGTCGGGCGATAAACTGCAAAACCGCCGTACGGCTACGGGGCTAAGCAGGCCACGGCAAAGACTGTTCAGTCGGGTGCCACTGGCGTCTCGCCAGGGCACGGGCAAGATGCCCGTGGCCCCCCATCTCACTGTGCAATCATTACGCATGCCCGCTTAGCCGGATTCCGTGATGCCATGATCCTACCATATCGAAGGAGTGCCGGCAACCAGGGCGCCGCTGGTTGGTTGCGAAGTGCCGGATGCCGGTGACAGGTATGACGAGGACGCCAACTCCTTTGCTCACATCACGGATTTGTGCTATCATACCGGCAACCGAAGCATTCATAATCCGCATAGCGGCTACTCGCGAGCCGCCCCGGGGTTCAAGCCGTGTCTCCACTTGATGGGAAATATCGCGCCATGCGAAAATCAAGCAGACAAAAACTAGAAGCAGGTTGTGCTGCAAGAGGGGGATCTGTTCGCATGTCTCGAATCATGCTCGGGCTTCTTGCCGCAATTGTCTTGTTCATTCCGGCGACACTCCCTGCGGGCGCCGAGCACATCGTGGAACCGCCGAAGGATATCCCCGTTGCCTGCGACGCCGACGTCGTGGTCGTGGGTGGCTCCACCGGAGCGGTTGCCGCCGCCTGCGAAGCAGCAGGGCAGGGCGCAGACGTGTTTCTGATCGCACCACGCCCCTATCTTGGCACCGACATGTGCTCCACGCTTCGGCTCTGGCTCGAGCCGGGTGAGCAACCGGAGTCGCAACTGGCCACCGCGTGCTTTGGCAAGGGCCGCGTCACGACGCCGCTGACGGTCAAGGCTGCCATGGACCGGGCTCTGCTCCGCGCGGGCGTTCGATACCTGACCGGGTGCTATGTCACGGACGTTCTCCGCGACGAAGACGGCCGGATCGCAGGCATCGTAATGGCCAATCGCAGCGGGCGGCAGGCCGTCCGCGCAAAGGTCGTCATCGATGCGACACAACGGGCAAACGTTGCCCGGCTCGCGACGGCGGCGTTCCGTCCATTCAGGCCGGGACCGCAGACATTCACGCGCATCGTGGCCGGTGGAGAGATGCAAAGCGGCGACAACCTGTCGGCCGAGAAGAAGGAGTTTACCTACAACTCCGTGGCGGGAAAAGCCGATTACCGCCTGCCGGTATATGAGTATACGCTGACGATCGAGATGAAGGACAACAGCGCCGGCGCCCTCCGCAATGCGGAACAGGTGGCCCGCGACATGACCTATGCAAAGGGTTCGGAAATGGCCTCCGAGATCCTTTCATGCGTGCCCTCCGACACGATCATAGGCCGCCAGCGCATGGACTCGTGGCGCGGCGCAGAGAGAGCAGATCTCGGCCCGTTCCGGCCCAAGGCGATTCCCCGCCTGTACGTGCTGAGCGCCTATGCCGACCTTGACGGCAAGGCCGCCGGAGAACTCTTGCGGCCGCTCGAGCTGATGAAAATGGGCACGCGGATCGGCCGGGCCGCGGCCGATGAGGCCCGGGGACTTCCGCTGCCGGCCGGCGCCTCGCTACCGGAAACAGGTGTCGAAGGTGCGCTCACACTCGCGGTCGGCGAGGATCTCGACGGGATCCGCTCAAAGAAGCTCGGGACGATCCGCGCCGGCAGTCGCGCCCTGCCGGTCTTCGGGCGATACGACGTTGTGGTCGTCGGCGGGGGCACCTCCGGCGCACCGGCCGGCATCGCCGCCGCCAAGAATGGTGCCAAGACGCTCGTTGTTGAATACCTGCAAGAGTTGGGCGGCGTTGGCACCGTCGGACTGATCGGCAGCTACTGGCACGGCCTGCGCAGGGGCTACACGGGGTTTGTTGACGAGCAAGTGAACCCCGGGAGCCACAAGTGGAACGTGGTCGAGAAGGCCGAGTGGCTCCGCCGGGAACTCCGGCGCAACGGCGCGCACGTGTGGTACGGCACGCTCGGCTGCGGTACACTGGTCCGCGACGGCCAGGTCTGCGGCGTCGTCGTGGCCACGCCGTGGGGCCGAGGGGCCGTGCTGGCCACGACCGTGATCGACGCGACCGGCAACGCCGACATCGCCGCGTGCGCCGGCGCGCCCACCCAGTACAGCATCTCGGAAGCGGGCAGCCTCAACGTCCAGATTGCCGGCTTTCCCGAACGTCCCATGAGACGCTCTAACGTCAATACGTGCTACACGATGGTCGATGATACCGACGTGCTCGACGTGTGGCACTTGATGGTCTGGCGGCGGACGACATCGGAGAAGCCGCGGGCGTTCGACGTCGGGCAACTCGTGGACTCGCGGGATCGGCGCCGGATCGTCGGCGATTACATATTGACTGTGTACGACATCCTCAACCGCCGCACCTTTCCCGATACGATTAGCCAGCATTACAGCAATTTCGACGCGGCCGCCTTTCCCGACGCCCCCCTGCTCCTTGTCGCCAACGCGAAGGGGCTCTGTTTCCGGACCGACGTGCCCTACCGTTGCCTGCTGCCCAAGGGGCTCGACGGGATCCTCGTCGTCGGCCTGGGGTGCAGTGCCGAGCGCGATGCCATGACGCTGATTCGAATGCAGCCCGACATGCAAAACCAGGGCTACGCCGCGGGCGTGGCCGCCGCCGCGGCCGCCAAGATCGCCGGGCATACACGCAAGGTCGACGTCAAGGCAGTGCAGAAGCAACTTGTCCGTGAAGACATACTCGACGAGCGGGTTGCCACCGACCGTGACTCGTATCCGATCGGCCTGTGGCAGATCGTAGAAGCCGTCGAGACGCTGGGCAAGACCGGAAGCGGCGAGAACATGCTCGGCCCCCTGGCCGTCGTGATGGCCGCCGATCCGAAGGACGCCATCGCGGTGCTTCGATTAGGCTATCGCAACATCCCCGCCGGCGCCGCCCGGCTGAGGTACGCGCAACTCCTCGCCATCCTCGGCGATCCCACCGGCGTGCCGGCGCTCATCGAGGCAGTCGAAAAGAGCAAAGGGTGGGACGACGGCGTGGCTTTGACATCGCAGCGCAAGACGGGCAACACGTTCAGCGATCTCGATCGGCTGGTTATCGCACTGGGCCAGAGCCGCGCGCCGGAAGCATTGAAGCCCTTGATCACAAAGCTGCGGCAGTTGAAACCCGACAGCGAATTGTCCCACTACAAGGCAATCTCCCTGGCACTGCGGCATCACCCGCCCTGCGACGCCGCCGCTGAACCGCTGCTGGACCTATTGAAACAGCCGGGGTTCACCGGCCACGCCACGGTCGACCCGGTGGTGCGGAAGGAAGACCGCGAGGGAAACCGGCACACTGCCGCGGCAGACCGACTCGTAACCACGGGTGGGAATAAACCGGCAAACGACACCAACCTGAACAAGGCGTACAAAGAGCTGATCATTGCGGCCATGCTCTATCGATGCGGGGACCGCCACGGCACGGCGACGGCCATCCTCAGGCAGTATGCGCAGGACGTCCATGGGCACTTTGCGCGCTATGCACAACGAACACTGGCAGACGGGGATGACCAAACTCGAAGACCTGTACCTCGATGAAACGACGGTCACCAACGAAGGCATAAAGAAGCTCCAGCAGGCATTACCGAACCGCACGATTCTCCACTGGCAGCCGCCGCCCGTAGCAGGACGTTTTCACTTGTGGAAGGTTGGAAGGTTGAGGGGGTTCTCCACAAGTCCCGATTTCCCGGCCCCAATCCCCAATCCCTACAGCCCAACGGTCTAAGACAAAGCCTCGTTAGAACACAACGGCGCAGGCCGCCATCAGATGGTTTCCGGAAGTTGGTAGGGCTTTCGCCGTTTGCGATCGAGATAGGTGTCGGCATCGGGGTCGTTGATGAAGACCTCCTTGACGGGGTCCCAGCGGAGTTTGCGGCCGGTCCAACGGGCGATGTTGCCCAGGTGGGCGACGGTGGCCGATCGGTGACCGATCTCGACGTCGGCGATCGGTTTCTCCCGCGACTTGATGCAGTCGAGCCAGTTCTGCATGTGGTTGTCGCTCTTGTAGAGATGGATTTCGTCGTCCTTGATCGGCTCCTTGACCAGTTCGGCTGGATTGGAGGTGACGCGGCCGCGGAAGATTTCGATCTTGCCCTTATCGCCGATGAAGATTCCGCCGCCGGGGTTGCCGTTGTCGAGTTTCAAGGTCACCCCGTTCGCATAGCGGTAGAAGACCATCGGGATGCGGCATATCTTTTCACCGCGGCCGCGGCCTTCGGGTTTCGTGTAGGTGGGCGGGTCGAACTTGGGCCCCTCGGTCCAGATCTCGACCGGCCCGCTCTCGTCCATTCCCAGGGCCCATTGTATCTGGTCCAAACCGTGGGCGCCCCAGCCGGTCATCTCGCCGCCGGAGTAAGGGCGGAAGGAGATCCAACCCGGTGCTGCCCTCGGGGTACAAAGGTCCTTGTTGTACGGTACCGGCTCGGTTGGCCCACACCAGAGATCCCAATCGAGGCCGTCGGGCACGGGCTGCGCCGGCAGATCGCAGTTCCAAGGGCTGGGATAGTTGGCGCCGATCACCGTGTGGATCTTGCCGATCCGCCCGTTGCGGATCAACTCGCATCCAAAGCGGTTGGCCCTGTGGGAACGCTGCTGGCTGCCGGTCTGGAAGACTCGCTTGTACTTGCGGACCGCATCGACCATCAGCCGCCCTTCGCGGATGGTCAGCGTCATCGGCTTTTCGGCGTAGACGTCCTTTCCGGCCTGACAGGCATGGATGCAGACCAGCGCCCGCCAGTGGTCGGGCGTGGCGGTGGTGATTGCGTCGACGTCCTTCCGGTCGAGCACTTTGCGGTAGTCCTGGTAGCCCTCGATTTTCAAGCCTTCGGCCATGCCCTTGGCGCGTTTAATGTTGGCGTCGGCCACGGCCACCGGTCGCCCCCAACCGGAACGAGATGCACCTCGAAAGACCCCGCTTCCTTGCCGACCGACACCGATCCCGGCGATGCCGATGCGGTCGTTCGGGCCTGGGTTTCCCTCGGCGGCCAGGAGCCCCGAGGGAATCACATAGGGCGCGGCAACGGCGGCGGCCGTGCAGCGGAGAAAACGTCGTCGGGAATGTTTTTGCGGTCGGTTCATCGGCTGGCTCCATTTCCTTCGGGGGGAACTGTTGCAGTGGCGAGAGATAGACGTGCGGGAAGGCATACTCGGCACGTTCCCTCATGATAAAGGACCCGCCTGCGACAATCAACCGTTTTCTGGAAAACTCGCCAAATGCCGTTGCCTGAAACCGCCGCGAGCGGTGTTCGGCGCAACCGCCGGTCGCGGCTTTATTTGGCACGACCGACGTCCACCGCACCGTCCCACCCGTAATGCTCATCCGACCCGGTGCCGATCTTGACGATCCGGCGAGGCCCGGACTTTGCCGGTTGGGCCGGCGGGGGTCACGTGGCCCCCGCGACGCTAAAGGCGCTGGCGGTGGAGGGGAGATCGGTTTCCGAGGGCCCGTTGTTTGCCGAGTCGCAAGTTGCCCGGGGATTGCGACGGGCCGGCTTTTTCCAGTGCGGCCAGTAGCGATTGCTGGGTATAGGCCCCGCGGAGAATGACGGGACGGTGTGGGTCGCCGGCGGGGAAAATGGCGATCACCGGTACCTGCCTGCTCCCCAATAGATCGAGCATTTCGGTCACTTCCGGCGATCCGTGCGTCCAGTCTGCCTGCAATGTCACGATGCCGTTTCGTCGCACGGCCCCACACGTTTGGGGAGTGTTCAGCACGAGTTTCTCCAGGGTTTTGCAGGTCATACACCAGTCGGCGGTGAAATCGACCAAGACCGTTTTCTGTGAGGCAATCAATTCATCCAAGACCTGGCGGGAGAAGGGTTGCCAGTGCAATTCGTCGTTGCCCTGGCCGGCCGGGCGGTTGTCGGAGGTGGTGCCGGCGGTCTGCAGAGTGCGTTGGAAACGGCCGGCCATCACCTCGGCCAGCCAGCCAAACGCAACCAACCAGACCGCACCGGCAAAGACCGCCGCTGACAGCCACGCCTTCGCCTTCCGGCCGCGGCCGGATGTCGCCGGCATGCGGCCGATCCACCAGCAGGCAGCCCAGAGGCCAAACAGGAACGCAACGGTTGGAACGACCAGCGCCCAGGGGACAAGTGTCAGAAGATAAGCAACGGTGCCCAGCAACACGAAGCCCATGACTTGCTTTAACGTACCCATCCAGGCGCCCGGTTTCGGCAAGAAACAGATCAGCTTGGGGAATGCGCCGATCAGCAGATATGGGCTGGCCATGCCGACCCCGACGGAGGTGAATACGGCGTAGGTTTTTGCAGGCGGTTGGCCGACCGCCCAGGCCAATGCGGCGCCAAGGAAAGGCCCGCTGCAAGGGGTGGCGAGAATGGTTGTGAGCACGCCCTTGGAAAACGCGCCGACCGCACCCTCCTGTTGCGACAGGTCATTCGCTTTCCCGCTGCCGACAAAACCGGGAATGGGGATTTCCCATACGTCGAGAAAGCTCAAGCCCATCGTAAAAACCACGGCCGCCAGCGTGACGTTGAACGCCGTGTAGCTGAACATTTGTCCCCAACCGAGGCTCATGAAAACGGCCAGGCTGGCCAAGACGAGGAATACCGAAAGCAGGCCCAGCGAATACCAGATATTCAGCACCAACGTTTGGCGTCGGCTGTGGCCTGCCTGCTCGACGAACGAGAGAATCTTTAACCCGATCACCGGCAGCACGCAGGGCATGAGGTTGAGGATCAAGCCCCCGAGGAAACCGAGGCCCATGACGAGTGCCAGCGGCATCTGGTTGAGTTCGTTGTCGGCGGTGCTCTGTAACAGCATGGGGTCGAGGGCCACCGTGCCGCAGTCTTGGGTTTGGCGTCCGGCAAGTTGCTGTGGATCAACAGCAATCGGCTTCATTTCGGCGGGTGTTTCGCCCGACGAAAGGGCGGTCTGCACAAGCGTGGCAGTGAACGGAATTTCTTGCGGCGGGAGACAGTTGTTTGGACTGCACGCTTGAATGCGCACCCCCCCTTCGATTTTTAGTGTCGCCGGATCGGCACGGGAGTCGATCTCGATAGGCGCCTGCCAGGTAACGCGACTATGGTGAGTCTCTACGATGAGATTGTCGAAGGCCGGCTCGGGTTTCCTTTCCGGGGTCGGACTGCACTGAAAGGCTCCGGCAAAGCGGAACGCTTCGGAAGGCTGCAATTTAATTTGCGTCGGCAGGGGGCCGCCCGCCGGCTGTGTGATGGAGTAAATGTGCCATGTCGGTTCGATGGCGGCGGTGATAGACAATCGTGCTGGTTTCCGGTCGGTCGATGCCGTGAAGTGTGCCGTAACGGAAACCACCGGTTCCTGAAACCCCCGGCTGAACCATCCCGCCGCGCGGTCTTGATTGTCGCGGACTTGCCCCAACAGAGGCGCTATGGCGATCAGAAGGTTAGCCGGAAAGATAATCCCGAATATGCGGCAGCGATACGTCGTTGACATCTTCTTTGAATCCTTTCGCAGAAGGGATGTGTTCGGAAGGCACTATGTTTTGCAAGAGTCGAGACCGGGTTAAGACTCGGCCCGCTTTTGCCCGCACCTCTGCTTGGACCGTGACTGCCGTATGATAGACTGGCAGTCGTGCTCCTGAATAGAATGTTCCTGGCGCAGTAGTGCGATCAGCTTCTTTACCAAAGTCGGCTGAAGGATGTAATAGCAGCGCAGAGTTCCGCACGTGTGGCTCGCAATCAAGTTGGCTTTGCGCAAAGCGGCCATGTGCTGCGAAAGATGCGCCTGAGCGAGGGGCACCAGGGCGTTGACGTCCTTCACACAACTCGGCCGCTCGCAGAGCGTCTCCAAAATTGCAAGCCGCACCGGGTGAGCCATGACGGCGAGCAACCGTGCTCGATCGTTCCAGAACTCCACCCCCCCGGTATCCGGCACTGATTTCTTCTTCGCCATCGCTGTTACCCTGAATGTATCTTGCCGACCGGCCTCGCTTGCCATGTGCGAAGCCGAGCAAAGGGCTTTAATAACATAAGGGTAATATAGTGTCAAGGCCATGTTACCGGTCTTCTAGTATTACATTATTCATTATTAGACGGGCCTGGCAATTAGGATGCGGCTCGGTCGAGGGCGCGCTGCAACTCGGCCTTCGGCTGCACTCCGACGAACCGGTCGACGACTTCTCCATCCCTGAAAATCATCAGGGTAGGAATGCTGTGAATACCATAGGCGGCGGCAACCTCAGGGCTCTCGTCGATGTTCACTTTGACGACTTTGACGGAATCGGCACGCTCGGCCGCCAGATCCTCGACAACCGGGCCAATCATCCGGCAGGGGGCGCACCAGGGGGCCCAGAAGTCGACCAGCGTGGGCATGGGGGATTCCAGGACTTCCGCCCTGAAATTGCTCTGCGAGAGTTCACACGAATTGGACATGAAACAAACCTCCTCTTTCAGTTAGTGCTGTTAGTCTTTTCACCAAAAGAGCGGGAATGCCTTGCACCAAAAAGTGTCCGGCAGCAAACACGCTAGCTGGGCGGCTTCTCGTCGCTAGCATTCTCCGCACCGAGTCGCCTCCCGGGTTTTCCCTTGGTTATTGCCTCAAAGATCTCTCCGCGATATACATCTATGTGCTTAGGTGCATCGATGCCGATCCGCACCTTATGTGCCCGGATTTTTAGCACGGTGATAATAATTGGACCCTGAATGACGATGCTTTCTCCTTCCTTCCGACTTAACATCAGCATATCCGATCCCCTTACTGCAATCTGTCCGAGTTCGCGCCTCCTTCGCCGCCTTTCCCGACGTCGGCCCCTGCTGGATGAGAGCGGCCGGTCTACCGCCGGTAGAACAGTGATTTCCACCAAGGGTCCCGCATGGTCGAGAGATTATTGGAATTCTTGCCGTGCGCCAGCCCGGGGTTGATAAAGTAGTAGACTTCCCGTGCGTCTTTCCTGCCGACCAGGTACGCACTCTTCCACCCGGTGCCCGTCTTGGTGAAGCGGACCAGTTGCGGAATCGATTTCCCATGGACCAGTCGGGAAGCCAGATCCCGCTGGCGGTCCAAATCAACGTACGTGAACTCGACCCTGTCCAGACCGCCGATCTTCGCCACTCGTGGAAGGACGGACGTCTTCATCGTGCGGCAAGCCGAGCACCAGTCTGCGCCGATCAAGACCACCAGGGGGCGTCCTGTCGTCACGCTCCGCCGGTACGCCCGGCGATAGTCTTCGTTGGTATCCTGCTGCGGCGCAGCGATGACCGAAATCTGGATTACCGCCGCCAACATGAGACTTGTCATGACACACCTCTCTTCCACCGTGTATTTACGTTCCCAGGCAAGGAGGACCCTTCTGCAAACAGACGCTTTTCCCCGTTTCCGGCTCCTCCGATTCCGGCTCCTCCGACCGAGGCCGGTTGCTACGGGACCTTATCGGAAGGCGGGGTATATATTCTTTCGCTTATATTACGTCAAGGGCATATTTTGCAAAAGATCGGGCGACGAGGTGCTGCACTGCCCCCCGTGTGGGGTCCGGGGAAACTTGCTCCCGCTGCACGGCCAGGAAACCAGGAACGCAGACAGCAACGATTGCTTTACACCGAGCAGCGGAAGAATAAAGGGCCGGCGGGATTGCCGGGCCGCCTATCCCTCCGGACTGCTTTCCGCCAGACGCTGCGCTCGGCGCATTGCCTCCCTAACCTGGCAGAGTTCCCGGAACGGGCAAGAACTTGAGGGGTGCGGGCATTGTGGGTTCTCACTCGAAACCGGTACGTTGTCGCGCATACAGATGAGCGGCCCCGAACCTTCTTCGGTGCTGTTATTGGATGGCATGCGTTACATTCAGGAAAGTGGGCACGTCCCGGTGGGGCAACTCGACCCGGCAGATCCGGAAGATTTGCCTTCGCCAACCGCAAAGGCCGACAAAATCTTCTCGGTTTCCTCAGAGCCGCACTGTTCGCATTCATGCTGCGATTCGCTCCGGGCCTTTTCCAGAAACTCGGTCACGTGTCCGCACTTCTTGCAGCGGTATTCGAACAACGGCATGGCTTTCTCCTTGGTCGTTCTGTGAATCGAGATCATCGGTGCGATGGTTACGGCCGACGACTCTCCAATTGTTGAGCACATTCACACAGTAGCCGTTCGAGGCGTTCCAACGACACTGCGTGCGGCTCGATTTCCAGCTTGGTCCAGGCACAGATTTCCAGTATTTTCTCCGGAGCAGTTTCCGATATCTCGTCGAAATAGCCCACCGCGTCAAGGACGATTGCCTTGTCATTTGCCGGGAACGTTTCGTTGGCCATGGCGGCATCCCAATCTTTGAAGATGTATTTCCAATGCTGCAACCACCCCGGCGTGAGCCAATAGACTTTCGCGCCGTCGGCAATGCGGTCGCGTGTTTCCGCGTCAGCGAGCATGTCCACACAGTTTTTCGCCCGCACGCGAGCAAATCCTTCTCCCAAACCGGCAAGAAAAGCGTCCGTGTCGACGCCGGCATCGAAATCCAGATAGCATTTCTCGCCGTAGATAACGATAACCTTCGCGGAAACCGCCCTGGCTTTATGACATTGCCGGATCAGTTGTTTTTCAAGCTCTTTGGGCCACTCGTGCAACCCGGGGGCTGTGAAAAAAACCCGCTTACTCTTGAGGAAACCGGCCTCGGCCAGGTGACGCATCTCACGGCGCAGCGTTCCACAGGCGACGATGCTGCAACGATCGAGTGACGGGCAAGGTGCGTGTTCGTTCATGAGTGTTCGTTCATGATTTGTCGGATTCACTTGAGTGGCTCTTTACGCTCGGAATGCCGGGGGAGCCGACGATCATCGCTCGCGGCACGTCAAAGTCGTCCGCCAGACGGTTGGCAACATCAATATAGGTATTGCAGGCACAATCGGGCTCGGGTTCGCCCCCGGCTGTCGGCAACGTTTTCCTCAGTTCGGCCTTATCCGCTTCGCGCAGCGTTTGAGCGATCATTGGAAATACGCAATCCTCTTGCACGGCGATGTATTCCAAGAGCAACTCGATGTACGCACGCGCATGCTCCGTGAACTCCCTCAATGCCACGGCATCGCCGGCTGAAGCAGGTTCGATTACTGCCTCCATCGTATTCAGGTGGGAGTTACCCTCTTCAAGCCGACGATGCACGGGACAGCCTCCGCACCGCTCTGGGAAAATGCCCATGGCCTGCATCGCCGGAAGCAACTGGGTTTCCACTCGGCCGTAGTGGCAACGCGCGGTAAAGCCGCGAAGAAAGATGATTGCACTTTGTGCGGGGCCGCGTTCCAGCTTGCGTTGAGACTCGCACCGCTCCAGCATTCTTTCGAGACAGTTGAGCACCTGCTCGATAATGCGATGCTCATTGACAAGAACATCGGTGAGCTTCGTCGCGCAGTTTTCCGGGAACATGTCTCTTGCACCATCGGCAAATTATTCGGGGTAGGCCCGGGGACGTTTGAGAAAACCGTGCCAGATGTCCGCCCCGGGGCTGTAGACCACACTAACTGCTTCCCAGGCATCTCTCCCGATGTCCTTCATTTTGTCGTTGAGAGACTCGGCGGCGGGGGCTTCCACACGCATGTATTCCCATTGTTGCTGGGAACGAATGAACTCGCTGACGTCTTCCGGCATTATGAGCTTCCTTTCCTACCAGTTTCGATTTGCAGCAGCACGTCCCGCCCCCCCCAACAAGGGGAAGCCTGTCGGTCTAAATCCGATGGACGGCTGTACCATGAGTTACAAACCCACTATATAGCAGATATGTCATGTAGAAACAACCCCACCCCGCAGGCGATTGACAAGCCGAAACACCCGGCGGATACTTCACTACCTAAAAGCCGCAGGCCGGCGATGTTGACCATGTTGGACTGAGAGCGTTGAGGAACCTGGCCAATGTTATTCAAAATTCTGGACAAGGGACCGTTTCGCTCGTTGGTCGAGATCATCTTGGAGTCCAACGAGATCATCGCCCCGAAGAAGATCGGGACGAAGGCCACCGGTGAGCCCATCCACCAGTTCCTTCCGATCAACTCTTTCGAGGAGATGGATCTGGATTACCGGACGACGGAGTATTCGGCAAAGACGTATTTCCTGCCCTATCGCGAGAATTTGTGTACGTTCGATTTCGATGCCGAGGATTGGGAGCAGGAGATTTCGTACCGCATACAGCCGCGGGCGATCGTCGGCCTCCGCGCGCACGACATCAACGCGCTGGTGAAGCTGGATAAGGTGCTGACCCGCGACCGGTTTCCTTCGCCCTACTACATCTCGCGCCGCAAGAATACGTTCGTCGTGGGGTTCGAGCACATTCCTTTGGAAGACGAATTCAGCCAGTCGATGGCCACGGACATTGTCACCCACGGGTTCGATCTCTTCCTGACCGACCTGGGCGACCGGTATTTCGTGGCTGTTGACTCGGACCGGGCGTTCAACCTGCTGAACCGGGTCGAGGTCCGGGAAGTCACGGACGACGACACGAACGATTACAAGGAAGTGCGCCGGCGGGTGCTCGAAGGTTTTAAGACGCACATCAACGTGGCGAACCTGCCGAACCTGCTCGATCTCGAATTTACCTCGGAAGTCTGGAAGAAATGGGGCGAAAAGTGCCTCAGTTGCGGGAGTTGCGCGATGGTGTGTCCCACCTGTTATTGTTACGGCGTCCAAGAGGAAGTTGCGATGGACTTCACCAAGGCGACCAAGGTCAGGCAGCTCTACTCGTGCAATCTTCTGGATTTCGCCGAGGTGGCCGGCGGACATAATTTCAGGCCCGACAAGGAAACACGCTTGAAGTACCGATACTACCACCAGCACCGGGGATTCATGGAGGGCTTCGGCGAGCCCTTGTGCGTGGGCTGTAACCGCTGCGGTCGGGTCTGCCTGGCGGGGATCAACCCGGCGGCAGTCATCAATGATCTTTATGAGGAGAACCTGTGATGTGCGCGCTGCGCCACGCCTACGACGTGCGGCAAGAAAGCGAGATGGTTCAACGCCTTGACTTCAACAACAAGTTGGGGCTCAAGCCGGTCGCCGAGGTGTTCAAGGCCGAAATCACAAACGTGATCCGGCTGACGCAGATGGAAAAACTCTTCCATCTGCGGATCATCGACGACAAGGACCGGGAACGGTTCTCGTTTCTGCCGGGGCAATTCGTAATGATCGAGGTGCCGGGTTACGGCGAGGCGCCGATTTCGATTTCCAGCTCCACCTCGAACAAGGGGTTCATCGAATTGTGCATTCGCAAGGCCGGTACGGTTACCAACGCCCTGCACCGTGCCCGGCGCGGGGCCAAAGTGGGGATTCGAGGACCCTTCGGAACATACTTCCCCATGCAACGGATGAAAGGACACTCGATACTGCTGATTGCCGGCGGCCTCGGGCTGGCTCCGCTTCGGGCAGCCATCTACTATGCCACCGAAAACCGGTCCGAGTTCAAAGATGTCCATATCCTGTACGGAGCGAAGAACCCCGGCCAGCTCTTGTTCGACTACCAGTACGAGGCCTGGCGGCGCATCGATGACGTCAACATGGAGATTATCGTGGATGAGGCCGACGATTCCTGGACGGGGCCGGTGGGCGTAATTACACAACTGCTCGAGGGCGTGGAGATTGACCCGAACGAAACATATGCCATCGTCTGCGGCCCACCCGTGATGTTCAAGTTCGTTTGCCGACGGCTGAGCAAGGCGGGAGTTCCGATGGACCGGATGTTCGTTTCCCTGGAACGCCGCATGCACTGCGGGATGGGGAAGTGCTGCCGTTGCAACGTGGGGTCCACCTTCACCTGCACCGACGGCCCCGTGTTCGACTACTGGTCGGTGATTAACCTCAAAGAAGCGATATAGATCAAAGGAGAGTATAGGAGGGGGCACCCGCCCCCGACCCATCGGAACTGAACGGTGCGATCCGGGGGCAGGTGCCTCCTCCTAAGTTTCCAATGCAGAGTTCCTCCGGACAAAACAGGGTGTGGCGATGAAATATCTCAGGATTGAACAGAAGCGTCCCAGGATCGCCGTGTTCGACTTCACCGGCTGCGAGGGCTGCTCGCTTCAATTGTCCAACAAAGAGGATACTCTGGGGGCATTTCTGGATGCCATTGAAATCGTCAACTTTCGCGAGGTTTCCTCGGACAAGGGCGATGATTACGAGGTGGCGCTGATCGACGGCGCCATCTCGCGCCCCGACGAGGTCGAGCGGCTCAAGGCCATCCGAGATCGGGCCGCCTTGCTGGTCGCCATGGGAAGCTGCGCCTGCTTTGGCGGAGTCAACCGGCTCAAAAACGCCTGCGATCTCGATGAAGCCAACCGGGAGGTCTACGGCGACCATCCCAAGGAAACCATGCCCACGATGGCAGTCAAGGAAGTGGTTCCCGTCGACCTGGAGGTCCCCGGATGTCCCGTTACGAAAGCGGAAATGGAGCGGGTGGTCCAGCATCTCGTTTGGGACTTGCCGCTTCCAAAGTATGCCTATCCGGTTTGTCTGGAGTGCAAGCAGCGTTACACGGTCTGCCGTTTCGACGTGGGCGAGCTTTGCCTGGGACCGATTACCCGCGCCGGCTGCGGCGCTCCGTGCCCGGCGGGCGAGCTGGGGTGCTGGGGCTGCCGCGGACCGGCGGAGGCTCCCAACTACGACGAGTTCTTCGCACTGGCCGAAGAGAAGGGTTTTACCGGGCAAGAGATCAACGATCGCCTCGCCTTTTTCGGCGGCTTCGAGGGGATACAATTATGAGCGGTTCCAAAACTATCAATCTCAACGTCGACGTACGCCACCTCACACGCGTCGAGGGACACGGCGACATCAAGGTCCGCGTTGCCAACGGACAACTGGCCGAAGCCGGCTGGGAGATCGTCGAGACGCCGCGATTCTTTGAGGTGATGCTCAAGGGCAAACACTACACGGCCGCGGGGATCCTGACGGCGCGGATTTGCGGGATCTGCTCGATCGGCCACTGCCTGGCCAGCGTGCGGGCCACCGAAAACGCCTTCGGCCTTACAGTCCCCGAGGCAGCCTCCAGGTTGCGACTGCTGGCCGAGCACGGCGAAATTCTCCAAAGCCACCTGCTGCACCTGTTTTTCCTTGCCGCGCCCGACTTCCTGGGCCTACCCAGCGCAATTCCCCTGAAGAATGTCAAACCCGAGGTCTTCGCCCTGGCAATGCGGCTGAAAGGGCTTGCCAATCACATCGGTAACGTCGTGGCCGGCCGTGCCACCCACCCCGTCTCAATCCAGGTCGGCGGGATGGCAAAAATGCCCGAAAAGCACGTCCTGCTCGACCTGAAGTCGCGGCTCGAACGTTCCCTGGCCGATCTGGATGCGACCGTCGAAGTGTTCAAGACGTTCGAGATCCCCGATTTCACGCGCGAAACCGAGTTCGTCTCGCTCAAGGGCGAGCGGGACTATGCCCTTATCGGCGGGCGGATGATCTCGACCGACGGCGCCGAAATGCCCGAAGCAGACTACCGGGCCATGACCAACGAATACGTCACGGAGAACAACACGTCGAAGTGGTGCAAGCTCTCGCGCGAGTCGTTCGCCGTGGGCGCGCTTGCCCGACTGAACAACAACTACCACCGTCTCCACCCCAAGGCCCGCATCGCGGCCGTACAGTTCGATCTTGCCCCGGTGTGCCACAACCCGTTCATGAACAACGTTGCCCAACTGGTCGAGTGCGTCCACGTAGTCCACGACTCGATGCGGATCATCGACGAGCTGGTCCGCGACGTCGGGGCCGAGACCATGGCCCCGGTTACGCCCCGCGCCGGCCGGGGCGTCGGCGCCGTCGAGGTTCCCCGCGGCATCCTCTACCACGACATCGAGTACGGCGACGACGGCCGTATCATCCGCGCAAACTGCGTCATCCCCACCACCCAGAACAACGCCAACATCCACTACGACCTGGGCCCGCTGGTGAAGCAATTCGCCGTCGAGGGGATGACCGACGAGCGGCTCGAGCTGCTCTGCTCCATGCTCGTGCGGTCGTACGATCCCTGTATCTCGTGTTCGGTTCACTAAGGATCCGTGAAGGACCGGCGTTTCTCACATCCCAAGCATGAAGGAAATATCCCTTCGATTGCCAACGCGTCCGCTCGGAACGTTTATCAGAATCTAACCTCATTGATTGTAGGCCTCGTAGGGTACGCGGAGCGAAGCGGAACGCACCATCCTGAGTCTCCGGTGCGTTTCACGCACCCTACGGAAACACCTGAAATTCCCAGAGAGAATAGCCGAATTCGGTGCCGCGCCGGGTGCCGGTTAGGCGGACGTGGCGGGCAGGGGTTGGGGGAAATTTTATGTCGTCCGTGCCGCCGTTGCCCTTGTCGGTCTTGTAGATTTCCTTCCAGGTCTTTCCATCGGGGGAGACTTCGATCGAATAGGCTTTGCCGTAGGCGGCTTCCCAGAGGAGTTTTATGCGGGAAATATTCGTTTCTTTTCCCAGATCAATGGCGATCCACTGGGGATCGGAGAACGCCGACGACCAACGGGTACCCGCGTTGCCGTCGGTTGCGGCGGCCGGATTGGTCGCCCCGGCCGTCGTTAGATTCGAGGAAGCGGTTACCGGGCATCCGGCGGCCACGCCGGCGCGTTTTTTGCGATCTTCGGCCGTGATGACCTCGAAGTCTCGCAACGAACGGACCGCCGGTACACCGTCGCGCGTCAACTCGGCGACGAGTTGGTACTTGCCCGAGGTGTTTGGAACGATGATCTTGAATTTCACGACCTTCTGCCCGAGCGGGCCGATCGTGCATTCCTTCGATTGTTCCGAGATGATCTTGTTGCCCCGCAGCAGCCGCAGATTCACCATGACCGGCATCTGCTCGGGCAGATCGTTGATCACAACAACAGGGATTTCCCGCTCGGACGCCGGCGGCAGTTGATCGGCCCACTCGTCGATCATCAGGCCGACCGGGGCGAAGGCGTCGCGGACGTATTGTTCAAAGAGCGGCTCGAAATCGAGCTTTTCGAGGTCGATGAAGTGGTCGCTGGTCGCGCCGCCGACCGGCCGGGCCCTGGCCGGCCCGGGACGCGAGTAGCCCAGCCCGCAGAAGTGCAGCACGCCGGCACACTGCCGACGGCAACGCCAAAACTCGGTCAAGGCGGCCAGGTACCGGGCGTAGAGCATCCGGCGCTGCTCGGTCGTGTGGTCCGGCCCGAGCAGATTGTCGTAGAGCTTGCGGGTCAGGACGGTCGGCGTGCCGTCGCGGTTGAGCCACAGCCAGGCGTATTCGTTGTTGATGATCGGGTTTTTGTTTCTCGACCGGATGCCCCCGTCGCCGGCCATCTGCCGCAAAAGGAAGTTGCTGTTGATGAAGCGGTAGGGGTGCTGTTCCTGGCAATCAGTTTCGGCCTGCGGCTGTCCCCAACCGTTGTCCCACGGGCGTCCGGAAAGGTCGAGCCCGCGGACGGCCGTCAGGGCCTTCCCGGTTGCCGGCGTCCTCGATTCGTTCTGGGCGTCCCAGATGACCACGCACGGATGGTTCCAGCGCTCGCGCATCCACTCGGTGTACTCGCGGACGATCTCCTCCGCATCGAGGCTGCCGGTCTGACGGCGGTCGCCGAGGGTCCAGATCGGGAACTCGTCCTGGATCAGCAGACCCTCCTCGTCGGCGATGTCGTACCAGAACTCGGGCGGGAAGCCGATGCAATAGCGGATCGAGTTCCAGTGCATGCCCTTGAACTTCTGGTGCAACTTCCGCACCCAGTCCTTGCGCCAGGGGAGATCGCCACGCGAGTCGTCCTCGAAAAACCGCAGGATGCAGACGTTGGTGCCGCGCATGAAATAGGGCTTGCCGTTGAGGACCGCTCGGCCGGTCGCGGGGTCAAACCGGAAGGAGCGCATGCCGAAGCGGGTGTGGTAGGTGTCGCCGCCGGTGTCCAATTCAAGCTGGTAAAGAAACGGATCTTCCGGCGACCAAAGCCGGCAGTTGGGAATGGGGATTTGGAAGTCGAGTTTGGCAGCACCGTCCGTTTCACCGTCAGCGACGACCTTGCCGGACTTGGCTTCCCGCACGCTGTACTTCACCGACGACGGTTTTTTCTTCTCGCCGCCGGAGAGTTCCGCCACCACGCGAACCCGGCGCTTCTCAATGTCGGGAACCGTCTGGACGTTGACGATGTGCGGCGTGCCGGTCAGTGTCAGCTCGACCGAATCGTAGATGCCGGGGATGTACCGGTATTTTTCAAAATCCCAGCCGGTGGGGATCTTCGGCGGCACCGAGTCGCGCAACGCCCCGACACGCACGATCAACACGTTCTCGGCGCCGCCTTTGAGTTGTTCGCGGGCGCCGAACAACGCGGGCGTAAAGCACGGGAGGTGATCGCCGACGAGTTTGCCGTTGAGATAGACCCGTGTGCCGTACTTGGCCTTGCCGACTTTCAGGATTGCGACCCCGGGCACGTCGCCGTCGACGCGAAAGGTCCGCCGGTACCAGAATGCCTCGCGCAAATCATTCTTGAACCCAACATTCTTGAAAGGCGGCTTGGCCATATCGGCCAACCCCGGCACGGGAACACGCCGGTCGAACTTCTCCGGCACGGTGTCCATCTTCCCCTGGGTGATCTCCCAGGTCCCGTCGAGATTGATGACTTGCCGGCCGTCGCGGGCCACAGCGACGTTCGCCGCAATCGCCGCGAAAAAAACAGCTCTGATGAAAACGCTACCCGGCCTAACAAACATGTCGTTCTCCCTTTGAGCAATGCACTGGCGGGTTGGCCAACGGCGCGGCCTACTTGGTTCCGGACAGCTACCTTGCTGCCCGCCAGATCAAACGGCTGCCGCCATGATACCACGAATCATGCCGGTCGGGCGCCACTTCTGTGAAAGTGGATTGCGGAACACCTTTATGTTACCATGAACCCAGTTGAGACTCTCCCGGGTCCTGCCCGCAAGGGGGGGTCGTATGGCGTTTGACCGCCGATTTCCAGAAACCACCCACATGAGGGCCTATCGACCATGACTACCTCACGCAACCCAACGTCCAACAACCCGATGTCCACCCAGGCCGTCGCCAGGCGGCAATTCCTCAAGTCGACGGCGGTTGCCGGGGCCGGGCTGACGATCTTGCCCAGCGGCCTGCTCGGTGCCGATGCGCCGAGCAAGAAGCTCAACGTCGCCGTCATCGGCTCGGGGGGAAGAGGACGGGCTCACTTCGGAGCAATCAAAGGTGAAAACGTCGTCGCTTTGTGCGACGTCAACGAGAAGGCCCTCGCATCGGCCGCCAAGACGTTCCCCGATGCCAAACACTACGTCGACTGGCGCAAGTGCCTCGAACAGAAAGATATCGACACGGTCGTCTGCAGCACGACCGACCACACGCACGCCTTCATCTCGAACTGGGCGCTCAATCGCGACATGCACGTCTACTGCGAAAAGCCGCTGGCCAACTGCGTGGAAGAAGCCCGCGTGGTCCGCGCGAACTACTTGAAAAAGAAGGACAAGGTGGCCACGCAGGTCGGCATGCAACGCAAGTCGAACCCGAACTTCTACCGCGTCCGCGAGGCGGTCCTCGACGGGGCGGTCGGCACGCTGAAGCACGTACACGTGTGGGGCAACCGGAGCCACAACAAAAAGGCCTACCTGCCCGCCGCCGGCGATCCACCCGAGTACCTGCACTACGACCTGTGGATCGGCCCCTCCCCGATGCATCCCTACAACCCCGGCTATTTCCACGGCTGCCTGGCATGGAACCCGTACTGGGACTTCGGCTCCTGGCAGGTGGGCGACATGGGCAGCCACACCATGGACATTGCGTGGTGTGCCATCGACGCCGGTCTGCCGACTTCGGCCGAGGCGAGCGGCGATCCGGTCAGCACCGACGTCGCGCCCAGCAGGCTGACCATGACGTTCGAGCACCCGGCCAACAAATGGCGCCCGCCGATCAAGGTTACCTGGTACCAGGGCGCCGATAAGCCGAACCAGATCGACGGGGTGCCCACCAAGCCCGGCCACGGGGCGTTGTTCGTAGGCGACAAGGCGTGCATCGTCGCGGACTTCGGCCGCCACGAGTTCTTCCCCCGGGACAAGGCCGCCGGCATGGCCCACTACAAGCCGCGCCCGGAATCCGAGCGGATCCCGTCCATCGGCGGATTCCAGGCGAATTGGGTCAACGCCTGCAAGGGAGACCTGAAAACCTGCAGCGACTTCGACTATAGCGGCACAATGATCGAGCAGTTGCTGCTGGGGTTGGTGGCGTTCCGCGTCGGCAAGAAAATCCAGTACGACGGCAAGGCCGGCCGCGTGACCGACAACGCCGATGCAAACGCCCTGCTCAGCCGCAAATACCGCGAAGGCTGGAAGCTGGACGGGTAGTCGTTGCGAGCCACCGGCCGGGAGCGAGAAGCCTGAATTTTGGGCCGGCGCGGAACGTACGTCCCAAACCGGGGGAAAACGCCGAAAAAATCGAGCCAGGAGGCCTTGACACAAAGCGATCTTTCAGAGACGGACCACTGCACCGGGCACGATTACTTCGGCGCGGGAAGCATGATCGTGGCATTCTCGGGGAAAGACGTCTCGCCCGCCTTGCCGTCGATCCGGTACTGGATTTTCAATTGTTTCACAACTCCCGGGGCCGGGTCGCCGCCGAAGGCGGAGTTGTACTGTGGCGACGGCAGGGTAATCAAGGGCAAACCGCCGACGTGCTTGCGGAGAATCTCAGTCACGTCCTTCTGCTTTGCGCCCGCGCCGTACTGGGCCTTGATGATCTCCACTTTCACCGGGCTCTGGCCCATCTGGAGCAGCAGCTTCCGGGCTTCGGCCGAGTTGCCGGCGATCTTCCCGACGATAGCCATCGAGACTCGGGTGGCGTCGTCCTTCAGTGCGGGGTCCTTTTTCGCTTCCAGCGCCAGCCGGAGCATGTCGGGACTGGCATATTTTTCGAGTCCGATCACCTCTTGCAGGACCAGCTTCTTCTCCGTGGTGCGCTGGGCGGTCTTGAGCGCCTTGGCGCACATTTCGGCCCTTTGCGCGGCCGGCATGTTGAACTGGCGCGCCAGCCGGATGTAGCCGCGTATCGCGCGGATTCTGTACTTTTCGCCGGGCGCATTCTTGGCCAAATCCAACAGAACGGGCCCCGCGTCGACGCCCGTCCACTCGCCCAGCACCCGGGTGGCCGCGTCCTGGAGTTCCGGATTGGCGTTTTTGCCGGCCGCGGCGAGCGCTTCGAGCGCCTTGGGGCCGCCCATGGCGCCCAGAATGTCCAAGATGGTACACTTCGTCTCCGTGGGGGCTCGCGACATGACGCCGATGAGTTTTGCCGCACACGCATCGCCGTCCGGCATGCGGACACATGCGGCGCGGAGCGCCTTGACGGCGGTCGGGGTATCTTCGGCCTTCTTCGGAGAAGTCACCCGCGAGATCAACACGTCGAGGTCCTTCAGCTCGACCGTTTCGCCCAGCGCCGTCAGTGCGGCCTGGCGGACGGTTGCGTCGGAATCATCCAGGGCCTTGATCAAGGCCGGTGTGGCCGCGATTTGCCGTTGCCCGATGATCTCCATCAGCGCCACGAACGTCTTGCCCTTGGCCTTGGGAAGTTGGGCGGCAATGGTTGCGTCGATTTTCTTGTTGGGAAATTCGGCCAACGCTGTCCGGGCCGCTTGGGACAGTTCGGCGTCCTCGTCGGTCGCGATTTTCAGAAGCGTGGGTGCGCAGGAAGCGTCGCCCGAACGTTGGAGGACGCCGATCGCCGCAATGCGCACCGGCTTCGTGCCGCTGGTGGCCATCTTGATCACGGCGGGCGAAGCCGTTCCGCTACTGCAATCGGCCAAGGCAGCCAGCAGCAAAGCCCCTCGCTGGGACGTTGCGCCGGCCAACTCGCCTACCAGGGCTTCGGCGACTTTCTCATCGGAAAGCTCACGGGCCGTGCGCAGGCCGATCTGGAACATCCGCTTGTCCTTCGAGCGGAGTTGCTCGACCAGCAGCGGAATTCCGTCCGACTTTCTGGCGAGAATCGCGCCTCGGGTCGCCTCGATGATCCGCTGCTTGGGCACGTCGGCCTTGCGGACCTCGTCGTAGATTTCCGCGGCTTCGGCCGCTTTGTCATTGGCCAACAGACGCTCGGCACACAGGATGCAGCCCTCGGCAACCGCCGAACGGATCGTGGGTGAGGCAGCGGCCAACGACTGCCGGAGCACCTTGGTCGCTTGGGCATTTCCGATCTTCCCCAGCGCGACGGCGGCGGCCGCCGCCACTTGGGGGTCCTTGTCCTTGAGGCGTCCGGCCAGCACGTCGACCGCCTTGGCATCGCGGCGGACGCCGATCGAATTGATCGTCCCGATGGCCAGTCGGCCTTCGAGCGATCCCAATGCGTCGCGGAGAGCTGCGTCGGCTTCGGGCCCGGGAATCGCTTCCAACGCGATCCGTGCCCATGAGGCGAGTTCCGGGTCGGCCACCAGCGGCTTCAGCGCCGGCACGGCGTTAGGCGAACCCCAAATCGCGAGCTTCTTGCAGGTGATCGCCTTGTCGGCCTTCGGGGCGGTCTTCGATTCGAGAATCTCGATCAACTTGCCTTCGTCTTCTTTCTTCGCGTCGGCGGCAAAGGCCGAGGCGGCGGCCGCCGCAATCAACGCGGCATGAATCACAATGCTTCGAGTCTTGTACATGGCTTATTATCCTGTTGTGGTTGAGTGTTCCGTAAGACGGCTACTTCTTTGGTCAGATCCTCCACGGATCGCGAAGGGCCTCGGACCTCAGCCGGTTGGCTGCTTCGTCGTCGATGAACTCGTGCTTGTCGATGTCGTACTTCAACTGGCGTTTCAGGAAGATCGCGTTGTTCGACGCGTGGCAGGCGATGTGGGCCCAGCAGGCCGCTTCGGCGTTGGCCTTCGGCCGGCTGCGGGTCTTCACGCAGTTGAGAAAATCGCGGACGTGGAAGGTGGCCGGATAGCCGCCGATCTGGGCGACCTTTCGCCCGGCCAGCAGTTCCGGCGAGCTGAGGACCATCCGTCCGCTGTCGCCCGCCTCGACCCAGCCGGTCTCGCCCTCGAACCGCACGGGACACGAACCAAGGCCAATCCAACCGCCGGGGCGGAGGACCAGCTCGACGCCGTTCTCGTACACTGCGGTTGCCTGGCCGTTTTCGGCCGGGTTGTAGACGACGGGGGCCGTATCGTCGGCGCCGACGGCCCACTGGCAAAGGTCGACACAATGTGAGCCCCATTCCAGGACGCCGCCGCCGACCAGCCCGCCCCCCTTCTCGAAATTGAAACCGTTGAGATGCCGCCTGTTGAACGGCCGCCAGGCGGCGGGCCCGAGATACATGTCCCAGTCGACCACTTCCTTCGATGGCAAGGGCTCCGGCGCGGACCAGCCGCTCATGTGCGTTCCCATCCCGCCCGGGTGGGCGTGGACCTTCTTGAGTTTGCCGAGCTTCCCGGTCCGGGCCAACTCGCAGGCAAACGCGAAGTGCGGCAGGTTGCGCCGCTGGGTGCCCGCCTGGAAGACGCGCCCGGTGCGCCGCATCACGTCCCTGAGCGCCAGGCTTTGTGCGATGTTCTTAGTGCAAGGTTTCTCGCAATACATGTCCTTGCCGGCACGGGCGGCGTAGATCGAGGCCGTGGCGTGCCAGTTCGGTCCGGTGGCAATCAGCAGCGCATCGATATCGTCGCGGTCGAGCAGTTCGCGGAAGTCGCGATAGGTTTTGCAGTCTTGATTGCGGTAGCGGCCGTCGGCCATCTTCTTGACCGCCGCACGGCGACTGGCCTTCACATCGGCAACCGCGACGAACCGGACGTCCGGTTGCGGCAAAAAGCAACTGAGGTCGTACGACCCACGATTCCCGATGCCGATGCCGCCCACGATGATCCGCTCGCTGGGGGCCGCGGCATCGTCTTTCCCCAGCGCAGAGCCGGGAATCACCTGCGCCGCTGCTACTGCGGCGCCGGCCTGCAACGCGGTCTTCAGAAACCGGCGCCGATGAAGGCGCAATGCTTGTTTTGACATGTTTGCTCTCCTGATTGGGTTAATCCGTTTCACGTCGGGGGGCTGCCGGAGGTTCTCGAAACGCAGAACACGGCACCCCCAACATGGACGGTTCGGTCCGACGTGAACTCCTTGTGATAATAACAACTGAGTTCATTGTAAGGAAGTCGAGAAACAATTTCCATTCCAAGGCTTCCGGAAAGCTGCGATTTAGGAAGGGGGGTGGCTGCTCTGACACAGGCCATCGATCCCCAAGCGGTCGACCGGATGAACCTGCTAATCATTCTGTTGGCCAGGGCTTTGTGGTATTATGGTAGCCGGCCGTCTTGACGCCGGTGTTTTGAATTCGACGGGCGGCAACCGGACCTGGGCAAGAGTAAAACAGGTATTGCAGCGGGATACGTGACCACTCCACCCAACCCGGCATCTGAATCGGTCGGCTCAACGTCGTCCAGCTTGCTTCAGCGGTTGACGGCGCACGATCAGGCGGCGTGGCAACGGTTCGTGCGGCTGTACGGGCCGTTGGTATACTATTGGTGCCGGCAGGCCGACTTGCAGGCGAGCGACCGCGAGGACGTCTTTCAGGATGTCTTCCGCGCGGTGGCGGAATACCTTCCCGGCTTCCGGCATGACCACCCCGGCGATTCGTTCCGCGGCTGGCTGCGGACAATCACCCGGAACAAGCTCCACGACTACTTCCGCCGAACGGCAAGGGAACCAAAGGCCGCCGGGGGCTCCGAAGCTCAGCAGTGGCTTCTGGCGACCGCGGACGACGGAAGTGCAAGCCAAGATGACGGGTGGACCGAGCGGGAACAAACAACCCTTTTTCACCAGGCGCTTAGCTTGATCCAAGGCGAATTCACCGATCAATCGTGGCGGGCGTTCTGGCGAACCACCGTTGACGGCCAGAAGTCCAACGAGGTCGCCGAGGAGTTGGGAATGACGGCCGCCGCGGTCCGAAAGGCGAAATCCCGCGTTCTCAGACGCTTTCGGGACGAATTCGACGAATTGCTGTAGTGCATGCCCTTCGAAATGGCAGGGTTGCTGTCACACCTACCCGTTATGTACACTGAAGATACGGCACTCCGTGCGTCTGAAGAAATCAGTGTGGTACGGCACTCCGTACCGTAATTCACGACACGGAGTGTCGTGCCACTCTCCGAAATCATGCAGGAATCCCGTTTTGGAAACATCCAATCCTGAAAGATCGTCGGCGGTTTCGGATTGTCCGGATCGGGAGGAACTGGCCGCTTATGTGCTCGGAAAGCTGCCAGCCGAGGCCCTCGAGTCGATTGCCGAGCATGTCGATGGATGCCGGACGTGCGATTCGACGCTGACGGCGATGGACGGTCTGACCGACCCCTTGGTCGAGCGATTGCAGGGAACTCGCGATTCGGAGCTGCCCCCTCCCGAATCCGAACTGCGGCGGCTGATGGCCATGGCCGACGGCATCGTTCCGGAAGTGTCTTCCTCGAGCGGGGAAACACCGGCCGAAACCTTCAGCCGGCTGGGAAACTACGAATTGCTTGAACAGCTCGGCAAAGGCGGAATGGGAACCGTCTACAAGGCCAACCATGTCCGGCTGAAGCGAATCGTCGCGGTCAAGCTCCTTGCGCCACATCGTCTCGGCGACCCGCACGCGGTGCCGCGATTCCTTCGCGAGATCGAGGCCGTCGGCAAGCTCGATCATCCGAACATCGTACGCGCACTCGATGCCGGCGAAGCGGACGGCAACTACTATCTTGCCATGGAACTGATCGAAGGGGCCGATCTGAAGAACCTGGTCCGATGCCACGGGCCGCTGGCGGTCGCCGATGCCTGTGAGTTGGTCTGCCAAGCGGCCACGGCGGTCCAATACGCCCATGCAGGCGGGCTGTTGCACCGGGACATCAAACCGTCGAACCTGATGGTCACCCCGGCAGGACAGGTCAAGGTGCTCGACTTGGGACTGGCACGGCTCCAGATGGTCGATTCGGCGACTGCCGACGACCTGACCGCCCAGGGACAGGTGCTCGGTACCGCGGACTATATCGCCCCGGAACAGGGGCTCGACAGCCGGGAGGCCGACGCCCGATCCGACGTTTACAGCCTCGGCTGCACTCTGTATTTCCTGCTGGCAGGGCAGCCGCCGTTCAACGATCCGGAGGAAGACACGTTTGCCAAGAGGGTGCTGGCCCACGTTCGGTCGCCGGTAGTGCCGATCAGCGAGTTCCGCGACGACGTTCCGCCGCCGCTCGTGGCCGCGCTCGACCGCGCGCTGGCCAAGGCCCCGGACGATCGGTTTGCCACCGCGGGGGAACTGGCCGATGCACTCTTGCCGTTTGCGGCCGGCTCGGATCTCCCGCGGCTGATCGAAAAACCCATCGCATCGCCCCCGTCGAGTGAGTTGGCGCTCTCGGCGATCGAGTCGGAAGCACCGCCGCGACGGCGATGGGTTGGTTTGGCACTACTTGCGGCGCTGATTATCATCGGCGGGGTCTTCGCGGCCTGGGCCGTCCGGGTTCGTATCACGCAGAAAGATGGGACAACCACCGTCGTCGATCATCCCGGGGCCCGCAACGTCAGCGTTGATATTGACGTGTACGAGGAGAAAAAACCGGATAAGGGATCCGGCACGGAGACGCCCGCCGGCGACACCGGCGCCCGGCGCCGCTTACCCGATTCCCAAACGGACGAACCGGCCCCCGACCGCAGGCAGGGCGAAGCCAACGAGCCCATTCCGGAAATGAGTTTCTTCGATCCATCCCCAAAGGCCCTCAAGCCGGGCGAGTCGCCGCCCCGTGTGTCTGAAGGGGCGGGGCGCGTGACAAGGAGAACCGTCATCCGCAGCGAACGCCATGAGATCGTCTCGCATTTTGCACCGCGGCGTCCCGATCCGACGGTGCCGGTCCTCTGGTCAAAGGCTGCGGGCGGCAACGGCCACTACTATCAACGCGTCGACCAGCATGCCACCTGGGCCAACGCCAAAGCCCTGGCCGAATCGATGACCTTTCAGGGCATGAAGGGCCACCTCGTGACGATCACGACCCCGCAGGAAAACCTTTTCGTTTCCAACCGCGTGCTGGGAATATCCACGATTTGGATCGGCCTTTCCCGGAAGACGGACGAAACCGCGCCGACGTCCGAAAGCCGCAACAAGCCGAAGCCCGGCGAGTGGGTGTGGGTTACCGGCGAACCGGCCGACTACACGAGTTGGGGAAGGGAAACCGGCCGCGGCGACTTCGTCTACATGTACAGCGGCGGCTGTTGGATCGACGGCGGGGTGTTCGGGATGCCTTTCGTCGTCGAATTCGCCCCCGGCAATTCTTCGACAACAGCCGAACCGGCCCAAGAAGAATCACCAAAGCGAAATGAACAGAAACCAAGCGAGAAAGGCGGTGACCGGTGAGATTGTTTGTTGCTGTAGCGATATTGCTCCAAACCTCCTATGTCCTGGCGCAAACCAAAGAGCCGGTTCCGGCTGGGAAGGCGGTGCAAGAGGCTTTGACGCTGGTCAAGGAAGTCTACGAGTCGGAGTATGCCGAGGCAAAGACCCCCGAGCAGAAAGAGAAACTCGCCCAAGAACTGCTTCGGGAAGCTCGCGGGACAAAGGACACGACACAACGATATGCCCTGCTGCGGGTCGCGCGGGATCTTTCGATCCAGGCAGGCGGCACGACCGCGTTTGCGGCGGTGGACGAGATGGCCAGGTCGTATCAAATCGACGGCTTGGATATGAACGCGAAGGTCCTGGCCAAATACGGTTCGACGGCAAAGGGTTCCAAGCAGAATAAGGCGGTTGCGGAACAAGCCGTCTTGCTGATCGGCCAAGCCATTGAGGAGGACCGCCTGACCGTAGCAGGCACGCTGGCGGAGACGGCCCTGGCGACCGCCCGTAAAGCGGGCGATGACGCCTTGGCGAAGCAGGTCGCCGCGATCAAGCGAGATCTTGAAGAATTGGCCAGCGCAAGTGCCGGTCTGAAGACGGCACTCGATGCGATCGAAGCAAATCCCGCCGATCCGGAGGCCAATCTCGCGGCCGGAAGGTACTATTGCCTGCTGAAGGGCGATTGGGACAAGGGCCTGTCGATGTTGGCCTTGGGAAGCGATCCGGCGCTCAAGGAATTGGCCGTCAAGGAACTCCGGCAAGTCGCCGAGCCGCGCGAGAAACTCGCCCTGGGCGACGGCTGGTGGGACCTGGCAGAGAAGGCCGACGGCATCGCAGAATCACACCTTCGGGCCCGTGCCGTCCACTGGTACAAACGGGTCCTGCCGAAACTGAGCGGGTTGCACAAGGTCCGGCTGGAAAAGCGGCTGAGAGAAGTCGGCGGCGGGGCCGCCGGCGGCCTTGCCGGCAGCAAAATTGCCGCCGCCAAAAAACCGAAAGTACCGCCCAAACCTGTCCTCCCCGAGCACACGGTCCGGTTCACCTCGGCGGACGTCATGAAGCGTTTTGTGGTTCAGGACGGCGCCGAAATCATGGTCCAAAACGGAGTTCTCGGCATGAAGCGCGGGCGCGTTACCTACGGGCCGTATTTCAAGTCGATATCCTCGGTGAAAATCGTCGGGGGAATTGTCCCGCCGAAGATGCACAATTTCCGCGCGTCGGTAGGGCCCGTCAACATGATCCTCAACTGGGAAATGGGGAACGAGAACCACATCCGATACTGTCCCAAAGGCGCGCGCAGCTCGAAAGGCGTGACCCGACCACCAGCTCTGATCCCGGGAAAATTCCACGTCATCGAGGTGAAACAAATCGGAAACGCCGTTGTCGTGCTGATCGACGGAAGACGACACTTCGCGCATCCGGGCACGTTGGAGGGTACGGTCACCATCTACCCGGCACACGGAAGTCAAATCGCCGTCAAAGAAATCGCCGTCGAGGGCAAGGTCGATCCCACGCGGAAAATGACCGGACCGTCGCACGGGAACCTTTATTGAGAATGAGCATCCTATGTCTATCGAGTGCAGGTGCGACAACTGCAACAAGCGTTATCGGCTGAAAGATCATTACGCGGGAAAAACCGTCCGCCGCCCGAATTGTCGCGAACCCGTCCAGGTGCCCGCGGCAGAGGAACCGGCGCCGATGCCCGTCGTCGAGCCGGAGCCGCCGCAAAGGAAGCCGCCGCGAACGCGGAAACCGCCCAAGCGCAGAGAAGTCGCCAGGCAATGGTACGTGACGATGGAAGACGAGACACAGTACGGCCCGGTCGACAAGGAAGAACTCGACTCGTGGGTCGCCGACGGCAGCGTCACGGCCGAGTGCCAGGTGCTGCGCGACGGCGATCCCGAATGGCAATGGGCCGGCGACGTCTATCCCGAACTCGCCGCCGAGCCGGTTGCGCCGGGCGTCGACACCGGGGGCGGTTTCGTCGACACGGGCCCCCGGCAGCGGCTGCTCTCGCTCGCCAGGAAGCAATCGGGGTGGATGAACAAGTTGACGAACAAGAATGTCGAGAAAGAGGCGCGAAAGGCCGGCGCCGGAACCCGGGTGACGCGCAGCGAGCGCTACGACGTCGGGGAGCCCCGCTCGTTTTGGGAAAAACTCAGGGCGCACTCGGTTACCGGTCTTCCCATGCCGGGGAACTTCCCCATCACCCCCGCGTTCAGGCTGGGTGAAACACACGTCGACCAATTGCACGTATTTTCCTTCGCGGCCCCGTCCGGCGAGTTTCATGCCGCGATGCCGTTCGACGCGGGGCGGGTTTTGCCCCACGAGTTCTTTTCGATCCAGCCGGGATCGCTCCCCTCGGCGATCGTGCTCAATCGCGGTTCCATGGGGTCGTGGGGATCCGGAGAGTGGACCAACGCGGAGGGCTTTGTCGACAACCCGGTTGCCGAGGCGGCCAACAGCCGTAAAGAACTGCAGGAAGGTATCAAGTGGAACATGACCAGGGCCGAAGGCGGGGGCCCTGATTCTACGACAATCACAACCTTCAAGCTCGAATGGGCCGTCCAGGCAATTCCCCTTGGCACCGAAGAGTACCTTCTTGTCGTTCAAAGCCCGATGCGCCGCAAACTAGTATTCATGAACCTGGGCGTGGAGTGGTACCTCGGCTACCGGAGAGCGTTCTCGGACTTCCTCGCCGGGCTGCGCTGCGACGGCGAGTATCGGTCCGGCATCATGCACAGCGCCCATGCGTTTGTCGTGCTGGACGAGGTGGTGGGTGTCAAGCTGTTCGGATAGCTTTCCAAAATGCGAGAAGTGGAGTTGACATGTTGATGAAAGTCTCGTGCCCGCAATGCCATCGGGGACTGAGAATCTCGGACGAATTCGCGGGGCGTGTGGGCTCGTGCCCCGGTTGCGGGAGCGAATTTCGGGTCCCCGCCTCCGAGAGTCCGCCCGGCACCTGCGCGAGGACCGGGCGTGCGGGATCATTCCGGTTATCACCTTGGGCGGCGCGATCCCGGCCGCCATCGGCTTCGGCGGCGTAGGTGGCTGCCTTGGCACGGCGCGGAGTCGCTCGTTACCGACGGGGGCAAAGGTCAGTATTTGCGCCGCGATCACGTTTGCCTGTTGGCTGGCTCTCGGAGCGCTGATTGCCAGCCTCGGCGTCCTTGGAGCGGCCCGACAACATGCTGAGCGTGCCGTCGCGTTGGACAAACAACGCAAACAGTCCAAGAAAGAGGTCTCGTCATCCTCGCCCGGCCGAACGGGGTCTTTTCAACCGCAAAATCGCCCCGGGAACGTCACTGTGGAAAGACAAACGGCGTCGGCGTGAAGCCGATGGGTATGAAGGCCAGGGCAAGGCAACCGAGGACCGTACGCCCGAAACCCAACGGCACGTCGTCGTCGGCCGTCGGGGGATGTCTCGCCCCGATGAGCATCAACAGGATCAGCATGAGCGACCACTGCATCAACCCCATGAAGATCACGACGGCGACTGCCCCGTACAGCAGCGTCACCGCCACCGGAAAGGCCTTTTTTCGAAGCAACCCGTAGAGGATGTGTCCGCCGTCGAGCTGGCCGATCGGCATGAGGTTCAGTGCGGTCAGCAACAGTCCCACCCAGCCGGCGAACGCCATGGGATGCGGGTGGATGCACTGCCCCGGCGGCTTCGGCCCCAGGATCCCGTCGGCAAGCCATTGGAACAGGAGCGGGTAGCCGTAGATGTCCCGGCCGGGGACATAGCCGGAGAGATAGATACCCACGGTGCAAAATATCATGGTGGGCACAAGGCCGGCCAACGGCCCGCTGATGCCGATATCGAACAGCGCCCTGCGATCGCCCATTCGAGCGTCCATGGCAATCACCGCGCCCATGGTCCCCAACGGCGGGATGGGCATCGGGATGAAGAAGGGGAGCGTGGCCGGAACGCGGTATCGCCGGGCCTGAAGAAAGTGTCCCATTTCGTGGCAGATCAGGATCGTCATCAACGGCACGGCATATTTCAGGCCTTCCAAGACACCTAGAAGGATCGGATAGGCAATCCCCCGGTTGAGATTGCTGGCAACCGGCAGCAAGCTCCCGACGAACCACGTGCTCAGGCAGGTGGCGACGAACAGCGCAACGGGCAACCAAATCCGCAGGCGGGAGGTCCGTCGGGCCGGCGCCGTGTGCGGCGGCTCGGCGACCACGTCAACCGCGACGAACTCCGAATCCGCGGACTGAGGTGATGCATAAGGATTGGGCTCACCGGCCGGCGGCCCGCCGCGGGGGGTTTCGCTGTTGTCGTCGGGGCTGTAGCTGTCCATCTATATCGTATTGTACCCCACCGGCCCGGTACGGCAAGGTCGAAGCCGCCCTGCTTCCGCCCCGTTTCCGCGAAAAGCCGGGAGCACGGCACTTGTCTTGGCGGCGGAACCTTTGCATACTATTGTTTTGCCCGCAAAAAGGAGACCGGCCGATGTTCGACAAGTTCTTCAGGCTCTCCGAGAACAAGACAACCGTCCGGACCGAGTTGCTCGCCGGGGTGACGACGTTTCTGACGATGGCGTACATCATTTTCGTCCAGCCGACCATATTGTCGAGAGCGGGGATGGATTTCTACTCGATCATGATGGCCACTTGTCTCGCCGCGGCGCTGGCCACGTTGATCATGGGGCTGTACGCCCGATATCCGATTGGCCAGGCCCCCGGCATGGGCGAGAACTTCTTCTTCGTGTATCCCCTCGTCCCGGCTGCCGCGGATCTTGTGAAGGACTTGATTGCCGAGGGCAAGATTGCCGGGGAACTCGGCCCGGGCGGTGAAATCCTCTCGACGGCCACCGAACCGTGGCAGATCGCGCTCGGGGTGATCTGCATCTCCGGTGTGCTGTTTCTGTTGCTCTCGGTTCTCGGTGTGCGAGAGAAACTTCTTCTGGCCATCAGCCCAAGCATGAGAAACGCGATTGCGGTCGGGATCGGCATGTTCATCGCATTCATCGGGCTGAGAAACGCAACATTGGTAGAAGCGAATCCCTACACGTGCGTCACGCTGAATCACCATTTCGCGTCCCCCGATCTGATCATCTTCTTCTACGGACTGTTGGTCACCGCGAGCCTGCACGCCCTGCGAGTTCGCGGGGCAATCATCTGGGGAATTGCCGCTTCGACCGTGCTGACCGTCGTCCTGTTTATCGGGTTGCCGTTTTTGTTGAAGGATTCCTCCTTTGAGAAAACGATTGCCGTGAAGACCTCGGGGGCCGGGCTGACGATGGACGCGACAACTTCCTGGAAGAGGCAACCCGGCACGGAACCGCTTCAGATCACGTTCACGGCGCCGGTGCCCGACAAAGAGGACCGGGCCCTGACCGTGCAACTCCTGTTGGGCACCAACGCGGAAGACCCGGAGCCCGACGAGAAAATCATTCGACACGTCGAGATTCCGGCCAATGAAGAGCACGTGCAGGACAGCATGAATGCTTCTCCGTTGGCTCGCGCCGCGTTCTACAAGATCGTTGTCACCGAAGACGACAAGGCGATTGCGGGGCTCTCGTCAAAGGACTGGACTGCCGTTCCCACGCTGCCGCCGGTGGTCGCCGACTCCAAATTGATGAACGAATTCAAGCTGGCCCGGGGGGTCGTCTCGCGCCCGCCTTCCATGCTGCCGACGCTGTTCAAGATGGACCTGGTCCTTGCGTGCTGCTGGAGGATGGTCCCGTTCATCCTGATCTTCCTGTTTATGGATCTTTTCGACACGCTGGGTACGCTGATCGGCGTCAGCGAGCAGGCCGGACTGGTCAAGGACGGGAAACTGCCGCGGGCGAACCGGGCTCTGATGTCCGATGCCGTCGGGACGGTGGCCGGGGCCGCCATGGGAACCAGCACCGTTACCAGCTTCATCGAGAGTGCCGCGGGTGTCGAACAAGGCGGCCGCACCGGGTTGACCGCGGTCACGGTCGGCTGCCTTTTCCTTGTGGCAATCTTCTTCTCCCCCATTATCGGCATGGTCGGCAGCTATCTGCCGATCACGGCGCCCGCCCTGGTCGTGGTCGGTTCGATGATGATGCGGAACATCACCAAGATCGACTGGTCGAACTACGCCGAGGCGATGCCGGCATTCTTGATCATTATCGGCATCCCGTTGACCTACTCGATCGCCGACGGCCTGGCCCTGGGATTCATCGCCTACCCGATTATCAAGCTCTGTGCCAAGCAGGGACGCGACGTGAAGTGGCTGATGTACGTGATGGCGCTGGTGCTCGTGGCCTACTTCCTGTTCGTGCGGGTGAAGATTGGCTGACGGATGCCCCGCGGCCGGGAGAATCCGAGGAATGAGGCTGCGTCCGGAGGTTCCCGCTACTGCGGTTTCGCCAGTGCCTTCAACTTCTTCTGCAAGAAGGCGACACACCCGCGAACGTCCTGTTCGTTGAGGCTGTGCAAGATGACCGCCCCGTCGTAGCCGATTTTGTCCAGCAAGCCGAGATAGCGGTCGTAATCGAGCACGCCGCCGCCGGCCGGGATGTGGCCGGCCTGGCCGTCGCGGTCGAGGTCCTTGGCATGCGCCAACACGATATCATCGCCGAGCAGGTCGAACGCCTCGTCCAGGATTTCGTTCATTCGCGGCAACTGGCCGGCATGGAACAGATTTGCCCCGTCGATGATGATCTTCAGCCTGGGCGCGTGCATCTCGTCGAGCAGCCGGCGCGCTTTGGCCGCCGAATCGACCACGTTGGAGACCTCCGGCTCGATACCCAACGTGACGTGGTGCTGCTCGGCGATATTCAAGGCCTTGTGCGCGGTTGCGACGAGATCGTCCCAGGCTTCGGGCGTGTCGTTGTCGGGATGAGTGTGCCACATGTTGTCCGGGTTGCGCGTACCGGTACACAATGCGATCAGCGAGGTTCCCAGCTCCCGGGCGCGTGAGGCAATTGCCGCGAGTCGCCTCAGGCCGGCCTGCCGAACGTCGATGCTCGGGTGGATCATGTTGAACGTTCCCGAGAGCGACGCCATGACGATGTTCCGCGCTGTCATCTCGCGGGCGATCCGTTTGCACAGCTCATCGCTGATTTTCTCGGGCATCGACGGGACACCCGCCGCCGCCATGTTGAAATGGACGGCCCTGATGCCGTGGTCGGCCACGGCGTCAAGTGTCTCTTCCAGCGTCGAACGGTGGAACGTGCTGACGTGAATTCCGACTTGCATGAGTTTACCGTTTCTTCGGGAAAGCGGCGGTTGTTGCGAACAACGCCGCCAGGGCGGTCCTTTTCTTGGCGGTGGCCGTTCAGGCCTCCTGCTCCGTATCAAAGAGGCAGTAACCGCAACCCCCAGCGTACTGGTCGCCAAAGAGCATGTACCAAGTCGCCTTCTCTTCGGCCGTGAAGGGCCCTTTCGGCGGACCTGTCACTACGATGGCTCTTATTTAATCAGACGGGCTTCTATGTTCGCGACCTCTCTGTTGGCGAACTCATCGGTGAAGAGCCACTCTTGATAGAGGCGTTCGATCTCTTTCAAACGACGGACGACCCATGACCTTCTCAGCGTGCGATTCACATTCTTCGGTCGATCCTCGTCACGGATCGGCGGGCGTATGCGATCCTCTGGCGGCTGGTAGGATCGATCGTAGACCAGGCACGGCAGGTCTTCCGCGGGCAACAGATGCCGCCACAGGAAGGCCTGCATTCTGTCTTCCGCCGGCACGGCCTCGTGGACGACTTCCCGATCCCCAATCTTCGCACTGCCCATGACGGTGAGGTTGACCGGTTTTTCCATCTCGGTACGGCTGGTTTTCAGCGCCAGTCGCGTCACCTCTTTTTTAGCCGCCAGCGTGGCGCCGGGCGATTCGAGCCCTTCCGGCAAGTCTTTGAAGCTCAGCTTGATCGGCCCGTCGAATCCGTCCCTGCGTATGGCGTAGACCGTCAACGCGGCGGAACTCTTGCTGCGAATAACGATCCTGGAAGGGACGACACGCAACTCGAAATCGGGCTGCGGCCGGCTGATCCGGAGCCGGTAGGCATATGCCTTTCCTGCGTGTCGCCTCGTGTCGCCGATGTGAATGAAATATTTTCCGTCGGCGGGCAGCTTCGCCATGAGGTAGGAATCGGCGTGGTCGGTGTTCAGCCCCGATGCCGCGTCGTAGTGATCGTCGTTGAGTGCGATCACCTTGCCATCCGCGCCGGTGACCTTGACGAAGGAATCGAAGGGGGAACCGAGCCGGCGTGCATGCACTTCCGCGACGATGGTCTCACCAGCTTTTCCTTCCACCTCGAAGACATCCCAGTCACCCGGGCGATCCGCTCGCCCGTTGACGATGATGGGAAGGGTCACCTTCTGTGCCTTGGCGGGCTCGTCGTTGGGTTCCTTGTCCATGCACTCGGGCAGCGTGCCTACGGCGAACGGTACGTAGTTGGAGATGAGTTTCCCATCGGTGGCGGCAATCAGATGCTTTCCCGGCTTTGCGTCCTTGGGGGGTGGCGCTATGGTGGCCTTTTCCAGATTCCAGCCGTTCATCTCGATCTTGACCGGCTCGCCCACGCGGCCGCCCAACGGGAAGATACTGATCACAAAGGGCAGCTCACCGATGGTGATCCGATAGGTAAAACTCTCGCGGCCGCGATAAAGCGCCTCGTGGATGCTGAGCACATACTCACCGTCCTTGGGCACCTCAAAATAGAGGACCGGGTCGGGGTGGAAAAAGAAATCGTCGTTGTACGCCAGCTCGTTGCCCTCCGAGTCGTAGAGTGTCAGCACGGCTTGAAACCAACCGGGAACGCCGTCGGGGACGTAGGGGACCAACTCCCGAGCTATGGCAGAGATAACCAGACGTTGCCCCTTGCTCGCCTGAAAACGGTACCGGTTCACCCAGCCCGCGGCGAGCTGACCGTTCATCGTGCACGGCACGGTGATACGCATTTCCTCTTCTTCCGGCGGCCTTTTGACCTTGGCCAGCTCCTCCTTGCCGAGCGTTGGTTTCTTACAGGTCTTCATCGCCTTGCGGGCGACTTCGGGCACTTGGCCCACGTAAAAGGGCAGCGCGTTGGAGACACCCTGCTTGGTGATCACCCTGATCTCGCGCCGGCCCGGTTTCGCATCGGGCGCCACCGTGACCTCGAGAAAGACGAGTTCCGAATGGGCACGAACGGCCGGTTGGCGCTCATCTTCCGCGAACCTCCTTTGGATCCGGTCGATCAGCTTCTGCTTGGCCACTTCCTTCTCGGACTTCGGAAGTTTGTTCTTTGCGGCCGTTTCGGCCGGTTTCGGGTTCAGGGCTTTTGGTTTCTCCAGCTTCGCATTGCACTTGACGCAGACGGTGGCATCAAGCGGGTTGGCAGTACCACATACCGGGCAAACCAGGGAAGGGACCACGTTTGGTCCGGTATCCGGGCCGATGGACGCGGGAAACTCGAACCAGGTCATCTTGGCGACCATCGCATCGCTTATCGCCACGTCTTTCTTCTTCTGCAACTCCCTGAGTTGCTGACGGAGCAACCCGAGTTCCTGATTACCTATGACCCGGAAGTAATGGACCAGTCGGCAGGAAACCCCCTCGCCAGTCACAACCGCGCCGGAGACGTACGTGAGCCTTTGGCCCCCCAGCCTGACGGGAAAGGTAGTGCCTTGCTGGCCGCCGGCGGGATGGACGTAACCGATGTACTGGCTCTGCGCCCAGATCGAGGATGATGCGGCCACAAGTATGGCCAGCCCCAAGATCGGAAGCCTTTCGAATCTACTCATTGAGCTACTCCACTTTCTGCCATTTCGGCATCCGCGACAACACGTGCGAACGATACCGGCGTGCGCCGGGCCGTCAAATTCGAAGCACGAAGCACGAAACAAATTCAAATCTCGAAAATCAAATGTTCAAAACGCGTTCTCCAGGTTACGCCCTCATTTCCTGCAACCGATGCTGAACTCCGAGCTGTTTGAGACATTGGGACTTGGAGTTTTTGGACATTGTTTCGGATTTCGGATTTCGGATTTCGGATTTTGCAGGTTACATGATCTCTTCCAGAAGTCCGGCCGACTTCATGCCTTCGTTTTCGGTGTCCAACACGTGGGCATCGAACCCTAAGGGGTGGGGCAGCTTGGCGGAGGCGTCGATGCCGGCCAGCAGATAGAAGCTGCCCAGCAGGTCCGCCGGATAGACGGGCCTCTTCTTGACATAGGCGCCCAACTCATCAGACTCGCCTACCACGCGGCCGCCCTTGAATCCGCCACCGGCGACCAGCACGGTGAAGACGTGGCCGTAGTGATGTCGCCCCCCGTTCCAAGGCGGTTCCCAGTACACCTTCGGCGTTCTGCCGAACTCGCCGGTACACCAAACCAGGGTGCTCTCCAGCAAGCCGCGCTCGCTCAGGTCCGCAAGCAGCGCCGCCAGCCCCTGGTCCAAATCAGGACACTGTCGCTTCATCGTCGGGAAGTGGTTCGCGTGCGTGTCCCAGCCACCGGGGAAGCTGATGGTGATATAGGGCACACCCGCCTCGACCATCCGTCGCGCCGCCAGGCATTCCTGCCCGAAGGTGTGGCGGCCATAGCGATCTCTGAGTCCTTTCGATTCATTGTTGAGGTTGAAGACTTCCTTACCCTCACCCAAGATCAAGCCGTAGGCTTTATCCTTGGCCGCCTCGACGGCAGCTATCCCCTCCGAGACGTCCGCAAGGCCGCAGCCCAAGAGATCGACCTTATCGAGCAATTCACGTCGGGCCTTCTGCCGGGCGTCGTTGATTCCCCGGTTGACGATCCCCTGCACCTCGAAGCGGTCCGAGTTCGGATTGCCGCCGGTCGCGAAGGGTTTGTATGCGGGGCCCAAGAAGCCCTCCTCGGAAAACCGCCCTGCCGCCCTGAGCATCACGATGTAAGGCGGCAGCAGCCCTTTGTACTCATCCTTCTTGAAGTAGGTGAAGATCGCGCCCACACTAGGGTAGGCCGACCGCCCGCCGGGCTTATGACCGGTTTGCATCAGGTAGGTCGCCGTCTCATGGCCGAAGATGCCGTGGGTCATGCTGCGGATCAGGGCGTACTTGTCGGCCTGCTTGGCCAGTTCGGGGAACAGGTAGCTCAACTGGACTCCATCCACGTTGGTGGGGATGAATTTATCAAACTCACCCAAGTAATCGCGGCCCGTCCCCGGCTTCGGGTCCCAGCAATCTTGGTGTGAGATGCCGCCCCACAGGAAGATCTGGATAACCGACTTGATCTTGCCCTTGTTTTTGGCCTTTTCTTTGGCCGCCGCGTCTCGGGCAGCCTTTTGTTTGGCGAGTTCCTCCGGCGAGATCTTCAGCGGCTCCGCAAAGACGAGGGAACTCAAACCGCCGGCCGCGATCATGCCCGCCGCGCCCAAAGCGCCGCGTCGCATGGCCTCGCGCCGGGACATACGCTTCTGATCGTCTGGATTGTGGTTTGTACTCATAATCTCAGTCCTCCTTGGATTCTCCTTTGATTATTGTGCGAGGAAACCAATTGTTTACTGTCATGTCTTGCCGATTCCGCAAGAATCAGTGCCGGAGAAGAAACTCGGGGCTGTTGATCAACGCCCAGGCGAGATCGAGCCAGATGTCGCGCCCTTTTGCCACTCCGGACTTGGCGTGTTCCTCCGCGGTCTTGACGTCGGCCTCCGTCGGAAACCGCGAAAGGATTGTCAGGTAAAGTCTTTCGGCGATTTCATTCGGTTTGCCTCCTTGTGAGAGCATCGCCGCGAGCTTTGGGCCGCGTTGAATCTTGTTCTGTATTTGGCCTGAATTCAGCATGTGCAGCCACTGGGGCGAGGCAAGCTCGTTGACGCGCTCGTTCTCCATCCCCGTCGCGCGGGCAGAACGCCCGAACAACGTCAGGAAGGAACTGGAGACACTGCCGTCGGCCAACTCCACCGCAGACATACTGTCGGGAATATAGGTAAAAGGCTCCGGAACAGCGCTGGTGTAAAGCTCCGAACCGCCGGTGATCTGGTTCACCGCATCGATCAACACTTCGCCTTCCACTCGCCGCATCAGGTAGCTGGCGAAGTTGGCTGCCGCTTCCGGTTTCTGGGACCTCGCGATCGGAGAGAACTGGTACGTGGTCGAGGTGCAGATCAGCCGCTTTAGATGTTTCAGATCGTAGCCGTGCGAGACCAGCTCTTTCTCCAAGTAGGCTAAGAGTTCGGGGTTGCTCGGTGGGTTGTCGTCCCGAATATCATCCGGCTCGTGGACAATACCACGTCCCATCACCCACGCCCAGGTCCGATTGACAATGGCCTTGGCAAACCAGGGATTCTCCGGTCGAATCAGCCAGTCCGCAAACGCCACCCTCGGATCGCGGTCCCGCGGAATCGTTGTCTTGGTGCCGTCCGGAAAGACGACCGCCAGCGGCCCGTTTTCGCTGAGCGGTTCGGCCAGCGCCTGCGGAATCTGGTTGGTTGCCGTCACCGACTTCGCGACGTCGTCTATTCCCGGCGCGGTGCTGCCGGGCACGGCGGTCGAGTTGAGGGGATCCCAGAAGACGATCTCCTCCTTCCACTCGCTGGTGGGTTTGTAGCCCACCTGGGTGAAGAAGGCCACCAGGCCGGCGCGACGGTCTTCCGGCCAGGGGTCGGTGCGCGTGCCCATCAACACCAAGCCCACAGTCCCGGCGATGCCCTCCGGAGTCTTGTTCTGGATGGCGCGGTAGAAGTTGACCGGTCCCACGCGATAATTGCTTCCACTGGAGGTCAGCAGTTCACGGGCGAACTGGTCGTACGGTTTATTCTGGGCGATCGATTCCCAGACCCAGCGGTAATAGGCCTGCGCCGCGTTGGGCCAAACCTTGACGGGGAACTCCGCCTTGATTCGCAGGATGTCACCCCATTTCATGGCCCAGTAATCAGCATGCGCCGACTGGTCAAGCAAACGGTCGATCAGGGCGGCGCGTTTGTTCTTATCCGGACTTTGAATGAACGCCTTGGCTTCTTCTGCAGTGGGCACCTTGCCCGTCAGGTCCAAGTAGGCGCGGCGGATAAACACCGCGTCGGAGCAGAGGGCCGGCTGGATACCCAACGTCTTCAACTTCGCGAAAACGATTTCATCAATCCCGTTCGCCGGCTTCGGCGAATCAGAACTCTCCATAATACTTGGCAGCTTCCTGGTGGCGACCAGCCGGTATAGCTTGGCCTTGGCCTGCTCGGCCAAGGCGCGCTTCTCGTCGGCGATCTTCTTGGCAGCCGTATACACCGCCCGGGCCTTTTCTACTTCCGCCTTCAACGGAGGGACCAGGGCTTCCGCTTCCTTGGCTGCTTTTTCGTCCGCCACGTGTGTCTCTTTGGCCGAGGCGATCCGCTTCTTGAGGTTCGCCAGGGCCTCTTCGGCCGACTTCTTCCGCGCTTCGGCTTGGGCCAACTTCTGCACGGCGGAGGTGGCCTGAATCGTCGCATCTTCCAGCTTATTCTGCGCTGGGGCCAGAGCGGCCATGGCCTCATTGGCCACTTTGCGCTTGGCGGCAGCTTGCTCTGCGGCCTGCTTGGCTGCCGCATCGGGTTGGATGAGTTCCTTGGCCGCTTCCTGGGCCGTCTGGTTTGCGGTGGTCGCGGCAGCCACCTTGGTTTTGGCATTCGCCAGGGCCTCATCGGCCGATGTCTTCTGTGCCTCCGCTTCGGTCAGCTTCTGCGCGGCAGCCGTGGCCTTAGCCTGCACCGCTTGCTCGCCCTGCTGCGCTTTGGCCAGGGCGGCCTTGGCCGCGTCGGCCGCCTTGCGCTTGGCGGCGGCGTCGTCGGTGGCCTGCTTCTTTTCAGCCTCGGGCTTGGCAGCATCCTCGGAGATCTGCTTGGCTTTGGCAGCGGCGTCCTGGGCCGCCTTCTCGGCTGCCGCCGAAGCCGTAGTGGCGGCGGCCACCTGGTTCTTGGCGTTCGCCAAGGCATCATCGGCCGGTTTCTTCTGCGCCGCCGCTTCGGTCAGCTTTTTTGCGGCGGCCGTAGCTTGGGCCTGCGCTTGCTGCTCGGCCTTCTGCGCTCCAGCCAGGGCGGCCGCGGCATCCGCCGCCGCTTTGCGCTTGGCGGCGGCTTGTGCTGCCGCCTGCTTCTTCTCCTCGGCCGATTTCGCTGCGGCCCGGGCGGACTGCTCGGCAGCCTCGGAAGCTGTGGTGGCGGCGGCCACTTGGTTCTTGGCGTTCGCCAGGGCCATGTCGGCCGCTTTCTTCTGCGCCTCCGTTTCCGCCAACTTCTTTGCAGCAGCCGTGGCCTGAGTTTGTGCCGCTTGCTCGCCCTGCTGCGATTTAGCCAGGGCGGCTTTGGCATCGTCGGCCGCTTTGCGCTTGGCGGCCGCATCATCGGCCGTCTGCTTCTTCTCCGTGTCCGGCTTGCCGGCATCCTCAGCGACCTGCTTGGCCTTAGCCGCGGCGTCCTGAGCCGCCTTCTCGGCTGCCGCCGAAGCGGTCGTGGCGGCGGCCGCCTGGTTCTTGGCGTTCGCCAGGGCCACGTCGGCCGCTTTCTTAACCCCCTCCGCATCGGTCACTTTCTTAGTGGCGGCATTGACTTGGTTCTGCCAATTCTGCTCGCCTTGCCGTGCTTGGGCCAGGGCGGCCTTCGCGGCAGCAGCCGCTCTGCGCAGGGCGCTCGCTTGGGCCGTGGACCTCTTGGCGTCGATGTCCAGTTTGTTGGCCGCGTCGGAGGCGGCCTTCGCCACGGCCTTCGCCTCCTTGGCCGCCTTCTCGGCCGCATCGTAAGCTTGTTGCAAGGGGGCCGCGGCGGCCTTGGCGTCGGCCAACGCCTTGTCCAGGGCGGGCTTGGCGCCCATCGCGTCGGTCAGGGTCTTGACGGCAACGGGCACGTTGGCCTCGGCCTGCTTCAACGCTTCTACGCCCGGCTCGCCCGCCAAATCCTTTGCATCAGTGGCCTTCTGTCGCTTCGCGTTGGCCGCTTGCTTCGCGTTGGCGTATGCCACGTCGGCCTTTTGCATGGCGTCCCTTACGGGGGTGACCGCAGCTTCCGCCTCCTTGGCTGCCTTCTCGGCCGCATCGTAGTCGGCCTTCGCCTTGGCTTCCTCGGGTGTCTCGGCCTCCGCCTTCTTCGCCTCCCCGGCTGCTTTCCCCTCAGCCTGAGCGGTCTTTGGAGCCGCCGTGCCCCAAGTCACCGCGAAGCCCGACATTGCCAGCGCGAATACGAACAATAATGCTGTCTTGGCTCTCATTACACTTCACCTCAAACCCGGTGCATTCTAGGAAGAAGGCGTCTTGCCAAGCGATCCCTGGGCATTCCCGCAGTCTTCAGCGGCTCTTCGGAAACACGATGGTATCGGTACGGCTTTTCGTGGTGGGCAGCCCTGGTTTGCTTCCCTTGATCTTGACATACTACTCCTTTCGTTTCAACAATCCAGGCTGCTTCCCCCATGGCACCCCCCAAGAATCCGTAGTGTCCATTACCGAATCTAACTAATTCGGGGGGCATCTAGTGCTTTGTCAAAGCTGAGAAGTGGGGTAGCTACACTCGCCGGAGTGCGGAATTCCCGCGGTCTGGCAACCGTGGCTACCCCAAAATTAATTCCCACGGTCTGGCACATCCGCCGTGTTTGGCTTGGCGGAAGCGGAAGGCGTTTCGGGCGGCTTCAGCTTCGGAATCGACAAGGTGGACACCTGGTTGCTCTCCCGAAGATTGACGACGCGGATGAGGTGATTGTTCGTGTCGGCGAGAAAGAGCTTCCCGCCGGCGGCGGTGATGCCGGCCGGTTCGTCGAAGGTTGCCGGTGCGTCGGCCGCGCCCGGCTTGCCGGTCCCGGCCAGCGTTTGGGTCGAGCCGCTTGCCGGATCGATGACCTTGATCTTGTTGTTGTAGGTGTCGGCCACGTAAACCCGGCCTTCGTAGTAGACGACGCCCAGCGCGTGCTGCAATCGGACGCGCCTGCGTTGCCCGTCGACGTCGCCGAACGTGAACAGCCTCGCGCCGGGCAGACCGGCGGTGCCGACCACGGTCTTGACTTTCCCGGCCGGATTGAAGGGAACCGCCCGAATCGAACTCCCCTCGCTATCGGCCACATAGAGCCACTTTCCGTCGGAGGCCAGGCCGCTCGGCTGGGCGAAAGAAGCGAAACCGAGCTTGTACGGCTCCTCGGGCAGCAGCGGCCCGTCGACAATGTCCTCACGGCCGTTGCCCGCATAAGGTCCGATTTCCGGCTCGCTCAGCGACATCCGCCAAATCTGGTGTGTGCCGGCCATCGCGACGTAGAGGTAGCCGTCGTGGACGCAAAGCGCCCACGGGTTCGACAGCGCCGTTTTCAGCGGCTGGCCTTCCGGTTCCAATTGTAGGAGGCCCCGACGTTGCTTTCCCGTGCCGGCGATGGTCGTCACTCGATGATTCTTCAAATCGACTTTGCGAATCAGGTGATTCTCGGTGTCGGCCACGTAAAGGGTCTCGTCGTCGAGGGCCATCCCCTGGGGGCTGTTGAACTGGGCAGTGGCATAATCGCCGTCGCTGCGGCCGATCGTCCCGGCGCCGATCGTCTCCAGCAGCGTGCCGTCGAGCCGCGTGACCACAATGCGATTGTGGTTGCTGTCGGCGATAAAAAGCCGGTTGCCCGACTCGTCGGCAAGGACCTTGCCGGGAAACCGCAGCGGGGTCTTCTTCGCCCGGGAGGCCTCCAAATCGAACCGCACCGGCTTTTCGTCGAGGAGCTTCTTGCCGCGGTAGTAGGGGATTGCCTTCTTGAGCACGGCGTCGAGTTCTTCGAAGGTCGACTCGCCGCTCTTGAGCCAGACCGCGTAGCCTTGCGGATCGATCAACAGAAGCGTCGGCCACGCCCGCACACCGATGCGTTGCCACAAGATCATCTTCGCGTCGTTCACGACCGGGTGTTCGATCTTGTAGCGAAGGACGGCCTCCCTGATATTCTCGCTGTCTTTCTCGGCGGTGAATTTCGCGCTGTGGACGCCGATCACCACCAGGTTGTTCGGGTAGGCCCGCTCCAGCTTCTTCAACTCCGGCAGGACGTGCATGCAGTTGATGCAGCAATAGGTCCAGAAATCCAGCAGCACGAACTTGCCGCGAAGCTTGTCAAGCTGCAACTCCCGTTTGGTATTGATCCACTCCAGACCTTCCGGGAACGGACCGATTTTCACTCGATGCGGGAAGGGATTCTCCGACATCGCAGTTCCCTTCAGCAAGAACACGGCCAACAGGACGGCGCTCACCGAAACGGCTGCCCAAGCACTCAGGTTGTTGCGGAATGACACCCGTTGATTTTTGGAAGCCTTTTCTTCCAGCACTACCATCCTCCCAAGGTTATTCTACCGGTCAAACCATGGTGGGGCAAAGCCGGCCAGCAGAAAACGAGAATATTTCTCAGAGAAGATTGCGAGTTGGGGCGGGGATCACAGCGGCTCGCGGCGTTTCTCGGCGTTCAGTTCCGGGCCGGCCTTGCGGCGCTTGTAGATGACGCTGTAGCGGACGAAACGCTTTTGGCCGGGGGCGAGATCGAGGAAATATTTGACGTGGTTCTGGTCGACTCGTTCGACGCGGCCCTGGAGGTCTGGCTATCACGTACCCCCATCGACCATACCGAAAGAGAACGCTTCCTCTTGACCGTGGAACGCATCCGCAGTCAAATGGAAGCAACCATGAATCCCGAGAACCAGACTGCAGCCGGCAAGGCTGCCAGGAAACGTCGCGTTGTCCGTTAAGCTCTCGAGGAGCTTGGCATTTTATCCACGAAATGGAGGCTCATTTCTCTACCGATTAAGCCCCGAAAATACGCAAGAATTTTGTAGGTGGCACAGGGAAGAGGTTGGACGGCACGCCGAACAATGGAATTGAGAAAGGTGATTCCTGCGGCGCAGAAGGGACGTATCACAATGGCAGTCGGCTTGGCGAGAGACCCCTCTTCGGGAAAAATGGTACGTCTCGTGGTAACAAGCGAACCAGGGGGGGTATCTTCGACGCGGAGTGCAGTTGAGGCGGGGCGAAGTGTTGGTTCGTGGCAAGGGACATGCGGAAGTTGACATTATCAACTACGTAAAGAAACACGGACTTGAGCTGTTCGAGATAGGTGCGACACGTCCAATATGTCCTGACTGCGCAAAGATTCTTGGCAATGTAGTACCCGTAACTCCGCTAAGAAGTTGGTAATGGAGGAAGCCAAGTGGTGAAGACAAGGATCGACTCAGACCCTGATTTGAGAAAGTTTTCGAAGCAACTGCATCGCCTCGACGACGCAGAATTGATTTCATTGGTCGTTCAGCTGTGCCGCCGCGCCGGAGAACTGCTGCAGGTGGAAGAGCAGCTTGCGACGGAGGCTCTGGATGTACTCGATAGAGGCAGTCTAGTGCCGTTGTCATTGCAGGAGATGCTACACGCGGCTGCAGAAACCGCAGACGATTTGTATCTGGATGTATTGGATGTCGAAGGGGCAGACAGTGAGCGATGCCTCAATCTATTTGGCAAGGCGCGATTCTTCACAGCAGTAGACCTAGCGTGCACTGGTGACAGAATGTCCTATTTGGAGGCGATCTACGAGGTGATTCTTGGAACGCAGCGGAACACGCATTTATTGGCAATAGTGGAGGGGTCCTGTCCCTCCCAAAAAACCAATCCGAGGGACACGAGGAACCCCAAGTAGAGTGAACCAAGCAACACGAAAAACGATACGAACGACAAACCGACCACGGGCCAGTTCCGCCACGCGTTGGCCGAGGTCGAGTACCAGTTCGAGATGGCCGCCGCCCCCTTGATTGCCAGCTACGCCGCCGCGGTGGCCGGCGTCGAGCGCGACTACCGAATGACTACCGTCGAAACGGCGATCGCTACCGGGATCCGCGACCAGGGGGAAGAGATCCAACGGCTCGGGAACCTGGGAATCAACGACCCGCAGGTCCTTTCCGCCCAGCCGATCGTTCTCGGCAGCCAGTCTTGGGTCGCGTGGTTCTACCACGGGGTTGTCGACGGCGAGTTCTTCGAGCAGGCGGTGGAAATCGTCGTTGACTACTACTCTGGCGTGTTCGACACGCTGACGTTCGGTGGCACGAAATGGCTACGCGACCAGGTGGGCCTCACCCACTGGGTCGATACGTCGAGTTGGGCGTACATGGGTGGGATGGTCGCCGGCCTGGGCGTTCAGATCGCCATCGCGTTCTTTACCGGCGGCACTTGCTCGGTC
>Ga0180432_10000795_pt1 | contig 51205 bp, 49 predicted proteins | sample SS_ome_10_FD_132414 | JGI IMG/M metagenome (GOLD analysis project Ga0180432, IMG submission 132414) | Hypersaline lake sediment archaeal communities from the Salton Sea, California, USA - SS_1_MS_2 metaG | ecosystem: Environmental > Aquatic > Non-marine Saline and Alkaline > Hypersaline >...
CCAGGCTGTTGGCAGACTGGACATTCACATTGACGGACGGTCTTTTCCGACATCATACTCCCCTCTACTGCAATATGAGGGTATTATACCATAATACGAAGTTGTTTTTGAACCATTACTTAGGGTCTTGATGGTCTTGAGGGATGAGCGCCAGCTCGCCCGGCCGGTACGCGCCGACCACCAATATGCGACTGCCAGCCAACCGCCGCCCCAGGTGAAACAGCAGGCTGATCGACCCGGCATCTGCCCATTGTAGGTCGTCCAGCACGAGGACCAATGGCTGCTGGCGCGAAAGGGACCGTAGCACGTGAGTGATCTGTCCGAAGATGCCCCCCTGCTGCGCGGCAGCCGCGTCCAGGCCGCCTGCTTGCCGTTCCATCAGCTCCTCCAGCCGGTCCGCTACGCTGCCCCTCCCCGAACACGGCACGTACGCCCGAACGCGGGCCAGCAGGGTTGCCCCCGACACGAAGCTGCCGAGCAGATCTGGGCCGACCTCGACCAGCGCCTGCACCGCAGCTGGCCACGTGGCCCACAGACGGCGGGCCTGTTCCGGCGTGAGGGCACCGCCGGCCTGCGGGGTCTCGATGTCGCCGGTGAGTAGTTGCAGAATCTCCAGAAAAGGCAGGTAGGGATCGCCGATGCCCGTATGAGCATTGCATCTGCCGCCGGCCACGACCAGGTCATCGTGGGCGGTCATCGCCCGCTGCGCGCAGATCATCGAGGCGGCCCTGGCGTGCTTCGGCCGCCATGGCTACGCCAACACGACGATGGACGACATCGTCGCCGGCAGCGGCTTGAGCAAAGGCGCTATCTACTGGTATTTCAAGAGCAAGGACGACCTGTTCGAGGCGGCGCTGAGTTCGGTGATGGAGCGGGTGGCCGAGAGGTCGATGGCGGCCATAGCGGCGTGCGGGACGGCCACCGAGCGCCTGCGCGTTGGGGCGCGGTGCCTGGTCGAGGTGTGTCACGAGATCGAGAGCTACTTCGGCCTGCTCGTCGAGTTCTGGACCCAGAGCGAGCGCCGCGAGGAGGTGACCGCGTTTTGGGCCGACATGATCGCCCGCTATCGCCAGGTGATTGTGGCCATCTTCGAGCAGGGCATCCGGGCCGGCGAGTTCAAGCCGGTCGACGCGGACGCGTTGGCGTGGATGATCATGGCGGCCTATGACGGTCTGGCCGCCTATCACATGATGATGCCGGACATAGATATGGATCGCATCAGCCAGGGCTTCATCGAGGCCCTGATGAAAGGATTGAGGACCAGTGACGAGTCCCAATAACCCGTACGACATCTGCACCTGGCGGCCGGAGGCCGAGTGCGCGGATTGCGCCCTCACCGGGCACCTGAAGTGCCGTTTCAACCGTCGCGATCTGCTGCACTTCGTGGGGATGTTCGGTGTCTTCGCGATCCCGGCCGTTCTGGGCGTGATCCAGGGCGGCTACGGCTGGTACCTGCTGGGGCGGTGCGTGAACCTCTCCTGCCCGCTGAACACCGTCCCCCCGGAGATCGCAGACGCGTACCTGGCGCGGAACCCTGTGATGCGCCGGGCATTTCAGGAGGGTGGGGGGCCGGCAGGGCAATAGGCCCCTCCCCGCACATACGATTTTCTAGAGGTGGACGTCTGCGTCCGCACATACGATTTTCTAGAGGCGGACGTCCGCGTCCGCGCTATCCCAATATCGCGTCGGCCAGCCTGGCCCGGTCGGTCAGCACGTCGCTTATGACGGCGCGCAGCAGATCGAGCGCCTCGACCACGCGGTGATCGCGCAGCGCGTAGCGCACGGCGTTTCCCTCCCTCGTGGCCGTGACCAGGCCCCGATTGCGCAGTATCTTCAGGTGGTGCGAGACGGTGGGCTGCCGCACGTCCAGCACGTCCACCAGCTCGTTCACGTGGCGCGGACGCTCGGCCAGGAAGTACAGGATCAGGATGCGCGTGGGGTCGGCCAGCGCCTGGCACATCTGGGCGTGCAATAGGTTGACTTCTTCGATCAGTGTCGGGTCCATTTGGAGATTCCCCCGGGCAGGCTCAGATGAACAACTGGACCCCGGCGTTGGCTGCCTCCTTGACGAAAGTCGCCACGCCGACGACGTTCTCCACCTCGGGGATCAGGTCGTCGCGCCCGATCTCCAGCACGTCCATGCTCATCTTGCAGGCCAGCAGGTGCACGTCCAGGGCGACGGCCGTCTCCAGCAGGTCCTCGAGCGAGGCCACGTTCTTGTCGCGCATCATCTTGCTGAACAGGACCCTGCCGATGCCGCCGAAGCTGAAGCGGGACGGGTTCAGGCGCTTGATGCCGCCGCGGTTCAGGATGCCCATCATCTTGCCCAAGAGACCTCGGGCCTGGATGGGGGCTCCCGTCTTGATGGCGTTCAAGCCCCAGAAGGTGAAGAAGAGCGTCGTGTCCATGCCGGCGGCGGCGCAGCCTGTGGCGATGATCAGCGCGGCGAAGACCTTGTCCATGTCGCCGCTGAACACGACGATCGCTGCCCGGTTGTTGGTTTCAGGCATCGGGGCTCACCCTGCCTGCTTGCGCACGAAATACCGGACGTAGCCGTCGGCGGGTTCCTGGCCCAGGAACTCGTTGCCCGTCTGCTCGCACCAGGCCGGGATGTCCGCCTGCGCGCCTTCGTCGTCGGCCTGGACCTCGAGCACCTGTCCGGCGTCCAGCTTCTTCATGTTCCGGGCCAGAAAGGCGATGGGCATAGGGCACATCTGGCCGATCGAATCCTGTACCATATCCACGTGAAAATCCATCTGTCCTTGACCTCCCTGTATGTCAGATTACGTCAGAGCCACGGCACCACGGGGTGCTGCTCCACCAATTCGACGAAACCGTCGTAGTCTATGGGCTCGATACCGTCGATCAACGAAGTGAGGCCCCGCGCCTCCAGGTCGGCACGCAGCGCGTAGACTCGATGGTCCTTCAACGCCTGCCGGATCAGGGCCTCGCTCGCGGCCGCCCCGGCGGCGGCGTACACGCCGTCTTCGTACAGCAGGATCGGATCGCCGGGCGGCGCGATGCGCAGCGCGGACTTGAGATTGCCGAACATCAGCGGGGATTTGTTGACTGTGTATAGCATGTCATTATCCTTACAAAGGCGCCATTCTTATGGCGCTTCAATCTCTCCCTGGGGCCTAGAAGGGCAGCACGGTTCCGCACGACGCGAGGACGCGGGCCACGCCGGCGTCGTCCAGAGGTTCCACGTCCATCACCAGGTCATCGGGCGTCAACCCGCGCTCGCTGAGCGACGGCGTGTGCACGTAGAACTGGGTCACGCCGAAGTCGGGCAGCATCGGGAAGCCGTCGCCCAGGGCCTTCATGTCCAGCCCGGTCGCGTCCTGACCCTTGACCAGCGTGTAGACGCCGTCGTCCAGGAAGACGACGCTGATGTCCATCTCAAACACGCCGATGCCCATGATCGAGCGGAACCCCTCGGCGGCGTATACCGATCCGTAGGGGGCCTTGCGCATCAGCACGGCGACTTTGTTGCTCATCTGTCCCTGTTCCTCTGTCATTGTTCTTCCCTTGATCTTGGACTCAGTCCCCGAAGGTCACGAAGCGATCGGTGCCCCTCAGATACTCGGCCAGCGCGCCCAGGCCGCCCAGTTTCACGCCCTCGGCGAGCATGTCGCGCCGGAACCCTCGGAAACGGGCGCAGGCGGTGCACGCGACCACGTCGATGCCCTGCGCTGCCAGCTCGCTGAAGCGCTCGGCGATGTTGCGTTCGCCCGGCGGCTTGATGTACCCGTTGATGGCGTTGACGCCGTCGGTGTACAGGAAGATGCCGGTGACTTCGTGCCCCCGGGCCAACGCGGCTTTGACGAAGTGGTAGGCCGTGTCGGCGGCTTGGTGCTGATACGGCCCTTCCATAACCATCACTCCGATCTTCATATTCTGCCTCCTATCCCGCATCATCGCGGGTTTCCGAAGGGCGTGACTTGCGAGTGTTCCAGCTTGCCCTGCTCGTAGCGTTCGATGGCCTCGCGGACGGTGATGCCCTCGGGGGCCAGGTATACCTCGACCGCCAGGGCCTGGAGCGCCATGCAGCACTCGGGATGGATTTGGGGTGTGATGAGCACGTTAGCGCCGCTCCGGGCCACGGCGCGGATACCCTCCATGTTCACGTTCTTGCTGGGCCCGTCCGGCTCCACCTGGATCACCTCCCACGCCATGGTGCGCGGATCCACGACGACGAAGGAGGCGCAGATGCCGAATCGCAGCTCCATCGGGGCATCCAGCCCCTCGCCGTGCGAGACGACGGCCACGCGGGTGGTTATGCCCTGCCGCGATTCGCGCGTCTCCATGCCGGTGGCTTTGTAGCGCTCGATGGCTTCGCCCACCGTCATGCCCTCGACGCCGTCGATGACGTCGATGCCCAGGTTCAGCAGGGTCTGGCGACACAGGTCCTTGATGTGCCCGGTGATGACGGCGGTGACGCCCTGCTTCGCGACGGCGCGGATCGCGGCCAGGCTCACGCGCTCGGGCGTCTCCGCGTGCGGGGGAACGCTCACGACGACGTACTCCATCGTGTCCAGGTCGAAGACGAGGAACTGAGAACAGAACCCGAACCGAATGCCGACCCACGCTTCGGGCACGGTCCCCATGGACGCAACGGCTACTTTCATGTTCTGCCCCTTTCGGGTAGTCCACCTTGTTGGTGTTGGTGGATTCTCCTCACCGCAGAGCGCGCAAAGCTCGCAAAGACTTCCGGCTTTCCTCTGCGTTCTTGGCGGTCTTTGCGGTGAAACTACGGGGGGCGTTTGCATCAATGAATCTGCGGGAGACCACCCCCTGTCGTCGCTGGTGTTTGTAAGGGTGTGTATATTTACATATATAAATATATCACTGTACCAATTATACCATGGGTCTGATCCATGTGCAAGTGATTGCCTCCGGTTGCGTAGGGCGATTGCATTTGGAGAACCATCTCCCATCTGAGGGCCAGTACCAGCCTTTTCGCGGAACCCTTGCCCTACCCAGGGCGTGTTTTCGATGTTCCTCCAGGGACAGCGTCCCAACAGGCGGCCGAATGTGATTGCGCCAGGCATGACCTTATCTGGCCTTGACAAACCTGCCTGCCAGGTGTGTAATATTGATGGAGACTATCCCGTTCTGGCTGGCCACGATGATCACGGCCTTACTGCCGCTGCCCCTGGGCATGTTCATGGGTAACTGGAACGTCCCGCTGTGGTGCAGCTTCATTGTGTGGGCTCAGTACTTCGTGTATGGGGCCAATCCGGGAGCGTTCAAGAAGATCCTCGGTCCGTATGCTGCCGGTGCCTTGTTCTCCACCGCTGGCATGTTCCTTTCCGCTCTGTTCGGCCAGTTCATGGGTCCGTACATTGGACTCAACGTTGGGTTCGGTCTAGCTGTTGCGGTGATGGTCTACATCATGCGTTTCGTACCTGCGTTCCAGGAATGCTCGCTGGCCTACTTCAACGGCATGGCGATGATGCTGGGCGTCTACTTCACAGGCAGCTTCCCGTTCGCAGGCGGCGCTGCAGCTCTCGTGGCTCCCCTGATCGCAGGTGCCTGGGCAATCGTCTGTGGCTGGCTGGGCATGGTGTTTGGCTGGTTTAACGTCACCATCACGTTCCCACGCAAGGTGTCGGCCTAGCCGCCAACATGCTCCACCAGCGTCCACCTGCGGCACGGAGTGGTTTTGTCGCCATGTATTCTCTTCTCTCGCAGGGAGTGCTATGGCGTTGATCTGACGGATGTTATCTGTACGCGATGGCAACATACTTGGAGCGGGGCAGCGAGGGGCCTCGTTCCAAACAGACTGAGCGACCAGAAGGAGGTAATACGATGTCAGAAAACGAAGTTCTCGCTACGTTCTTCGGCGACGAGAGCTTCCCCGTGGAGTGGGAGAGCGAGGAAGAGAGGGGGCTCTTCTGGTTCTTCGACGACAACCACTGCGGCCGGCCCATCTCCCCTATGTATTGGAGTCTCGATGGCTGGTGGGGTCCGACGCTGGACTACATGTACCGGCGCTTCGGCTTCCCGCTGGGCAAGGCGTGGATCGGCAAGCGGGCGAACGGCTATCTCTACAGCGCGATCGTTCCCCGTGAGGCGGAGTCGGCGCAGATGCTTGGCCCGTACTACATGTGGATCATGCCCACGTACGCGGACAAGTTCCTGGATTGGTGGCAGGAGCGCTTCCTGCCCGAGATGCTGCGCAACTTCGAGTACATCGACAACTTCGACACGGAATCGGCCACGCTGCAAGAGTTGATGGTCTATCTGGAAGAGGCCATCGATATGCAGTACCGGCACTTCTGCATTCACTGGATCCTGAACCTGGCCCAGTTCCAGTCGTCTATGGACCTGCAGGCGGCGGTCGGCGAGGTCGTCGGTGAGGTTGATCCCTCGCTCGTGGGGCGCGTCCTGGTCTCCATCAAGGATCGCAACTGGGATAGCCTCGAGGCCCTGTGGAAGCTCAAGGAACAGGTCAAGGGCGACGGTGAGTTGAAAGCGGTGTTCGACGCTGGCGATACGGCGTCCGTGATCATCCCCGAACTGGAGAAGAGCGACAAGGGGCGGGCGTTCCTGGCGGACGTTCACGGGTACGTGGAGGAGTTCGGCGTCAAGGCGACGATGTACCCCCACGAGTACATCAACAAGCTGTGGGTCGAGGACATCAGCCCGGCCGTTGAGACGATCAAGGGCTACCTGGCCTCGGACTACGACTTCCCCGCGCAGTACAAGAAGATGGTGGATGACCACAACGCGGCTGTCGAGGAGTTGCTGGCCATGGTCCCCGAGGACGCCACGGAGGAGCAGCGGAAGAAGCTCGAGACCGCGGTTACGTTGGCCACGAAGATGATGCCGCTGACGCCGGACCATCACTTCTACATCGACCAGGGCACGTTTGGCCGGGTGCGGCTGGTCCTGATGGCCATTGGCCGGCGGATGGTCGCGGAGGGGTACTTCCCCGATCCCGAGGACATCATGTTCCTCGAGTACGATCAACTTCGGGCCTACGTGGCCAACCCCAAGAACGAGGACAATCCGGAGGGCTACGACGGTCTCAGCGTGATCAAGGGAGCGCGACGCAAGTTCGAGGACGCGTTCAAGATCCGCCCGCGGGACTGGATCGGCACGGCGACGCACTGGTCGATGTACGTCGAGCCGTACCATACCCTGTGGGGGTGGCCGGAGCGGTTCGAGCGCGCGCAGAAGGGCGAGGAACTGCCCGCTGACCAGGTGCAGGGTCTTCCTGCAGCGGCAGGCATCGCCGAGGGATTGGCCCGGCTGGTGCTCTCGACGGACGAGTTCGATCAGGTCAAGCCGGGAGAGATCATGGTGTGCCAGATGACCAACCCGGCCTGGGTGGTCGTCTTCAGCAAGATCAAGGGCGTGGTCACCGACACCGGTGGCGTGCTGTGCCACACGGCCGTGGTGGCGCGTGAGTTCGGCATCCCGGGCGTGGTCGGCACCGGCGACGCCACTCACCGTATCAAGACCGGCGATCGACTCCGTGTGGACGGCAACACGGGCATGGTTGAGATCGTCAGGTAGAGGCGGAGCCTGGGGCTGCCTGCTTCCAAGTCCGTGGACGCCCCGTTGATCGTGCGTCTGCTGACACCAGATGGGTCTGGCGGGGGCGACTAGGATTGGGTGGACACGTTGCTAACAAGATGCTGTGCGCAGGCCCAATCCCCGCCCCTTCCAGACCTGTCTAAGAAAAGCGCTGAGCCCCAGGAGTGAGATATGATGTGGATGGGAGGTTGATGAGTATGAGCGGACATTCGCCGGGGGTCCGGGGTGGGTACACGGGGACGGCGCTACAGGTGGATTTGACCAGGGGCGTGATCGAGAAGGAGCCGCTGGACGAGGAGTTCGCCAGGACCTATATCGGCGGACGTGGTTTCACCTCGCGGTTGCAGTACGATCTCATTCCCAAGGATGTCGATCCCCTCGGGCCGGAGAACGTCGTGATCATCGCGCCGGGAGCGTTGACGGGGACACCGGCGCCTTCTTCTGCGCGTTTCCTTGTCGCCGGACGCTCTCCGCTGACGGGCATTCTGGGAGACGCGAACTCAGGCGGGTTCTTCGGAGCGATGCTGAAGCGGGCCGGATACAGCCTGCTTGTGATCCGCGGCCGGTCGCCGCACCCGGTGTATCTCCAGATCGACGGCGACCACGTGGAACTGCGCGACGCCCGCCATCTGTGGGGCCAGGACGTTCACGAGGTGACCGATGCCATCCAGCGCGAGGCGGGAAAGGGGTTCCGCGTCGCAGCCATCGGGCAGGCCGGTGAGAACCTGGTCCGCCTGGCGGGCGTCATCGTCGATAAGGACCACGCCGCGGCCCGTACCGGCCTGGGCGCTGTGATGGGCTCCAAACAGTTGAAGGCCATCGCCGTGCGTGCCAAGGGGACGGTCCCGCTGTACGACCCCGACGCCTTCAAGCATCTCGTCGCCGGGCTGCGGGAGATAGAACGGAACGACAAACGGGCCAAGGATTTCAGCGTGCGGGGTACGCTGGGCACGCTGATGGAGCATCATAGCAAGATCGGCGGTATGAACACGCGTAATTACCAATTTGGCCAGTTTGAGGGCAAGGAGAAGATCGACGATGTAGCGCTGGCCGAGACGTACCAGATCAAGACGACCGGTTGTTACCAATGTGCGCTCAAACCAGACCGCTACTGCCGGGTAACCGGGGGCGAGTTCGGCAGCTTCGAGGTCGGCGGTCCCGAGTACAGTACGTCCGTGGCGTTCGGTTCCGGGTTGGGTATCGACAACATAGCCGCGATTCTCAAGGGCAACGATCTGGCCAACCGCTACGGGATGGATACAATCGACCTGGGGGGCGTGATCGCCTTCAGTATGGAGCTGTATCAGCGCGGCATTCTCACCCAAGGTGACACGGATGGGCTGGAACTGGAGTGGGGCAACTACCAGGCTATGCTGGAGTTGGTCCGGCGGATTGCCTTCCGTGAGGGCGCGTTCGCCGATCTGCTGGCGGACGGCGTCCACGTCGCTGCGCAGGAGATCGGGCGTGGCTCAGAGCGATACGCCGTACACGTGAAGGGCATGACGCCGGCGCCGCTTGACGCGCGGGCCGTCAAGGTGTACAACTTCCGCTATGCGGTCGGGCCGCGCGGCGCCGATCACCTGCGCATATCGTGTCCCGGCGGCTACGCGCTGGACGAACTGCCGCTGCACGAGGCGGCCAGCAAGCTCCGCTATTGGCAGGGTGTTATCGCCGTCCCGGACCTGATGGGCGTGTGCAAGTTTGCCTACACGTACTACACCGAGACGCCGGATGTGGCGCTGCATAGGACGGTGGAGGTCATCCCACAGCTCTACACGGCAGCCACCGGGTTCGAGCTCAGCGGCGAGGAACTGCTGGAGGCGAGCGCCCGGGTGACCAACGTGGAACGGGCACACAACTGCCGGCTTGGTCTGACCGCCGACGACGACACGCTGCCGCCTCGTTTCACGGAGGATCCCATGCCTGAGGGTCCGTCCAAAGGCAAGGTTTACGACATCCTGGAGCCAATGAAGGAGGCATGGTATACCGTGCAGGGCTGGAACCCTGAGACCGGGATACCGACGCGCGCGCGGCTGGAGGAATTGGGGCTAGGGGACATCGCGGACGATCTCGAGCGGAACGGCATCGACATCACGTAGGAAGGGTGGCAAATCCCAAGTCCCAAAGCCCAAACCCCAAACTCCTCTACCAGCTTACCAATCTACCAACGTGGACGGTCAAATGGGGCGGACGCGGGCGTCTGCCTCTAGAGGGATATCGTTATGAAGCGCATCTATGTCATTGAGAATCTATGCAACGGGTGCCGGCTGTGCGAGACCTTCTGCTCGTCGCTGGCTGACGGCGTGTTCGACGTCAAGCAGGCCCGCATCCGTGTGGTCACGGTTCCGGGGGGGGAACAGGACATCCCAATAGTGGACTGCAATGGGCGCTGCGTACGTCCACTCTACGAGGATGGCGGCCCCACGTGTGTCGCCGTGTGCCCCACCGGTGCACTGATATACGCGGAACGGGACGAGGCCGTGGCCAGGCGACTGGAGCTGGAGGAGGCCCGGGAGGCGCACAGTCTGTTCAAGGTGATTGCGCCTTGGAAGTGGCCTCTGCCCTGGCGGTCCGACGCGAAGGCGGCGGACGTCGGGCGCGGAGACCGCGCCCCTACTGCGAGGGGCGGTGGTGTGTCTGATGAACACCGTACGGCGGCAGCGCCGGCAGATGGAGATTGACACATGGCAGCGCGAGACAACAGTGTGCAGACGATCTTGTGGGTGAATCTGGCCGATGGCAGCACCCGGCTGGAGACCCTTCCAGAGGCGTGGACGAGGAAGTATCTGGGGTGCCGGGGCGTCAATGCACGGCTGCTCTTTGATGAGGTGAAGGTCGGCACCGATGCGCTGGGACCCGACAACGTGTTGTTCTTCGGCACCGGTCCGATGGACGGGCTGCCGGTGGGGATGGGGCGCATGTCGGTGGCCTGCAAGTCACCGCGTGGTACCGTGGCTGAGGGGAGTTTCGGCGGGTTTTTCGGCCCAGAGATGCGAAGAGCTGGCGTCGACTACCTGGCGATTCGGGGGCAGTCGGACCGTCCGGTCTATCTCTATATCTCCGACGGGACGGCCGAGGTCCGTGACGCTGCCCACCTGTGGGGGCTCAAGACGAACGAGACGGACGCGGCGCTGCGGCGAGAGTTGTCTGATCCAGACGTGCAGCTTCGCTACATCGGGCCTGCGGCCGAGAACCTGGTGCACGCGAGCCCTATCTTCGGGAACCTCAACAACAGCGGGGGGCGCGCGGGTTGTGGCGAGGTGATGGCCAGCAAGGGTTTGAAGGCGATCGCCGTGCGTGGATCCCAGGGAATCCGAGTGGCCGACTACGATGCCTTCCTGGATGCCTACAAAGTGCTGCGCTCACGGCTGGACCTGGCGACATCGCGGGACATGTGGACACCTGTATGGTCGACCTACGGTGCGCCGGTGCTCTCCCGGCTGTTCACCGACATCGGGAACCTGATGACGCGGAACGCGCGCGAGATGCGCTGGGACTTCGACAAGGCCACACGCATCTCGTGTGAGAATTACCTGGACAACTACGTGACCAAGGCGAAGGCATGCTGGTGCTGTCCGTGGACCGCCTGCTACAAACTGCACGAGATCAAGTCGGGCAAGTATCAGGGCTTCAAGGGCGGCAGCTACTGGGCGGGTCAACCGGTCACGTTTGGCTCGCTGATCGACAACGACGATCTGGATCTGATCCTGGTGCTCTCGGGGCTGTGCAACGAGTACGGGCTGGACATCTTCCACGTGGGCTACACGCTGTCCTGGGCGATGGAGTGCTATGAGAACGGCCTGCTGACCAGGGCGGACACCGATGGGCTGGAGCTCCGCTTCGGTGTGCCTGACCCGGACGGCCTGGTTGACCTGATCCGCAAGATCGCCATGCGTGAGGGCTTTGGCGACCTGCTGGCCAGAGGATGCGCCGAGGCCGCCAAGATCGTGGGCCAGGGTTCGGAGCGTTTCTGCCTGTGCGTGAAGGGCCAGGAGCTAGAGGGAATCGCCGAGCGAAATCTGTACATGGTCGCCCTGGGCGTTGCAGTGAGCGAGGTCGGCCCTGATCACACGCGTTGGTACCCACCTTATCCGTGCAACCCGAGTCTCATATCGAAAGACGAGCTGGCCGAACTGGGCATTGACCTGGACCTGAGGCTGGCGTTCCAGGGGCGCAATCCGGAACAGAAAGGGAAGCTTCTGCGTTGGTTCAGTATCAGCCGGGCGATCATCGAGAGCCTCCCTAGCTGTGTGTTCCTGGTGCGGGATACACTGGGGCTGGACATGCGGCCCTGGTGGCACCTGTTCGAGGCAGCGACGGGCGTCGAGATGGACTATCCGGAGTTCGTGATGGCCGGTGAGCGGTTGATGAACCTGGATCGGGCCTTCAACGTGCGGGAGGGGTATCGTCGGGTCGATGACCAGCCGCCGCTTCGGATGGCGACGGAGGATGTGCCGTACTTCGGATATCGCAAGTTGGATCCGGAGATCTTCGATCCCATGCTCGACGAGTACTATGAGGCGAACGGCTGGAGCGTCGCCACGTCCGTTCCGACCCGTCAGAGGCTTGAGGAACTGGGACTCGGCGATGTCGCAGATGAACTTGACGCGCTGGGAGTTGAGGTGGAGTGATGAAGCGTACGGAAAGCACCCGGCAGCTCGATCTCCGATACATTGCGCACGTCACCACGATCACCGGCATCCTGGAAGAGAGCTATCAGACTTGTGTGGCCACCATCCGAGAGTTGCTGGATGAGTTGGATGCCAAGTATGGCGGGTTCCGCGCGCTGTTCGTGAACCCGCAGACCGGGCAGATGAGTCTGAACGCGATGATCTACTACAGTGACGCGGGCGAGGTTCCGGTCTCAGTCATCGACCTGGATCATGCAATCAACGATGGCGGGACGGTCACGTTCTGGTAGCATGCCGGCAGGATGCCGGCGGTCCGACTCTAACATATTATCATAGGGAGGTTACAATGACCCAACTAATCGATCTGAGTATGGAAGTAAGCGGGGACATGGTTGTCTTCCCGCGTGTGGCACGCCCGATCATGGCGATGCTGGAAAGCTGGGAGGAGTTTGCCACCAACATCGGCGCCGCCGAATATGGGGCGACCTGGCTGACGGCCCACTACGTGGTTGTACTCGGGGACCACGTGGGCACTCACGTGGACTCGCTGAGGCATCTGCGCGACGATGCGCCCGGCCCTGATGGCATTCCGCTGGAGTATTGCTACGGCGACGGCGTGGTCCTCGACTTCAGTGATAAGCCGGTCGGGTACGGAATCACGGCGGAGGACTGCCAAGAGGCGCTGGAGAAGATCGGCTACACGCTGAAGCCGCTGGACATCGTGCTGGTCAAGACCGGCGCATCGCGCTACAACACCGAGCTGCGCTACCTGACCGAGCACTGTGGTATGACGGGGGAGTCAACTCATTGGCTGCTGGATCAGGGCATCAAGATGGTGGGTATTGATGCCCCGACGTGGGACCGTCCTGTAAAGTCCATGTTCGAGACCAAAGAGTTCTGGCCGGCCCACCTGGTGATGCGCGAGCGGGAGTACTATCACCTGGAGAACATGACCAATCTGGATGCCATTCCCCAGCCGTACGGTTTCACCGTTTCGGTCTTGCCCATCAAGTGGAAGGGCACCACGGCTGCACCGGTCCGCGCTGTGGCCATCGTCGAGGACTAGGCGCGTCTGTACCGGGGTCGATCGCGGACGGTCTCCCCCCCCCCGACCGTCTGCGGTCGGCGGTGGAGCGGACGTTGGTGGGTTGGTGGGCTGGTAGATTGGTAGACTGGTAAGTTGGTAGATTGGTCGGGCGTCCGGGGGACGAAGGGACGGCACTCCGGCAGACCTTTGTGCCTTGCTACCTTGACAATGTCACATTAGCTGGCCTCAGACTTCCGAGGTCTAGGACATAGCTCCGAGTAGCAGAAATCGTGGCTTCCGCAGGGTGTTAGGCGGATTGAATGAACTCCTGGAGACCTCGGAAGTCTAATGTGACATTGTCGTACTACGAACGGGGGGGGCGTCCACGGACGCGGGCGTCCGCCTTGGAAAATCAGTTGGATTGGAGCAATCCGCGAGGGTAGGTAGGGTATGCCCAGATACGTAGCCATTCTTGGGACGCTGGATACGAAGGGCGCAGAGATAGCATTCCTGCGCCGGACGGTTCGCGCGGAGGGCGGTGAACCGCTCGTCGTCGACACAGGTGTGCTGGGAGAAGCAACGGTCGAGACGGACGTCACCCGGCACCAGGTGGCCGAGGCAGCGGATAGCAGCATAGAGGAGCTGATTCAGGGAGGGGACAAGTCTCGTGCCCTGGTCGTCATGGCCGAAGGTGCCAGTCGCATCGTGGGGCAGTTGTTCCGCGACGGGCAGTTGGGCGGGGTGCTTTCTGTGGGGGGCTCGCGTGGCACCGCGCTCAGCACGCGTGTGATGCAGTCCCTGCCCGTGGGAGTGCCTAAGTTGATGGTCTCCACCATGGCCAGTGGCCACAACCCGTTCGGCCCCTACGTGGATACGAAGGACGTGACGCTCATGCACTCGGTGGCCGACATACTGGGGATCAATGCCGTGACCCGCCCAATCTTCACCAATGCAGCGGCCGCCATCGTCGCCATGAGCCGGGTCGGTGGGCCGGTGCGGCGCGGGGGGAAGCGGGTGTTGGCTGCCTCCATGCTGGGCGTGTCCACCGTGTTGGTCGGGCAGATTCAGGCGCTGATGGATCCAGACCTGAATGAGGTGATCGCGTTTCATTCCGTCGGCACCGGTGGACGCTCAATGGAGGAGTTGGTTGAGGATGGCCTGATCGAGGGCGTGTTTGACATAACGCCGGGCGAGATGATGCAGTTCCTGGCCGATGGCCCGTTTTCGGCCGGTCCGGATCGGATGAAAGCGGCTGGACGTCGCGGCATTCCCCAGGTCGTCGCGCCTGGTGGGTTAGACTTCATCATCGAGGGATCTCTGGAACAAGTGCCGGACAAATACCAGGGGCGCGCGACCATGGTCCACACGCCGACGATCACGCTGGTACGCACGTCACCGGACGAGATGGCTGCGGTAGCGCGATTGATTGCAGAGTGCCTGGCCGAGTCCCAGGGGCCATCCGCTGCCATATTGCCGCTGCATGCATTTGGTTGGTTTGCCATGAAGGGGCAGCCATTGCATGATCCGGCCGCAGACCGGGCGTTCATTGAGACCTTCCGGGCACATGTCCCTGCTCGCGTGGAAGTGGTTGAACTAGACACGCACCTAAACGATCCAGAGGTCGGGGAAACGGCCGTCCGTTTGATGAAGGAGATGCTGGAGGAGGCGAAATGACATCGTTCGAGGACTATCGGAATCTGTACAGCTTGGATGGAAAGGTTGCCATGGTAGCTGGTGGCGCAGGGGGAATCGGCAGTGCCATCTGCGAGGGTCTGGCCGCCTTCGGCGCAACGGTGGTGGTCTGTGGGCGCACCGGGGCCAAGTGCGAGGCGCTGGCAGATGAGATCGAATCCGCGGGCGCACGTGCCTGGGGGGCCGAGCTGGACATACGTGACATCGAGCGCGTGCGTCAGTTTGTGCCTGACGTTGCCGATCGCTTCGGTGCTATTGATGTGCTGATCAATTGCGTCGGCACGCACAAGGAGGCGCCGGCCGAGGAGTATGCCGAGGCAGATTGGGACCGCGTCGTTGACCTCAACCTGAAGGCCGCGTTCTTTCTCTCTCAGGCAGTGGCCCGGGTACAGATTCCTCGCGGGGGTGGGAAGCACGTCCACATCACCTCCGTTCGCAGCATGCTCGGCATCCGGCGGGGCTACATTTCGTACTGTTCGAGCAAGGGCGGGATGAACCTGATGGTCAAGCAACTGGCGACCGAGTGGGCCAAGTACGACATCACGGTCAACGGCATTGCGCCCACGTTCACGCGTACCGAGCTGGTCAAGCAATACCTGGAGGATCCCGATTTCTACAATCCCCTGGTTGACCGGATCCCGTTGGGGCGCATTTGCGAACCGATCGACCTGGCGGCGATGGCCATCTACCTGGCGGCACCTGCCTCCGACTTTGTCACCGGGCAGATCATATTCGCCGACGGCGGCGTGACCGCGACACAGTAGGGTGAACTCCATGACTGAAAACGCTTGCACGCTGTTTGGCGAGATCTGTCGCGAGGATGTGCCGACGGCCGGAGGCAAGGGGGCCAACCTGGGGGACATGGTCCAGGCCGGCTTGCCCGTCCCTCCAGGCTTCGTCATCTGTGCTCAGGCTTATCGGAAAGTCGCGGAGGACTGCGGCCTGGACGCTCGCATCAATGCGCTGCTGGCGGAACTGGACTACACCAGCGCCCGAGGCTTAAAGAAAGCCGAGCGGGAGATCCGCGCCCTGTTTGCCGACATTCCTCTTAATGGTGACCTGTGCGCCGCGATCCTGCACCGATATGGGGCAATGGGAGCGGACAGGGCGACATCCGCGAACGAAGGGTGCCCGGCTGGCGTCCGGGTGGCCGTGCGTTCGAGCGCGACTGCGGAGGATCTGGCAGGCGCCAGCTTTGCCGGCCAACAGGAGACGATTCTCAACGTCACGGGCGCAGACGACCTGCTTGATGCGGTGCTGCGATGCTGGTCCTCTCTGTACACGTCCCAGGCGATATTCTACCGCCACCAGAGGGGGTTCGACGGCACGCAGGTCTCTATGGCCGTGGTCGTGCAGCAGATGGTCGACGCGGAGAAATCCGGTGTGATATTCACCGTGGATCCGGTCACGCGCAATCGCTTCAACATGGTGATCGAGGCGGTGTGGGGTCTGGGCGAGGGTGTCGTCTCGGGTGCCTTGACGCCCGATCACTACAAGTTGGACCGTGAGACATACGAGGTCCTCCACGCGTTTGTGCCCAGGAAGCCCCTCATGTATACTCGCGGGGGCGACGGTCACGGGGTGATGAAGTCAGAGGTGCCACCGGACAGGGTGTCGGCTCGCGTCCTCACAGATGCCGAGCTGCGGGAGCTGGTTGACCTAGGCAATAGGATTGAGGAACACTTCGGCTGTCCCCAGGACATCGAGTGGGGCATTGAGGGCGGACGTGTCTACCTGCTTCAGAGCCGCCCCATCACTTGCTTGTAAGGAGTGGAGTATGTTGCAGCTTTCCGAAGAAATGTCGAGTGGCGCGGCTCGCTTGCGCGTTGACGTCCATGGCTCACAGTCGCTAGCGCATGTGCTTGAGGATATGACTTTCCTGGACTACCGCCTGGCGAGCGTGCGGATCGAGCCGGAAGTCTCGCGAAACATCCCTGACGTGGTGTGGTATCAGGAAGCCGAACGCAAGGCTATCCGCTACGAGGACGACACGCTGATCCTCGACGGCGAGTGGTTTCAGGGTGAGCTTCAGAAGATCGTCGTCTCCATGCTCGCCCTGCGGATGGAAGCGGTGGGTCTGCATCCGTTCCACGCCTCTGCTGTTCGCTATCGTGATCTCACGATCATGTTCCTGGGCGGGGAATCGAACCATGGCAAGACCATGTCGCAGATAGAAGGGTGCCGCCGGGGCGGGTTGCTCATATCTACCGAGACGACGGTCACCGACGAGCGCGGGTGGGCCGTGATGGGCTCCAAGACTGTCTTCCTCCGCAAACGTGCCAAGGGCACAGAACGGGCTGATCTGCCCAATCAGGACGAGGGTGTCGCCAAGTTCTTTGACAAGACGCCGGAGTTCGTCCCTTTCGATGAGGATAGCAACGTGGATCTGGTCATCCTACCCGCTATTGACGGCCATTTCGACACCAAGGTGGTGGAGATGATCCGCTTTGAGCGGGAATACCAGACCTATCATTCGGTGATGAACTACTTCGGACTCAATCAACTGTTGGCACCCGGCCTGGCGATGCCCATCATTGACTCCGACGTGTTGCGCAGCAAGCGCGCCGACTTCTGCCATCGCTTTGCCGAGCGTTCCTACTACATGATACGAGCCAAGAATCCCCAGATCGTGCTGGACGAGGTTGAGAAGCTGATGTGACCCGTGCCGGGCGGCGGGCGGGATTCCCTGCTGAAGCGGGCACTGATCGTGCGTCCGCCGGGCGTCCGGAGACGGTGGTGAGAATCGCAGAATGAGCGAGCAAGGATGCTCGCGGTCCCAAATGAGCTAGCAAGGATGCTGCGGATCATTCCAATCCGAGCGGTCCCGGGGCGGGGCGTGCGGATACCAGTTTGATATGGACTGATGTGTGAAGAGCGGAAAGGGAGAGAATGAGCATAGCGCAGACGAGACCGAATTCCGAGGAGAATGGAACGCACCTTACACGTGTCGTGCTCAGCGACCAGGTCAAGGCCTTCATCATCGATGCGATTATGGGGGGTGAGTTCAAGCCCGGCGATCGCATCGTTGAGAGCGCGCTGGCACGTCAACTTGGGGTCAGCCAAGCGCCGGTGCGTGAGGCGATACGCGACCTGGCCCGGATGGGGTTCCTGGAGTCCGAACCCTACCGGGGCACCTCGGTGCGATCCTTTACCCCCGATGAGCTTTGGGAGGTCTACACTGTGCGCGCTGCCCTGGAGGCCCTGTCCGCCCGCCTGGCGGCCACCCGTCTGAACGACGATGACGTGGAGACGTTAGAACGCATTCTGGACCAGATGGTGGACGCGGGGAGAAAGCAAGACCTGGACCGGATGACCGAGTTGGACAACGACTTCCACGAGACCATCTTGCAGGTCGCCGGGAACAGCTTGCTGTATCAGCTGTGGCAGACGCTGCAGTTTGGGTATTGGACCATCGTCACGGCAAAGATGTCCACCTTCGATCTGGAGCACCTGGCCGCGCGTCACGAGGAACTGCTGAATGCCCTGAAGACACGCGATCCCCAGAGGGCAATGAACGCCATGCGACGTCACATTGAGGACCTTGGAAAACCTCCCGTGGAGCCGGAGGGTGATGAGGGATGACCGAGGGCGAGGCTATCAAGAGAGCGCGCGCGTACTTCTTGACCGAGGATAACGTCTATGGCTGCGCGGAGACGACCTGCGTGGTGCTTCAGGAGGTCTTCGGGCTGTCGAACGCCACTGACTCCTCTGCAGCGATGGTGCTGAACGGCGGGGTCGCCTGGCGGGGAGGGATCTGTGGAGCGGTCTCCGGTGCAGCCATGGCCGTCGGGAGACTGGCCGAGCAGCGCGTGACGGGCCACAAGAACGCCAAACGCATTGCCCGGTGGATAATCGATCGCTTCATCGACGAGTTCGAAGCGGTGCATGGGTCCGCGGATTGCCGAGACCTGATTGGCCACAGCATTCATTCCCAAGAAGGACACACGGAGTTCATCGAAAGTGGGATCTGGCGCGACGTGTGCATGCGCCAGATCGAGTTTGCAGTGCGCAAGTTGATCTCGCTCCACGACGAACAGGTCTGGCGTGAGACCGTGCGAGCCATCGAAGCCGAAAGCTGAGTGCCATGGGCGAGGAGTGAGGTTCGTGCCATTTGAGGTCAAGATGCCCCAGCTGGGGCTGACAATGGAAACAGGAACGGTGGTCAACTGGCTGGTCGGAGTGGGGGAGCACTTCACTTCGGGCCAGGAGATCCTGGAGGTTGAGACGGACAAGGCGACCGTCGCCGTCGAGGCCCATCACGAGGGTAGACTGGCCCGCGTCCTGGTGCCAGCCGGTCAGGAAGCGGCTGTGGGCACCACGTTGGCCGTGGCTGTGTCTCCCGGTGAATCCTTGTCGCCAGACTGGGGACTCCCCAGGGCGGGAACTGGTGCGGTCGCCGCGGACATCATGCCGGCAGGGATGCAGTGGATGCAGACATCCGGGCGGTCCGATGCGGGCGATGACCGCTCACGAGCATCTGCGCGTTGGCCGCGGCCAGGGGCCCTGCAACCCGGTGTGGTCCGAGCGTCCTGGAAGGCGCGGGCGATGGCGCACGAGGCGGGTGTGGACCTGAGGACGCTTGCTGGCAGCGGCGCAGGCGGGCGCGTCGTGGCGGTGGACGTGACACGCGCGCTGGCGGCGCCGTCTGGGGTGGCACCGGTACCGCCGGTGGCCTCTCCGGTCGCCGCCCAACTGGCGGCTGCCTTGGGCCTGGATCTCTCGCGCATCGTGGGCAGTGGCCCCCAGGGGCGGATTGTGCAGGCGGACGTGATCTCAGCAGCCTCCGCTTTGATTCAGGGCCGAGTTGCGCCTGGGGCGACGCCGGTGTCGCGGCCGGCGAGAGTTGCGACCGGCATCTCTGGTGTCATCCCGCTCACCGGTGTGCGTGGCACCGTGTCCGAGCGCATGGCGGCGAGTGCACACACGACGGCCCGGGTCACGCTTTTCCGCGAGGTGGACGCCACCGCGATGATCGACCTGCGTGCGCGTTTCAGTGCCCAGGGCACACCGGTCGCATACAACGACATCCTGACCCGGGTTTGCGCTACCGCGCTGCGGGACTACCCCGAAGCGAACGCTCGCATGGGCGATGGACACATTGAGCAACTCGATTGCATCCACATTGGCGTTGCGGTGGACACGGACAGGGGGCTGCTGGTGCCGGTGGTCCACCACGCCGATACCCTGAGCATACCCCAGATTGCGGCCGAGAGCGCCCGGCTGATCGAGGCCGCCCGTTCGGGCCGGTGCCTGCCCGACGATCTGAGCGGGGGCACCTTCACGATCACCAACCTGGGGATGCTTGGCGTTGAGGGTTTTACTCCGGTGATCAACTTGCCAGAATGCTGTATCCTGGGGGTGGGGCGCATCGTGCGCAAGCCGGTAGTGATTGAGTCGCTGAGCCACCCTGATGCAGGAACTGACGAGGCGGAAGGGGGTCATCCGAGCGACGCATTGGGCGTTCGACCGATGATGATGCTGAGCCTGGCATGTGACCATCGGGTGATTGACGGAGCACCTGCGGCCCGGTTCCTGGAGCACGTCGCGCAGTTGCTCCGGGACCCTTTACTGCTGCTGTAAGCGGACGCAGGCGTCTACCCTTTAGAAGGTTGTATGATGAGGGAGTGATGAGCGAAAAGATGGCGGATAAAGACGAGCGCAGCGTTCGGCAGCACTCGGCGAACGAAATGCATCCGGAAGAGGGGCCTCCCGACGACCTGACGCAGGAACAACTGCTGGGCATGTACCGGCGTATGCGGTTGATCCGGGGTTTTGAGGACCGGGCCAAAGAGCATTTCGAGGCCGGCGAGATTACCGGGTTTCTGCACCTGTCGCAGGGACAGGAAGCGGTGCCTGTGGGTGTCTGCACCGCTTTGCGCAAGGACGACTACATCACCAGCACGCACCGTGGTCATCACGACGTGATCGCCAAGGGCTGCGACGTGAAGTACATGTTTGCCGAGTTGTACGGCCGGGCGAACGGCTACTGCAAGGGCAAGGGTGGCTCGATGCACATCGCCGATTTCAGCCAGGGCATCATCGGCGCCACCGGCATCGTCAGCGGCAGCCTGCCCACCGCACCTGGCATCGCTCTCTCCATCAAGATGCGCGGGACGGACCAGGTGGCGGTCTGCTTCTTCGGTGACGGTGCTACTGCCGAAGGGGGCTTCCACGAGGCGCTCAACCTTTCTGCGCTCTGGCAGGTACCCATCATCTTCGTGTGTCAGAACAACCTGTACGGGTTGTCGCATCCCTGGGATAAGACGGCCTTCAAGTGCGAGTTGGCGCGCCGTGTCTCCACGTACAACGTAGCGGCGGAGTGCACGGATGGGATGGATGCGGTCGCGGTGTACCGGGCGGCGGAGAAGGCCGTGGAGCGCGCCAGGGCGGGCGGCGGTCCTAGTTTCATCGAGGCGAAGACGTATCGTTTCCTGGGGCACTACGTCGGCGATCCCGCCCTCTATATGCCGAAGGAGGAGCGGGAGATGTGGCGCGAGCGAGACGCGACGCTCAAGTTGGGCCGGCAGCTACGCGCGTGGGGATACATGAGCGAGGACGAGGATGATCAGATGGCCGCTGACGTGGCGAAGGAATTGGAGGAAGCCATCGCGTTCGCGAAATCGAGCCCCAAGCCTCCGCCTGAGGATGCACTGACCGACGTATACGGCCACTTCGATTACCTGGGGAATCCACTGGACGAGGGGGGACGGTGATGGCAGACGTCAAGCACCTGAGAGAGATCAGCTATCGCGATGCCCTTCGAGAGGCTCTGCGGGAGGAGATGCTGCGGGACGAGCGGGTGTTCCTCATGGGTGAGGATATCGCGGATCCCTTCGGCAGCGCCTACAAGGTCACGCTGGGGCTTTCGCCCGAGTTTGGGACCGACCGCGTCCGCCAGACGCCTATCAGCGAGCTGGGCTTCGTCGGTGCTGGCGTGGGTGCAGCGCTGACGGGCATGCGGCCGGTCGTGGAGCTGATGTATATTGACTTCAGCACGCTCCCCATGGATCAGATCGCCAATCAGGCGGCCAAGATCCGCTATATGTCCGGCGGGCAGGCGCAGGTGCCGCTGGTTATCCGCACGCAGGGCGGCATGGGGCGCTCGTCCGCTGCGCACCACGCGCAGAGCCTCGAGGCCTGGTTCGTCCACATACCCGGCCTCCTGGTGGCGATGCCTTCGACGCCCTACGATGCGAAGGGCCTGTTGAAGACGGCCATCCGGCTGAACGATCCTGTCATGTTCATCGAGCATAAGCTCCTGTACAACACGGAAGGACCGGTGCCGGATGAGGAGTATACGATTCCGTTCGGCGTGGTGGACGTTAAGCGCGAAGGCACGGACTGTACGGTCGTGGCCACGTCGCGGACGGTGCTCATGGCGCTGCAGGCGGCGGAGATGCTGGCGCAGGAGGGGATCAGCCTGGAGGTGATCGACCCCAGGACGCTGTTCCCCCTTGACGTCGAAACGATCGTGGATTCGGTCAAGAAGACGTCGAGGCTGGTGGTGGCTCACGAGTCGCCGGAGCGCGGCGGTTTCGCGGCCGAGGTGATCGCCCAGGTCGCCGACAAGGGCTTTGACTACATCGACGCGCCCATCCAGCGGGTCTGTGCGCCCTCAGTGCCCACGCCCTTCGCCAGGCACCTGGAGGATTTCATCATCGTGAATGAGACTCACATTGCCGACCGGGTGCGGCGACTTGTCCGGGGTGAGATCTAGCAGACCCTAAAGGTTTCGGGATTAGGGTCTACGGGAGCACGGAAAGGTATACGAAGACGCAACAATGGCCAGTCTATCAAGACAGGAAATCCATCGGCTTGAGGAAACCGCCCGGAGAGTCCGGTGCCACGTCGTGCGGACGGTCTCGGAGTCCAGAGCAGGGCATCCAGGAGGCTCCCTGTCGGAGGCCGACATTCTCACGGCGCTGTACTTCCACGTCATGCGCGTAGACCCAGAGCGTCCAGACTGGGCGGACCGGGACCGGTTCGTCCTGTCCAAGGGCCACGGTGCGGCGGGCTTGTACGCTGTGTTGGCCGAGCGGGGATTCTTGTCGACCGACCTGCTTAAGACCTTTGGGCGTATCGACAGCACGCTTCAGGTGCATCCTGATATGCACATGGTGCCCGGCGTGGAGATCTCGACCGGGGCGCTGGGGCAGGGCATATCTGTGGCCCTGGGCATCGCACTGGCGGCCAGGTTAGATGACGGAGCGTTCCACGTGTATTGCCTGATCGGGGACGGGGAGAACCAGGAGGGCGAGGTGTGGGAGGCGGCGCAGACGGCTGCGCACTACAGCGTGGACAACCTGACGGTGGTGCTGGACTACAACCGGGTGCAGCTTTTCGGGACGCTGGATGAGATCATGGATATCGCGCCGATCACCGACAAGTGGCGCAGTTTCGGGTGGCACGTGATCGAGATAGATGGGCACGACATGCAGCAGATCATCGATGCCCTCGAATCGGCGAAACAGATCGAGGGCAAGCCATGCATCATCGTCGCGCACACGGTCAAGGGCAAGGGCGTGTCTTACATGGAGGGCAAGTCCGCCTGGCATGGGAAGCCGCCCGACGCGGAGCAACTGGCGCAGGCATGGGCGGACCTGGGTTGTGCCGGGCGCGGATCGTAGGAGGAGTCGCGTGATAAAGGCCCCAAGGGAAGCGTTTGGCCACACGTTAGTGGAGCTGGCGCGGGAAAACCCCGACATCGTTGTCTTGGATGCAGATCTGGCCAGTTCTACCCGGGTCACGTACTTCAAGGAGGCATTCCTCGAGCGTTTCTTCCAGATGGGGGTTGCTGAGCAGAACATGATGGGTGTGGCGGCGGGGATGGCGCTTATGGGTAAGGTCCCTTTCGTCAGCACGTTCGCGGTCTTCGCGTCCCGGCGTGCCTGCGATCAAGTGGCAATCTCCGTGGCCCACTGTCGCACGAACGTGAAGATCGTCGGGGCGTACAGCGGGATCGTGAGCGGCAACAACGGGGCCACGCACCAGGCGGTGGAGGACGTGGGTATCATGCGCGCGATCCCGCACATGGTGGTTGTGGACCCCGGCGATGACGTGGAGATGGCGCAGGTGGTGCGCGCCATCGTCGCATACGACGGGCCGGTCTACCTGCGGGTGACGCGCGACGTGTGGCCCCGCGTTTCACCCGACGGGTCGGATGGCGGGCAGCCGTATGAGTTCGCGCTGGGCAAGGGAGTCCAGGTGCGCAGTGGAAGCGACGTCACCTTGATCGGCAGCGGTATGATGACGTCTCAATGCGTGGAGGCTGCGGACCTGCTTGCCCGGTTGGGCATAGCGGCGCGCGTGCTGCACATGCCGACGCTGAAGCCGGTTGACGTGGAAGCGATCGTGGCCGCCGCCGAGGAGACGGGTGGGATCGTCACGGCGGAGAACCACAACATATACGGCGGCCTAGGCAGCGCGGTGGCCGAGGTGCTGGTGGAACATGCACCGGCGCGGATGAAGCGTGTCGGAATACGAGATTGCTACGGCGAGTGCGGTGGGAACGCCGATCTGTTGTGCAAGTACGGCATGTCACCCCAGCACATCGCCGAGGCTGCGCAGTCTGTTCTCGCGGCTGGCGGATAGCGGGATACGGCGGATTGTCCCAATCCGGGATTGTTCCAATCCGTGTGATACATAGGAGGCAATGATGAGCAAGCCGAAAGTTGGCGTTGTGGGATATGGGACCATCGGTACACGCCTGGCCGATGGTGTGGCACCTCAAGGGGACATGGACCTGGTCGGCGTCGTGGACCTGGCCCCCACGCTAGCGGTCAGGGCGCTCCACGAGAGTGGCATGGCGTACGATCTGTACCTGGTGGACCCGTCGCGCAAGCCGGAGTTTGACGCGCTGGGCATCTCCGTGACGGGTACCTTCGATGAGTTCCTAGATCAGGTCGACGTCGCGCTGGATGCCACGCCGGCCGGGATTGGCGCTAGGAACAAGGAGCTCTATCGGAAGCACGGCGTCAAGGGCATCTTCCAGGGGGGTGAGAAAAACGACATCGCTGACATCTTCTTCCACGGCTACGCCAATTACGAGAAGGGCATCGGTCAAGACTTCCTGAAGCTGACGTCGTGCAACACGACCGGTCTGATCCGTGCGGTGGACGCCGTGGACCGTGAGGTCGGTGTGGAGAAAGTGGCCATCACGATCATCCGCCGCGTGGCCGATCCTGGAGACACGCACCGGGGCCTGGTGGATCTGTTGAAGGTAGAGCCGGTGCCGAATCATCAGGCGGTGGACTTGATGATGATCATGCCGCACGTGGACGCGACCGGGTTCTTAGTGCACACCCCCGTGACCCACGGTCACATCATCAGCATCGTGGCCACGCCCAAGAAGTCGATCAGCAAGGCATCGCTGCTGGACCTCTTCCGTGCCCACCCGCGCATCCGCGTCGTGCGTATCGCCGACGGGTTCAACTCAAACACCTCGCTTTTCAAATACGCCCGCGACCTGGGCAACAAGCGCGGCGATATGTACGAGATCGCAGTGTGGGAGGAGTGCATTGGCTTCTCGGGCGACGATATCCTGTTCGCGATCAACATCCCCCAGGAGGCGGTCACGATCCCCGAGACAGTGGACGGCGTGCGTGCCTGCCTGGAGATGCAGACGGACCGGCTGGAGGCCGTCGGGCTGACCAACGGGTATCTAGGACTGAAGGCCGGGCGCTAGGCGGGCACAGGACATTGATACGAGGGGGATGATGGCATCCGAGATCCTCACGCTGGACGATTTCGATTTCCAGGACAAGACGGTCATCGTGCGACTGGACATCAACTCGCCGATTGACCATCAGACGGGGCGACTGGCGGATGACAACCGCATTCGCAAGAGCGTCCCCACGGTCCGAGAGCTCTCGGAGGCCGGGGCGCGGGTCGCGATGCTGGCCCACCAGGGGGACACGGAGGACTATCGCAGCCTGGTCTCACTCGCCCCCCACGCGGAGCGCCTGGCGGAGCTAATGGGGCGGCCCGTGGCCTTCGTGGACGATATCGCCGGGCCCACCGCGATGGCGCGGATCGAGGCGCTCCGGCCCGGTGAACTGCTGCTGCTGAACAACGTGCGCTACCTGACGGAGGAAGTGTCCACGTTCGTCAACTTCGTCAAACTGACGCCCGAGCAGATGGCGCAGACGCGACTGGTGCGCAACCTGGCCCCGCTGGCGGACTGCTTCGTCTGCGAGGCGATTGCCGCCGCGCACCGCTCCGCCCCGTCGCTGATCGGCTTCGCTGAGGTGTTGCCGGCCGCGGGGGGGCGTCTCTTCGTCGAGGAGCTGAACGCCTTGACCCGGATTCGGGATGCCCCCGCGGTTCCGTGTGTGTTCGTGCTGGGAGGCAGCCGCATCGCGGACGCCTTCAGCATGATGGAACGCGTGCTGGAGGGGGGAACGGCCGATCACGTGTTGACCTCCGGTCTCACCGGCGAGGTGATGTTGATGGCGCAGGGCCGTCAACTGGGCGGCCCCACCGAGCAACTGATTCACGACAAAGGGTTGACGCCCTTCATCGACCGGGCGCGCGAGCTGCTGAAACGCCACAGTGATCGCGTTCTCTGCCCCGTTGACTTCGCGGTGGACGACGGGGGGCGAAAGGAGATCGGCCTGGATGACTTGCCGGCGGATCTACTCCTCGTGGACATCGGCGAGCGGACGCTCTCGCGCTACGTGGAGGTCGTCCGGCAGGCGGCGACGATCTTCGTCAACGGCCCAGCCGGCATCTACGAGCGGCCGGTGAGCCAGGCCGGGACCGAGGGGCTCTGGACCGCGATTGCCGATGCGCCGGGCTACTCGGTCATCGGCGGCGGCGACAGCGTGGCCGCGGCGGGCCGGTTCGGCGTGCGCGAGCGGATGGGCTACGTGTGCACGTCGGGTGGGGGCATGGTGAGGTTCCTTTCGGGACAGACCCTGCCGGTGGTCGAGGCGCTGCGCCGGGCCGCAGGCCGCCAGGGGCGGGGGCCGCTGCGCTATCCTCATATGGGGATCGAGTCGCTGCGCTACCCTCATAAGGGAGTCGGATAAACGGAATCCGGGTGCTGCATGGAAGTCACTGAGCTTGAACTCGGCTTTGGCCACTCTAGACTCCGGGTCCAGGTGCCGGCCGCCAGCCTGCTTGGGGTCTTTGCGCCGCGGGAGCGCGTGGGGCAGAGGGACGGGACGGAGACCCCCGCTGAAGCGGGGCGTCCGGAGGCGCTCCTGCGCGACGCGTTGGCCCATCCGGTCGGCGGCCCGCGCCTGCGCGATCTGGTACGGTCGGGCCAGGGGGTCGTGGTCGTCACCAGCGACCTGACCCGACCATGTCCATCCGCACGCTTGCTCCCCCCCGTGCTGGACGAGCTGGCGGCGGCCGGTGTGCCCGACGAGGATGTGAGCATCGTCGCCGCACTTGGGCTCCACCGGCCGATGACCGCGTCTGAGTTGGAAACCGCGGTTGGCGCGGATGTGTACCGCCGCGTGCGGGTGATGAACCACGATCCCTCGGACGTCGTCCGGCTGGGTGTCACCTCTGCCGGCACGCCGGTCGAGTTCTTCCGGCCCGTCGTCGAGGCTGACTTGCGGGTTTGCCTGGGCAACCTGGAACTGCACTACTTCGCTGGCTTCTCTGGAGGTGCCAAAGCGATTCTTCCCGGGTGCGCGTCGGAGGCGACCGTGAGCGCCAATCACGCTATGATGGTGCGGCCCGAGGCGAGCACCGGGCGACTGGCGGACAACCCGGTGCGTGCCGACATCGAGGAGGGCGTCACCATGCTCGGCGTGGACTTCATCCTCAACGTGGTGGTAGACGGCCAGCATCGCATCCTCGAGGCTGTGGCAGGGGATGTAACCGCCGCCCATCGGGCGGGGTGTGAGCTGGTGAAGCGACGGAGCACGGTTCCGATCCCCCGGCGCGCGGACGTCGTTCTGGTGAGCGCGGGTGGGTATCCCAAGGACGTGAACCTGTACCAGGCGCAGAAGGCGCTGGACAACGCGGCGCACGCCGTGCGGCGCGGGGGGACTATCGTCCTGGTGGCCGAGTGTAGCGAGGGCTACGGCAATCAGACGTTCGAGACGTGGATGAGGGAGGCGGGCTCGCCGGACGATCTGTTGCAGCGCATCCAGCAGAAGTTCGTCTTGGGTGGACACAAGGCGGCTGCCATCGCCTCGGTGCTGAAATGGGCCGAGGTGTATCTGGTCTCCGCGATGCCGGCCGACGCCGTCCGGCAATGTGGCATGGTGCCTTTCGACGATCTGCGTGCAGCCGTAGATGCCGCGCTTGGTGGGGCAGGCCCTGGAGCCAGCGTAGCCGTGCTGCCGCAGGGTGGCTCGGTGCTGCCGATCTTGGGGCAGTGACAAATCGCGGGTGAGCACGTAACATCCACGGACCGCCCGGATGCCGCCGACCGCAGACGGTCGGGCATCCGCTGCATCCTTGCTGGCATAGTGTTCACCGGCGTATGATCCACGTCCGCGTTGCGCGTTTCGCCGAGGCTAGTTCGTGTATCAGGGTGGCGCATGCGGGCAGGATGCCCGCGGTCCGAATTGGGGTTGTCTGATCCTCTGCGGCAGTTTCCCCGAGGCTAGTTCGTGTGCAGGGAGGGCGCATGCGGGCAGGATGCCCGCGGTCCGAATTGGGGTTGTCTGATTCTCTGCGGCAGTTTCCCCGAGGCTAGTTCGTGTGCAGGGAGGGCGCATGCGGGCAGGATGCCCGCGGTCCGAATTGGGGTTGTCTGATTCTCTGCGGCAGTCTCCCCGAGGCTAGTTCGTGTGCAGGGAGGGCGCATGCGGGCAAGATGCCCGCGGTCCGAATTGGGGTTGTCTGATTCTCTGCGGCAGTCTCCCCGAGGCTAGTCCCCGTATCAGGGTGGCGTATGCGGGCAGGATGCCCGCGGTCCGAATTGGGGTTGTCTGATTCTCTGCGGCAGTTTCCCTGAGGCTAGTCCCCGTATCAGGGTGGCGCATGCGGGCAGGATGCCCGCGGTCCGGACTGGGGTTGTCTGATCCTCTGCGGCAGTTTCCCCGAGGCTAGTTCGTGTATCAGGGTGGCGCATGCGGGCAGGATGCCCGCGGTCCGAATTGGGGTTGTCTGATTCTCTGCGGCAGTTTCCCCGAGGCTAGTCCCCGTATCAGGGTGGCGCATGCGGGCAGGGATGCTGCGGATTGTTCCAATCCGAGCGGTCCGGCTGCGCGACGCTGGCGGGTTGTCCCTGTGTGAGCGTGTCGGAATGCAAGGCTGGGGGTTATAGTTTACTGCAAAGATAGACGTCCGCACGCGCCACGCTCATGGAGGGGATCATGCAAACGAGTGCTCAGAAAACATCTTTGGCCCATCGCTCGCGTTGGGCTTGGTATTCGTACGACATCGGCAGTTCAGCCTACGCCGCCGTCGTTCTGTTAGCCATCTACGCCGCCTATTTCAAGGATCACGTGGTCGGCGGCGTCGAGGGGTCGCGGCTGTGGGGCTTGTCCGTAGGCATTGCCATGCTCGTCGTGGCGATCATCTCCCCCGTGCTGGGCGTCATCGCCGACTTCGCCGGCCGCAAGAAACGCTTTCTCCTGGTGTTCACCGGCCTGGCCTGCCTCTCTACGGCCCTGCTCTTCTTCGTCCGCAAAGGGGACGTGCTGACCGGCATGCTGTTCTTCATCCTGGCCGAGATCGGGTACCGCAGCGGCCAGGTCTTCTATAACTCGCTGCTGCCGGAGGTCTCTGAGCTCGAGGAGATGGGACGGGTGTCGGGCTACGGCTGGGCGATCGGTCTGGTTGGGGGGATTGTCTGCCTGCTCCTGGTGCTGGTGCTGGTCATGACGTTCGAGGGCACGGGGATCGTCCGCGCATCGCTGATCATCACGGCCCTGTACTTCGCGCTCTTTGCCAGTCCCCTGTTTCTGTGGCTGCGCGAGCGCGCCAAGCGCAGGCGGGTGCCGCCCGGCGAATCCTACGTCACCATCGCGTCCAAACGCCTGCTCCGCACGTTCCGGATGGTCAAACGGCACCGGGAGTTCACGAAGTTCATCGTCGCTTTCCTGATCTACAACGACGGCATTCTGATGACGGTCAACTTCGCCGCCATCTTCGGCGCTGTGATGTTTGGCCTCAATCAGCAGCAACTGATCATATTCATGATCATCGTCCAGGTGACGAGCGTCATCGGGGCGTACGTCTCCGGCGTGCTGGCCGATCGCCTGAGCGGCAAGATGTCTGTGGTCATCTTCATCTTGCTCATGCTGGTTGCAGTCGTGGGTCTGTTTGTGAACGAGACGGTGACCGGCTTCTACATCATCGGCGGGGTGGCGGGGTGTGCCCTGTCGGCCGTTCAATCCGTCAGTCGCGCCATGGTCGCCATGCTCAGCCCGCCCGGGCGGAGCGCAGAGTTCTACGGCTTCTTCGCCGTGGCCGGTCGCACGTCGTCCTTCATCGGGCCAACCATCTACGGCTGGGTGGCGGCGGAATCTGCCATCTGGTTCCAGTCGCAGGGCGAGCGGGCCTCTTTCCTGTGGTTCAAGGCCATCGAGGGTGGAGCACCGTTTGCGGAGCAGTTGGGACAGCGGGTGGCCGTCTTGCCGGTCATCGCCTTCCTGGTGGTGGGCCTGCTGCTGTTGCTGTCCGTCAACGAGGCACGTGCGCGTTCGGGGCGTGCCTGAAATGAATGCCAAGACTCCCGTTCAACAGCCGGATCGTGAATCTGAGACGAAGCGCGGGGTCACCCGGTGGCTGGTGAGGGAATCCATGGGCGTGGTGATGGTGGCTGTGATCCTGTTCGCGTCCGCGTGGCGACTGGATTGGGCGATGGGGTGGGCGCTGGTCGGTGTGTACGCGGCCTGGGTCGGCGCCAACGCGGTGCTCCTGATTCCCACGAGCCCAGATCTGCTGATCGAGCGCGTCACGCGCGCGAAGGACGCCAAGGCCTGGGACACGGCGTTGCTTGGCGTCGTCGGCTTGGTCACGCTGGCCAAGTACATCCTGGCTGGGCTGGACGTGCGCCGGGGGTGGACGGCGCGCGCGTGGCCCGGTATGCCCCTTGCGCTTCAGATCGTCGCGCTGGTCGTCGCGGCGTTGGGATATGCCCTGGGGACGTGGGCGATGACGGCGAACGCGTTTTTCTCCAAGGTCGTGCGTATCCAGGAGGATCGGCAGCACGCGGTGGCCACCGGCGGCCCTTACCGGTGCGTGCGGCACCCGGGCTACAGCGGCACGATCGCGTTTGAGCTGGCGACGCCCTTTATGCTAGGCTCGCTGTGGGCGCTCATTCCGGGTGTGCTGGTCGTGCTGCTCACAATCGTGCGGACGGCGCTGGAGGACAGGACGCTGCAGGAGGAGCTCGAAGGCTATCCGGCCTATGCCCGGCGTGTGCGCTACCGCCTGTTGCCGGGGGTGTGGTAGGCCGCTCATTCCCGGAGTCGCTTCAGTCCCCTCACGAAGTTGACGGCCGGCACGTCAGCCATGTATTCCCGGTACCCATCTCCCCACTTCCTCACGTTGAAGCTATCCTCCACGCGGATCAGATATGCGAAGCTGGCCAGCGCCAGCCCGATGGCGACCGCGGCCAGGATTGTGAAAGGCACCATTCTGCTGAAGACGATTGGGGCCAGGCCGAAGTAGACCATCTCGGCCAGGTATCCCGGGTGCCGGATCACGCGGTATGGGCCTTCGCGGACGATGGCTACCGTTTCGTGCGTGTCGTGGCAGCCCCCTTGTTGCTGTCTCATCCAGTTGAGCCACGTCTCTAGCGCTATCGCGGCCAGGAAGAGGAGCACGGCCACGGCGATCACGCCAAGCGGGAAGACCACCGCTGGCAACCCGGCCAGGGAGTTCAAGAACTGCCAGCCGGACCGCCGGGCAATGCCGGGAAGGAACCACAGCACCCCGAGCGCCAGGAACACCCATTTGAACGCCCGGTCGTAGGAGCGCACGAAACTCGCGTCCCGCTTCCACAGTTCGTCCATGATTTCCCGAGAGGTGAGATCTTCTCTGTCGCGTATGTCGCTCACTACGCCCCTGTCTCTCTGCCCTTGCGTGGACATATCGCTCCTTGTGTTGTCTTGGGGTGACCGCCTGGGCCGCTCACGACGGCTCGGACGCATGGGACGGCGCGGACGCAGACGTCCGTTCGGCAGACCTACGTACGGATGTCTGCATCCGCCCTCACTACGAACTAGCGAACTGAAACGGCACTCCGGCAGACCTACGTGCCTCACTACGAACGCAGACGGCGCGGATACAGACGGCACTCCGGCGGACCTGCGTGCCTCACTACGAACGCGGACGGCGCGGATGCATGGGACGGCGCGGACGCAGACGTCCGTTCGGCGGACCTACGTACGGATGTCTGCATCCGCCCTCACTACGAACTAGCGAACGCGGACATCCGTCGCTACAGCAATGATATGCACCTGGTGGTGTTTGTCAAATCTGTTCCTGCACGTAAGAGCTGGTGGACCATATCTCCAACATCTTTCCACCGAATCTCCATAATTCCTCCACAGTTCCCGGGTAGACTGGCCCTGATCTTCGATAGGAGGAAATGTATGGGCAGGAAATGGTGGGGTATCGTTGCGGCAGTCGTCTTGATCGCCGCGCTGGTCGTTGTTGGCTGTAGCAGCCTGCCGGGCGCGCAAGAGGAAGCCGGGACGCCGGATGAGACTGCGATAGCACGGGAGGGCACCCTGGAGGTCGCGGTGGAGGCCACCGGCAACCTGCTGCCTCACACGGAGGTTTCGCTGTCCTCCTCTTCGGGTGGGCGGGTGGCGGCCGTGCTGGTTGAAGAAGGGCAGTTCGTGGAAGCGGGACAGGCCCTGGTCCGGCTGGAGACGGATGAACTGGCGCTGCAAGTGGCCCAGGCGGAGGCGACGCTGGCCGCGGCCGAGGCGCAACTGGCGCAGTTGTTGGCTCCTGCACGGCCGGAGGAGGTGACGGCCCAGGATGCCAACGTGCGGGCGATGGCGGCTCAGGTCAGCGCGTCGGCCGCCAGCCGGGACCAGCTCGTCGCCGGGGCCGACGGGGGGGAGATCGCCTCTGCCGAGGCTGAGTTGGCATCCGCTATAGCGGAGCAGCACGGTGCTTTTGACAGGCACGAGAACACGATGACGTGCGTCACGATCGAGGCCGGTACGCGGATGCGGGATGGCACGATCCTTCCCGAGGAGATGGTCATCTGCCCCGCACTGGGCGCACCGGAGGAGCAGGCCCGCTATGCCCTGGCGGCCGCCGATGCTTCGCTGGCTCTGGCCCAGGCCCGGCTCGACGACCTGATGGACGGACCGGACGTCAACCAGGAGCGCGCCGCGCAGGCCGACGTGGCGGTGTCGGCGGCGCAGCGGGATGCCTCCCAGGCGCAGCTTGAGCTGCTGTTGGCGGGGGCCACGCAGGAGCAGATCGACACCTCCCAGGCGTCGGTTGACGAGGCACGCGTCCGGCTCGATGAGGCGCAGCTGGCACTGGAGAAGGCCACGCTGACCGCGCCGATGGCCGGCATCGTGACCTCTCTGGACCTGCAACCGGGCCAGATCGTCAACGCGAACCAGGCCATCGTCGTACTGAGCGACCTGGCGGCGCTGGACGTGGAGGTCAGCCTGGATGAGACCGACGTGGCGCGAGTGGCGGTCGGGCAGGAGGTCCGGGTGACGGTGGACGCCCTTCCAGGCGTCCAGATAGCAGGGCAGGTGACACGCGTCGCGTCGGTGGCCGAGAGCCAGGCCGGCGTGGTGCTCTACCCGGTCACGGTTCGCCTGTCACCGTCTGGCAACTTGACGGCGGAGACGGAATCCGCTTCTGGTGGCCTGATGGCCGGGATGACGGCCGAGGTGGAGATCTCCGTCGCGACGCAGGAGAACGCGGTGATTGTCCCGCTGCGGGCGGTCCACAGCGAGGGAGAGCGCGCCTACGTGGAGCGGCTCAGCGGCGGGCGGGTCGAGCAGGTAGCAGTCGAGCTGGGGCTGGTGACCGATACCGAGGTTGGGATCACGGTCGGCCTGGCCGAGGGCGACGAGGTCGTGGTGATCCCAGCCGCTGCCGGCTCCAGCGCGGAGTTCCAGGGTCCATTCGGGATGCTTGGCGGTGAGAACTCTCCCTAAAGTTTCTCAAACCTTTGGGGTCTCTACAGGGTACTAGATCAGGAGAAGGCGTATGAGCAGGAAATGGTGGATTATCGCGGTGGTCGTCGTGGGAGTCGCTGGGATGGGTGTCGCCGGTTGGCAATTCGCGGGAAGCCCCGGCAGCGGAACGGCCCAGGCGATGGAGTCCATGGAGACAGCCGTTGTGCGACGGGAGACGTTGGAAGTCGTGGTCGAGAGCACCGGCGTACTGGAGCCGAACGCCCAGGTGGCGTTGGCGTTCCTGTCGGGGGGCGAGGTGGCCGAGATTCTCGTCGAAGAGGGACAGGTCGTGGAGGCGGGGCAAGCGCTGGTCCGGCTGGAGACGGATGATCTGGCGTTGCAGGTGGCCCGCTCAGAGGCGGCGCTGGCCGTGGCCGAGGGGCAACTGGCGCAGTTGCTGGCTGCGCCACAACTGGAGCGGGTGGCGGCCGAGGAGGCCAATCTGGCCGCTGCGCGGGGTCAGGTAAGCGCCGCCGTCGCCAATCGGGATCAGGTGACCGCAGGCCCTGACGAGGCGGAGATCGCTGCCGCTGAAGCCCAGATCGCGGCGGCTCAACTGGACCACAGGCTCGCCGTGATCACCTACGACAGGACCGAGGGCGACGAGGACCAGGTGGAGCAGGCGCGCTACGATCTGTGGGCCGCCGAGGTAGGGGTGGACGCAGCCCAGAAGCAGCTCGACGAGCTGATGGCCGGTTCCGATGCCGATGAGGTACGTGCGGCCCAGGCCAACGTGGCAGCCGCGTCGGCGCAACAGGACGCGGCCCAGGCGCAACTCGACCTCCTGCTCGCAGGGGCGGCAGACGAGGAAATACAGGCTGCGGAGGCGGCGGTGGATCAGGCGCGTGTGGCCCTGGATCAGGCCCGGCTCCAACTGGAACGGGCTACGCTGAGCGCGCCCACGGCGGGGACGATCACTGCTCTGGACGTGGAAGCGGGCGAGATGGCCGGCCCCGGGCAACCTGTGCTCGTGCTGAGTGATCTCTCGGCGCTGGAAGCAGCCGTCAGTCTCGACGAGACCGATGTCGTGCAGGTGGCGGTTGGACAAGCGGCACGGGTGACCCTGGATGCCTTCCCGGGCCTCGAACTGCCCGGCGAGGTCACGTACGTGGCCCCGAAAGCGTACATCTCATCCGGCGTGGTTCTGTACCCGGTGACCGTTCGCCTGGTGGCAGGCGACAGCTTGGCCGGGCTCGCAGATCAGGGCTTCGCCGGAGACGTGCGTTCCGGGATGACGGCCAACGTGGAGATCGCCACGGCCAGCCGGGAGGATGCACTCATCGTGCCGCTGCGGGCCGTGCGGGTCGAGGGAGAGACGGCCTACGTGGATCGATGGCTGGGCGATCGGAGCAAGCCGGTAGAGGTAGAACTGGGGTTGATCACGGACACCGAGGTGGAGATCACCGCCGGCCTGGCGGAGGGGGACGTCGTGCTCGTCGTCCCTGCGGCATCTCGGGATACCGACGAATGGATGCCTGGCCCGATGCGAATGCTGGGCGGAGGAAGCTAACATGAGCTTGATCGAGATCGAGAACGCCACTAAGGTGTACCAGATGGGCGAGGTCGAGGTCCGTGCCCTGCGCGGGTTGTCGCTGCGCATCGAGGCGGGCGAGTGGGTGGCCATCATGGGGCCGTCTGGCTCCGGCAAGTCCACGCTGATGCACATCATCGGCTGCCTGGACACGCCGACCTCGGGCGACTACCGGCTGGACGGCATCGAGGTGGGGGAGCTGGACGATGACCAATTGGCGGCCATCCGTAATCGCCAGATCGGTTTCGTCTTCCAAAGCTTCAACCTGTTGGCCCGGACGAGCGCGCTGAACCAGGTGATGCTGCCGATGCAGTACTACCGTAATGGGATGCGGATATCCGGGTCGGAGCGGGAGCGACGCGCGCGCGAGGCGCTGGAGATGGTGGGACTGGGCGACCGCATCCACCACCTGCCGACGGAGCTCTCGGGCGGGCAGCAGCAGCGGGTCGCGATCGCCCGCGCGCTGGTCAACAGCCCTGCCATCGTCATGGCCGACGAGCCGACGGGTAACCTGGATTCCACGGCGGGCAACGAGGTGATGGAGATCCTGCATCGCTTGCACGAGGAGAGAGGCATCACGATCGTGATGGTCACTCACGACGAGGAAATCAGCGCTCAGGCGGAACACATCATCCGCCTTCGAGATGGGATGGTCGAGAACTGAGAACGCGCCATTCTTGTGGCGCGCGCCATCACCGGATCTAGACGCACGTTGAGGTGAGAAATGATAGCGGACTTAATGGACAACCTTCGAGTGGCCCTGAATGGGCTAACTGTAAACAAGATGCGCTCGGCGCTGACGATGCTGGGCGTGATCATCGGCGTGGCAGCGGTCATCGCGCTCATGTCCGTCGGTGAGGGTGCCCAGGCAACCATCACCGACCAGATCAGCAGCGTCGGCACCAATCTGCTCTTCGTAGTTCCAGGGGCTATCACGATGCACGGCGGCGTGCAGAGTGCCTCGGGCAGCGCGGCCACGCTCACGTATGCCGACGCGGAGGCCATCGCCGAATCCGGCAACGTCCCCGATGCCGCGGCGGTGGCCCCGGAGTTCACCCGGGGCACGCAGGTGATCTTCGGCGACAGCAATACCAACACCTCCGTCACGGGCACGACGTCCGATTACCTCGGTATGTTCGAGCTAGCGGTGGCGCGGGGGCGTTTCATCGAGGATCGGGACGTGGATGGCCGCGGCAACGTGGCGGTGCTGGGCTACCAGGCGGCGCGGGATCTGTTTGGCGGCTTCGATCCACTGGGACAGAAGATCAAGGTGTCTATGCCTGATGGGGCCGGCGGGGATGGTGCGTCCGAGGGTAGACGCGTCCCCCTGACCGTGATCGGTGTCCTGGAGGAGAAGGGCGGCTCCGCGATGGGCAGCGCGGACGATACGGTGTTCGTGCCTATCTCCACGGCCCAAACCAAGATCTTCGATGGGCGCAACGCGCGGGGTGAGCTCATGGTGACCCGGATCAACGTCATGGCGGTCTCAGAGGACCGGGCCGAAGCGGCCGAGGGCCAACTGGAGACGTTGCTGCGGGCGCGTCACGACGTGGCCCCAGACGAGGAGGCGGACTTCAGCGTGATCAACCAGGCCGACTTGCTGAGTATGGCCAATGAGGTCACGAGCGTCATGACCGTCTTCCTGGGCTCCATCGCGGGGATCAGCCTGCTGGTGGGCGGTATCGGCATCATGAACATCATGCTGGTTTCGGTGACGGAGCGAACGCGGGAGATCGGCATCCGCAAGGCGGTGGGGGCGCGGAAGTCGGACATCTTGCTGCAGTTCCTGATGGAGGCCGTGGTGCTCAGCGTGGTGGGCGGGACGCTCGGTGTCCTGCTGGGCATCGGACTGGCCCAGATCGTGGACATGACCGGCGTCATGGATTCGGTGGTCACGCTGGATTCGGTCCTGTTGGCCGTGGGTTTCTCGCTGGCGGTGGGGCTGTTCTTCGGCATCTATCCCGCCAACCAGGCGGCTGGGTTGAAACCCATCGAGGCGCTGCGCTACGAGTGATGTGGAACTGCGGGGCAGATTGGTGGACTGGATAGCTGATGCGTGCCGTACCAATCTACCAACTACCAATCTACCGGCCCGCGTGTATAATGGTGTGTGAAGGGACTCCAGGAGCTGTGGCGCATGGCGTATCAGACGATTCTCGTCGTAGATGATGAGCATAAGATCGTCGAACTGGTGCAGGACTACCTGAAGCAGGCGGGCTACCGCGTGCTCACCGCCCGTGACGGCCAGACGGCCTTGACGCTGGCCCGCCACGAGCGGCCTGACCTGATCGTCCTCGACCTGATGTTGCCCGGAGGAGTCGACGGCCTGGACGTGTGCCGGAGCGTGCGTCGGGACCCGGCGCTGACCGGCACGCCGATTATCATGCTGACGGCCCGCACCGAGGAGGCCGACAGGCTCATCGGCCTCGAGTTGGGGGCGGACGACTACGTGACCAAGCCTTTCAGCCCTCGCGAAGTCGTGGCCCGCGTGCGGGCGGTGCTGCGCCGTGCCGGGGACGAGGTGCAGCGCTCCGACGTCATCCGCATTGAGAACCTGGTGGTCGATCTGGGCAACCGCAGCGTGACCGTGGACGGCCAGCCGGTCTCTCTCACGCCCACTGAGTTCGATCTGCTGGCACTCATGGCCCGGAGCCCCGGGCGGCCCTTCACCCGGGCGCAGTTCCTGGACCTGGTCTACGACGTGGCCTATGCCGGCTACGACCGGGCGATTGACTCCCACGTCAAGAACCTGCGCCGCAAGATCGAGCCGGACCCGCGCCAGCCTCGCTACATCCTGACGGTCTACGGCGTCGGCTACAAGCTGGCGGAATGAGAAGCCGAGGGGGTACAGGCGATGAATTCACCTTCAGGAGACCCTAAAGGTTTTCCGAAACCTTTAGGGTCTGTCAGACCAAGGCCTCACGTGCGCTTCTTCTGGCAGCTCATCGCTGCCTTCTTCCTGCTTATCGTTCTGGTCGGCGGCGGGACGATTCTGGCCGGTCACGTCGCCCTGAGCAATTTGGAGGCCTTCAACCGTCAGTATCCGTCGCCGGTGGTGAGCGTCTGGGCGGACCGTCTCGCCGGCTACTATGCCCGGCAGGGAGACTGGCAGGGTGTGGACGCTTTCGTGGCTGAATACCCCTGCGGGGCCGATTGGGGCCCCTGGGACGCGTCCTGGCAGCCGGACTACGTCTTGGCCACGCCTGATGGGCTGGTCGTCGTGTCCAGTGATGACGACGCGCTGGGCCGTACGCTGCGCCGCGGGGAACGGACCATAGCGACTCCGGTTGTGGTGGATGGCCAACCGGTCGGGCTCCTGATGCTGGCTCCATTCGTTCGTTTTGGGGAAGGGCTCCACACACTGTTCAGAGCGGCGCTGAGCCGGTTCTTGAGGACCGGTGTGGCCATTGGCGGGTTCGCCCTGGTGATCGGTCTGGGCCTCTCTCGCATCATCAGCCGTCCGGTGGTAGAACTGACGGAGGCGACGCGCGCCGTGGCCGCGGGAGACCTCAGCGTGCGCGTTCCTGTCCGCTATCAGGGGGAGCTGAGGGAACTGGGAGTCGCCTTCAATCGGATGACCGAGGAACTGGCACGTGCCGATGAGTTGCGACGTAGCATGACCGCCGACGTGGCCCACGAGCTGCGTACGCCGCTGAGCGTCATCCGGGGCAAGCTGGAGGGGGTGCTGGACGGCGTCTACCCCGCTACCCCCGAGCACCTGGAGCCCATCCTGGAGGAGACCAACCTGCTGACCCATCTGGTGGAGGATCTGCGCTTGCTGGCGTTGGCCGAGGCAGGCCAACTGCGCCTGGAGAAGCGGCGAACGGACGTGGGCGATCTGCTGGGCGATGCCTACGTCAACTTCAGCCCCCAGGCCGCCGACCGGGGCGTGACGCTGGCCCTCGATCTACCCGTTGAACTGCCGCGGGTGGATGCCGACCCGCGACGTATCGCGCAGGTGCTGGGCAACCTGCTGACCAACGCGCTGCGCCACACACCGCAGGGGGGGCACGTGACCCTGTCCGCGGCGCTGGTCGCGCCTGTCGAGGGCGATGGGGAGGGCGTGGTCGAGGTGCGCGTGGCCGACACAGGGACGGGCATCCTGCCTGAGAATCTGCCCTACATCTTCGAGCGCTTCTGGCGGGGTGAGAAATCCCGCTCACGGGCCGGCGGCGGCACCGGCCTGGGCTTGGCGATCGCCAGGCAACTCGTAGAGATGCACGGCGGGACGATTGGCGTGGAGAGTGTGCCCGGCCAGGGCTCGGTGTTTCGCTTCACCCTGCCGGCGGGCTGACACGTGTGATGGTCCGAAGGACTGTTCTCAGATTTGTAGAGACTTGGGAACACCGACTAGATTGTGTGTACAGTGGACCAACGCTTGAACCGTCTCCTCGGTGTCCAGTCGTGGGCGATAGACGATACCTTGGTCTTGAAACTCCCCCACCATTCCTTGCTGCTCGTAAAGACACGTCGCTATCCCCGCTTCAATCCGCTCACGTAGTCGCCTTTCGCAATCCAGCGGCGCAACGAAGAAGCGGTACAACTTGCACAGATCCACAATCGCTGACGCTAGGCCTGGAAAGTGTTGGATGAAAACTGACAGGGATGGCTCCCTGTCAGGACCATATCGCCCAGGCCACAACAGAACTTTGCGGCCACTGCTGAATTCCTGGGGCTTGTATAGGTGATAGCCGCCAGACATATGCTCTCTGAAATGCTCAAGCATTCGTTGCGCAAACCTGCGACCAGTTTGACCTACGTAGGCGTTGTTCAGAAACAACGTCGTACTTTTTACGTGATTTCACTCGGAAAACGCATATCAAAGTGCCAAGTTGTTTTTGAACGATCGCGTAGTATACAAGTTCTCCCTCGTCAAGTTGCACCGTCCATAGGTAAACGCCGCTCTTCTTTCCGGCCTCCGTTTCTGAGATAGGAGGTGCTCCGTTCCCACCAAGCCAGGAGAATGGCCCTTCAAATCCAACCTCGATGGTTTGTGCAGGCATTCTCTATCCTCCGAAGTCTGTGTTGGGTGTCCACAAGCAAGCGATTGCCGCTTCGGATGCTCAGTCTCTTCCGGGTGGCGCTGAGCACCGAGATCAGTTGGTGGTCGGGGGCATGACGGCATTCGTTCGCGCAGTGCATCTCCCTGGAAAACGCCCTGTTGAGTTCATCGATGATAGCACAGTCCACGCATGCGTGCAAGGCCTTGCCTGCAACTGCCGGGGAGTGGTCAGTTGGGAAGCGTACCCCGCGAATTGCTTGACAACTGCTCACTCTTGTGGTAGTATATGATTAGTCCAATATAGGATAGATCATATACTAGAGCTGTCCCATAGGAGAATGAGCGATGTCCCTCAAACACGCGATTCTTGGCTTCCTGAACTACGCCCCCCTCTCGGGGTACGATCTGAAAAAGGCGTTCGATACCTCGGTGCGCCATTTCTGGCCGGCCGACCAGAGCCAGATCTACCGCACGCTGGCCCGGCTGGAGGAGCAGGGGTGGGCGGAGGTAGAGGCCGTCGAGCAGCAAGGCTACCCCGATCGCAAAGTCTACTACATCACCGAGGACGGGCAACGCGAACTGCGTCGCTGGCTCACCGTCCCGCTCCCTGAGAAGCAAACGCGTAGCGCACAACTGATCCAGGTGTTCTTCGCCGGCCAATTGAGCGACGAGGAGATCCTGGCGATGCTTGAGCACTGGGCCGAGCAGACGCGGGCCGTCCTGCAGGGCTACGATGCGATTCCCGAGCAGGCGGCCGCCTACGTCGAGACGGTAGGGTCCCCACGGGAGATGTTCTTCTGGATGCTCACGCTGGAATGTGGGATCAAGCTGATGCAGGCTCAATTGGAATGGGTCGAAAGCGTACTGGAACGGATCAAGAACACGGCGCATCCCTCGGCTTGAGGGATCCGCACCCAACGATAGGAGAAGACAAGACAAGATGAGGTTTCTGGCCGTCAACGGGAGCCCGCGGGGCCCCAAGAGCAACACCGATCGCATCCTGCTGCCCTTCCTGGAAGGGGCGCGCGAAGCAGGTGCGGAGACCGAGGTCGTGTACCTCAAGGGCAAGCACATCGAACACTGCCTGGGCTGCTTCTCGTGCTGGATCAAGACGCCGGGCGTTTGCGTCCACAAGGACGACATGCCCGAGTTGATCCAGAAGGTGAGGGGGGCTGACGTGCTGGTCTTCGCCACGCCACTCTACGTCTTCACCGTCTCGGGCCTGATGAAAGACTTCATGGACCGGATGGCTATGCCCCTGTTGCAGCCGTTCATCATCCAGCGGGGTGACCAGTACCTTCATCCCCGGCGATACGAAGGCGGGTCCCCGGGGCAATACGTGCTGATCTCCAACTGTGGTTTCCCCGAGCGCCAGCACTTCTCGGGCCTGGTGGAGACCTTCCGCTGCTTCACCAGCGGGCCAGATTCGGAGCTGGCCGGGGCGATCTGCTGCGCCGGTGGGGAGCTCCTGCGCCAGCCGGCATTGCAAGACAGCCTGACCTGGTATGCCGACGCCGCCCGCAAGGCCGGGCGCGAGGTTGCGGAGCAGGGCAGCATCTCGCCGCAGACCCAGGAGGTGCTGGATCGCCCGTTGATCGAGGATCCGGCCGTCTACGCCAACATGGCCAACATGCGCTGGCGGAGCTCGGGCGTCGAGATGATCGAGACTGCAGGGGCGCGGTCCTCGGGCGCGTCGCAGCTGCCGGCAGGGGAATTCGTGCCGCTCCCGCCTCCTCAGTCGCTGGACTCGATGCGAGACCTGGTCGCCGGGATGGCGGTAAGCTACAACCCCGCAGAGGGCGGTGACCTGGAGGCGACGATTCAGTTCCACGTCACCGGGGATGGCGCGGGCAGCTACTTCCTGGACATCTCCGGCGGGAGCTGCATGACGTACGAGGGGGAGCACCCCGAGCCCACGCTGACGATCGACACCCCGACCGACGTGTGGATGGCCATCAGCCGGGGGGAGATGAACGGCGCGACGGCCATGCTGACGGGCAAGTACTCCATCAAGGGCAAGATGGGGCTCATGATGCGCTTCGACAAGCTCTTCTCGGGGCTGCCGGGGACGTGAAGTTGGCGGAGAGGGGACCTCGGGTGCCTGGCATGGTGTGGACGGTCCTGGGCTTCGTGCCCTGGATCATCTATTGGGTGCTTACAGGAATGGGGAACACGCGCGCCGCGATCCTGGCGGGGCTGGGTTTCTCGCTGGCGCTCAATGTGTATCGCTTCGCCAGGCGCAAGGTGAAGATCCTGGATGCGGTGTCCCTGGCTTTCCTGGCTATCAGCGCGTTTGTCACCTTCGTCCTGGGCAGCGACCTGCTGGCGTCCTACGGCGGGGTGCTGTCGGACCTGACGCTGGCATCCGTGGCCTGGGGCTCCCTTCTCGCGGGCAATCCCTTCACCCTCGATTACGCCAAGGAGGACTGGGACCAGGCCTTCTGGGACAATCCCATCTTCGTCGAGACGAACCAGATCATCACCGCTGTCTGGGGTGGGGTCTTCACCGTGCAGATGCTCCTGGAGGGGATGGCGATGATGGCAGACTTGCAGGGGGCCGCGCGCCTCGTCCTGGTTGCGGTTGGCCCGCGTGCCCTGCTCGCGGTGGCGGTGTTCTTCTCGGCGTGGTTTCCGCGCTGGTATCCCCAGCGGGCGGCAGCACGGCGGGGTGGGGAGGCCGCCGCCGCTCCTCTGGCGGCTGGAAGCAGGGAGCGTGCTGTCGGGGCAGCGGACGGGCCAGCCGGTCTGCGGCTGATCGCCTCCATGCCGCTCGGTTTCGATGCCGGGGCAGCCGGCGACATGCAGGCGACCATTCAGTTCCGCCTCAGCGGTGAGGGTGGAGGCGCGGGTTACCTGGAGATCGGTTCGGGGAACTGCGCCTACCACCCAGGCGAGGTGGACCGGCCCACGCTGACGATTGAGAGCCCGGCCGAGGTGTGGACGGCCATCTCTCGGGGAGAGATGAGCGGCACCGAGGCTCTCCTGAACGGGCACTATCAGGCGTCCGGCGACCTGAGCGTGCTGATGCGCCTGGGGAGCCTGTTCGGCGCCCCCGAATCGGCGTGAGTCGCGAAGGAGCGGCGACGTGAGCCCTATGGGATCAGAAGATAGATTCAACGTCGCACATCTGAAGACACCGGTGGTCATCATGGTCGCCTTCTAGGTGGTCGCCATTGTCCTGTGGCGGACCACCGGCACCATCTTCTACCTGTACAACTTCGCCTGCATCGGCACGGCGATCGGCGCCGGCATCGGTCTGTACGCCGCGCTTCCTCGACGGCACAAGCACTGGGGACGCAGGGTGGCCCAGTTCATGGTGGGGGCCTACATGCTCGTCTACCTGGGCCTGATCCAGCGCGAGAACACGCAGATCGAGGGCTTCTTCTTCTACCTGCTCTCGGGCCTGTTCGCCGGGTCGGTCATCCACTACCTGGTCGCCAAGATCGCCGGCCCGCTCCTGTTCAACCGGGGCTGGTGTGGCTGGTCGTGCTGGACCGCTCCTTGAGTACATCAAGCGCGGCCAGCGGGTACTTTCCACCGAGTGCATCCTGTGCTTCGCGTGCGTCGACACGTGTCCCAAGGGCGCGTTGGACACCTCGTTCGGCCTGGACGTGGGTGGTCAGGAGTGGCTCAACGTGCGTGCAGGCTCGGATACGTGAGGACTGCCTGTTCGATGGCCTGTTGTTAGTCGGAGGATAGGCAGTAGCCGGGGAAACGCGGTATCCTATAGCTGTCACGTGGGACCGCGAGCATCTTGCTCGCAGCACAGGGGGGCAGGCCCTGGGCCTGCCCGCGCGCAAGGGAGGAGATATGTCGAAATCCATCATCATTATCGGGGCGGGCATCGCCGGTCTGTCTGCCGGATGCTACGGCCAGATGAACGGCTATCGCACGCAAGTATTCGAGCTGCACGACAAACCGGGCGGGCTGTGCACCGCCTGGAAGCGCAAGGAATACACCTTCGACGGGTGCATCCACTGGCTGGTTGGCTCGGGCGCTGGCAGCAGCTTCAACCGCATCTGGCAGGAGTTGGGGGCGACGCAGGGCCGGCAGTTCGTCGATCACGAGGAGTTCGTGCGCGTTGAGGGCGAGGGCGGCAAGACCTTCATCGTCTATACCAACATAGACCGCCTTGAGCAGCACATGAAGGAGTTGGCCCCGGCGGATGCCGAGGTGATCGAGGAGTTTGCCGGTGCCCTGCGCCGCTTCACGCGCTTTGGGGATGCGATGGGGCAACCCGGCGGGTCGCCGAGTCTGCTTGGCGCCGTCAAGACCGCGTACAGGATGCTGCCCTTTATGCCGCTTCTGCGGAAGTACGGCAAGATCACGGTGCAGGACTACGTGACCCGCTTCAGCGATCCATTCTTGCGCCACGCGTTCGGCGCGATCTTTGGCCTGCCCGGCTTTCCCATGATGGCGGTTATGATGACGCTGGCGTGGATGCACAACCGCGACGCCGGATACCCCATCGGTGGGTCGCTGGATTTCGCCCGGGGGATCGAGCGCCGGTATCTCGACCTGGGTGGCGAGATCCACTATGGGGCGCGGGTCGAGGAGATCCTGGTCGAGGCCGACCGGGCTGTGGGCGTGCGCCTGGCCGGTGGGGCAGACGACGGACGTCCGCGCGAACACCGGGCGGACATCGTCATCTCGGCCGCCGACGGCCACGCGACGATCTTCGACATGCTGGCGGGCCGGTACGCCGACGACAAGATACGCGGGTATTACGAGGAGTGGCCCATCTTCCAACCCATCGTCCAGGTATCGCTGGGTGTGGCGCGCGATCTCTCCGCCGAACCGCAGATGGTCAGCTTCCCGCTGGAGCCGCCGCTCACGATCGCCGGCGAGGCGCGGGAGCGCATGGGCGTGCGGCACTTCTGCGACGACCCCACCATGGCGCCGCCGGGCAAGTCGGCCGTCGTCGTCAGCTTCGACTCCGACTACGCCTACTGGCAGGAACTGCACCGGGAACGCGAGCGCTACGACGCCGAGAAGAAGGACATCGCCGTCAAGGTGATCGCGCAGTTGGAGAAGCGCCTGCCCGGCATCGAGGACCAGGTCGAGGTGGTGGACGTGGCCACGCCCATCACCACCGAGCGGTACACGGGCAACTGGCAGGGCTCTATTGAGGGCTGGATGATCACCGCCGAGACGATGGGCATGATGATGGGGAAAGGCATGGACAAGACCCTGCCCGGCCTCGAGAACTTCTACATGGTCGGCCAGTGGGTGGAGCCGGGCGGCGGCGTGCCCACCGCCGCCGGGTCGGGCCGCCGGGTGATCCAGATGATCTGCAAACGGGACGGGAAACGGTTTGAGGCGCGGGTGCCGTGAAGAAGAAACCAGGTTTTTTATGCGATGGCGGACGCTATATGCGCTATCGCCAAAAACCTGGTTTCTTTGGTGGGGCTAGGCGAGGTGCTTGGCTGTCGCTATCAGCCTGACGATGTCACGGAAGGCGCTGGGGACCCGGCCTTTGCGGGCGGCCCCGAGCCCGTCCACATCGGGCGAGGCGAGCAGGGGGCCGGCGTACTCGGGCGCTACGCTGCCGCCGTAGACCAGGCGCACCTGTTCCGCAGCGCTGGCACCGTGTTCCCGGCCGATCCAGCGGCGGATGAACCCGCAGCCCGCCGCGACGTATTCGGGCGGGGCCGGTTCCCGCACCCCGATCGTCCATTCCGGCTCGTAGAGGACGGCTGACCGGGCGACCTGTTCGGGCCGGCAGCCGGCGAAGAGACGGGGCAGCCGGCGCGCCAGGTCGTCCTCGATCTGCCCGCGCTCTGACGTGGCCTCTCCCACCAGCAGGACGGGGCGCAGCCCGGACTGGAGCGCCGCGTGCATCTTGCGGTTGACGTCCTCGTCGGTCTCGCCCCTGCGGCGACGGACTTCCCAGTGGCCCAACTGCACCCATTGACAGCCCACGTCGGCCAGCAGCGGGGCCGAGACCTCGCCGGTGTGGGCCTTCCCCGGCGCGGCGCACAGGTCCTGCGCCCCGAGCGCGATCGGGCTGCCTGCCAGGGCCTGCGCCACCGCGTGGAGGGCGGTGTAGGGGGGACATAGGACGACGTCCACGACGCCGGTCAGGCCGGCCGCCTCGGCGGAGAACCGGCGCACGAAGGCCAGGCTCTCGCGGATGGTCATGGCCATCTTCCAGTTGGCGACCGCGAAGGGTTTGCGCTTCGATGAGGCTTCCAATCTTCCTCCTGGTGCCTGTCTGCTGTCCGGCGTTCCCGCGACGCGTGGATGCCCGCCCGCCCCGGCCTCACAGGTCGGCGATGACGTATAGCTCTCCCTGGTCGAAGCCGCGGGCGCGGTAGTAGGGCCGCGTGCCGACCGCGGCGATGACGGCCAAGCGGCGGAATCCCGCCTGCCGCGCGATGCGCCGGGCCTCGTCGAGCAGGCGCGTGCCCAGCCCGGCGTGTTGGGCGGCTCCCGCGCGCCTGTCGCCCAGCTCCTGCGCCGGGCCGTAGATGTGCACCTCGCGCACGAGCGCGCAGCCGCTCAGCTCAGCGATGGCGGGCTTGGCCTCGGCATAAGGCAGCGAGAGGCGCAGGAAGCCCGCCAGGCGATCGTCCGGCGTGGTGTAGCTGAGGAAGCATTCACGCGTGGCGTCCGTCTCGTAGTCCAGCCGCTCCAAGACGAGCGCGTTCGGGTCCACCGGCTCGCCGCGCACCTCGCGACAGCGGATGCAGCGGCAGGCCAGGCCCTCCTTGGCCATGTGGCGCTGCACGATCTGGCGCAGGTTGGTCTTCTTCACCCCGGCCACGATGTTGGGCGAGGGGATGTCGCGCATGAGCCGGTTGACGCGGCAGTAGGGCGGGATGTGCGTCTTGCAGCGAGCCAGCAGGTCCACCAGCGTCTCCTCGTCGTAAGGGCGGTACGCACCCTGCTGCCAGAGTTCGTAGAGCTCCGTGTCGGACAGGAGCGCCGTGGGGTAGATCTTCAGCTCGTCGGGCCGCAGCGCGGGATCGTCCCACAATCGCCCGAAGTCCTCCAGGTCGCCCTCGGGCGTGGCCCCCAGCAGGTTGGGCATCCAGTGGGCGACGATCTTGAACCCGGCCAGCCGCAGCAGGCGCATGGCGCGCCGCGTCTGGGCGACCGTGTGGCCGCGCCGGTTGCGAGCCAGGATGTCGTCGTTCAGGCTCTGCACCCCGATCTGCACCTTGGTCACGCCCAGCCAGCGCAGCCGGCGTACCTCCTCGGGCGTGATGTGGTCGGGGCGGGTTTCCACCACCAGCCCGACGTTGCGGTGGGGGGCGCTCTCGTTGGCCCGCTGGGCTTCCTCCAGCGTGGCGGATTCCGTCCCGTTCATCGCGTCCAGGCAGCGGCGCACGAACCACTCTTGGTACTCCGGCGGGTAGCACGACCACGTGCCGCCCAGGATCAGCAGCTCGACCTTGTCCACGTTGTGCCCGATGTTGGCCATGGCGGTGATGCGGCTGGCGGTCTGGGCGTAGGGGTCGAAATCGTGGGAGGCGGCCCGCATCGCGCCGGGCTCGTCGGGGAGGTAGCTCTTGGGCATGGACTCGGGGGCCGGGCAGAAGATGCACTCCCCGGGGCAGGGGAAGGGCTCGGTCAGCACAGTCACCGGCGCTACGCCTGAGATCGTGCGCGTGGGCTTCACCCGCAGGCGGCGCACCAGCCGGGGGTCGGGCGTTGCCCCCGTCTCCTGGCACAGTTGGGTGTATCCGCTGAGGATGTGGCTCTTGGAGGGGACGCGGCCGTCGGGCAGGGGATGCCGCCGCAGGATGGCCGTCAACCGGCGGCCTCGCATATCCGGTGTAGCGCGTATGTCGTCCAGGACGCCGATCAGCCAGTCGCGATGCCGTTCCAGGTCGAACGGCGTCCGATGCGCTGCCCGCCACGCCCGTTCACGCTGTCTCTTCACTCGTGTCTATCCAAACCCCTTGCTTGCTTCGCGCGCCTGGCTCGGCTATAATCCGCTCGATGGACAGTGAGACCGCTGAAAAACTGCTGGCGCTGAATCGCGCGTTCTACGCGTCGTTCGCCCGGCCTTTCGCCGACAGCAGGCCGGTCCGCGACCCGGCGCTGACTTGCATTCTACCCTATATTCCGCAGCGTGCAAGGGTGCTTGACGTGGGCTGTGGCAATGGCCGCCTGGCGCTCCTGCTGGACCGGGAGCGGCCCGGCGTGAGCTACCTGGGCTTCGACGCCGTGCCGGAGCTGGTCGAGGTGGCGCGCGCCCGTGCCGCTGGACTGGCGGCCATCTCGGCGGCGTTACGCGTTGCCGACGTCGCCCGGCCCGGCTGGGCCAGGGCGCTGGCCGGGGCACGGGCAGGTACAAACGGATTGGAACAATCCGCACCTGCCCCTACGCCGGGTGCCGGGGCGCGGGCAGGTACAAGACCTGCCCCTACGGCGGGTTCCGGGTCCTCCGGCGGGGCGGTGTGCCCGCGCTTCGACTGTGCCGTGGCCCTGGCGGTCCTCCATCACATCCCCGGCTTCGAGCTACGGCTGCGGGTGCTGCGCGACGTCGCCGCCCTCCTGGAGCCTGGCGGCTGCCTGCTGCTCTCCACCTGGCAGTTCCTCGGTAGCGCCCGCATGCGGCGCAAGATCGTGGACTGGGCGGAGGTGGGCCTCGCGGCGGAGGCGCTGGAACCGGGCGACTACCTGCTGGACTGGAAGCGGGGGGGCAGGGGATTGCGCTACTGCCATCTGGTGGACGAGGCCGAGCTGGACGCGCTGGCTGATGCGGGTGGCTTCCGCGTGCGCGAGACCTTCCGCGCCGGGGGGCGCGAGGGAAACCTGAGCCTGGTGGCGGTCCTGGATCGGGGGTGAGCTGCGACCATCCTGTGAATAGGGTGGGACGCACTTGGTTTTCGTTCAAGAATTCTACTTCCAGGACTTACAAACGCTGTTTTCGGGCCAGGAAGTGCGTCCCACCTGAGTAGCTTGACATGTCACATTAGACTTCCGAAGTCTAGGACATAGCTCCAAGTAGCATAGGTCGCGGCTTCCGCAAGGTGCTAGATGGGTCAAATGAACTACTGAAGACTTCGGAAGTCTGAATCCAGCGGTTGCGCGCCTTGGCAAGCGGGCGGACGGGGTGTATACTGGTTTGCGGCGATCGGAAGGTTAGCGGGCTGCCACCTGGCAGCGTAGTCCTCGACAAGGAGAGCACCGATGAGCGAAGGGGCAGACTTTGTCTACGACGTCTTCATCTCCTATAGCCACGAGGACGAAGCCTGGGTGACGGACACGCTGCTGCCCCGGCTGGAGGAGGCCGGGCTGCGAACCTGCATTGACTTCCGGGACTTCATCGCCGGCAAGCCGGCCCTGGTCAACATGCAGGACGCGGCCAGGGACAGCCGCCACACGCTGCTGGTGCTGACGCAGTCCTGGGTCGAGAGCGGGTGGACGCTGTACGAGAGCCTGCTGACCTGCACCAAAGATCCCGCCGGGTTGGAGCGGCGCACGGTGCCGCTGCGCCTGGAAGCGTGCGAGCTCCCCGAGTTCATCTCGATGCTGACCTGGGTGGACTTCACCCGGCCCGACCGCCTGCCCACCGCCTGGACCCAGCTCCTGACCGCGCTGGGCGCGCCGCCGGAGCAGGAAGCGCCGCCGGAGCCAGCGCGGGCCGGGTGGTGCCTGAAGCACCCCTACCCCATGCCGCCCAACTTCACCGGGCGGGCCGCCGAGCGCGAGATGCTGAGCGACTGGCTGGTGGGCAAAGACGGGCGCCCGCTGCTGGTGCTGCGCGCGCTGGGCGGCTTCGGCAAGAGCGCCCTGGCCTGGCACTGGCTGCTCCACGACGTAGACCCCGCGCGCTGGCCCCGCGTGGTGTGGTGGGGCTTGTACGACGAGCGCAATTTCGACACCTTCCTGCGGGAGACGCTGGCGTACCTTTCAGGTGGGACGCACCTCCGAGGTGCGTCCCACCTGAAAGGTGCGTCCCACCTGAACCCGCGCCAACAGGCCGACGCGCTGCTGCGCAGCTTGCACGCACCCGGCACGCTCCTCATCCTCGACGGCTTCGAGCGCGCCCTGCGCGCCTACGGCAGTATAGACGCCGCCTACCAGGGCGACACCGACCCCACGCCCCACGCCCCACGCGACACGCAACACGAAACACGCAACACCGACTGCCTCAGCCCCATCGCCGAATACATCCTCCGCGCCATCGCCTGCCTGCCCGGCATCCGGAGCAGGGTGCTGCTGACCACCCGCCTGCGCCCCCGCGTGCTGGAGTGCCGCGGCGGCTACCTGCTGGCCGGCTGCCGCGAGGTCGAGCTGACCCAGATGCAGCCCGCCGACGCGGTGGCCTTGTTCCGCGCCCAGGGCGTGCGCGGCGCGCGGGCCGAGATCGAGGCCGCCTGCGCGCCCTACGGCTACCACCCCCTGAGCCTGCGCCTGCTGGCCGGCCTGATCCGCCGCGACCCGCGGCAGCCGGGCGACGTCCGCGCCGCGCGGCACCTGGACGTGAGCGGCGATCTGGTGCAGCGCCGGCACCATGTGCTCGAGACGGCCTACGCCAACTTGGCGCCCGAGGGCCAGAAGCTGCTGAGCACGCTGGCCTGCTTTCGCGGGCCGGTGGGCTATGAGGCGCTGCGCGAGACCCTTAGGGTTCGTAAGAGAACAAGTTCCCGCACTTCACCCTGTTTCTCCAATCAGATGCGGGAGATGGTTCAGGAATGACTTGACACTTTCCCACACCCGCCCGGACATGAAGTGTCCGGTCTA
>Ga0180432_10000798_pt1 | contig 51097 bp, 36 predicted proteins | sample SS_ome_10_FD_132414 | JGI IMG/M metagenome (GOLD analysis project Ga0180432, IMG submission 132414) | Hypersaline lake sediment archaeal communities from the Salton Sea, California, USA - SS_1_MS_2 metaG | ecosystem: Environmental > Aquatic > Non-marine Saline and Alkaline > Hypersaline >...
ACGGCCCCACGCCGCAAGACGTGCCGCCCGAGTACGCTGCAAGACGGCGCCCGGTGTCGCGAGGCTTCCGGCCCGAAATCATTGCGGTAATCGTCACCGGGGCCGTTCTTTCACAATCGACTCAACGCCGCTTCGGGCGCGGGAGCAGGAGAACAAGGAGAGCAGGAGAACAGGAGCGGACGACGGGTGTCCCCTGCTCCCCTGCTCCCTGTTCCCGTACCGGGACGCATGCGCGCCTCTGAAGCGGCCCCGCATCTGTGCGCCCTGCCCGGGGCGATTTCGTGCCGAAGCAGCGGCTTCGGAACGTCTCTTCGGTTCGACCGCAAGTCCAAGCACCAGAGGAGTTTACGGCGATTTTTCAAACTCGGGCATCGGCGTTGTAGGGAGTTCGTGCGCGCATTTTTCACAGTTCGGGCGCGGCCGAAAAACCATGGCCGCGCATGACGTAACCCATTGTGGGCCAAGAGTTTACGACGCCGCACGAAGCGGAAAATCCCGGCGTCGCCCCGGGTCTCCGGCTGCCGTAAGTCGTTGTGGAAGAAGGACTTAAGAGAAAAGGGTCCAGGGCCCTTTTGGGTAATTTAGAGGCTAGTACCCCATGTCACTTGAAACTGTCAGTACGATGGCTCTCCGAAGCCGTCGACAAACCGCGTCGGCCTCGGAGGGCCAACGTACAAAATCAAATGCAATGGGGTACTAGGGCTGGGGGAATGGCGAATGATGAATTGCGAATGGCGAGTGCAGGGGCGACAAATGGAGAATCATCGATTGCAGACTGAAAAGGTGTGTTTCACACACCCTGCGATTGCTGCCGCCGCGCAATTGTTTCCCCGGAAGTCGACGGTTGCGAAAACAGCGCCGAGAGGCCGTGCCGCAAACTCCGATGACTACAGGGTTTACGCGACGACCTTCCGGAGCGCAGGTCGTGCGGCAAAAAGGCGTGAAAACGACCACCCGGGAAAAACTCTTTCGCAAACCCTTGTTTTTACGGCAAATCCGCGGGAATTCTTTCCTCGAACCGCTGGGGGTGGGAAAAAGGGAAAAATACATGGACGCCCGAAAACCGCAAGAAAACCCGTAAAAAAACGCCCTGCGAAGATGCCCAAACGACCTTCGATGGAAAAAATGACGTCTGGTGGCGAAAAATGCCTGAGAGTACAACAAGTACGATAGTCATTGCTCAAGCGACGCTTAGCGGGGAGATGATATGATTCGGGTATTGCCCACGGCAGGCGTGTTCGTCCTGGCAGTGATGGCCGCGCTGCCGGTCGTTGCCGGAGAACCGGCGGAACTCCGCGGTGCCGCTTCGCGAGAGGGCATCGTCCGCGACTGGATGCTCCAGGATTACATGAATATCGCGTTGCCCGAGGAGTTGGAACGCGAGAAACAGCAGTGGCGTGAGAAGTATCTCAAGGCCCGCGAATCAAAGCCGGATGCGCCGGTGCTCGAGAAGCTCGCGTGTTTCGTCAGCGGGCGCGATGCGATCGTCGAGCGGCGGATGATCGAGCGGGTGCTGGAGGAACTCGGCGAAGACACGGGGCCAATCCGCGCCGAGGTCGATGCGATGGTCCAGTCCAAGGCGCCGGGCAGCGATCCCTGCTGGAAGCAACTCTACCTCCGCGTGTGCGAGTTGCGACGGGTGAAGCGGCTCAAGCCCCTTCTGGTACGCCACAAACGATTTGTCTTCAACCAGCATCGCCATATCCCGAGCAGTTGGAAATACACCGAGGGGCTCTCCAACGCCCACCGGTATCGCTTCTTTGCCGGGGGTTCGTCGATCAATGTGCTCGAAATGCAGGGCCCGTACGGCAAGGTCCACACCTTGCTCGAAGACCGGGGTGGCATGTTGCGAAACCCGGACCTCTCCTACGACGGGAAGCGGCTGCTGTTCGCCTGGAAAAAATCCGACCTTGCCGACGACTATCACCTGTACGAAATGGAACTGGCAACCAGAAAGATCCGGCAACTGACCGAGGGCCCGCAAATCGCCGATTATGAAGGCGTCTACCTGCCCGACGGAAACATCCTGTTCAACTCGACCCGCTGCTTCCAGTCGGTCGACTGCAACTGGGTCGAGGTGAGCAATTTCTACCTGATGGACGGCGACGGCCGCCACATCCGCCGCATCGGCTTCGACCAGGTCCATACGATCTTTCCCACGGTGACCGACGACGGCCGCGTGCTCTACACGCGCTGGGAATACAACGACCGTGCGCAGATCTACCCGCAGCCGCTCTTCCAGATGAATCCCGACGGCACCAACCAGCGGGAGTTCTACGGCGGCAACTCGTGGTTCCCGACGAACATCATCCATGGGCGCAAGATCCCCGGCTCGCGCAAGGTGCTGGCCGTGGTGACCGGCCACCACATGCCCGCCTACGGCAAGCTGGCGATCATCGACCCCGGGCGGGGTCGCCAGGAGGGCCACGGCGTGCAGCTTATCGCCCCGGTCCGCGAGACCGAGCCGATCAAGATCGACAAGTACGCCCAAGGCGGAAACTGTTTCCAGTACCCGTATCCGATCGACGAGGAGCATTTCCTGGTGACGCTCGCCTTGCCGACGCCGGACGGGAAGCTCGGCCGTTTCAACATCTATTTCATGGACACCGACGGCCGGCGGGAACTGTTCATCGAAGGCAAGGAGACCGGCCGCGGTGTCGGCTGCCGTCAGATCTTGCCGCTGGCGGCGCGCGAAAAACCGTTCGTGCGCCCCAGCACCGTCGATTATCGGCGCAAGACGGGTACGCTCTACGTGCAGGACGTTCACGAAGGGCTCGCCGTACACGGGATCGCCCGTGGCACGATTAAGCGGTTGCGGGTGGTCGCGTTGGAGTATCGTGCAGCCCCGATCGGGAACCTGGGGCAACGCGGCCGCGGCGGCAATTCTTCCGTTACCACACCGATCGCCGTCGGCAACGCCTCGTGGGACGTGAAGGTCGTCCTCGGCAGTGCGAAAGTCTACGAAGACGGTTCTGCGCTTTTCGAAGTCCCCGCCCGAATGCCCGTCTATTTCCAGGCACTCGACGAAAAGGGACACGCCGTGCAGACAATGCGGAGTTGGACCACGCTGATGCCAGGCGAGAACCAGGCGTGCGTCGGCTGCCACGAACACAAGAACAGCACGCCGCGGTCGAAGCCCGGTGTATCGCTGGCGATGAAAGCCGGCCCGCAACCGCTGGAACCCTTTTACGGCCCGCCGCGCGGCTTCAGCTTCCCGGCAGAAGTCCAACCGATTCTCGATCGCCACTGTGTCAAGTGCCACAACGACAAACGAGACAAGGACGTCCCGCTGGATCTCTCCGGCGAGCCGGTTCATCTCGCCAAAATCAAGCGCAACTTCAGCCGGTCGTACCTCGCCCTGACGCACACCAAGGGAACCACCGGCGACTGGAACCACCCGATGGTCAACTGGATCGACTCGATGTCCGAGCCGTCGCTGCTGCCGCCGTACCACCGCGGCGCGGGTACCAGCAAGCTGATGACCCTACTGGAAAACGGGCACGAAAAAGCAAAACTCTCCGACGAAGAAATGGAAAAACTCGCCTGCTGGATCGATCTGCTGGTCCCCTACTGCGGCGATTACCTCGAAGCCAACACGTGGTCGCCGAAGGACCACGGTTTCTACGCCCGCGTCGCCGCCGGGCGAAAAGGCATGGAGCAGCAGGAGCGGGAGAGCATCGAGGCGTTGATCGAGCAGCATACCCCGCCGTGAGGCGATGGAGTGTGCAGGTTGTGTCCGAAATCCGAAGCTCGAAATCCGAAACAAATCCCAAATCCGAACGACGAATGTCTCAAACGAATTGAGGCTCGATTCAGGCGTGATGATCGAGGTTTTGAATTTCTGATTTGGGCATTCGTATTTGTTTCGGATTTCGGATTTCGAAATTCGAACTTTTCTATTTGACGTTCCCCAGCGCCCGTTCGAGCCCCCAGCGGATGTACATCGGGTAGTGCCCGCCGCCGCGGGATTGTGCGTGGATCTTTTTCATGGTCTCTTTGGCCGGGCGTGCCTTCTCGCCCAGGGCCGCGAGGATGATCGTGGCTTGGAGCCGGATGCGGTCGTCCTTGCTTTCGAGTTCCTTGACGATCACCGGTAGGCCGTCTTTCTCGCAGCCGGTGCGGCAAAGGGCTTCGGCCGCCGCGAGCCGGACGTTGACCGATTCGTCGGCCAGCGCCTTCTTGAGGGCCTCTTCCGCGGGTTTTGCTTCCGGCCCCAGCGCGGTCAACCCGGTCGCCGCCCAGTAGCGGACGCCGGCATCGCGGTCGCCGAGCAGTTTCACCAGGTCAGGGCACGTCTTTGGGCCGCCGCCGACCAGTTCTGCGGCGTCGAGGATCTTTTCAATTTCGTATTTCCCTTTCTCGCGGGCCACCTCGTACGGCGAACCGCCCGCCACACGCCGGCACATCTCGACTTCGGCCAACAGGCCCGTGTCGCGGGTGTCGATCATCCAATCGCGCAACGCCGCCCGCAGCCGCTCGAGCGTCTCGCGGTGCTTCGGCGAGTCGACCAGATTCTTCATCTCGTGCGGATCGGCCTGCGTGTCGTAAAGCTCCTCCGGTGGCTTGGTCGGCCCCATCAGCCACGCGGCGTCGCCTTTGAGCTTTCCTTCGGCGGCCAGGCGCCGGACCTCCTGGCGGATCGGCGTCCGCTCGGAGAAGGTGCTGTATTGCATCCGCGGGCGGTGCGGGAAGAAGTTGCGGATGTACTGGTAGCGCTCGTCGCGGACCGTGCGGCTGCACTCGTAGACCTCGTCGACCCGGTCGCGGATCGCAAAGATGTACTTCCGCGGTTTGCCGGTCTTCGGGCCGAGAAACGCGGTGCCTTGCATATAGTCGGGGATCTTCAAGTCGAGAAGGCTCAACATCGTCGGGGCAAAGTCGACGAAGCTGACCAGCCGGTCAGTCGCCGTACCCGGCTTGCCCGGGGCGAGATGCCGGTACTTCTTCGGGAAGTAGATGATCAGCGGCACGCGGATGCCCGAATCATGGAGCCAGCGTTTGTGCCGGGGCAACCCGGTGCCGTGGTCGGAATAGACGAAGACGATCGTGTCGTCGGCCAGGCCGTCTTCTTTGAGTTGCTTCAAGAGTCCGGCCGCCTGCTTGTCGAAAGCGGTCATCTGCGTGTGTACCTGTGCCTGGATGCGGCGGACAATCGGCGTGTCGGGGTAATACGGCGGCAGCGGGACCTTGGCCGGGTCGTGGCGCTCCTCCGGCTTCAGCTTCGCGTTGATCTGGTCGAACTTCTGCTGCGAGTACCGGACCTGGCTCTGGTGGGTGGTCATGAAGTTGAACACGCTGAAGAACGGCTGCCCCTTTTTGCGGCCCCGCCAGTGGGCCTTGTTGCTCGACTCGTCCCAGGCGTTTTTGGGTGTCGTGAAGTTGTAGTCTTCCTTGACGTTGTTCGAGCAGTAGTAGCCGGCCTCGCGAAGGAACTCGGTAAAGCAGTGCATCTTCTTCGGCAGCGGCTGGAACCCGCGCAGGTGCTCGGTTCCCAGCGAGCTGGCGAACACCCCGGTAATTAAACACGACCGGGCCGGCGTACAGACCGGCGCGCTGGCAAACGCCCGGGTATACCGAATCCCCTTTTCCGCCAGCCGGTCGAGGTTCGGCGTATACGCATACTCGTCGCCGTAGCAGCCGAGATGGGCGCTCATATCCTCCGCCGTAATCCAAAGCACATTCGGCCGGTCGGCTTTCTCGGCGGCTTGGCTGGGCAATTCCGCGCTGAACAGAACGGCGGCGACCGCCGACAAAACCGCGATCGTAATCGTGTGGCGTTTCATGGTTGGCTCCCCAGGATCAAGTTTCCTTCACGATAGACACAAGACATTGTACCGGAGCTGTGCCACGCTGCAACAGGCAGCGTGCGAAGGACTGTCCAGGCCCGAAAACGAACCTTTTCCATCCGTCTACCCTATTACTATTGCTGCTCAGGAGAACCTGTGCGCCGAAGTCCGACTTCAACCGGGGGCATCGGGAGTCCTAACAGCCCGTTGAAAAAGTCGGGGTCTGGTCCAATTTTCGGCAAGACAGCGTGTTTTTCACGTGAATCGTTGGCCGAAAACTTGGACCTGACCCCCTCCTTCCACTTCAACGGGCTGCTAAGCTAAGCGTCTTGTCTGAATAGTCAAACTTGTAACGAGCAAACTGATTTTGATATCCTGCAGCACTCCCCAGCCGCAATCAATCCAAACTCAACTGCTCCAGCGAAGTGCCAACGCGGATTTGTGGGCCGTTGTTCAGAGAGAACTTGCGGGTTGCGTTGAGAATGACCTCGCGACCATTGCGGAGTTATGGCCCCCTCCTTCCCCCTCTACGGGCACAAAAACCTGCGACTTGAGTTGACCAGGGTGACATGCGGTAGCAGTTCACCGATGGCGCTACCGGCATTCCTTCAGCAGCGTCTCGAACTTCGCCTTCATTTCCCGGCCGCCGAGGTTGGGATGGAGAAGTTTGAGCAGCTCGATCATCTTGGCCGCTTTCTGCCGGTTGCCCAGCCGATAGTGCAACAAGGCCAGGTTGTACTTTGCGAGGAACCATCTCGGGCTTTGCGGGCGGGACTTCTTCTCTATCTCGCGGCACTTCTGCACCGCCAGCTCCAGCGATTCCCGGTCGTTCCGCTCCATTAACAGGCGAAGGTATTCCTCCTGGACGTCCCCGCTGTTGGGAAAATCCTTGGCGAGGGCGTGGTAAGCTGCCAGGGCATCTTCGTGCCGGCCCGTCTCGGCGAGCACCTTGGCACGGACCCGCTCGATGTTGCGCCGGTCGGCCGCGCTCAGTTCGGATTCCCGCTTCATCACGAGGTTGATGGTGTCGAGTTGCAGCTTGGCCAACTGGTGGCGGATTTGCGGCGGGGCTTCCCCGGCAACGCGCCCGAGCCCTTCCAGGAGCGACAGGAGTTGGGCGGTCGGCCCGGCGGAGATCTCGGCCAGCACCGCGGCCGCTTCGTTGGCTCGCCCCTGGCCCGCCAGCGAAAAGACCAACAGCGCACGGGCCGCCGCGATCCAGTCGGGCGTTGCGTCCGCACTGTTTTGCAGCGCCGTGGAAAGGACCTGCTGGGCCTCGACGTACCCGGTTGACGTGAAATTCAACCGCAGCCGCGCCGATTCCAGGGCCGCGAAACGCTCCACGGGGCTCCACTTCTGAGGCAAACGTCCCTGGGCGTCGGACATCAGCGACTTGAACCACTCGGCCCCGTCGCCGGCGATCTGGTCGGTCGGTTTCCCGGCGGCCTTCAATCCCCGGAGCCACGTCTGGTAGCATTGAGCAGCCGCTTTGGCGGCGTCGAAGAACTGCGGGCTGCCGCGCGGGATCGCCCTGTATAGTCCGATCGCCTCTTCCCACTGTTGGCCAAGTTGCCGCATCCGCCCCAAGAGAAAACGGATCTCATCGGCGCTTTGTGAGTCCGGCCATTTTCCTGTTTCAAGGTGCTCTTGCATCAACTGCTGGTAGAGCGCCAACTGCCGGTCGAACTCCTCTCGCGACGCGTACTCCTTTTTCAGGGCCTGCCCGGCCAGGTAAACCGCCATCTGGTGGGCCTCCGCCGCCCTGGGGTTTCGGGGAAACGCCAGGGCCAGCTCGCGGAACCGGATCATTGCCAGGTCGTATTGCTCCTGCTTGTTTTTGATGGCCGCGGCGATGTAGCCCATGTCGAAGGCATTGTCTTTGCTGCCCTGGGCGGCCGCCTTGGCCCGGGCCTTGTCATACATGCCGACCGCTTCGTCGAACTTGCCGCTGCGGTAGAGGCTTTCGGCAACACGGACGAGCATATCGATGTTGTCGCTGCCTTCGGGCACCTCGCCGAAGTGTCCGCTCAAGAGCATTCCGGCGCGGCGGGTCCAGTAGGGGCCGTAGAGTTTTTCGATCTCTTCGGCCATGGCGGTTGCCAACTCTTCCCAATCCCTGGCGTCCTTGCCGGCGAACGGAGCACCGGCTTTTCTCGCTTGCGCCGCGGCGGTCAGTTGGATTTCGAGCCACGCCAGGTCCAGTTCCGGCACGGTGATGCCGTAAAGCTCCCGCGGTTGTTGCAGCATTTCGGTGGCGGGGGCCAATTGTCCCGCCGCCAGCAATATCTGAATGTGCTCGGCAACCAGTTGTAGCTTCACGCGGGGCGACGGTTCCAGCTTCAACAACGCCTCGGCCGCCTGGTTCCCCTTGACATACTCCCCTTGCAGCCGGTAGCACCGGATCAGGTCGATCCGGCTCTTGAAGCAGAGCGGATCGGTCGGGTCGAGGGTGACCAGGGGTTGGAGCAGCTTGATCGCCTGGCCCAGGGCGTTTGCCCGATCGGGGCTGTCGCGGCCGTAGCACTGTGCCTGGTTGCGATAGGCCCTGGCCGTTTCGTACCGGATCGTCTTCTGGAGTTCCGCCAGTTCGCCGACGGAGAGGATGCTCTTGTCGCTGCGCGGCAACTGGTTGCGGCGGCGCTGGAGCATGTCGGCCTCCTCCTGCGACCGGCGGAGCCCTTCGATGGCCTTCGAGAGATAGGAGCGAGCTTCTTCGAGCGGCGTCTTGGGGTCGGCCACCAGTTCCGATTCCTGACGGGCGAGTTCGCCGCGGGTCAGCAATCCCAAGGCCCCCTGCAATCGTACCATCGGAAGCCGCGGATTTTGGGGATACTTCCGGACGAAATCCTCGATGGCCTTCCGGGCCCGGTCCCAGTAAGGGCCGCGCTCGGTGGACGATGAGCTAAGCGCCCGGTCCGACAGCGAGCGGGCCAGTTCGACCGTCAAGTCGGCCCGGCGCACGGGCGCCAGATCGGACCGCGTCAACTGGTCGCGGCAATACGCTTCGGCCAGCCGCGAAAGTCCCCGCCCACGCAGCCCGTCGAGGTACCGCTGCTCGGCCGACTGCCCGCCGGCTGTCGAAGACCATAGGGCAACGGTCAGCAACGCGGTCCCATACAGCAACGTTCGCGAGATGTGCATTTCCGTTCGTCGGACTGTTGATTTCAGAGTGAACACGTGTCGATTTCAGAGCGAATATGCGTTTCCCACAGGAACCCCTGCACGCAGTGCGGGGGCGTTTCCGCCACGCACCACCACTCAGTACTCAGTACTCAGTACTCAGTACTCAGTACTCAGTACTCTCAACTCTGGACTCTCAACTCTCTTCCACCGACGCCGCGAACTGAATTCGCGTCAACCCGACTTGCCGGCAGAGGTCGTACACGTCGATCACGTCCTCCATGGGTGTCTCCGGGGCAACGTCGAGGATCACCGGCAGGTCGCCCTGCATCTGCGCAATGGCGGCCAGCAGCTTATGGATTTCTTCCAGCCGATCGTAGACACGGTTGTTGATCTCCCAACTTGCCCGGCCCTCGCGCCAGAGAATCTTGATCCAGATCTCGTCCAGGTCCTGGAGTTCCTCGGGCGGCATTTCGCTGTCGATCGAGCCGGGCAAGGAAAGCCGCGTCGGCAAAACCTGCTCGGGCGGCTGGAAACTGGCCGTGCAGACGAAAAAAATCAGCAGCAGAAAGATCACGTCGATCATCGGCGCCATCTTCACTTCCAGCGGGCCGCGGCCGTGATGTTGAGCAGGATGTCGCATGGGGGCCTTAGTCTCCGACGACGGCAAAAGTCACTTTCCAGATTTTCGATTGGGCGCACGCGACCATGACGGGCTCGACGGCACGGTACGGCACTTTGCGGTCGGTGCGGATGCGGACCTCCATGAGCGGCGGGTCCCGCTTCTGCTTCTCTTTCTCGCGTTGGTACTCGTAGGCGATCAGGTGTGCAAATTGCCCGGCTTGCATCCGTCGCCCCCCAACCATCAACTGCCCCTCCGGCCGATCTTCCGGAAGGACATTAACTACGACGCGCCACGTTTCGTCCTCCTCTTGCGTATCCTGACCGGTAGTTGCCTCGGGCAGATCCATCTCCATTTGGACCTCCTGCCGGGCAAGGTGGCTGGAGACGAGGAAGAAGATGATCAGCAGGAAGACTACGTCGATCATCGGCGTCATGTTGAAGCCCAAACTGCCTCGCGACAGGTTGCTCGGCACGCGCATTACTTTCCTCCTGCCGGGGGCGGAGTTGGCGGGGTCGGGGGATTTGGGCCCGTGGGGGCTGCCTTGCCCCGGCCGCCGCGGCGTTTCAGCGGCGCAAACACGTGCTGTGTGACATACGCCGTCTCGGCCACCAGTTGGTCCACCCGGTTGCGAAACACGGCAAACGCCGCCAGCGCCGGAATCGCCACGATCAGCCCCTCGACCGTGGTGACCAGTGCCTGGTAAATTCCGCTGGCCAGGTCGGCAGCCCGGGCGGCGCCCTGCGTGCTGGCGACCTCCCGGAAGGCCATGATCATTCCGATCACGGTTCCCAGCAGACCGAGCATTGGGGCGATGTTGCCGATGACCGAAAGGTATTCGATCTTTCGGAACAGGCGGGCGGACTGGTCGGCAATGGCGTCTTCGGTGGCCTTTTCGACCGCCGACCACCCGCTGTCCACCTCGGCCATGCCCGCCTCGAGCACGAACCCCAGGAAGCTCGGCTCGCGGCGGCACCGCTGTTGTGCCGGACCGAGCTTGCCGTGCGCGAGCAGCTCGCGGACCTCGTCGGCCATGCCCGGCGGCATCAGAACCTGCTCGCGAATCGTCATGACGTGTTCGATCACCAGGGCAACCGCCCCGACCGAGAGCAGCATGATCACGAACCCGACCAGCCCACCGGCCTTGATGATTTCCAGCAGGCCGGACGCCTTGGCGTCCCCGTCCTCGGCTTTGGCCGGCTTGGCCGGCGCCGGGTCGGAAGCCGGGGCCGGTGCCGCCGCATCGCCCGCCGGGGCCTGCGTCCACGCTTCACGCGCGATCCAGATGGCGGCGACCGCGAAAACGACAAAGGTGCAAAGGTTTCTCTTAGGCAAGGTTTTCTCCTTCCTGCCCCTAATCTTTTCGTAGGACAGGTTTGTAACCCGTCCCCAGCAAACTTGGACTGAACAAGTGCAAAGGAAGGGGCACCCGCCCCCGGACTTACCTGGCTTGGTTATGGGCCGGGGGCGGGTGCCCCCTGCTTTGTTCTTGGTTTCAACCGGCGGACGGCACACGGAGTGTGCCTGCTACTTTCCCGCGTCCTTCCCCTGTAACTGTTCGATCCGGCTTTCGGCTTCCGCGATCGGCCGCGATTGCTCCTTATAAGTTCGTATCAATTCGTAGTAAAGGCGCAGCGCCTCGCCTTTTCGATTGAGCTTCTCCATGCACCGCCCTGCACCCACCAGCGCCTGCGCCGCCAGCGCCCGTTGCTGGGGATAGAGGATCGGAAGGCGCATCAGCGCCAGTGCGGCCTTTTCCCATTGTTGTTTTTGGATCCAGGCGGCGCCGAGCACGAAATAGGGTCCGGCGGCGAGCGTTTCGGGCATTTGCTCGACGGCCCGGTTCCAGGCGTCGAGCTGCGGGATTTTCGCCGTGGGGATCGACGCCCGCCACGTCTGGGCCATGGCCAAAAGCGCAACGCGGCGATCGGACCCCGCCGACAATTGCCGCAGTTGCAGCAAGGTGTTCTGCCGGTCGCTCGTCTGCAACAGGTAGCTCAGCCCCAATAGCACAACGGCCGGTTGCTTGTTTTGCGTCCACCCGCGGGCAAGTTGCTCCATGGCGGGCGAGGGCTGGCGCGGCAGCCATGCCAGCGGGATGCAATCGAAGTAGGGCGTGGCGGGATCGCCTTCGATCAATGCCACGAATCCGTTGCCGGCCCGGTCGGGCCGCCCCAGGGCGTCGTAGCAGCGAATCAGTTGCGCCATGATCTGCCGGCGGACCCAGCGGCGAGGCTCCTTATCGAGCGCATCTTGATAAAGGGGCGCGGCCTGGTCGTATTTCCCGACTTCGAACATCCGGTTCGCGTCGACGTGCGGACGGATGTAGAAGGTCTCGATGCCGAGAATCTTCTCGGCGGGAATCAGCTTCTCGTGCCCGCCGGCCACACGGATTCGCAAGCCGGCGCCGCTGTAGTCGAGGATTTCACCGCCGAGCCGGGCATGACCGCCCGCGCTACCGGTCGAAACGTAGACCGTATCCTGGTTTTGGGCTGCGGCATCCCGTGCAACGGCAAGGAGAATCGCAAGCAATGCAACGATAATCATGGTCCGAAAATGCCGACCTTGAATAACGAATATCGAATGGTGAATTTTGAAGGTCGAATCGGAAGACATTCGACATTCGACATTCATCACTCGATATTCGATATTCCTGCCGGCCTTCGGCGCGACCAACGGTCGCGGCTTTATACCGCAGGGCGAAGGATCCGGGCGAACGACTCTCATACATTCACCCTTCACCGGCGCCCGGAAGAGAAGATCCTGACATCGACGTACATGTATTGGCCGCCGTTTTGATGGGCAAGCTGGACCAGGTAAGAATCCCCGCCCTGCCGCGGCCCCATGCCGAACTCGATCGTGTTGATCGTGATCCCGGCACTGCGCCGCTTGATCTTTGCCAAGGCAGCGGGGCCCATGACCGTGTACTCGTCGGCGTCGGCCAGGAAGAAGATCACGTCGGGCTGCGTATTGATCGCCAGCAGCAGGGCCTTCTCGTGATCCGTACCCCCGAACGGGGTGATGGAACGGATAAACCGTACCGCCAACTCCTTGTTCTGCTCGGTTGCAAAGAAGAGCTTGTACGGCGAGGCGGTCGGATTGAATCGCGCCGGTTCGTTGTTGTAGAAGATGATCTGGAACTGGTGCATTTTGCCGAGGCTCCGCAGGCCCTTGATCAGTTCCGACTTGGCGGCTTCCAGCGGGCTGACGCCGCTGCCCGATCCGCCCATGCTCGACGAGCGGTCGAACACGAATGCGAACTTGTGGCCCTCGCCCTCGATGCCGCCAAACATTTTGACGACCGCGGGGGTGCCGATTTCGCCGATGCCGCGGCCCGGGCTGCCGCCACCAAATGGTTTGGTGCCGAATCCTCTACCGCGGTCGCCAGCAGCCGCCGGTCCGATCACGGCAAGCGACTCGGGCAGGGCGCTGCTCGGGTCGCCCGGCGGGGAATCGTCGATCGCATCGGCCAGGCTGGTTGCCGGGGCATCGGCTTTCGCGGCAGCGGCATCCGCCTCACTCGAGAAACGCCCGCTGTCGCCCTCACTTTCGTAGTATTCCGTCCGGCTGTCGTCGTGCTTCAGCACGATGCCCACATCGGCCGTCCGCTCGGCCACGGCACCCCGCCGGGGGGCTTCCGTGATGAAGAACGCCAGCAGGAGCAGCAGCAGTGCGTGCAACACCATCGAGATCAGCCAACTCGGCGCCCTGCGTCGCTCGGATGGATCTTGGGGTGGGCGCATCGCAGTTTGCTCCAAGAATGCCGTCGGAAGAAGCGGTACAAGGGGCGCTCGAATTCTAAATGGCCAAAAGCGGTGCGTCAACGCGAGTCCACAAACCGCAGGAAGTGTGGCACGACACTCCGTGTCGTGAATCACGGCACGGAGTGCCGTACCACATGGATTTTTTTCACAAGCTCGGAGTGCTCTACCCTACGATTTGCGGGGCACAGCACCCCACCCTTCGCTGAGCCTGCCATTTGGCCTATAATTATATGTTGACCATATTTTCCTACGGAGGCAGAACCCGTGCGGGTCATCAAGTATCCCCATCCGACCTTGCGCCACACGTCAAAACCCCTGCGGCGGGTCGATGCCGATCTGAAGAAGATCATCGCCGAGATGCTCGATCTGATGTACCGCGACAAGGGCATCGGGCTGGCGGCCAATCAGGTCGATCTGCCGTATCGGCTCTTCGTGATGAACACCGAATCCGACCCCAAGGCCAAAGACCGGGAGTTCGTCTTCATCAATCCCGTGATCTCGAAGCGGCGAGGGACGGTCGAGAACGAGGAGGGATGCTTGAGCTTTCCGGACATCTACGCCCCGGTGAAGCGGTCGGAGAAGATTGTTCTCTCGGCCTACGATCTGTCGGGCAAGGAGGTTTGTTTTGAGTTCAATGGTCTTTTTGCCCGGGCCGCCCAGCACGAGGCCGATCACCTCGACGGCGTTTTGTTCGTCGACCGGCTCGGCGAGAGTGCGAAGTTGTCGGTCAAGGCGGACCTGGAAGCGTTGGAGCGCCGGTTCGAGGACGACCGCCGGCGGGGGCAGATCCCCGGCGATGAACAGACCGCGGCACGGCTGAAGGAGCTGGAAGAACTGCGGACGTGAAGCCGTTTTGTGGTCGCGGCTTCCTCGTTCCCATGCAGATGCAGAGCATGGGAACCAGAGGTATTTCTTGACTGTTACCTCGTTCCCATGCTCTCCCATGCTCTGCATGGGAACGCACTGCTGAGCACGCTCCGCGTCCGTCGACCCGGTACACAGCATCATCGACGCGGAGCATCGCGGTATCGGGTTCCCACGCAGAGCATGGGAACCGGAGGACTTCTTGACGGTCGCAGGGCCTTCCCGCTAGAATGAACCCCGGCGATCCATCCACCTCTGTCAAGGAGACCCGATCATGACGCGCCAACCGTCGAATCCATCCGACCGTCTCAGCCGCCGCGAGCTTCTGGCCTATACTACGGCGTTCGGCAGCGCGTTCGTCGCGGCCCAGGGACTGGCGGCCGAACCGCCTGCCAAGAAGCAGTCCCGCCGCAAGTCACCCGCCAAAAAATACGGCATGAAGAAGTCGATCAACCTCTGGGCGCTGCCGTATCCCGACAAGATGTCGCTCCGCGAGTGCTTCGAACTCTGCAAGGAGGCCGGCTTCGACGGCGTCGAGGTGAACTACGCCCTGGAGGGTGACCTCTCGCCCGAGGTCTCCCGGGCGGACATCCGTAAGGTCGGCGAAATGGCCCGCAAGATGGGGCTCGCGATCAGCGGGCTCTGCTCGTTTCTCTTCTGGCCCTATTCGCTAACGCACAACGATCCGGCGAAGCGGAAAAAGGGCCTCGAGTTGGCGACGAAGATGGTCGAAGCGGCAAAGCTGCTCGAAACGGAGAATCTGTTGATCGTGCCCGGCGCGGTCTACATTCCCTGGCTGCCCGACGAACCGCCCGTGCCGCCGGACGTCTGCGACCGCCGCGCCCGCGAGGCCATGAAACGGCTGATCCCCCTGGCCGAGAAGGCCGATGTGTCGCTGAACGTCGAAAACATCTGCCTGAACGCCTACCTCCACGACCCGGCGGAAATGAACGCCTTTGTCGACAGCTTCCAATCGGACCACGTCCGCGTCCACTTCGACACCGGCAACGTCATGGAGTACCAGTTCCCCGAGCACTGGATCCCGCTTTTGGGCAAGCGGATCAAGAACATCCACCTGAAGGAGTCCTCAAAGAAGGTGGGCGAGTTCAACATCAACACCTTCCGCCCGCTCTTGGACGGCACGACCGACTGGCCGGTGGTGATCGAGGCACTCGATAGGGTGGGTTACCGCGGATACCTGACGTTCGAGTACTTCAATCCCTTCCCCCATTGGCCGGAGTCCCTCGTTTACCAAACGTCCGACGCCATAGATCGGATGCTGGGCCGTTCGTAGTGACCCGATTCATCGGGTCCAGCCGGCTGAATACCGGGAAAGACCGCATGAAGGCGAACAGTCTTGCGCCTCAAACCGGAATAGGCATAAAAAATCTGCCGGATGCTTGCCGAATCTCTCGAATAATGCTAGATTTAGGCGCATAGGCTACGCCTCTTCTCGCTACGTAGCGATCCGTCGGGAGGGCAATTTCATGGGCAGCGACAGATCGGCCCCGCCGGTTGGCGGGGGCCCGGATGCCTTATTCTGCCAGATGGCCGAGCAGATACCGGCCGTTCTCTGGTGGGCTGTCAATATCCCGAGATCACGCGCGCCAAGGTCCGGTTCGACGGCCGGGAGTATCTCGCCGAGCCGTTCGAGGAGACCGAGTGGAAGCTGGCCAGCGACATCGTTATCGGCGGCCGACGCCGCGGGGCCGTCGACGTCTTCTACCTCGAACGACCGGAAGAAGCCGACGAAGCCCTCTTTCTAAAAGAGGAACATTATCTGCTCGAAGGAATCGCTTATGCGCTCAGCGAGGCCATCGAGCGCAAACTGGCCGAAGAGTCGCTGCGCACAAGCGAAGCGAAATACCGCTCCTTGGTAGACGACGTGCTCGACACCTCGGCGGCAGGTGTTTTCATTCTAGACGCAGACTTCAAAGTCGTTTGGATCAACCGGACGATGGAACGCTACTTTGGTCTGAAAAGAGAAGAGATCGTTGGGAAAGACAAGCGACAGTTGATTCGCAGCCGAATCAGGACCATCTTCGCGGATCCCGAGACCTTTGCCGAGAAGGTCCTCGCGACGTACGACAATAATACGTACGTCGAGCACTTCGAGTGCCGGGTGCTGCCGGACGGCGACCGGGAAGAACGGTGGCTGGAACACCGGAGCACGCCCATTCGATTGGGGGTTCTTGCCGGAGGACGCATCGAGCACTATTACGATATTACCCAGCGGAAGCGGGCCGAAAACGCCGTGCGGGAAAGCAAGGAACGGTTCCGCACCGTCGTTACTGCCAGCAAGGACGCCATGATTTCGATGGACCAGGAAGGGTTGATCGTCATGTTCAATCCGGCGGCGGAGCAGATGTTCGGCCGCGCGGCGTCGGGAATGCTCGGCCGGCCGCTCGACTGCCTGATGCCCGAGGAGTATCGCCGGCGGCACCGTCGATATGTCGAAGGCTTTTTCTCCCAAGGGGAACCGTGCGGAGCGATCGGCCGAACGGTCGAGTTACCGGCCGTGCGGAGCAACGGCGAGGAGTTTCCGACCGAGTTATCGCTTTCGGCGGGCGAGCGCGGCGGCCGGCGGTTCGTTCTGGCCGTCATCCGCGACGTGACCGAGCGCAAGCGGGCGGAGGAAGAACTGCAGGCGGAACGAAATAAACTCCACGCTACGATGGCTGCTGTACAAGGCGGCATAACAATCCAGGACCGTGAGTACAACATCATTTATCAGAATAAATTTCTCGAGAATAGGTTAGGTGGTATAGGAGAAAAATGTTACCGTGTGTATGAAAGAAGAGAAGAAATCTGTGAAGGTTGTCCTGTAGAAAAAGCGTTTAGAGATGCCAAATCCCATACGGCTGAAAGAAAAATTGTGATGCCGAATGGTGAAATTGCTTATTGGAATAATACGGCAAGTCCAATCAGGGATACAACGGGAAAAGTCGTAGCATGTGTTGAGCTTGCCACAGTCATCACCGAGCAGAAGCGGGCCGAAGAGGAGTTGGTCGCGGCCAAGCTCGCCGCCGAGGCCGCCAACCGGGCCAAGACCGAGTTCCTGGCCAACATGAGCCACGAAATCCGCACACCCATGACGGCCATCCTCGGCTTCACCGACCTGCTGACGTCGTTCGACTTTTCCCCGAGTGAACGCCGCGAACACCTCGAAACCATCCATCGCAACGGCCAGAACCTCCTGGCGATCATCAACGACATCCTCGACCTGTCGAAGATCGAGGCCGAAAAAATCGAGACCGAGCCGATGGATTGCTCACCCCAGGAAGTCGTTGAAGAAGTCCTGTCGCTGATGGAGTATCGCGTCACGGAAAGGGGACTCACGCTGGATTTACGCTATGTCTACCCGCTGCCGATAACGATCCACACCGATCCGATCCGCCTGCGCCAGATCCTGGTCAACCTGCTGGGCAACGCGATCAAGTTCACCGACACCGGCGGCGTGACGATCACCGTCCGCTGTACCCATGCGGAGGGCGAACCGCCGAGGATGCAGTTCGAGGTGGCCGACACCGGCATCGGCATGACCTCCGAAGCGATGGGCAAGCTGTTTCAGCCGTTCACCCAGGCCGACGGGTCGACCACCCGTCGCTACGGCGGCACCGGGCTGGGGCTGAGCATCGCGCAGAGGATGGCCAAATTGCTCGGCGGCCGGATCGATGTGCAGAGCGAACCCGGCGCCGGCAGCATTTTTACGCTGACGATCGACCCCGGGCCGCTGGACGGGGTGCCGATGCTCGAATCGGCCAGCGACGTCTTCGCCCCAAAAGCCTCAGAAGAGGAGCCGACCCAGAAGTGGATCGGCCCCGCGGAACTTGCCGCCGGGTCGCCGGGCTCGCTGGAAAACGGCCCCTGTCCTGCGGACATGGCCGAGTTGCTCGACGCATTTGCCGAGGAATTGCCGCAGCGGGCGGAGAAAATCAAAAACGCCTTCCAAAACTGCGATTTGGACTCGCTCGAAGAACTCTCCCACCAGTTGAAGGGCTCCGCCGCCGTCTACGGCTTCCCTGCCATCTCTGCGACTGCCGGGGAGGTGTACCAGTGCTCAACCGAGGAAGATGACGGTGAGCAGCTTCAGCGGGCAGTCGATGAACTGATCCACCTGTGCCGGAACGCGCAGGGCGAAAAAACAGAGCCCAACCACGACTCGTTGCCCCCGGCGAACTTATGTACAATAGTCAAAACTTGGTCTGACACTAACCAAGAATAGAGAGTAGACCCGTCAGTTGCAGAAAAGGAATTGTAGGACGGATTGTCAATCCGTCCAGAGTGGGTGGATCGTCGTTTTTGGCGAATGGTCTGAACTTTACCCCTGGTGTCCTCCTCTGGCAACCATCCTGGAACAGATTTAGGCGTCCACTGGACGGATTGACAATCCGTCCTGCAAGTTTGCGTTTGCAACGTTTGAGGCTCGTTGGTGGGCCGGCGCGTGCGATCTATCGTTCCGCGACGTCGGCACGTTGATTTAGGGAAGATCACCGTTTCCGCCGGCCCACCAAGGGCTCACGCACGCTTGTCCCACCCTACGTGAATAATCCGGGCTAACGGGCGATCGAAACTTCAAGGCTAAAGGACGGCTCGCATACGATTAACCGCTAGCTGGCCGTTAGTGTTGATTTCTTTGCAGGATAGACTAGGATAGGGGCGAATCGGGTAAGGGCCGGGCTTTCCGCGGGCGGCGGGATTCGAGGGGGAGTGGAACGAGCCGGTGATGCAGAACGTTCGGCAATAAGGGAAAGAAGGACACTCATGGAAATAATCATCAAGGTGGTTTTCCTTGCCGCGGCACCCCTGTTCGCAATCCTCGGCACGGTGGACGCACAGACCGGCCGCTGGCAGGACGTAAGTGCCGTCAAGGATCGAAAGACGCACACGGCGCCGCGGACGTGGACCTTGGACAAGTATCCCGACGTACCGACGCTGAAACCGCACTCGAAGGTAACCGTTCTCGATAAGGACGGACCGGGTGTAATTACATCGTTCCACGTTTCGGACTACGGACGCGGCGACGACAGCAAGCTGATTCTGCGAGTGTGGTACGACAACGAGGAAAAGCCGGCGATTGAGATGCCGCTGATGGATTTCCTGGGAGACATCCAGTCGGCGACCAGGCCGTATCACACGGTCTATTTCTCCCATGTCCGAAAGTCCCACAACTTCCGCCTGCCCATGCCGTTTCGGAAGCACATCAAGATCGAGGTCGAAAACCCGACCGACGGCGATCTGTTCGGCTACATGGAACTCCAGTGGGACGAGGTTAAGGGGATTCCCGAGGAGTGTGGATATCTCCGAGTTGCCTATCAGAACGGACATTTTGCTTTTCCGCACGAGGAGTTGGTTCTGTGCGATATCAAGTCACCGGGGGCTATCGTCGCACACTGGCTGCAACTTGAAGGCGATCACAAATCGTGTCGCGGCGGCCAGGGCATCTGCGAAGGCAACCATGAAATCCATCTCGACGGCGACGCGAAACCGACTTACGAGAGTCTCGGAGTCGAGGATTTCTACGGGCACTCCTGGGGATTCGGCGGCGTTGAGTCGGATTCCTATGCAGCCATCGTTCGTCACGAGGGCACGCCCAAGGGCGGAACCCTGGCCGCCATGGTTCGTGCGCGGGACACCGACAAGATCACGTTCAGGAAGTCCTGCAAAGTCGTCTTGACCTATAAGCACGACCTCGGCCCGCCCTACAATCCCAAAACGGGTAAGGGCAAAGCACCGGCTCTTCAGCCGTTTGTTGATGGAACGAGTCTGAATGCACCCTACCGCAGTTGCATTTATTACTATTCAAGAAACGGAACAAGGTAAATGCCCAACCACTGCGTTGAGACGGACACGGACAAGCCGCGCCGCTGATTCTGTACGTTCGACGGGAGAATCAAAATGCACGGAAGAAGCGTCACAGGCGTAGTCGTGCCCCGAGGAATATGCTTGCAGGGAACGGGGGAGCGAGTACAATAAACGTTCCCGAGCCGTTACCGGTGCGATGACCCATTATGAAGACCCGAACCCATCACCCGGCGAGCATTGGCAAGGAGGACAGACATGCACCGAAAGTTCCTTTTTTGGTCGGCGTTCTTTCCGTCAATTACACTCTTGTGTCCGGCTTTGCAGGCCGCAACGCCCGAGTGCGAGCGGGTATGGAACGAGGAGCACAAGGAGTTGACCGATCAGATCGCGCGGCTGAAGAAATGGAGAGGCGTGCCCCGCGACCGGCTCAAGACGGAAGCCCTCGACGAACAGGCGCTGACGTGGGCCGACGACAAGGACCCGCTCGATATCGTCCTGCGCAGAACGGGCGCACTCTTGCAGCACTTCGAGACCGCAAAGCGGCTTTCCGCCTCCTTGCTCAACGAGTTTGAATCGCGGCTGGCCGAGCTGTCCGACGCGGCCCGGTCAACGTCCGACGCCGGCGACCGCAAAAACCTCTTCACCGAAGCCTGCAAGCTCCGCCGGAAAATCGCACTGGCCAATCCGCTACTCGACTTCGACGCCATCGTCTGCATGCTCGAGCAGCCCGGCAACGCCCGGATCATCGAACAGGCCCGCGCATGCTGGGGAGGACACGCCCGTGGCGGCGGGCCCATCATCATCCACGACTTCAAATCCAACCCGCAAATCGAAAAACCGCTCGACGGCATCACCGTTGCCGACGGCCCCTGGAAGGGCAAAGAGCTGACCGAGTTGTTCTCCGGCCTGGAGCTGAGCTACGACGCCAAGCAGTTCTTGTTCGCCGCCACGACCGACAGCAACGTCTGGCGACTCTTCACCTACGACCTGGCCGACAAACGGCTCGTGCAACTGACCGACGGGCCGCACGACGACTTCGACCCCTGCCTGTTGCCCTCCGGGCGGATCGTCTTCACCTCGACCCGCCGCGGCGGCATCGGCCGGTGCCTGCTCACGCCAAAGTCCGTAACCTACACGCTCTACTCCATGGAGCCCGACGGCTCCGATATCGTCCAACTCAGCTACCACGAAACCAACGAGTGGCAACCGTGCGTGAACCACAAGGGCATGCTCGTCTATACGCGTTGGGATTATCTCGACCGCTGGTGGGCGTCGGCCCATCACATGTGGATGAGCTACCCCGACGGCTGCGACCCCCGCAACTTCCACGGCAACTACCCGGTCCCCTCGTCGGCCTTTCCCAACGGCACCGAGCCGGAGCACTACGGGCAGAACAAGCTGCAAAACGGGCGCGTGTTGCGGCCCGACGTCGAAATCTCCTTCCGCCCGGTCCCCGCTTCCGAAAAATACACGGCCACGGCCGTCGGCCACCATCAGGGGTTTTCGGGCAGCCTCGTCCTGGTCGATCCCCGCATCCGCGACGACGGCAAAATGGCCCAGGCCCGGCGGATTACGCCCGAATACGGGTTCCCCGAAGTCGAGCCGAACGCCCCGCACGCCTACGGCACGGCCTGGCCGCTGAGCGACGATTTCTACCTCTGCAACTTCAACTGGGGGCTCTACCTGCTCGACCGGTTCGGCAACCGGGTTGTCATTCACGATCCCGGCAAGGGGCCTTTCCGGATCCGAGATCCGTTCCCGCTGCGGCCGCGAAAGACGCCCCCGGACGTGCCCGTCCGGACGTGGCAGGGCCGCCGGGCCTCGCTGCCCGACCACCGACGCGCGACGCTCAAGGTCGCCAACTGCTACATCGGCGACATGCCATTGCCGCCGGGTGTCAAGGTCAAGTGGATGCGGATCATCCAGATCATTCCCCAGTTGCGGACCCGCATCAACGGCCATGTCATCAAGCTCATCTCCTTCGCCGACGAGTCGATCGGCCGGCTGCCGCTTGGCGTCGTCCCGGTCGAAGACGACGGCAGCATCTACTGCGAGGCCCCCGTGGGCAAAGCCCTCTATTTTCAGCTCCTCGACGAGCGGGGGATGGCCGTCCAGTCGATGCGGTCGGTTACCTACGTCCACGCCGGCGAGCAGCTCACCTGCACCGGCTGCCACGAGAGCCGCTGGGAGGCGAACCCGCCCATGTCCAACCCCAAGGCCTTTCAACGGCCGCCGTCGAAAATCGTTCCGGAAGTCGAGAGCGGCGCGATCCCGTTCAATTTCTACAAACTCGTGAAATGGCCCGTCTTTGACCGCAAGTGCGTCGAGTGCCATAAGAAACACCCGAAATCGCCCGACATGAGCTACGCTTCGGTCGCGAAGAACAACCTCGCGTTCGGCCTGCCCGGCGAAATCGGCATGCGCATGCTCGGCGTCGGCGCATCGCGGACGACCCCGGGCCGCTTCGGCGCACACGCATCCGGCATGATGCAGTCGCTTATGACGAAGGACTATCACCAGGACCTGAACATGTCGGACGACGACTGGCGGCGGCTCACTTTGTGGCTCGACCTGAACTCGAACGAGATCGGCTGGATCGGCGAAGACATGGCGCCGATCGAGGCCCAAAAGCGCGGCGAGGACGTCTGGCCGCCCATCGACATCGACCGCGAGAATCCGCTAGGCGTAGAAAACGACTACCCGTTGCCGTAGGCCGGTGGCCCGTAATCCGGCCTCTGGGCAGACTCACCCGCGGCAGGGACGATCTCGCGCACCACCCAGCCGGAGAGCCGATTGCGGGCACTGCTTCACGCACGCACTGCACGCGAAGCAGGCATTCCGGTCGCGAAAGGTCGTTTTCCCGTCACCACCCAATTCGCCGTACACCCCTACCGGGCAGATCTCGCGGCAGGCGCCGCAGCCGTTGCACCGGTCGCGGTCGAGTGTGATGTCCCCGAGGGGCTTCTTGCTGAACAGCGTGCCCAGCTTGCTGAACCCGAGACGGAGCATCAGTTGCTCGGGGTCCGATTTTCGGGCCGAGGCGATTCCGGCCAGGTCGAAGCCGGCAGTGAAGGAGATGCCGAATGCTGCGATAAACCAGCCCCAATGCTTAAGCGGATCGTCCAGCACAACCCAGTCGAACCCTGCCCAGGATAACACGAACACGGCCGAAGCGAAGGCCGCCTGACCCCAGCCGGTCTTGCCCGGGATGATGTCGATCAGAAGGTACAGCACGGCCAGCACCGACCAGAACAAGAGGGTGGCCCCGGCGAGATATTGGCGGCAGAAAACGGCAACGACCGCGGCCATCGCCAGGTAGACGACGAAGTTCATTGAAAGGAACATGTCGAGGCGGTGCTCGAGGTCAAACCGGAACCGGCACATCGGCTCGGTCTTCTTCATGCCCGCTTCAAGGTACGCGGGGATGTCCTTGGCATAGACCGGCCCGAATTCGGCTCGAAATCCCGTCTCTCGCTCGATGGCCTTGATGTCCATGCCGGGAGCGGAAAGTGGGGGAAGGACCACCTCGCGATGCGACACCTTTTCGGACAGTCCCGAGACCTTAACGGCGTCGATCACGCGGTTTTCGGTGAAGATCCCGCCGGTCGCCGCGCACCAGACGTTGATGCCGTTGGAATTGGCGACCAACAGCCAGACGTTCCGTCGGCGAAGTGCCCTCCGCACCCGCTTGACCGTCAGGGAGAAATTGGCGGTCACGACAACGGGCGCGTTCTCGTCGGGTGTTCCGATGGGGAACAGGCCCGTCGGCGACGCGTGGGGAAACCATCGGAAGAGGTAGGCAATCGCCCAACCGGCCAACGACATCACGCCCCCTCCTTGACCGCAGTGAGATAGAGAAAACTGCCAAGCCGGCTCCGCTCGGCCGTTTCGATGCGAAACCCGGCCTCCGCAACAAGCTCCTCGATACCCGCGACCGCGCGGGTCGTCGTCTGGGTCAGCACGAAAGTCATGATAAGCAGAGGCACGCGAAGGGTATGGTGCAGGATTCGCCTCCAGATGCTTTGGGGCCTGACCTCGTCGGCAATCGCCAGCCGGCCGCCGGGCTTCAGCACACGATGGGCTTGGCGGAGCGCGTAGGCCTGCTCGTCGTGCGAGAACTCGGAGAAGACGAGCGTCGCGGTCACCAGGTCGAAGCCTTCGGCGGGAAACTTGTCCATGCCCGCAACACCCATCTCGTGAAGCTCGATCTTATCGTGAAGATCTCCCGCCTCGACCTTCCTTTGCGCGACGGAGAGCATACCCGGCGAGACGTCGAATCCCGCGACCTCGGCGCCGCGTCCGGCGGCCAACACGGCCAGCGTGCCGGTTCCGCAGCCGATGTCGAGGACCTTCGAGCCGGGGGCCGCGCACTCGTCCACGATCCGTCGCTTGACTTGCTCCGACCGCCCCAAGCTGAGCCAGGAAATTCCCCGATCATAGCGATCGGGTTGGGATTCCAGGATCTTCATGTAGACGTAGCTGGACATCGCTCTCTGCCTGCCGTGCCCCTGAAGCAGACTACCGCGCTACATTGCGAGTTTCAACTCGATTTCGACCGACACCGACTGGGTTGCGGGCGAAGGATTCGGCAAGGCGACCCGGGCGGAACCCCTCCACTTCAGCGCGAGTATCCGCTTTGTGGCCTCGATGGTGTATCCGCCATAGGGGAGGTTGGTGAAGGCGAATCTGCCTTTGTCGTCGGTCGTCGTCGAGAGTTTCGTTCCCTTGATCGAGACGGTGGCGGCGGCGATGGGAATCTTTATCCCGCCGATGCTCTGCACGACCCGGCCGCGGATGCTCGGGCGAAGCGACGGCGTACCGCGCGGCAGCCGAATGCCGAGCCGCGCCGCCTGAGTGGTCAGAGCAAACTTGAAGTACTGCACTTTCAAGGGGAAAGGTTTTGCCCGGGCCCATTGAAACGTGCTCTCGACCAGTCGCTTCGGCAACAGGCCTTGCTCGACCAAGGCACAGATATAGGCGATGTAGGCCTCCTCGTTCGGGTTCGCGGTCCTCAGCGCGCGTTGCATGTCCTCGCAGTCGAGCGTCCAGGCGCCGGCCTTGGCGCCGCGGATTGCCGAGATCGAGTCCGCACGGCACGGGATGCCGATGACCGGCAACAGGATCAAAGCCGAGAGGATCGGGCAGATTCGCACGGGCATCGGGCGACTCCTTGCCGAGCGTTGGCAGGGGCGGGGAAATCGGGGAAAAGCGGCCGACTTGTAGCCAATAACGCCCCACAACGCAAGGGCAGTCGGGACGACACTTCCCCCGTGGCCTTTGTTGGGTGTACAATGGGGGGGCAGGCTTGCTGCCTCGCTTGACCTATGAATAATCCCGGTTAACCGCCGGGGCGTTCTTTATCTATGTCCCGCATATTACTCACCTTCTGCTTGCTGGTCCTATTGTTCGGTTTGGACAATCCAGCCGATCGGGTGATGGCGGGGGATGCACCGCGCCCGGCCGACACAGAAAAGGTTTGCACGGAGGTGGCCCGATTGCTGGCCGAGTTGGACGACGACGAGTTCGACGTCCGGCATCGGGCGGCGGCCGACATGGAGAAGTTGATTGCCCGACGAGAACTGGGGCCGATCCTTTCAGCGGAGTTCCAAAAGGTGCTCTTGCAGCCGGATATCTCGTTCGAGGTCCGCTGGCACGTAAAGCGTTGGGCCGCGCGATTGCCCGAGGCAACCCCCAAGTCGCCGAAGTCCGTCAGTCCCGAGCAACTCGATCGGGTGCTTCGGCAATTGGAGGACGATTCGTACGCAGTTCGGCAAGGGGCCGCGAGGCGCCTGGAGTGGTTGGCTTCGCAGGATGGATTGTTGCCGACGGTGAAGAAGGCAATCGAAGCGCGGCTGAAAGCGACCTCGGACGCCGAAGTGGCCGACCGGTTGCGGAAGCTGCTCGAGTTGACCCGCCCGGCGATGGTCGCCGAGTGTTGGCAAGGGCGCCGGCACCTGACGGAGCAACACCTGCTGGTCGGCGTTCCCAGCCTTGTGGAGGGAGCCAAGCGTCCCAGCCATTTCGATCGCATCGACGACAAGGTGGCACATTGCGTCAGCGGGAGTTCGCTTTCGCCGGGCGACTATCCGGTCGGTGTGGCGTTTCCACATCCGAAGACTGAAGGAGCGTTCTTCCACCTGGTCAACCTGCCCACCCCGCGCCGGCGGTTGGCGTATGCCGAGTACGTGAAGAAGGATCAGGCCGAACGGCTCCGCCACATCAGCCGGCGGACGTTGGACCGTTTCCTGGAAGAGAAGCGGTCCCTGACCGAGCCCGAGCTGGTCATGCTTGGGCAGCTTGACCCCAAGGAGGTATCGCTTTTTTCGGGCAAGTTTCTTGCGGTTGTGGAAGACGAACTCTTGCCGACAACGGGGCGCAGCCGGTTTGGAGGGCGGCCGAGCCGGCACGCGATGCTCTGCGGTTGGCTGGCCTGCTTTGGCACGAAGGAAGCCGTTCCCGGCTTGTTGAAAGCGATCGACGAGGGGCGATTCCTTCCGCCGACGTCCGAAGCCCGATATCGCTTGCACCTGATCGCGGCGTTGTCGATCGCTGGCCGCGATCCGTGGCCGACGGTGGATAACTGGCTGGCCGATCAGGTCGGGCACACGGACCTGTTGGTGGAGCAGAGAACGAACGGCCCCGAGTTTGGCGCGACGGCGGCCGCCTTGTTGCTCAAGCGCCATCGAAAGACGGGCGCGACGTTCGGCCTGCGGCAGGTCCCCGACGCGCAGTTGCGGGCGCTCCGCGTCGACGGCCACCGCTTCGTGTCGGACGACTCGCCAAAGAAAGTGCTGGATTGGTGGAAACGCGATCGCGACAAGTAGAAGCGGAATTTCAGCGGCGGGCGCGATCGGGCGGGCACAACCGGGCTCACCGGCTCTTTTCTCCAGGGACGAGTTCAATGTCGATTTGATTTTTCCCGGAGGTGACCTCGTACTCCTTCTTTGCAGGAACGAGACCTGCGTAGGGGGGAACGGGTCTCGGTTCGACCGGCCGCATGCTGCCGTCGACTTCCTCCATCTTGGTTTCCACGCTGGGAGGGCGGTAAGATACCTTGTGCCGAGCGACCACGGCGCCGTCCGATTTTCCATAGGTACCCAAAACGTAGGTGCCGTCGGCCATCACGGTTCCCGACGCCGGCTTACCCGCGTTAGAACCCTCACCCGTATTGATTGGGGAAAAGGTGAGCGACCCACCGTTGACCGGCTTGCCCTGATGGGTGACCCTACCCGTTACCGGTGCGGTCTTGAAATGTCCCTTTCCGCAGCCCGCGAACAATGCCGCGAGCAATATCCCCGCCGCCGAAACCGCCCGCAAAGCAAGTCGGTTGCGACGCGCCAGTCGAGAGAGTCTCATCGATCAACAGTCTCCGATTGTGTAAACACGGGCCGTTCGACTCCGGACCGCCGCAGGCTACGGCAGGGTAACCGGCTCATGATCGTTGCGTGACCCCAGCTTGCGGTAGGTGTCGGTGTCGATGTCCTCGTCCAGGTAGTGAACGGAACCATCGGCAAAGGCGAACAGGGCGCCGCCGAAGTGCTGGCTGCCGAAGCTCAGGTCGGATTCCCAACTGGTCCTGCGATTGATGAAGAAATCCGTGTCGACGATGCGGCCAAACGAGCCCGTACCTTTCTTGACGTCGCACTGGCCGTCGTTGTTTCCACCGGGCCAAATCGGAAAATGCCAACTGCTGCCATCTCCAGACACATCTTCCGATTCGGTGACCTCTCCCACAATGATGGTCTTGCTCGTACCGTCCGTGATATCGGCGATCTTAACCAGCCAGGTGTAGTAGTCGTCGTTGTCGAAGAGCAGAATCCCGTTCTGCTCCTTGCCTTTGAAATCACTGCAGCCCCAACGGCTGCCGAAGCTCCAACCGAGGTTTGCACAGTAGTTCGACTTGCCGTAGCCATCGTCGTCGGTATCGGGCAATACGTCGGTCGGGCACATGAAGACATTGAGCGTGTTTTTGCAGATGCCGCCGGCGTGATTCTTGGAGACCTCCATTTCGTTGTCGCACTCGTCGATATTTTCACCGCCGCCGCAGCGAAGTTTGTGCTTTCCGTGCCGGTAGATGAGTTCGACCCCGTTGCCCGTAAGCAAGTCGTAGGTAGGCCGTTCTTCCAGATAGGGTAGTATGTAGATTGCCCATCCGTAATTGTTGTTATCGTTGTCTACCTGACCCGGCGGGAAGGTTTTTCGGGCGGAGTGGAAATTCTGCAAAGCCAAGCCGATCTGCTTCAGATTATTCGAGCAATGGGCTCGCCGGGCGGCCTCTCGGGCGGCTTGCACGGCCGGCAGAAGCAGCGCGACCAAGACACCGATGATCGCAACCACCACAAGCAACTCAACCAGCGTGAATCCATGACGATTTCGCATTGCAGTGCCTCCGGGAAATCCGGGAAAAAGACGTAGCTCCATATTTCAATATACCTACAGCCTGCAAAACCGGCAACTCTTCCGGGCTTTCTTGGCGCATAATCTCACCAGCGCTTCCCTGCACCGAGGCCCGATTTCCCTCAAGGCACCCCGGCACCCCTTCGCGGGGGGGTCGTTCGCGATAGTGTACCACCAAGGGTCGCCCCCCGCTCACTTCGTCCTTTTCCTCTTTCGTTGGTTTCTATCCTTCCCGGGCGTTTGCTTGTTGCGTGTCGGGTTGCCGCCGGAACCCAGGAGTTTTTCCTCCCAACTTTTCAGCTTTTCTTCCCATTCGTCAAGGCTGCGGGTGGGATACTTGCTCGACCAGCCGCCTTTGCGGAACTCCTCGGTCGGGCCCTCGTCGCTGATTTCCTTGCGCCACTCGGCAACCGCTTTCCGCATCCGCTTCAGATCGTCGGCGTACTTTGGATTGCCGGCAAGGTTTTTCGTCTCGTAGGGATCGTTCACGAGATCGTAGAGTTCTTCCTTCTTCTTATCCGGCTGCATGAACCGGTCCTGCACCTCGTTGAGGCGGCCCTTCATGTGCATGACGTTCAACAAGGCCAACACCGGGTACTGCTTCTCCTTGTATTCGTTCAACTGGCAATAGGCCCTCTCCGGCATCAGGTTCAGGATGTACTTGAACCGTTTGTCGCGGCACGCCCGCATCGAGTCGTGGGTATTGTCCATCTTGTCGCGGGCGGTGAAGATATACTCCCGCTTGGGAGTCTTCGGGTCCAACAGGTCGCGCCCGTGCATCCACTCGGGTACGCCGGCGCCGGCCGCGGCCAGGACCGTGGCCGTCACGTCGATCGAGCTGGCCAGGTCGTCGTTGACCGTCCCCGGCTTGATGTGGCCGGGCCATCGCATGATCAGCGGTACGCGGGTACCCGAATCGTAGAGGAACTGCTTGCCGCGGACCTGGCAACGGCCGTGGTCGCCGATGAAGATCACCAGGGTGTTCTTGGCCAGTCCTTCGTCGTCGAGACGCCCCAGCACCCCGCCGACCGATGCGTCGAGCTTCTGGATTTCCTCCAGGCCGTTGGCGATGTCGCGGCGGACCAGCGGTGTGTCGGGATAGTACGGCGGCACGGTTACCTTGGCCGGGTCGATGTCGTACTCGGGATAATTGCGCCACGACCGGTGCGTGTTGGCGAACGTGATCTGGACGAAAAACGGTTTGTCGCCGGCGTTGGTCCAATCGCCGTCGGGAAAGAGTTCTTTGCTGCTGTGCTGGAAATTCAAATCGAGCTTCTTGCTGTACATGAGCCCCGTGTGATAGCCGGCCTTTTGCAGAAGCAGCGGGAAGGGGACCACGGGCCCGGAAAGCGGTTTCTTGTTGCCCGTTCGGTGCTGGTTCGCGCCGATCGCGTTCTGATACATGCCGGTCATCATCGCGCTGCGGCTGGTCGAGCAGACCGGCGCGGTGGTAAACGCGTTTTCGAACCGGGCGCCGTCGGCCGCCAGCTTGTCGAGATTCGGCGTCTTGACCGCATTGACGCCGTAGCAACTCAAGTCGGGACAGATGTCCTCGGCCAGGATCCAGACGATGTTCGGCCGCTGCGGTTCGCCGGCCGCTTGCAGACCACCCAGCGGCCACGCGGCCGCAACGATACTCACCATCAGAAAGGCGTACTCTCGTCTCATCGCAGTTTCCTCCACGTTAGGGGCGGCCGATCAATAACTTCCCGGTTTGTCACGGCACGGCTTCGGATGTCCCCATCTTGAAGAACGAAACCGGGAAGTTATTGATCGGCCAGTTCGTAATAAGGATGAACCGGGGGAACCGGAAGCCGCGTTTTCACTTCTCCAAGGCCTGGCCGATATCCGCGAGCAGGTCGTCCGGGTTTTCAATCCCGCAGGCGATGCGGATCATGTTATCGGGAATCCCCGCCGCGTAGCGCTGCTCGCGGGTAAAGTCATGGTAGCTCATTACCATGGATTGTTCAATAAGCGATTCGGCGCCGCCGAGGCTGGGTCCGATCCGCGGAATGCGGACCGCATCGACGACGTCGGCCGTCTGCCGCCAATCAGCGTCCTTGACCAGGAACGTCACCAGGCCGCCGAAGCCTAGCATGGTCCGCCCGGCCACTTCGTAGTACGGATGGCTCGGCAGGCCCGGATAGTAGACCTTTTCCACTCGGGGATGCTCTTCGAGGAACCGGGCCACGGCAAGACCGTTCTCATTGTGGCGCCGCATTCGGAGTTCAAAGGTCTTCAGCCCCCGCAACAGCAGATAGATGCTGAGGGGTCCGCCGATGGTGCCGACGACGCCGCGGAGCTTGCGTACCGGTTCGAGCTTTTCCGCCGAGGCGATAATGACCCCGCTCAACAGATCGTTGTGGCCGCCGAGGTACTTGGTGCAGGAGTGTATTACGTAGTCGATGCCGTTTTCCAGCGGCCGCACGTTGTAGGGCGTGGCCAATGTTGCGTCGATTGCAGTTTCGACACGGTGTTTTTTCCCCAGGGCCGCAAAACGCTCCAGGTCGACCACGCTGAGGTGCGGATTGGTGGGGGATTCGCTGATGAGCAATTTTGTGTTCGATGTAATGGCGGCTTCCATCCCGTCGTAGTCACATGCGGGAACGAGGTGCGTTACAACGCCAAACTTGCCCAGGTGTTTGGCGCATAACTCGCGGGTGCGGTGATAACACTCGTCGAACAGGACAATCTCATCGCCCGCCTGCAACTTTGTCTCGAGCAAGCCAGCGATGGCCGCCATGCCGGAGGAGAATATCAGCGCCGCCTCGCCCCCTTCCAAAGCGGCCAGCTTTTGTTGCACCACTTTCTCGCTCGGGTTACCGTAGCGGGAATATTCCTCGCGGGGCAGCTTTTGCGCAACGAAGTCAATGACTGCCTGGGTGTCGGGAAAGGTGTAGGTCGAGGTGCAGAAGATGGCATCGGTCATCGCATTGCCCGGCTTCAACCGGGCCTCGCCGGCATGGACCGCTGTCGTGGATAGTCCGGACTCCGGGCGGTCCGGTTGCAGAGCGGAAGGTTCGTCGGTCATTTCGGTTCCCATTCCAGGAAAGGGGGTGTGGTAGTAACTGTTTTTGGGATCGACCGGACCAAGAACAAAAACACCGCGACGGGATTACCCGGTCGCGGCAAGCTTTAGTCAAGTCAAATCGCCGGCTTTGGCGGGCGATGGCACTTTAGCAGAGGAAATGGCTGCAAGCGGCCGCAAATCCCACATAATAACCATTTTACCGTCGCTGATTCCGAAGACAACCCCCCTCGTTGGAAATCCAAAAAGGGAGGTTCAGGAGCCCCAAGGGGTCGCCGGCGGCGTCTCATCCGACACTGCCGCTCCATATCCCAGCCCCGCCACCGCGGCTGTGAGTTGCCCGGGATCGAGATGCTCGCCGACGACGACGGCACGGCCGCGGCGGAGATCCACGTCGGCCGATCGCACGCCGTCACATTCGCCGAGCGAGCGTCGGACGCTCTCTGCGCAATGGCTGCACCTCATACCGGTAATCGAGAGTTCCAACCGTTGAAAACGAGAGGATTCCCCGGTGCGTTCGCCGTATTCCGCGTCCTCTTGCGATTCCTTCCTGTGTTTGGCCTTGAAACAATAAGAAACCGCAAGTACGGCCAACAACGCGACTGCGGCCAGATGGGCCGACCAGTGTGCTGCGTGGGTGGTACCGTGGCTGTCCCCGTCAGCAAGCGGCGGTATTGCCATTGCAATGATTTGGGATAACCAGTTCAACAGGAGGCCGCCTGCAATCGCGCTGAGTGCAACCGTGGCCAGATACAGGATCGCCGTGCGGCGGCCCATCACCTTCCAAACGGTGGCGAGCGTAGCGGCGTTGGTTGCGGGTCCTGCAACGAGGAAGGCGAAGGCCGCCCCGGGCGAGACGCCCATGTGGATGAAACCGGCCGCAATGGGGACCGAGGCGGTTGCGCAGACGTAGAACGGCACGCCTATCGCCATCAGAAGCAGAATCGCGAGGATTCCGCCACCGACCGACAAGATTTCGCCGCCGGCGTAGGTGTGCAGTTGACCCTTCCGCACGAACAACGTGGCGATCGCCCCGGCAATCAGAATTCCGACCAGCAAGGCCGGGCCGATGTCGCGCGGCAGCGTCACAAAACCGTATCGCAACATTCGCACGAGACTGCCGTGTTGTGATCGATCTTCACAGCAGGCTTCCGTGCACCGGCCGGTGTGTGGCTTCCCCGCTTCATCAGTCCCGTTCGTCTCGGCGAAGAACCGGATCAGGAAACCGCCGAGGATGCCGGTGAGCAATGCGGCGACCGGGCGGAAGATCGCGAAGACCGGTCCCAGCAGCGCCCAGGTGGCCGCGATGCTGTCGACGCCCGTCTGAGGTGTTGAGAGGAGAAAGGCGGTGGTGGCTGCCCGGCTGGCCCCGTGACGCCGCATGGAGGCCGACACGGGGATGACTCCGCACGAACACAGGGGCAGCGGAACGCCCAACAACGACGCGGCAAATACGGGCTTCAACCCCCGCCCGCCCAGGTGTCGCTCTACCCAAGCCGGGGAAATGCACACCGACAGCACCCCGGCCACCAGGAAGCCCAGAAGCAAGTACGGCGCCATCTCGCCGAGAACCTGCCAACTCTCCGAGAGTAATCTTGCAACAATTGTCATACCCAATCCAAGTGCCGGAACCTGTGCCGACCGTCATTCTGTCTTCCAGCGGGGTCTTGTCAAGAGTCCCCCGAATTACGTTGATCGAGGATTCAAGGGTCGCTTCGTTCGGTGGTTTCCGGCAAAACGGCGGGTGAACTTGCGGAGTCCTCCTCGCCAACGATCCGTTGCGCCGTGCCGACGCCGAAGGTCCAGAAGAGCGCCGGGCGGACCAGGAATTCCAGGAGCGTGCTGCTGATGAGTCCCCCGATGATGACCGTGGCGATCGGATAAAGGATTTCCTTGCCGGGCTCGCCGGCGGCCATCGCCAACGGAACCAGGCCGATCCCCGAAGTTAGTGCGGTCATCAAGACCGGGGCCAGACGTTCCCGCCCGGCGCGGACGAGCATCCCGGGCGAGAAATTCTCCCCCTCGTTCCGCACCAGGTAGAGATAGTGGTTTAACAGCAATATCCCGTTTCGCGACGCAATTCCGCAGAGCGAGATGAATCCGACCATAGCCGCTACGGTAAGCGTCTGTCCGGTAAGGACCAGCGCGGCGACCGCCCCGATAAACGCCGTCGGCAGCGCGGCCATCACCTGCAACGAGAAGTTGGCCGACCGGAACATCGTGTACAGCACCAGGAAGACTCCGGCCAGCGAAACGACGAGCAGTATTGCGATGGTGCGGGAGGCCGTCTGCTGGCTTTCGAACTGGCCGCCGAATTCGACGAAGTAACCGGTTGGCAGGCTCTCCTGAATCGGCCGGACCGCCTCCCGAATGTCTTCGACCACGTCGACCAGCCCGCGGCCGGCGACGTTACATTGCAGCACGATCCGGCGGCTGACCTGTTCGCGGTTGATGGTGTTGGGGCCTTCGCTTCGCCGGATGTCGGCGACCGAATCCAGCGTCGCGGCGCCGCCCCCGGGCAGTTCCAACGTTAACCGCTCGAGTGCTTCGAGGTCCTCGCGGTAGCGCTCGTCGAACCGCACGAGCAGGTCGAACTGTTTCCGGCCCAGCACCACCTCGGAGACAACCTTGCCGTGCATGGCTGTTTCGACCAGCTCGTTGACTTCTCCCGGCGTTAGCCCGTAGGTAGCGAGATCATCCCGATCGAGCTTGATCTGCAACTGCGGGATCGAGATTTGGGGTTCGACGAGCAGGTCTTTCACGCCGGGGATTCCTTTGATTGCCTGCTCCATTTCTTTGGCCTTCGCCCGCAGGATATTGAGGTTCTCGCCATAGATTTTGATGGCCACCTGGGCCTGAACGCCTGAGAGCATGTGCGAAATGAGATGGGCCAGCGGCTGCTCGGCGGTGACGAGCGGGCCTTCGACCTCGCCGGCCGTTGCGCGGATTTCCTCGAGCATTTCCGCGCGGTTTCCTTCGAAATCGGGCCGGTACTTCCCGATAATTTCGGTCACGTTGACGCCGACGTCATGCTCGTCGAGTTCGGCTCGGCCGGTCTTGCTGAGGAACGACTGGAGCCCCTCGATCCGGTGAAGCTTTTCCTCGATTTGCCGGGCGACGTGTTCCGATTTTTCCAGGGAAGTGCCCGGCGGCATGATGACGTTCAGTTGCACGACGCCTTCGTCGAACGGCGGCAGGAAGTCGCGTTCGAGGCTCACGAAGACGACCCCGCCGGCGGCGACGGCTGCCGCGGCAATCGCCAGCACCGCGTAGTTCGCGCGCACGCTCATGGCGATCAGTCCCCCGGCAACCCTCTTCAAATGCCGCAGCAACCATGCTTCCTTTTCCCGCGTCACTGCTTTGGCTTTCGGCAACAGCCAATAGGACAGGACGGGTGTAACGGTCAGCGAGACCAGCAGTGACGAGAGGATCGAAACGATGTAGGCGACCGCCAGCGGCGTGAAGAGCCGCCCTTCCATGCCGCTGAGTCCGAACAGCGGGATGAAAACCAGCACGACGATGAGCGTGGCGAAGACGATCGAGTTTCGGACCTCGACACTTGCCCGAAACACGACCGCCCAGGCCGGCAGCGGCTCGGGCTTGAGGCGATTTTCGCGCAGCCGGCGAAAGATGTTCTCCACGTCGACGATCGCGTCGTCGACCAGTTCCCCGATTGCCACCGCCAGCCCGCCCAGCGTCATCGTGTTGATCGAAAGCCCGAACCATTGGAAAACCAGCGCCGTGATGACCACCGAAAGCGGGATCGCCGTCAGGGTGATGAACGTGGTGCGGAGGTTCATCAGGAACAGGAACAGCACGACGACCACCAGAATGCTCCCGTCGCGCAGGGCCTCGGCAACGTTCTCGATGGCCAGATCGATAAAGGCCTTCTGCTGGTAGAGTTCGGGATAGATCACGACGTCGTCGGGCAGGGATTTCTTGAGGTCTTCCAGGGCCTCGAGCACCTTCTCGGTCACTTCCCGGGTATCGGCGCCGGGCTGCTTGTTGACGGTCAACAGCACGGCCGGTCCACCGGAGAATTGGCCGTCCTCGCCGCGAATGAACGCCGTGCTGTCGCCGCGCTTTACCTCGGGGCCTTCGACAACTTGGGCGACCTGCCCCAACAGAATCACATGGCCGTCGCGGACCTTCACGGGCAGCTTCTTCAGATTGTCGACCGACCGGACCCTCCCCAGCGAGCGGACCAGTAGCTCGCGAGGTCCCTGGTCGTCGAGGTATCCGCCGGTGACATTCAGGTTGCTCTCGCTGACGGCCTGCTCGACTTCGTGCAACGTGATGTCGTAGTCAAGCAGTTTTTCCGGATCGACCAGCACCTGGAACTGTTTTCGCTCGCCGCCCATCGTGAAGACCTGGGAGACGCCGTCGATGGTGAGCAATTGCTGGCGGATCGTCCAGTCGGCCAGGGTGCGAAGTTCCATGGGCAGCGTCTTGCCCGTGCGGCTCTGCACGCCGATGATCATGATTTGGCCGGTGATCGAGGAGATGGGGGCCAACTGGGGCTTGATCCCCGGCGGGAGCCGGTCGGTGACCAGGGCCAGCCGTTCGTTGACGATCTGGCGGTCGTCGAGGATGTCGGTTCCCCAATCGAACTCGACCCAGACGATCGAGCGCCCCACGCCGGAGCTGCTGCGAACGGCCTGCACCCCGGTGGCCCCGTTGAGCACGGTTTCCAGGGGGAAGGTGAGCAGCGTTTCGACCTCTTCGGGTGCCATGCCGGGGGCCTCGGTCATGATCGTTACCCTCGGCCGGTTCAGGTCGGGAAACAGGCCGATTGGAAGCCGCGGCAAGCCCGGCCGAGGTTTCCAGATACCATAGCCCAGCAGCGAGCCATAGCTCAACAGAAACAGTCCCAAGGCGACGACCAGGAGGCGATGGCGAAGCGAAAATCGAATGACGGCGTTGAACATGAGCGTACTGCACTGCAAAATGGAAGGTGGCGGTTTTTCTTTTTTCTCATCCCCCCTGTCAATGATGATGCCCGGCGTGCGGGTCGACTCCTTCCCCCTCGTTGTTCTTTATGCTGAGATAGATCTGGTAGGCCCCGGCGACGGCGACCTTGACTCCCGTCGTGAGGCTTCCGTCGCCGTCGATCACAGCATGGTCCTGATCGCGGTAAGTGACATGGACGTTGCGCCGGTCGAAATGGTCTTGATGGTATTCGAACACGAAGGCCTCGGTCCCCTCAGTGACGACGGCCTCGACCGGCAGGACGATCCGCTCGGCGGCCGGCTCGGTCGGCACTTGCAGCCGGAGCCGCTGTCCCGGCTTGAATCGCCAATCAACGAAGCGGCGTCCCCGATCGTTCTTCGTATCGCGGACCATCTCGTTCGGCAGCTTCACGTAGAAGCAGAACGCCCGGGATTTCATGTCGACTTCGCTCGCGAGATACAAGATCCGCAGGCCGGGGATTTTGCTGCTTCGTTTGTCTGTGGTCTGAAAGACGGCGGTAACAGGCCAGCCGTTCTTGGCCGCTCTGGCCAAGACGGGGATGTCCTGCTCAAACGCCCTGCCTTGGATGTCCAACTCGGCGTGGTTGGCCAGGACGCAGAGCAGATCGCCGGCACTAACGTGTTGCCCCTGTTCGACGACGAGCTTTTGCACCTGCATCGGTTGTGGCCTCCCGTCCGAAGATTCATCCTTCGACATCGGGGTCCTGACCGTCGTGAACCGGACCAATTTTTGGTTCTTGAGAATACCGTCGACCTGCTCTTCCGTCAGCCGGTGCAGGAGCAGCCGCTGACGTTGTGCCCGGAGCACGGCTTGAAGCTTCTTCTGCTCGAATTGCCGTGAGAGCAGGCTTTTCCCGGCGATGGCGCCGCCGGCCGCAACCTTGGCAATTCGCTCGACTTCACGGTCGACGAATTCGAGTTCCGCAGCCATGCGCATAAACTCGGCCTGGGCCTGGACGAGTTCCTCGTGTGTCAGTTGCAGCTCGAACAGCGGCATCCCCGGCGTAGCCGTTTCACCCTGGGTGCAATAGATGCGTGTCACAAGCCCGGTGAACGTGGCCGTAACCTGGAACTGCGATTTGCCCGGCCGCTGAACGACCGTGGCCGGCACGCTGACCGTTCGCTGAAACGGTTGCAGCTTCACCTCCGCCAGTTTCAAGCCGATGTTGGCCTCGGCTTGCCGGCTGATTTCCAACGCGGCCGCGTCGTCGTGTTCGTGATCGGGGGGCTCGCCGGCGTCGTCGTGGAGATCGCACGTTTTTCCATCGGTGTGGGCGTGTGAATCCTGTTCCGCATGGTGATGGTTGCACGCTGTGTAGGCGGCGACGGTAACGACCGCCCAGATGATGGAAGCGGTGTACCTGGCCAGATTTTGAAAGCGGGAGGTCATAATTGATTGTCTCTTTGGAAAAAAAGGAGTCCTCACGAACAGGCGAATGCAAGAAAACGGCGCAGACTGCGCGCAGTTTTCCACAGTGAGGGAAGAGGTAGAGATTCAGAGCAACAGCACCTGATGCATCAGGTGGGCGCGAACCGGTAGAGCGGCATTTCCGGCAAGGGGGCAAGCTCCGCGAGAACGTGGCTGGACCGACATGCCGCCGTCGACGCAAGCGGTTGGGACCGCCTCGCCGGAAGACACCGTTGAGAACGTCGCCGGCGCGTATGAAGATATGCCCAGGATGACTACGCAGCGTCCCAGGTTGCAGACGTCATTTGGCTGGTGTTCCTCGTACGTGTATCCGTCCGACATCAGCCTATGCGCGTGATCCTCCGAACACGGTGACTGTAGCGGGTCCTCTCCGTTGCAGGTATGTACATGATGCCAGCAGCAGCCCAAAACCATGTGGGCCGCCAAGGCGAACGCCGTGAAACCGGAAATCAGAGCCCGCATTGCAACCTAAACGGTGAGAGACCCATATTGTTCATAGTATCCTATCCGGGCGGGGAACTTGAGGCAACGGGGAAAGCTCCGGTCGGAATGCCTCCGCAGAGGTATGTTAGGAGCGCCATTCTTGCTTCCGTTTCTTCCCGGTCAAGAGAAAAACTCTCATCGTTCTTTGTTTTGGGGCCTAAAATCATACAGGACAGCTTGATTCCGGCTGTTTTGTTTCAACGGATCTGGCACAAAAGCCGGGTCGAATTAAGCAACGAGCTCCTTGATGGTTAGTGGCAGCGTTGGCTGCCGGAGTTGTAGGTTCTTTTCTCGCCGGCGGTGACGCGCCTGGGACAGCTTCTGCCGCCGCTCGGCGTACATCTGCTCCGGGTCGCCCCGGTAATAGTCCACCGGCCGAAGGAAGCCCAGGGCGCTGTGCAGCCGCTGCTGGTTGTACCAGCGGATCAGCCGGGCTGGTGTGTTTCTTGATTTGATGTAGACTGTCAAGATTGCAATGCAGCCTTTGCGCCGGTGGGAAACCGGCCCCCAGCCTCCGAGCCTCCGGCCCCAAACCCCATGACCGAACCTTTATTGCCAGAACGATTTCTCTTCCGCTTTGCCGTGCCGTGCCGGTATCGGGAGGTGCTGTGGGACGATTCGGGGATTGGGTTGGATGAAAGCCACCGGTTGCTGGGGCTTGGCGAGCTGGAGGGGCGCCCGGCGCCGGCCGACGTTCGCGCCGCGTGGAACGAAACGGGGCTGGCGTTTTCGGCTCGCGTGGCCGGCAAGAAGCAGAAGCCGTGGTGCCGCGCGAGCCGGCCGGAGGATAGCGACGGGCTGCAACTCTGGATCGACACCCGAGACGTACACAACATCCACCGGGCGACCCGCTTCTGCCACTGGTTCGTTTTCCTGCCGCACGGGGGCGGTCGCGGGGCCGGTCTGCCTTTGGGCGAAATGTTGCCGATCAACCGGGCCAGGGACGCTCCCAATCCCGTTTCCGCCCGGCACTTGAAGGTCCGCGGCGAGAAACGGGTGGACGGCTATCTGATGGAAGTCTTCATCCCGGCCGATGCGCTCACCGGCTTCGATCCGGCCGAGCATCCCCGGCTGGGGTTTACCTATGCGGTCCTCGACCGCGAACTGGGCGAACAGACCTTCGGCGCAGGAAGCCCCATGCCCTATCAGGAAGACCCGAGTCTCTGGGCAACGCTGGAACTGGTTCGGTAGGACGTAGCGACAGGCACAAAAGGAGGGGGCACCTGCCCCCGAACTTGGCGCGTTTTGCGATTGGCCGGCGGCAGGTGCCCTCGAATTTGGCGAGTCTTGTTATTGGCCGGGGGCAGGTGCCCCCTCCTTTGTATCCTCGTTGTCGCGTGTTTCTTCGACAATTGCCAGTATTTGCCCGACTTCAATCGGGTCGTCTTCGGTAACGAGCGTCTCGGCGAGCACGCCGTCGGCCGGTGAGGGGAGATCGACGGTAGCGGCCCCGGCCAGGACCTCGACGACCGGCTCGCCCTCGGCCACGCGGGAACCCCGCTCGACGAGCCAGACGCTCAGCGTCATCGGCTGGTCGTCGATTCCGAGGTCCGGCAGCGTCAGTTCGTGGCGGGGCATAGTGGACAGTCGACAGTAGACAGTGGACAGCAGCCGCTTGCGGCTTCGCAAAAAAATGTACCATGCTACGTTTGGATCATCTCCCGGGCGTGGTAGCTTGAGCGGACGAACGGGCCGGCGGCGACCTGGGCGAAGCCGAGGCGCCAGGCGGCCTTTCCCAGCGAGTCGAACTCCTCCGGCGGGACGTAACGCACGACTTCCATTTGATCGGCCGACGGCTGCAAGTATTGGCCCAGCGTGAGCATCCGGCAGCCGGCGTCGTTGAGGTCGGCCACGGTGTCGAGTATCTCCTCGGTCGTCTCGCCCAGGCCGAGCATCATGCCGGTTTTCAGCCGGATGTCCGGGTTCTGCTCGGCGATTTGCCGGAAGAGTGCCAGCGTCCATGCATAATCCGATTTCGGGCTACGGACGGCCTTGTAGAGCCGCGGCACCGTTTCAGTGTTGTGGTTATAGACCTCCGGGGCGGCTTCGGCGAGCCGGGCGACCGCCGCCCGGTTGCCGGCGAAGTCGGACGGAAGGACCTCGACGGTCGCAGCAGTCCCCTTGCGGACCTCGGCGATCGTGCGGCAGAACTGTTCGGCCCCGCCGTCCGGCAGATCGTCGCGGGCAACGCACGTGACGACGACGTGCTTCAACTCCAATCGCTTGGCCGCTTCGGCGACGCGGCGCGGCTCATCGGGATCGACCGGCCGGGGCTTGCCGGTCGCCACGCTACAGAACCGGCATCGCCGGGTGCAGACGTCGCCGAGGATCATGAAGGTGGCCGTCTTCGCCGCATAGCACTCCATGCGATTGGGGCACTTGGCATGCTCACAGACGGTCGCCAGGCCCAACTCGCCGACCAGCTTCGACGTGAAATGATCGGCGTCGCCCTTGGGAACCGGCCGCTTCAGCCAACGAGGCAAGCTGGATTTGGGATTTGGGATTCGGGATTCGGGATTTGGGGCTGTTGGTGTCATGTTCGCGTTGCCGGGGAGATCGACGGTCGGCAGACCCCACTTTAGGGTGACCAAACGCCCTTTGTCAACCCGTGGAATCCCGGTCTGTTGACTCGGCGGCCGGTTTGGGCGTTATATGTGGGGTGGAGTTTCGCCTACGACTCAGGGAAACTGCCTCCATACCCATTCCACTTCGGCCATTCCAATCCCATGAAAGGCAAGCTGCCATGAACGAGACACCTGCCGCCAACAAAGGCCCGTGGACCCACTGGTTCCTTGTCCAATTGTTCACGGTGATTCTCGGCATTCTGATTTACTGGCTGCTCGGCTTTGTAGTCGGGGATATCGGGAGCTGGCCGGGGCCTTCGTACGAGGACCTCGAGAGCCGTTTGCTCGACAAGAGTCTGGTGGACCGACGCGACGATCTGGAATCGAAAATATCGGATACCAAGCGCACGATCAACGACCAGCAAGAGCGGCAGACGTTGCTACAAAAGAGCACGGCCAACTCACAACAGACGATGAACCAGTTGTTGAGCATTCAGCGTTTGGCCCTGGAGAAGGACGTCACCCCGTCGGCGGCGGAGCAGGAGGCCCTGGCGGAAAGCGAGCAGTTGTTCCTTGCGAATCAGAAGCAGTATCAGAGCCTGAACGAAGATCTTGCCCGGCTCAATGAGGAGTTGCGCGGCCTGGAGAAACAGGAGCGCGATCTGCAGAAGAAGCTCGACGAAGCGCGGAAGCCGGTGACGGAGGAGTATCAATCATTGGTCGAGCGACACAACTTGCTGATGGCCGCGTTGAAGCTTTCGTTTCTGACCCCCCTGCTTGTTATTGCGACCGTTCTGTTCGTCAAGAAACGCAAGAGCGTGTATGTCTCGATGGTCTATGCGTTCGGCGTCGCGGTGCTGGTGAAGGTGGCCGTGGTGATGCACGAGCACTTTCCGGCGCGGTACTTCAAATACATATTGATTCTGACCACGTTGGCGATTGCAGCGCTCATTCTGGTGTATCTGCTTCGGATGGTGGCGTTTCCCACCAAGCAACGGCTGCTGAAGCTATACCGCGAGGCGTACGAGGCGTTCTTCTGCCCGATCTGCGGCTATCCGATCCGGCGGGGCCCCTTGAAATATGCGTCGTGGACGCGCCGGAGCATCAGGAGGTTGGCGCACGTTTCGGACGCCGGCACCCAGGCGGAAGAACCGTATACGTGTCCGGCGTGTTCGACGCGGCTTTACGAGGAGTGCGGGTCGTGCCATGCGATTCGGCCTTCGCTGCTGCCTTCGTGCCAGCAATGCGGCGCCGTGAAGGAGGGGGAGTCCGGGGCAGGTTAATGGTTGACATCCGCAAGAATCCCGTCGCGGGGTGACTGAGGCGTGCACTGGTAGGCGTTGCCTCCGGCCAATTCGCGGACGGCACACGGAGTGTGCCTGCTACTCTTTTGCAGTTGGTGTCTCCCACCGCAACCCGTTGAATAACAGAAACTTGCGATGTGTTGCTTTCGTTTGTCCCAGTTACTGAGACATTCACTGGGACAAACCCGTTTCGCTGACATCGCGTGGATGGCCGTGGTCGGTGTCGTCGTCGACGTCCTGTCGCCCATGGCGGTTGCCATCAGCCGCAATGTCGTTGGGTTGGTCTCAGTCAAGAATGTCATGGTTCTACACTCGTTGCCCGGTTCGTGGCAGACGCCGGGGTAAGATTAACAAAAAACACAAGGTAGACTATGCAGCCTCAATCGGAGGATCCTCCTCATCCTCCTCGGCTAGAAATTCGATTTGCGCCATTCTACGCTGAGCGTCCTCGTTTCTCAAGTGCCGATAACGCTCAACCATCCTGCTGTTGGCATGGCCCAGCCATTCTCTGATTTCTCCTTCCGAGGCACCTCCAAGAAATGCTTGGCTGCAGAAGAAGTGTCTGAAACTGTGGAGTCGGCCGTGCTCGAAGCCGTTCTCGCCGGCCGGCGTGGGGAATTCATTCTTAAGCGGTTCGATTACTTCACGGATGAAGAGTTTCAACACCCGTCCAGGACAAAGTGCTTTCCCATTCGCATCACGGAAAACAAATCCACTGGAATTAGGCCCCAGACTCTCAATCGCTTTCCGAAGGCGAGGATGGATGGGGATCGAGCGTGAGCGGCGACCCTTCGTGGTTCTTGCCGTCCCTGCCTTTCCTTTTCGGCGGCTTGATCGCTCGTCCGCAATGTGGATCATCCCCGATTCAAGATGGATGTCGCTCCAGCGAAGGCCGACAAGTTCACTTATCCGAACGCCCAGGTGTGCCAAGGCGAGGATCACGTGCCCCAACCACTTCAAGTGCGGGCTGATAGTGCAGTGCTTCACCATCCTTGAGACTTCATCCGAAGAGTAGCAGTACGTGTCGCTGTCTTGGGGTCGGCGAAGCCGGAGTTTGATTTCGCAGTCAGCAGGTAGCTTCTTCTCCTCAATCAGCCACTTGACCAGCGATTTCACCGTCTGCAGTTCAAGGCAAACGGTGCTGGCCGCGTGTTTCTTGCCGAGCCATTTGCTGAATCTCTGAACCATTCCCTTGTCGAATTCGTTCCACACAGTAACACCATGTTGAGAACAGAACTCGATGTGATTATCACGAATGCTCTCGTAGCGTCGGAGGGTGGGTGGCGAAACACCGCTGAGTACCTCGCCGCGATCGCTGTGCTCGAGATACAGTCTCCAACCATCGCTGATAGAAACCAACTCTGTTGAATCGAGTACGCTGGCATCGGCCAATCCCAACTCGACGGCCTTCTGTCGATCGAGTTGCTTGAGCCGTTCCAGCGCCTCGTCACGATCTCGGGTCCCAAGGGAGTGCTTGCCGAGGTTGCGTTTCCCCCCGCGGCCATCCGCGTAGTAGACTCCGTTGCGACGAAAAAGTCCCCAGATGAAGTACTCGCAGGCGATTGGGGGTTCGTTGGGTTTTCGCGGCATATTGTTCGCTCCTTATTTAGTATTGTTGTTGCTTGAGTTAGCCCCTCGCATCCAGGCCGGACGTGGACCGGAACGGGGCGGCGACAGGTTGTTAAAGGATTCTAATGCGTCCTGTTCGGTCGAGGACGCTCTATGCGAATCTCTTGACGCAAATGAATCAATCGCGTCCGTGTCGATACTTACTCGCCTCTCGACCCCGTCATCAGGCACGGCTGTCTGGTTGTGGTGAAGCCGTAGTGCATCCCGAGGAATGAGCACACGACAGCGGTGTCCGCCCGGCTGTATCTTTGGCAATTGGCCATTGGCGAGATATCGCCGGACCGTTGACAGGGAAAGTCCACTCAATTTCATGAACTCGACGGGGGTGAGGTAGTAATGCTCACCGGGACTGCTGTCATCGGCATCAGATTGAGTGGCTTCGGGATGTTTCTTACGAGGTTTCAATGCGAGTCTGTCCGCATATCACGGAGTCGGGAAGTCTCGTGGCACCGGTGATACTCACCGCCACCAGGACACCCGTGCATTTTCCCAGAAACCTGCGTGCAACTCTAAGGGAATAGACTGGGAGTTGACTGGGAGTTGACTGGAAACTCAGAAACGTTCCCAGATGATAGCGTCGCCGCCCCCTTGCGACCGAAATCGGATTCTTTCCAGGGAGCGATTAAGAGACCGAAGAGTCTCGTGGAGTTGCTGCTGCCCATATGGCAGGACATTGTCGATGCGGGCTGGCCAGCCAGCGGCCTCGAATGCATCGAGAAGTTGATGAATATTTGAGGGGTCCCGCAGCACGCGGACGTGACGAATAACACGACCTTCAAACAACAACTCCCCAGTGTCCGCCCGCCAGATGGGCCGATCGGATGGAGGTTTGGGGGGAGCAGACTGTAGGTCGAGTTCACGCCGTAGCCAATCTGCCGTCTCTTCGCTCATCAACTTTAGGCCGAGTGCCACCTCGATGACTGCCTGTTCGAGGCAAACCCCACGAGCCTGCATCCACATGCGGATGGTGCCCAAACGAGGCCAACACGTTTCAAGGTCACCACCGAGTCGTTGCCGATCTTCCTCCGTGAACAAATGCCGCCACATACGCTCAGCAGCTACCGCGGCCCGTACGCGATGTCGAGCCGTGTTCAATTCGTTGGCTACATCACGAGAGATATGCCGTCCCCGCGAATCGGTAATGATGTCTTCCTCTGGCAGGGAATCGTCAGACATGGCCATCCCTCGACCTTGCAGGTGTAGGCGTCACATCGATAAATGCATCCAGTAGAAAGCGCACAAGTATTCGCAAGGGCTTTCCAGCCACTTCGGGACGTCAACGGAAATCGGAACACAGTTGAGAATCGGGGCGCGCTTCCATTACATCAAACTCTCCTTTCCGGTATCACACTATACCGATGCAAGCCAATCCTTGGACGATGAAGCTCGGCAAGGCCTTTTCTCTGATGGCCGGACGCTACGATTGTAGCATGGACGCAAGCCCCTGATAGCACACCGCATACAATCCTATTTATTATGCCGCAAAAACCGCAAGAATTTAGCTTCTTCTATAGGTGACTTTGAACGGGAGTGGCCACCCTGCATGCCCGCCCACAAGGACAGTGTCGCGATGAGGATACCGCCCAACTCAACCCGTCGTCTCAGCTCGCCCTAACATCGGAGTGCCCTCCTGCCCCCTGAAGGGTGTGCCGGGCCAAGGGCATGGGTAGCCCTGAAACCTGTCGATTTTGAGCGACCTAGCCGAGTTTCGGACCAGTTTCGGGCGCTTGTTGACCTGTGCCGAAAGCTTCACAAGCTGATCCAACACGTAAGCCCGGTCGGTAGTACTTAGGAGTTTGAGCTTTCCGCCAGGTGCCTTCTGTGTATCTTTCGCATCGAGCATCGCCTGCAATAACTGCTTTCCTTCTCCAGACGGCTCGGGTGCCGCCAGTTGGCCGGGCAATGGGGCAACAGTTTTCGTGTTAGAATGCGCCTGCCTGGCCACCACTTGTGCATGTATGACACCAGACTCCACGAGCGCGTAGACGCGATCTCGATGAGCTTTCAGTTCAGCTTCGGTGAATTTGTTTCCTTTGGGGTGTTTTGGATCGTACGCACCAATTTCCTGGTGGCAGTCGAAACAAACAGGAATTCCGTTGCTTTCATCATTCGACCCGCCTTTGTTCTCGTCGACTATGTGAGCTGCCTCAATGTTTACTCCACACTGCTTCAGGCAAAGGCAACAAAGGCGCCCACATTTGATAAACATGCGTGCTTTGGTATTCTGTGCAAACGTCATGTTCTTGACCTCATACGCTAGAATCGAACAATGAACTTGTTGCGGACTCGAAACTGGCCGCTTTCCTCACAAGCAGCAACGATGTCATCCGTGGTCAGCGACTCGCTAACGGAGGCATCGAGATACTTACCGATCCGATCGATAGGCAGGTAGGTCTGCCCACTGGAGAACGGGGCCATGACATTCCGATCAAGGGAAGCCATGAAACCGGCACCATCAGCGGTTGCTGAGCATCGTCGAGGACCGACTGCGGGACGACCACGGGGGCCGCCGAGATGTTGCCCACTGTGGGAACGAGCAGAGATTCGGTATTGATGCTGAAGTATCTTTTGGCCGAAGTCTTTTGCACATCGCAATCATTACTGGCCTGGCTAACAGGAAGCGCCAAGTACCAGTCAGTCCGAAGATCATCGGAATTGATCGTGAAGCCCGGCATCTGGTCGAGAAGGTCGGTGTTGGCTCGGTGGCCCGCAAGATCGACAGCATCAGTAAGTCTTCGCAGTCCACGAACCCGAAGTCGTCCTTCCCGCCGGATCGAATAACGTTCGACATCCTGCCAGGACCACGCACGTAGCGTGTCGATGTCGTCGACCCAGAACGTATGCCTGTAAAGTGTCTCAATGGGCGCTCTCTCTAACACGATCCCCGCTTCGCCACGGACATGTTCGATCTGCTGCCGAGCCTCGCTCATAAGTCGACCGGCTTGGTCGATCAGATCGCCCACGGCGGTAAAGTCGAACTCGGTGGGTGAGGGAACCGGGATTTCGGCCAACTGCTGCAGCGTCAGACTGACCGTCCGACTGCCCGTGAACAATTCCGACATCCAATGGCGGACGTGCCGGGTAGGGGCGATGCACATCGTGAGCGCCTGGGCGTCGGATCACGGCATCACCTTGGGGCAGGTGGCGACCGAGGAGAAATCCAACGAGATTACCGCCATCCCGCAGTTGCTGGAGATCATCGACGTGGAGGACGGTGTCGTCACGATCGACGCCGCGGGATGCCAGAAGAATATCGCCGCACAGATTGTCCAGGACGGGGGCGACTACGTGCTGGCACTGAAGGGGAACCAGGGCAAGATTTTCGATGACGTGCGATTGCTGATGGACTGCTCCATCCGAGACGGCTTTGCGGACTGTCCGGTCAGCCATTACGTCGAGGCCGAGGAAGGACATGGACGAGTAGAAGAGCGCCAGTACTACCAGATGACCGCTCCCAGTTGGCTTCACGGGCGTTCGGACTGGGAAGGTCTGAAGACCATTGGCGCAGCCGTGCGAGTCTACAAAGAAAAGGGCATCCAGAAGTCCGATACGCGTTACTACTTGAGCAGCCTGCGTCGGAATGGCAAGCGGTTCGCCAATGCGGTCAGGGACCATTGGGCCATCGAAAACACCCTGCACTGGTCCCTGGACATGACGTACCGCGAAGACGAAAGCCGGGTTCGTCATCGGACATTTACACAAAACCTATCCTGGCTACGCCGCTTCACCTTGAGCCTGATCAAGCAACATCCGGGCAAGGAAAGTAACATCATGAAGCGTCGCATGGCCGGCTGGAGTGTTGCCTTCTTGATGCAAATCCTTACTGCTAAACACACTTAGTGTGCGCTGGCCCTGCCATCCGGCACTGGTTCGGACCAATCTCAAAAACCGGTTTGTTGCCGTCGAGGACCAATTGGAAGGCCGGCGGCGGCTGGTCATCCGCATCTGCAGGGCTGACAAGCAGCGCCGCGGCGAAAGCGGCCAGAACCGCCAGAAACGTGACTTCAGCGTGCATCAATTTCAAGGACATCGCTCTCCTCTTGGATCAGGGATGAACTTCCACCCATCAATCCCCCTCCTTGAAATGGTGCAACAGGGGATTGCGGATCCTCGCGCGGTCGCCGGTTATCTCGATGGCCGCGCGGTGTGCCGACCGGTCGAAAACCCGCGTGCTCAGCGAGACATGGTCGTCGAAAAAGACCTCCATCATGTTGTCGCAGACAAAGATCCGCACCTTGACCGGTTTGCCGTCGACAACCGGATGGTCCTTCTTGTTGAACGTGCCGCCGCCGGTCCTGGCCTGGCGAATGGCCACCTCGTCGGCCCCGGCGTCGAGGGCGATGCGATAGCCGCTCTCGAACGCCTCCGTGGTGCGCACCAGAAGGTCCACCCCGGACTCGGGGGAGGCCAGCACGATCTCCGCCTCGAAGTAGTAGTCCGGATTCTCCCCCGGCAGGTCCAGCAGCAGGGCCCCGCCGTCCTCCCCCGTGCAGCGGAACTCCCGCTTCTCGGCGTCGATGTCCCAGGCGCCCCGCAACGGGCGGGCACAGTCGAAGAGCGCCGCGTTGTGCGCCGGCGCGCGGATGGCGGCAATCAACTCCGGCAGCGGCCGCACACCAAGTTTCCCGGCGGCATTGAACACCAGTTCACGTCCCACGCCCATGGGGCCAGCGTAACCGCTGATATTCCTCTCCGGCGTCTTGCGTTTGGTAAAGAACCCCCAGCTCAGCCGCCGCTTGCCGTCGTAGGCATGACGGGACGCCGCCGTGAAATAGGTGCTGTGATAGAAACCCGCATTCTCCCAGGGGCCGTGCAGCGAGCCGGCCTCGTAGACCCAGGTGTTGTGGTCCAGCAGGGTCAAGTGCCAGCGCCCCTTGCGCTCGAACACCTGGGGACAGCTGGCATGCGTCCGCAAACCGTCCTTGAAGATCGGATCTCGCTGTTCCCAGCTCAACAGGTCCTTCGATGTGAACAGCCCCACCGCGACCTTGTCGTCGCTGGTGGCCTCGACGAGCATCCACCAGCGTCGTTCGGCCTCGTTGAAGAACACGTAGCAATCGCGGAACTTCTTCTTGTGAAGCTGGTAGACCTTGTTGTCCGCCTTCGCGACGAGCCGGCTGTTCTTGAAATCGAACCGCCACGGGTTGTCGCTGACCACCAGCCAGATCGTCTGCGGCCCCGCGTCGGTATAGAACAGGTAGTACTTGCCGTCATGCCGCACGACGGTGCCGGTGGCGATCCGGTGGCCGACCATGGCCGGCGCGTGCTCGGTCCACTTGAGCAGGTCGGTGCTGGTCAGATGATAAACCTGCCGCAGGTCCGCGCTCAGGGTGTACACGTGCCACACGCCGTCCCAATAGGACGGAAACGGATCACCGATTTCCTTGCCGCCCTGGGGCATGATGAACGGGTTGATGCTTGTATCATGCACGGCAACAGGCTTCGGCTGCTCGGCCCCGACTGAAATCGCGAACCCTGTCAGGACCATGAATGCGATGCATAAACGTTTGTGATTCGAACTCATCTTGTGTCTCCGGCCGCCAGCTTATCTCGATACGAGATCGTTTTGTCCTTTGTTCCCCAATGATTACTGATCACCGATCTGTTGACTGCTCTTTCCAAATTCACTGTCCACTGTCCACTGTCCACTGCTGCATCCCCGGCTACTTCTTTTCGTTCCTTGGCACATCGTTCCACTCCACGCGTCGGTAGATCCAGTTCTTCGTTTCGTCAATCTTCCACGGCACTTCCTTCTCCGGTAGCCATTGTTTGTGCTTCTCGATGATCGTTGTGTACCGCGCTTCTTTGGCAACGTTGCGCAGCTCCCACGGATCGCTGTTGTGATCGTACAGCTCCTCGGATCCGTCGCTGTAGCGGATGTAGCGCCAGCGGTCGGAGCGGACGGCGTGATTGCCGCGGCCCATGGTCATCACCGCCGGCCATTCCCAGGCCGCTTTCGGGTCTTTCAGCAACGGAACCAGGCTCCGGCCTTCGGCCTGTTTCGAGGCAGGCAGGCCGCACAGATCGACCAGCGTGGGATAGATATCCAGCAGGCTGACCGTTGCGTCGCACACCGAGCCCGGTTGCGCCACGCCCGGCGCAACAATAATGAACGGCACGTGGTTGGCCTTTTCCCACAGGGTGAACTTCACGCAGCTCTTCTTGTCGCCGAGATGATACCCGTGGTCGGACCAGAGCACGATGATGGTGTTGTCCGCCCGGCCGACGGCATCGAGCTTGTCGATCAGCCGCCCGACCATGCGGTCCGCGAAGTCGGCCGACGCTTGGTAGCACTGCACCATCTTCTTCAGGCTTCCGGGCGAGTTTACCGGCTGGCGGGTCGTATTCTCGTAAATGAAGTACTCCTTCATGGCCATGTTGCGGGCGATCTCGGGCACGTCGTCCAGATCGTCTTCCGGCATGGCCGGCAGTCGTGTATCGTCGAACGGATAGCCCCGGAACACCTCCGGCGGGGCGTAGAACGGCAGGTGGGGCTTGAAGATGCCGGCCGCGAGGAACAGGGGCTTGTCCGTCCGCTGCTCCATGGTCTTTTCCACCCACTCGACGGTGTCCAGATCGATCATCTTCTGCGTGTGCTCGCCCCAGTCGAACCAGACCTTGGACAGGTGGCCGGTGCGGTAGCCGTTGTGGTTGTGCTCGGGTGCGCGGGCGGGCAGCATGTCGAAGAACTGCTCGAAAGACGGACGGTCCGGATGATCGGCCCCCGCTTCGCCGTGATGAAAGATCTTGCCCGCGCCGCGGGTCGCATAGCCGAACCGACAAAAGTAGCGAGGCAGGGTCACCGCCTCCGGAACCAGTCTGCGCCACGCGTCGTGGTTGCCGTACACGCCGCTGGTCGACGGGCGCAAGCCGGTGAGAATCGCCGCCCGCGACGGATTGCAGGCCGGGGCTGCACAGTAGGCGCGCCTGAAGAACATGCCCCGTTTCGCCAGCCGTTCCAGGTTCGGTGTCTTGATCGGATTGTCGGCGTCGAACAGCTTCAGCCAGTCGTTCATGTCATCGATGGCGATGAACAAGACATCGGGCTTGCCGAAGGCCTCCCCGCCCGGCGCTGCCAGCAAAGTGGCGCCAAGAAGACCGACGATTGTCGGGTAACTACGATGTTTCGTGAGCTGAACCTACCTCACCCTTAGATCACACTCGAACCTGAACAATCTCGTCTTCCCCTTGGCGGTGGGCCAACCGGTGACATCCATGCCCCAGGTCACGCCCTGGTTGTTCGGCCCGTCGGTGAAGTTGCCTTCCGGGACATAGAAGCCGGTGGACCGGTTCTTGAACGGGCCGGTGGGGACGAACTTAACACCGTCGGTG
>Ga0180432_10000799_pt1 | contig 51093 bp, 39 predicted proteins | sample SS_ome_10_FD_132414 | JGI IMG/M metagenome (GOLD analysis project Ga0180432, IMG submission 132414) | Hypersaline lake sediment archaeal communities from the Salton Sea, California, USA - SS_1_MS_2 metaG | ecosystem: Environmental > Aquatic > Non-marine Saline and Alkaline > Hypersaline >...
CAAGACGATTCCGGTCCGGAGCGTGGCCAAAGCGCCACGTGAGGGCCGGAATCGTCGCAGCGACGAAGCAGATCATGTGCTTGCGGCGACCGCAGTAGTTTTCATGAATAATCCGGGCTAGGCGTTTGTTGGGTCCGGCTTCGGGACTTGCGAGCGAAGCGAGTTAAGTCCATATAACCCGGACGAGCCTTCAACCTTTTTGGTTCCGGCTCGTCCGGGTTATGGTCCAGCGCCCCCCTACCGCCTCGACTCCACCCGGAACAGCCGCGCCTGCACCCCCGAGCTCAGCTCCCCGGCGTTCGCCTCGTCCGTGTCCAGGTGGAACTCCAGCTGGAAGCTCGGCTTCACGCGGACCACCACCTCGTCGAAGATCAGACCGCGCTCGCCGGCCACCCGCACCTGGACCACGTCCCGGTCCTTCAGCCCGAACCCCAGCGCGTCCTCCGGCGTCATGTGGATGTGCCGCAACGCGCAGATCACCCCGCGGTCCAGCGTCACCCGCCCTTTCGGCCCCTCCAGCACCAGCCCGGGCGTCCCCTCCAGATCCCCCGAAAGCCGGATCGGCGCGTCGATCCCCAGTTTGAACTCCTCCGTGCGCGCGATCTCCACCTGCGACGCCGGCCGCTCGGGACCCAGCACCCGCAGGCGCTCCACACGCCCCTTCGGGCCGACCAGGTTCACCCGCTCCTCGCAGGCGAACTGGCCCGGCTGGGACAGCGGCGACTTGAAGGTGAGCGTGTGCCCCTTTCCGAACAGCGCCTCCACATGCGCCGGCGAGAGATGGACGTGGTGCGCGGAGACCCCGACCGGGATCTCCCGGTCCCGGGCGCGCATCAGCTGCGTGTACCCCTCGCGCTCCAGCGCCCGCGCCGCTTCCCGCGCGATCATCCGCTCCTCGTCCGTGGCCAGGACCAGCACGGGCAAGGGCGTCCACTCCGCCGAGATGTCGGGGACCTCCCGCCTTCCGGGCGGGGTGCGGTTCTTCTCCTCGTCCAGCACCACCCCGATCTTCGACAGCCCCTGGCAGACCCGCGCCCGGATCTCCGGCGACTTCTCCCCGATCCCCCCGGTGAACACCAGCGCGTCCAGGCCCCCCAGCGCGGCCCAGAAGGCCCCGATGTACTTCTTCACGCGGTAGCAGAACGCCTGCACCGCCGTCAGCGCCCGGTCGTTCCCCCGCTTCGCCTCCTCCAGCACCTCCCGCATGTCGCTCGACACCCCGCTCAGCCCCTTCAGCCCGCTCTCCCGGTTGAGCATCGATTCCATCTTCCCGGGCGGGAGATCGTACGCCTTCATCAGGAACAAAAGCGCCCCCGGGTCCACGTCCCCCGTCCGCGTCCCCATGATCAGCCCCTCGAGCGGAGTCATGCCCATCGAGGTGTCGACGCAGCGCCCGTGATCGATGGCCGCCAGGGAGGCGCCGTTCCCCAGGTGGCAGGTGATCAGCTTCAGCTCGTTCAAGGGGCGCCTCAGCACCGTGGCCGTCTTGTAGGCGATGTACTTGTGCGACATCCCGTGGAACCCGTACCGCCGCACGCCCGCCTCCTCGTACCATGCGTAGGGGAGGCCGTAGAGGTAGGCGGGCTTGGGGATCGTGCGGTGGAAGCCCGTGTCGAACACCGCCACCTGCGGCGTGCGCGGCATCCGCCGCCTCGCCTCCTCGATGCCCGCGAGGTTCGCCGGCATGTGCAGCGGCGCGAATTTCTCGCACGCCTTCAGCGATCTCATCACCCCGTCGTCCACCACCACCGCCTGGCCGTGCTTCTCCCCGCCGTGCACGACCCGATGCCCCACCACGTCGATCCCGTCCAGCGGCACGGAAGCCTCGATCGCCTCCATCATCGCCTCGAAGGCCGCGCCGTGACCCGCCCCCGCCAGCGGGACCGTGGTCGGACCCGAAGCGCCCTGGGAGACGTGTTCCATGCCTTCCAGCCCGATCCGCTCCACCGACCCCGCCAGGCCTCCCGCCGGATCCGCGCTGTCGAAGAGGCGGTACTTCAAGGACGAGCTCCCGCAATTCACCGTGAGGACGCGCCCCCCCTTTCGGAGGGGGAACTGCTTCAGACCGTAGGGGTCGGGCTCGGCCCGCCGCGCCTCGGCCACCGCGTCCCGTTCCCGGCGGTCCTTCTCCCGGTTGACCAGCCGTTTCGAGATCGTCGACGCCAGGGAGGTCGCCAGGCGGGGCTCCTTCACCAGAACCTCGTGGAGGGACGCGTGGGGGAGGAGAAGGACCTTCGCCGGCGAGTACGCCACGACGTCCGCCGTCGTCGGCTCCCCCGTCATCAGCGACATCTCCCCGAAGTACTCGCCCCGCCCCAGGACGGCCTGCCGGTCCTCCGTCCCGTCCGGATCCGTCCTGACGGCCTCCACCTCGCCTTCCGCCACCACGCCGAACAGCGTCCCCTTCTCTCCGAACCGGATGATCGGCTCGCCGGGGACGCAGGTCTTCACACGGCACGCCCCGGCCAGCGTCTCGTAGGACGCCGGGGAGAGGTCCTCGAAGCCGGGCGTGCTCTTGAGGAGGGAGAGGGGATCCATGAGGGGCCTCGCATTGCGTCGACATCCACGGGCGCAGGCGCGGGGGCGCTCCCCGCCCCGCCGCGCAGCTCAGGAGGGGCCGTGCGGGGAGGTCTTGTGGCGGGCGTCCTCCCTCGGGATCTCCATGACACGGCCGCAGTTCTTGCACTTGACCCGCTGGCCCGCCTCGAACTCGAAGATGTTGGTCTTCTGGCCGCAGACGCAGAAGACCACCCGGCGCTTCTGCTCCGCCTGGATCTCCTGGACCTGGATCGCGCTCAGGAATTCCTCCATCACCATCAGGCGGTCCACCGAGAGCCGGGCCCCGTTCTCCTCGGCCTGCCGCAGGCGCACAAGGACATGCCGTCCGTCCTCCGGGGCCAGGTATCCCTTCTCGATCGCGATCTTCACGAACGTCTGGTCGCTTTTCGTGGGCATGTCGCCTCCCGGGGGGGGTCACCCCCCGAACCGCTTTCGAATCCGCGCGGCGGCTTCCTCCACCCTTTCGATCGGCGGCACCAGGGCGAACCGCGCGAACCCCTCCCCCGGGTTCGAGCCGTCGGAAGCCGCATCGCTGATCCAGGGCCCCGGCGTCGCCACCACCGCCACCTCCGGATCGAGAAGTTCCTTGCAGAAATCGACGGCGTCCATCCCGTCCGGGAGCCTCTGCCAGATGTAGAGCGTCGCCTCGGGAAGGCTTTCCGGAAAGCCCGCGTCCCGGAACGCCTCCGCCAGGATGTCCCGCTTCTGCCGGTACGATTCGCGCATCGCCTCCACGTGCGTCTCGTCGGACAGGGCGGCCACCGCGGCGTCCTGGATGAAGGTCGGGGTGCCGGAGTCGAGGTTCGTCTTCACCTTGCGAAAGGCGGCCACCGCGTCGCCGTCGCCGCACACCCACCCGATGCGGTAGGTCGTCATGGCGCTCCGCTTGGACAGGGAGAAGACGGCCAGCACCCCTTCCCGCCCGAACTCGAGCACGCTTCGGGGCGGCTCGGTGAAGTAGGTCTCCGAGTAGGCCTCGTCCGAGGCGAGCAGGATGTCGTGTTCCCGGCACAGCTTGAGCGCCCGCTCGAAGAACGAGGGGGGCGCCACGCGCCCGGTAGGGCTGTTGGGGTAGTTGATCCAGAGCACGCGGGCCTTCTCGAGAACCGCCCCGGGCACGGCGTCCAGGTCGGGCAGGAAGCCGTTTTCGGGAACGAGGGGGAGAAAGTGGACGTTGCCGCCGGCGAACCGGGTCCCCCGCTGGTAGGGGGGGTAGCCGGGGGTGGGCACCAGGGCCGTGTCTCCCGGGTCGAGGAACGCCAGGGGGAGATGGAAGACGGCTTCCTTGGATCCCGCCGTGGAGGACACCTCGTGTTCCGGATCGAGCGCGACGCCGAAACGCCCTTGCATCCACGCTGCGGCGGCTTCGCGAAAATCCGCCGTGCCGATGTAGGGGGGATAGCCGGCGCGTGCCCGGGTCTCCACCGCCTCGCGGCAGGCGTTTCGCGCGACGACGGGGGCGGGATCGGTGGGATCGCCGACGCCGAAGTCGATGGGGTCGATCCCCTTCGCTTTCAGCCGGTCCACGCGCCGGTCCACCTCCGCGAAAGCGTAGGCGCCCAGCGTCCGGATTCGCTCGGCGATGTGCATGGTCCTCTCGGCCGATTCGCCTAGTCCGCCGGCATCCAGAAGTTGCCGTCGGAGCCCTGTCCTCCCACCATGCCCATGAGGTTGTCCGGGTTCTCACCCTCCGGATTGAACGCGGCGGAAGGCGCGGGTCCGTGATCGCCGGAGTAGGCTCCCCGCGAGGCGTACACCTGTCCGTTCTGGTTGACGAAAAAGGTCTGGACTCCCGTTTTTCCCTGCAGCGCGGGCCAGGCGTAGGCGCACCACGCGGTCTCCTGGAGGGGCGCCACGGCCTCGTCTCCCGGCGGCACCTGCATCGTTGCCGAGACGGCGTCCTGCTTTCCGGGGAGGAAGACCTTGAAGTAGTAGCCCGACTTCACGGAACGCCCCTCGGCGTCGATGAGGCCGAAGAGCTGCGGGATGAAGGGGGAGGCCGCGTAGGTGGGCCCTTCCAGGCCGCCGGGGGTCCGGCAGGGCGAGGTGCCGGCGAGTTCCTGCAGGAAGCCGTACTCGCCGACCCCGTTGACGTTCTGGTCGACGGCGACGGCGTTCTTGAACATCTCCTGGCCGGTGGAGATCGCCTTGAGGCTGGCGATGGCCGAGGTCTCGTTGGCGCCGGACCGCGAACGCATCAGGCCCGGAATGGCCACGGCGGCCGTGACGCCCACGCCCACGACGCCGAGCAAGGCCCCCGTCGTCACGCCCGTGGTGGAGTAGGAGGAGACGAGGACGCCGCCGGGCCGGTTGGCGACGGCCGTCAACGAGGGGGAGAGGTGCCGGGAGACGGCGTCGGCGGTGGGAAGCGCGGCCGTCTCGAACGGCACGCCCAGGCCCCGCCGGAGGAACACTTCCGCCATCTGGGCGATGGGCAGAAGCGAGTTGTAGACGAGGCGAAACGTGGAATCCAGGTCGTAGTACAGGACGATCCCGGGATCGCCGGGCATCTTCTCCATCAGTTTCTTGAATTCGGACGCGTCCTTCAGCGGCGTCTTGACCGGCTTCCCCCGCTCGTCGATGAACGTCTTCAGCGTCTGGACGAGGTTCGAGGTGTACAGCGTGCCCCCCTCGATGAAGTAGGCCGAGAAGGAGGTCAGGTTCATCATGATCATCTCGCCCGGGCCGAAGTTGCCGAGCATGTCCATGCCCCCGCGGCGGCGGGGGCCCGGAGGCCCTCCCGGCCGGCCGGGCATGCCTTCCTCGGCTTCCGGCAGCTTCGCCACGAAGTAGCGGATCGACCGGTCCTTCCACGTCAGGTCCCGGCGTTCCATGCCCGCGGCGTCGTAGAGCCTCTGCAGCGTCGCCTCGAAGGCGATCGGGTCCTTCATGACCACCGACGTCACCGAGTGGGGGAAGACGCCGCCGCCCTCCGGAAAGACGCTCCAGCTGCTCACCTCGCCCCCCATCGACCCCAGAAGATCGGTCCGGATCATGACCCCGGCGTCCTTCTCGAATTTTTCGATCTCCGCCGTGAGATCCGCCCACATCTCCTCGTCGACCTGCTTGATCATCTCGAACGCGCGGTCCCAGGTCCTGGCCAGGTCGATGTTCATCGCCATGAAGGAGACCGCGTCCTCGGGGACCATCGGCAGGGCGGGCATGGAGGTCACCTTGGGCGTCAGCATCTTCAAGACGCCCTTCCGCGGGCCGGGCGCGTGAAGGTAGATGCGGTCCCGCACCCCTTCCTCCGTGAGGGAGACGGCCATCCCGAAGGCCTCGAGCCCTTCGATCCCCACGGCGTCGAGGATCCTGTCGGACTCCGCCGCGTCCTTTTCGTTTTCCCCCATCATCGCGCGGAACGACTGGATCCACCCCGGCACGTCGGCGTAGAGGAGGAAGGAGGCGTTTCCTTCCGGCGCCGTTTCCTCCTTCACCCGGACGAACGCGTCCTTGGAGGCCAGGCTCGCCAGCGAGCCGTCGCGGGCGCGGGCGAGCATCCCCTCCATGATTTCCTTGTCCGTGGCCGCCAGGAGCGTCGGTCCCGCCATCACGAAATGCAGCCGCAGCTCCTCGTCGCCGACGGCCGTGATCTTCCAATCCCCGGATTCCCATTCCCCGCGCTCCAGCCCCGGGTTCTCCTCCATCAGCGTCTTCAGCGCCCAGTCCAGGATCCTCTCCATCTCCTCGCGGTGCTCCCCGAAATCCAGGGCCATCGCCGCCCTGGGCACGGGCGGGCCTCCCCCCTGCTCCTCGGGCATCGAGACCACGGCGAGGGAGAACTGGCCGTCGAGGACCTGGAGGGCGTCGTCGAAGGTCAGGCCCAGCTCCTCCTCGAACTGCTGCTCGAACTTCTCCTTGTACTGCTCGACGTTCCCGAGCAGCGTGTCCACCGCGTGCTCGACCTCCGGGTCGTTCCAGATCTTGTACAGGCCCGTGTTCTTCCAGTCCTCCCGCGTCTTGCCGATGTCCGGAAAGGAGAGAAAGAGCAGGGTGTCCTCGGGAACCAGCGTCTCGAGCGGGACGCGGTCCTTGCCCAGTTCCGCGTCCACCCGCCCGCCGGTCCAGACCAGAAGCGCCGCGACCGCCAGCCCCAGAACGAGGTCCGAGGGGCGCAGGGCCCGCCGGGCGTGGCGGCAGAACATCCGGGTTTTCATGGTGCCTCCTGGAAATCATCGGAGCCGAAAAGACGCTTCCCGCGGCGACCCGCCGCCTCGAGGAAGCGAAGCGCGGAAAGACTACCAAAGGCCCCCCTCCCCCTGCAAGCGGGATTACCTGCGAAGAACCTTCGGGCCGTGGCGGCCGCGGTTGACGACGCGCCAGGAGAAAGGCTTGCGTCGGTCCCCCCCCTTTTCGCCGGGAAAGGCCGGACCGAGGTCACGTCCCCGGCCCGCCTCCTCCCAACCGGGGAGGGAAGGGATCAGGATCCGGAGGGCATCCTCGAGGACGAGGGCGTTCGCCTCGTAGACGGCGAGGTCCGCCTGTTCCCAGGCTTCGAGGCGGGGCGGGCCGGGAAGCCGGACGTCGATGCCGTCGTCGGAGGCCCTTTCCAGCGCCTTTTCCCGGGCCTCGATCCGCAGGTCGTGTTCGATCCGTTCGCGGAGGCGCGAGCGGGCGTGGTGGAGGGTGAACGCGATGTCGAGGAAGTCCCCGGCCGTCAGGTCCGGGAGGGCTTCGTCCAGGATCCCGGGATGCCGGCGCCCCCAGGCGAGAAAGGCGGGCAGGGTCTTCAGAACCACGGGCGGATTCCTCGTCGCCAGACGGTCTCCCAGCCGCTCGGCCCCGGCGGCCCACAGGAAAACGTTGGTCTCGGTGAGGGGCTCCCGGGAGAGGGAGAGGCACGCGGGCTTGGATGCGGCGGACGGCGCCGACACGATCAGGTAGACCACCCCCCCGAAGAGAAACAGGGCCGAAACGAGCACGACCGCGTGCAGGCGGGCGACGCCCGCTCGAGGAAGAAGCCCCGCGGGGCCCGGGATGCCGCCGGCTCGGATGTCTTCGCGGTCACCCATGTCGCCTCCGGAAACGTCCGCCCGGTCCTTCAATTCCGGGGACAGAGAAGGACCGTCTGGACGGTCTCCTCGAAACCCAGGCCGGTCTGCCGCCGGGAGGGGTTCGAGGGGCGGTCCACCTGGAAGGTGATCCGGACCGCGCCGGGTTCGATCACGCCTTCCGGGTTCACGCGGGTCCCCCCGGCGTACCAGGACGGATTGTTGAGGAAGGTGCTGGCCTCGAAATCGGACACGCCGAGACCGAATTTCCGCATCGCGGTCCGGACCTGATGGGTCCCGGCGAAGGCGCTTCCCCCCACCACGACGGTCGCAGCGCCGGTCCGGCGGTCCACGTCGATCCGGAAGGACCGTCCGAGCGCGCTGTCCCACCGGGCGTAGGAGAGCCTGTTGCCCGCCGAGGCGTCCGGGGCGAGTCCGAACTGCTCCCCGTCGGCGTCGAGCACGAACGCGCCCAGGAAATCCGTCATGGGGGGGGACTCGATGACCAGGTCCCCGTCGAAGTCCAGGAGATCGTAGAGGTCGGCGGGGACGCCCGAGGCGTCCTGGATGCTCTCGGCGAAGAAGGCGTACCGCCGGATGTCGTAGAACCCCGTCTGCGGGTCGCGGAAGGGGCAATAGAAGACGATGGATTGCCACCGGGGCTCGTAGCCGCTCGATCCGCCGTAGGAAAAGGTGCGGTCCGCCTTTCTCGGCGAGAAGACCATCAAGCCGCCGAAATGGACTTCCGCGCCGAGCGGAAACCCGCAAAAAGGGCACGTCCCCCCGGGGGGGAGATGCCCGAAGAGCCTTCCCCTCGCGTCGGATGGCGTGAAGGAAAACGAAGCCGGCGGGTTCGCCGGCGAGCCCGTCTGCGGGTTGTTCCGCGTCGGCTGGCCCAGGAAGGCGCGGGGGACGATGGGGAGGACGCCCGCCGCTTGGGATCGGAACGCCCAGGAGCAGGCCGGATTCGTGCACTCGCTCCACCCCTCGTCCGCAATGCCGGGCGCGAGCGTGCTTCCCCCCACCGTGGGGGTCGCGCTGAGGTAGTTCCGCGCCACGTCGATGGAGACGACGCCGTTCGCGTCCCGGTAGGCCGACCAGTCGCCGGCGAAGACGTAGGCGTACGAGGTTTCCCGGACGTCCCGTCCCACGGCGTCGATCAGGCGGGACGCCGTGCCCTCCACGGAATTCAGGGCGACGCCGGTCCTCATGCTCGTCTGGGCCGGCCTCAGGAGCTGGCAGACGACGACCGCCAGGACGGCGAAGATCGCGGAGGCGACCGCGACTTCCAGCAGCGTGAAGCCGGTGCTCGACGTTTCCTTGCGCATCATGTTCCCTTCCTTCACCGCGTGCCCAGCACCGTGGAGTAGTATCTCGTCTTCACGCCGTGCCGGCCCCGCCACCGGATCCGCACGGTGACGGGCAGGAGGCTGGGCTCGTCCAGCGTGTCGAAGATCCCGTTGCCGTCCGTGTCGAGATAGTCCGCTCCCAGCGCCCCTTCGTTCCCCGTCCAGGGCAGGGGGAACGGGACGCCCAAGCGGCTCCTCGCCTCCTGGAGATCCGCCGAAGTCCAGGGCGCCGTGGACGAGGGGTCGGGAGGCGATCCGTCCTTCCACCGCCAGAAGATGACGCGCCCGACCTGGCTCCCCGGCGGGGGCGCGGCGAGGCCGAAGACCTCGAAGGTCTCCTCCGGCCCGCCGGGGCCCCACCTGAGGTAGGCCGCGCGGAGGTCCCTCATGCCCCGCATGCCGGAGAAGACCTGTTCGGCGGCGTTCTGCGCGAGAAGCGCCTCCTTGTTGGCGCTCTGGAGATCCGAGGAGGAGAGAAGCCCCGTCAACAGCGCGATCAGGGCGACGGCGACGACCGCCACCGCGATCATCACCTCGATCAGCGTGAATCCGGACCGGCCGGGCTGTGGGCCGCGTCGCATCGTGTCTTTCCTCCTCCCGGTTGCCTCTACTGTTCCTCGTAGGCGGAAAACGCCGGATCGAGAATGTACCGGTTCGTGGGGATGTACACGGGGAGGTTCGTGTCGATGGTCCCGTCGTAGTAGACCAGGGCCGTCCCCGTGACCCGGTTCTCCGTGACGAGCGCGTGCCGGTCGTCCAGGTTGGCGGCCGTCATGACCCCGTTCAGGTCGCTCGTTCCGGACTGGTGAATCTGTTCCCGGGCCACGATGACCCCCTCGAAGACCTGGTCGCCGGAGCTGGATGCCCCCGTCAGCTTGATGTCGCCGCCCGCCACGAAGAGCAGCTGGGTGGCCGGCAGGGCCGAGATGTAGGTCCCGTTCCCCGTGACCTGGAGGTTCCCCGTCGCGATGATGGACATGTTGACCGGCGGCGGATTGTTGCCGCCGACGCCGGACAGCTTCACGTTCCCCTCCAGATACGCCACGCCGGTATAGCTCACCTGGCCGCTGAGGGTCCATTCCCCCGTCGTCCCGTCCAGCTTCCAACCGCCGAAATTCGCCCCCGGCGGGGAGACCTGGGTTCCGTTCGCGTCGTAGACCGCCCCGTCCGCGGCGAAGATGTGCGTGGCCAGGCTCTTGAGGGTTTCCGGCCGGGGGTCGGGCAGATCCGCCTCGGGCGCGGCGGGGTTCACGGCCAGCGGCGCCCCGTTCAGGTTCAGCACCTGCGAGGTGTTCCCCGTGATGCCGTTGCACGCGGTCGCGGTCTGCTCGATCCGGGCCGCGCCGCCCGAAAGCGTCAGCACGTCGTTGGAATGGACGCTGCCCCCGTCGCCGGTGATGTCGCTGGTGCCGGAGACCTCCAGGGCGGAGCCGGCCGCGATGGCCGAGTTGGGGGACCACAGCGGCGGGTCCGGCGGAGGCTGCTCCTCGGTGAAGATCGCGCTGCACACGACCCTGGATACGATGCCGCCGGCGCCGGCAGGGTAGCGGCCGAGGGCGAAGACGGTGACCGACCCCGACTCGTCCCCCTCGTCCACCGTCCCGTCGCCGTCGTTGTCCAGGCCGTCCAGCTCGGAGAACAGCGTGTAGGCGAAGAATTCACCCCCGGAAAGGGGCGAGGGCTGGACGTGGCTCTCCCCGAAATCGGGCCAGCCGTTGTTGTTCGCGTCGTCGCTGGCGGTCCACCACAGGGTCCCGATCCGGCCGAGTTGGCCCTCCAGCCCCGCGATCTCGGAAGCGGAAAAATGGCCGTAGGGCACCTCGGGCGGATGGACGTCGCATCCGTCGTCCACCTGGCCGTTGGCGTCGTTGTCCTTGCCGTCGGTCACCTGGCGCAGGTTGTTCATGGAGAGCATGGCCCCGCTCTCCGCGATCTCCCGCGACGTGAACTTCTGCTCCCGGGTCCCGAGGCCCTTGGACCTCGCCATGGAGATGGTCACCAGGGTGGTCACCATCCCCGCCACGATCGTGATGATCGCAAGTGCCAAAAGCAGAATGGAGCCTCGTTCGGAAGGCTGGGCCATGCCGACCTCCTTGGCATCGTTTCGTTATGAAGAAGCTGAGCGAATAAAAATCACAAGTGAAATTATAGCAAAAAATACACCGAAGGACTTTATTTTTAGATATTTATATCTTCTTAAATATAAAGGAGATACATCTCCACTATTTTTTTTGTCTCTGCAGACTTCCAAAAAAGCAAAAACATGTTCCTTCATCTTGTTACGTTGTTACAAAACAATACGCTTTGGGCCAGAAAAAAAACAAGCCCGACTCCCTGCGATCGGGGCCACCCCGCCCCGCGAAACCGGGAAAGACGAGAAAATCCCCCACGATGCCGACGAGGGGAAGCAAATCGAGCCCGAAAAGGATATCATCTGCAAAGGAGAAACGGCAGTTCCTTGAAAGGCGAACCCCCGTGCCCCAGGACGACGCTTCCGCCCCGTCCCGCCGCCGGAGGCGACCCCTTTCGGACGTGGAGTCCCTCTCTCCCGAAACGCTGGCGGCGCTCATCGATCACACCAACCTGAAAGCCTTCTCCACCCCGGAGAAGATCCGCCAGATCTGCGAGGAAGCCCTCGCGTACGGGTTCGCGACCGTCTGCGTGAATCCGGTCCACGTGGAAGCGGCCGCGCGCGTCCTGGAAGGCAGCGCCGTGGGAACCTGCACCGTCGTGGGCTTTCCCCTCGGCGCCTCCCGGAGCGAGGTGAAGGCCTTCGAGACCGACAGGGCGGTCAAGGACGGCGCCGGGGAGATCGACATGGTGATCAACGTCGGCGGGGTGCGGGCCGGCGAGGAGGACGCCGTGCTCCGGGACATCCGCGGCGTCGTCGAAGCCTCCGGCGACAGGCTCGTGAAGGTCATTCTCGAGACCTGCTACCTCACCGACGAGCAGATCGTCCAGGCCTGCCGGTTGAGCCGCGAGGCCGGCGCCGACTACGTGAAGACTTCCACCGGTTTCGGGGCCTTCGGCGCCTTCGAGCGTCACGTGAGGCTCATGCGGGAAACCGTCGGTCCGGACATGGGCGTCAAGGCCTCCGGCGGCGTCTCCGACTTCCGCGAAGCCCTGCGGATGCTCCGCGCCGGCGCTTCCCGGCTCGGCGTGAGCGCCTCCATTCCCATCGTGGAAGGATTCCGGGCGCTGCGGTACACGGCCGGGTGGCTCGCCGAGGAAGTCCCCTGCCGCCTCTGCCCCAGCCGCGCGGCCGACATCTCCAAACTTCCCAAGGAGCTCTTTCTCTATTACAAGGCGGCCTGTCTCGATTGCCCGCACCGGGAGCACAACCGGTTCTACGACTGAGCGGCGGAGAAAGGAGCGCGGCATGCATGGTTGGCGCGGCAGGATCCTGGACGTGGACCTCTCGTCCGGGACGTTCTCGACACGGAAACCCGACGAGCGGTGGTGCCGCGCGTTCCTCGGGGGGCGCGGGCTGGGCGTTCGCATGCTGGCCTCGGAGGTTCCGGCGGGACTCGATCCGCTCGACCCGGCGATGCCGCTTTTCTTCCTGACGGGGCCGCTCACGGGAACGACGTTTCCCACGGCGGGCCGTTTCGTGGTGGTCTCCCGCTCCCCGCTGACGGGGACGGTCTTCGACGCGCATTCCGGCGGCTCCTTCGGGGCGGCGCTGGCGGCGGCGGGGTGGGACGGGATCCGGGTGACGGGCCGCGGGGGGGGGCCGTGCTACCTGTTCGCGGAAGACGGCCGGGCGGAGCTTCGAGACGCCTCGCACCTGGCCGGTCTGGAAACGCACAAGACGCGCGACCGCATCCTGGAAGAGACGCCCCGGGGGACGCGGGTGGCCTCGATCGGCCCGGCGGGGGAGAAGAAGGTGCTCCTGGCGGCCATCATGAACGACCGGGACCGGGCGGCCGGCCGGGGCGGCCTGGGGGCGGTGATGGGCGCCAAGAACCTCAAGGCGATCGCCGTCCGCGGCACGGGGAAGCCCTCGCCGGCGGACCCGGCCCGCCTGGACGCGGTCCGGAAACGGGCGACGAAGGTCGTGAAGAAGAACCCCGTCACGGGGACCGCCCTGCCCACGCTGGGCACGGCGGTGCTGGTGGACATCATCAACCAGCACGGCATGTTTCCCACGGAGAACTTCCGCGGCGGCGTGTTCGACGACGCCGAGGGGATCTCCGGGGTCAAGATGGCCGAGCGCATCGTGGTCGACAAGTCCGCCTGTTACGCCTGCCCCATCGCCTGCGGGCGTCGCACGCGCACATCGGAGGAAGAGGGGGAAGGGCCGGAATACGAGACGGTCTGGGCCTTCGGCGCCCAGTGCGGCGTGAACGACCTGGAAGCGGTGGCGCACGCGAACTACCGGTGCAACCGGCTCGGTCTCGACACGATTTCGGTGGGCAGCACGATCGGTTGCGCCATGGAGCTCGCCGAGGAAGGGCTTCTTCAGGACGGTCCGCGCTTCGGGGACGCCCGGGCGGTGGTGGATCTCGTGGAGAAGATCGGGCGACGCGAAGGGCTGGGGGAAGCGCTGGGGGTAGGATCCCGCCGGCTGGCGGAGTCGCGCGGGAAGGCCGAGGCGGCGATGCACGTGAAAGGGCTCGAGATCCCCGCCTACGATCCCCGGGGCGCGCAGGGCCAGGCGCTCGCCTATGCCACCTCGAACCGGGGCGGTTGCCACCTTCGCGCCTACATGATCTCCACCGAGATCCTGGGACAACCCTGCCCCATGGACCGCTTCCGCACGGCCGGGAAGGCCGAGGTCTGCGCCTTTTTCCAGCACCTGTCCGCCGTGGTGGACTCCCTGATCCTGTGCCGCTTCACCCAGTTCGCCCTTCCCGTGGACGTCTACGCGGAGGCGTTCTCGGCGGCCACGGGCGTGGACGTCTCCGCAGAAGAGATCCTGGAAGCCGGCGAGCGCATCTGGAATCTCGAGCGCCTCTTCAATCTGCGGGAAGGCTTCGGCCGCCGGGACGACACGCTTCCTCCCCGCCTGCTCGAGGAACCCCTCGACCGGGGCCCCTCGCGGGGGCGTTGCCCCGAACTCGCCGGCATGCTCGAGACGTATTACCGCCTGCGGGGCTGGGACGAAGACGGCGTGCCGACGGCCGAGACGCGGGCGCGTCTCGGCCTCGAGCGGCTGGGCTCGTAGCCCTTCACGGCGAAGAAGGTTCCCGGATTGGAGATTTCAGCGGTAACCGCTCTGGCGCTGAAATCAGGTGGCTGAAACCTGGAATCTCCAATCCCCAAACGAAATGCCCTACACCTTCCTCGAGCGGCTGACGTTCCGGGCCGGCGCCCTGGCCGGCGCCCTGGTCATCCGGCTTCTCCACCGCAGCTGCCGGGTGACGGTGGTGGGGCCGCGCGGCGCCGCCGCTGCAGACCCCGTCGCCCTGCGCCCGGGCGACGTGCCCATCTACGTGGCCTGGCACCAGCGGATGTTCGCCTATTTCGAGTACCTGGGGCGACGGCACGTGGCCGTGATGATCAGCCGATCCCGCGACGGGGAACTGGTCAGCCGGGCGGCCGCGCACCTGGGCTTCCGGTCCATCCGCGGATCGTCGACCCGCGGCGGCGCGAAAGCCCAGCGGGAACTGGTCCGGGTCCTCCGGAACCGCCGGCCGGTGGGCTTTCTGGCCGACGGGCCGAAAGGCCCGGCGCGGCGGGCCAAGCCGGGCTCCGTCGCGGCGGCCGCCACGACCGGCGACCCCATCGTTCCGCTGTCCTGGAACGCGGACCGGAAGTGGGTGCTGAACAGCTGGGACCGGTACTTCATTCCCAAGCCCTTCTCCCGCCTCGTCCTCTACGTCGGAACGCCGGTCCGGGTCTCACGCGGCGCGGGCAAGGCGGAGCGGGAAGGGGCCCGCCGGCGCCTGGAGGAGGCGCTGGACAGGCTCTGCGAGGAAGCGGACGCACACTTCGCGGAACCGTCCTGCAAGGGCCCGAACGCTCGGGTTGCGGGTCCAAGCGGATCGGTCCTATAATCTGGGCCATGCCGAATGCCGATGCGCCAGACGAAACCCCGCCGAAGGACGTGGACGATTCCGGATTTCCACGCATCCCGGGCTACCGGATCCTCTCCAGGATCGGCGCCGGCTCCTTCGCGGACGTCTACAAGGCCATCCAGCTCAAACTGCAGCGGACCGTGGCGCTCAAGGTCCTTCCCCCCATTCTCGCTTCCGAACGGGAAGCCCTGGAGAACCTCATCCGGGAAGCCCGGGCGGCCGCCCGCATCTCCCATGAAAACATCGTCGCCGTCTACGACGTGGGCGTGGCCGATCAATGGGCCTTCTTCGCCATGGAATTCGTCGACGGCAACTCGCTGGAGAAGCTGATCCGCCGCGGCGGCCCGATGGACGAGCGAAGAGCCCTCCAGATCGGCCTGCAGGTCGCCCGGGCCCTGGAGCACGCCTGGAACTTCCGGATCATCCACCGGGATATCAAACCCTCCAACATCCTCATCAACCGGCGCAGCGTCGTCAAACTCTGCGACCTCGGGTTCGCCCGGGGCGTCCTCTCCGAAAGGGACAAGGAGAACCAGGGACTGACCGTCGGCACGCCGCATTACATTTCCCCCGAGCAGGCGAGAGGGCTCTCCGAAACCGACATCCGCTCCGACATCTATTCCCTCGGCGCCACGCTCTACCACGCCGTCACGGGCAAACCCCCTTTCACGGGCGATTCCATCCCCGAGATCATGGCCAAGCACGTCTCCGAGGACCCCGTGCCCGTCAACGTCCTCGTCGAGCATCTCACCCCCCCCACCGTCCATTTCATCTCCAGGATGATGGCGAAGGACCCCGCGCGGCGGTATGATCCGGCCACCCTGGTGAAGGATCTGGAAGCGAACCAGAGCGGCGAATTCCGCGTTCCCGCCGGTTCCTTTTCCGATTCCTCCCTGGCCCTGCTGGCCCAGGAAAACCGGGGCAAAAAAACCCGCGGACGGAAATCGCCCTCGGGGCGGCATGTGAAGAAACGGACCCGGAAGAAGAGGATGGGTCGAAAGAAAAGGCGCTCCTGAATGGCTTCCAAGAAAAACAAGAAGAAACGGGGACCGAAATCCACCCCCGCCCCCCCGCCCGCCCCCTCTCCCGATCCCCCGTCTCCCCACCCGACGCCCCCGATGGACCCAGGAGCCGTCATGGTGCTGGCCGTGGCTTTCCTCGCCGGCGCTTCCCTCATGGCCCTCGAGATCGTGGGCGGAAGAATCGTCGCGGCCCGCTTCGGAAGTCACGTCTTCGTCTGGGGCGGGCTGATCGGCATCTTCATGGGCGCCTTGAGCGTGGGCTATTTCCTCGGGGGAAGGCTCTCGGATCGTTTCCCCAGCTTCCAGGCCATGGGCGGCGTCCTTCTGGTCGCCGGAGCCGGCGTGCTTGCCGTCTCCCTGGTGTGTGATCCCCTCTGCGAATGGATGGGCAACCGCTTCTTCGCGCACAACGCCCGGCTTGCGAACCGGTGGAATCCCACGCTGGCCATCCTCCTCATCTTCAGCGGTCCGGCCCTCTGCCTGGGAAGCGTCGCTCCCTTCACCGTCCGGCTGCTTGCGAAGGAACTCGGCACCATGGGCCGCGTCACGGGCCGCGTGTACGCCTTGAACGCCCTCGGAAGCATTTTCGGGACCCTGGTGACCGCCTTTTTCCTGATGGGCGTCATGGGAAACCGTTCCATCCTTCTTTCGTTGGGCGTCCTGGTCCTTCTTCTGGCCGTTGTCGTGATGGGGGGCGGACGGTTTCTCCGGCAAGGCGGTCTCGAGCATTTTCGCTAGGCCGATGTTCGTGTCTAAAAAATTTTCCCTTTTTGTGCATCCTCTCGCCCGGGCGTGTAAGATAGGAGGGTGGATTCGGAACTAAGACGATAGGGATGGAAAGCGTATTCTGAGAGTTTTTTGTTTCTCCAGGAGGCAAGATGAACAAGTTCGCGATCATGGGATGTCTCCTTCTGGGTGCTCTGGCCTTCGTGGCGTCCGAGCACCTGGAAGCTGGGTGATGCCCGGGTGGCGGTGGCGCCCCGAGGCCGGCGGGGGGCGGATCCGGAGGCGGATCCCCGAGGCCGAGTGGCGGCTCCCCTGGTGGCGGATCACCAGGACCTACGCGGGGAACCCCGACATCGAGGAATCTCAGCAGCAACGCCTTTGGAGGCAAGATCAAGTGGATCGACTCCGAGGGCAAGGCCACGCCGGAGTTGACGGGCACATTCTCCGAGGAGGAGAAGAAGGAGAACGAGAAGGGCAAGGACCAGATCTACGAGATTCGCAAGGCCGCCGAGGAGATGAAGCCCATCCTCGTGTATTTCCACAAGCCCAAGGATCTCCTGGCGTTCGGGAAGAAGAAACGCAAGGATCCCCAGGTGGAGGCCTGCGAGGATCTGGACAAGGACCTGTGGAAGCGTTGGGTGATCACGGAGCTCTCGAAGGAATTCGAGTGCGTCCGGGTGAACATCCGCAAAGCGGACAGGTCGATGCTGCGGAAGAACCGGGTGGCCCGGGCTCCCGTGGTCATGATCCTCAACTTCGAGCTCCGGCCCATCTACTTCACGCCTTCCCCGCGGTTGCGGTACAGCACCCTGGCCAAGGTGATGGAGCGTGCCCGCCAGCGGATCGAGAGGGACGTGAAGAAACTGGCCAGGAGCAATGAAGACACGGATCTGGTGAAACGAGCCAAGATCCGAGCCGAGGTGATCAAGCAGCGGGATTATTACAGCATAGGGGCGGAGGCCCTCGGCGAGTGGAACTGGAGGAAGGCGGAATCGAACTTCAAGGCCGGGCTGGCGATCGAACAGGAGACGGACTGGAGGGACAAGTGCCAGAACGGGCTTCTGGAGATCAAGGCCGGGAAGGCCCTCGAGGAAGCCGAGAGGCTGATCGACTACCGCCGTTACAGGATGGCCAAGAAGGCCATCGAGCAGATCGTGAAGAAGTACAAGGAAGCCAAGTACTTCCATGCTTTGGCGGTGGACCGGCTGAAGTACCTGGAGAGAAAGGTGAAGACGAAGAAGAAGTAGGTTTCCGGGGCTTCCGCGTGGATGTCAGGGCGGGCCGGTCGCAAGGCGGGCCCGCCCTTCTTTTTTTTTCGTGGGGCCCTTTTGTTGTAAGAAATATGGTAAGATCGGCTACCAAATAGGTAGGGAGTGTTTCAGACATTCTGGGGGCGGTCCCTGGAAACCGCTCAAAGAGGTTTTCCTACCATGAGAGGGGGAAAGATGTACAGGTTAGCGATCATGACCTGTGTCCTCCTTGGTGCCTTCGCCCTCATCGCGGCGGAGCATCTGGAGGCTGGGTGATGCCCGGCTCCGAAACCGCCGGCGCCGAGCCCGAGCCCAAGCCCGAGTCCGAGCCCGAGTCCGAGCCCGAGCCCGAGCCCAAGCCCGAGCCCATCTCCTGGACCTTCCCCGAGCCCGTCACCGACCCCGAGTGGAGGTGGAGGCGGGGGAGGCGGAATGCCCCGGCCCAGCGGTGCTCCTGGTGGCGGATCATCAGGACCAGCGACACCGGTTCCGACGTCGAGCAGTCTTGGTAACAGGGCCTACGGCGGATCGATCAAGTGGATCGATTCCCGCGGGCAGGGAGAACCCGTCCTGACGCGCTTGACGAACGACGCGGAGAAGCAGGAGAAATCGAAGCAGATCTGGGAGATCATGAAGGCCGCGGAGAAGATGAAACCGATCCTCGTCTACTTCCGCAAGCCCAAGGATCTCCTCTCCTTCCAGACCAAGAAGGTGAAGGACCCCGAGGTCCTGGCCTCCCTCGAACTGGAGAAGGATCTCTGGAAGCGGTGGGTCATCACGGAACTTTCCAAGGAATTCGTTTGCGTTCGCGTGAACGCCCGCAAGGCGGATCGCCGTCTTCTCGCGATCAACCGCGTGGGCCGGGCCCCCGTGGTCCAGATCCTCGATTTCAATCTCAAGCCCATCTACTTCACGGCGTCGACCCGGATCCGGTTCGAGGCCTTCGCGAAGGTGATGGAAAGCTGCCGCAAGCGCGTGGAAAGGGCCGTCAAGATCCTGGCCCGTCGGAACGAAGAAACCGACATCGTCAAGCGGGCGAAAGCCCGCGCCGGCGTACTCGAGCAGCGGGAACTCTACGGCAAGGGGCTGAAGATTCTCGAGAAGAGGAACTGGCTCCGGGCCGAGCGGATCTTCAACAAGGGCATCGCCATCGAACAGGACTCGAAGTGGCGCACGCTCTGCAAGAGCGGCCTGATCGAAATCAAGGCCGGCCGGGCGCTGGTGGAGGCCGAGAAGCTGATCTCGGCGCGCTACTTCAAGGCGGCGAAGAAGGCCCTGGAAAAGATCATCAACAAGTACCCGGAAGCCGTCTATTTCAATTCCATCGCAAGGGAACGGTGGGCCTACGTCCACAAGAAGCTGAACTGACGGTGCCGGGAACACGACGGGATGACAAGGGCGGACCCGCCCGAGAGGCGGGTTCGCCCTTTTTTTTTCGAGCCCGCTACCGGAGCGGCCGATCGGGAATGCGCATGTAGGTAAGCGGGGTCTCGAGCCTTCGGATGTCCACGTCCTCGGAATCGAACCGCGGGCCCTCCTGGCCCGCAAAGGCGACGAACAGGGGATTCTCTTCGTTTCCCGCCGATTCTCGGAGAAAAGCCTCGAACACCCGGCGTTCCAGGTCTCTTTCCTCGTCGAAGCGCGACAGGTAGGTTTGCAGGGGAACCCACTCCCCGGAGACGTCCACCCGCCGGGGAGGATCACCGAACTCGAAGGCTCCCAGGGGCAGGATCCGGCCCTTGAGGAACAGCGCGGCGTCCGTGAGCGGGGGCCGGATTTCGTTCTTGATGACAAGGCGGTCGGCGGAAAGCCACCGGGCGGTCAGGCGTCCCCAATCGGCCCGGGTTCTCGAGACGAGGGCGAGGAAACGGCCTCCCGTCGTCAGCCGGATCCCCCGGATGCCGAGAGCGTTTGGCGACGTTCGGGGACCGAACACCCATTTCGCCCGGACCTGGTGCATCTCCTCCCAGGCGAACACGGCCGGCTCGATCCGCCAGGTCCTGTCCGGAAAGAGGCAGTCGACCCGGCACGGCGCGAACGCCCCGATGTGAAGGAGTTTCCGGTGCACGGCCACCGGGTTGCCGTTCTCGAGATTCACCGTCTCCACGGCTTCTCCGCTGGCGGTTTTCCCGGGCGTGGCGGCGACCAGGAACATCGCCGTCCCCACCACGCACAGAACGCCGGCGAACAGGAAATGCAGCCTTTTCTGGATGAAGAAGAGGGAGGAGACGAGGATGGAAAGGAAGGCCATGCCGATGAAGAAGAGGAGGAGGCTCTCGGCCCGCCGGAGACGTTTCAGCGGCCACTCCGTCGCCTGAAACGCCTGGAAGAGACCGGAATCCTCGGGGAAGGCGTCCGCCGGAAGTCTCCGGGGATTCGGGGGGGAACGGTTCTCGAACCCGAGGACCTCCCGGATGATCTTCTGCCAGAACGCCTGCAGGCCCTTCTCGCCGGCCTTCTGGACGGCTTCCGGCTCTGGAAAGGCGGTGAGGAACACCACCGCTCCCCGGCCCCTCTCCACGAGGACGATTCGCCCCTTCCCCAGCGGGGAGGCGAACGTCTTTCGGGGAGGGACATCGAGGCCGTGGAGGAAGACGGTTTCGGCGTCGTAGCGGCCCCAGATCGAGAGGATCGCGGACGGATCGAGGGGCTCCTCCTGCCGGAATCCGGGAAAGAGCCAGCGGAGGTTCTCGCCGCGCGCGGCCCCTCGAAACAGGTCCGGCCCCGGCAGGAGGAGGACGCCCCCTTCCAAGAGCCAGGAGGAGATCGCTTCCCGGGAGGAGAGGGGGATTTCGGGATTCCCCGCCAGGACGAAAAGGTCGAAACGCTGGAGGTCGTCGAGTCTTTCGGGGATGTCTCCGGCCTCGAACGTGGCGGTGTAGGCCCGCTTCAGGAAGCGTCCCGGATCGAGCCATTCCGGATTCGAGACGCGCGACTCGACGAGCCCGGCGAGAATATCGCCCGCTTTCAGGACGGTGGGACGCTTGAGCGTCGTTTTCGATTCCTCGTAGACGGTTCCGTCGACGTCTTCCAGATGGAGGGTGGGGCGCAGGGAAGCGCTCCGGCACAGGACCGGGATGACCACTTCCTTCCTTGAGGACGGGGGCATCTCGACATACGACGCGAACAGCCCGCCCCCGTCGATCACCACGCGGCCCTGGAACGGTTCCCCGACCGTATGGAGCATGATCCGGTAATAGACCCACCCGGGGGGACGGAACGTGCCCCCGCCCTCGAAGCCCGAAACCTCCACCACCGGAATGGGTTCGGTCTGGGAACGGGCAAGCGCCCCCAGGAAGGCCGCCAGGACGACGGCCGCGCCGAGCCGGACGAGAACCCTCCTGCGGCCCATGATCACCCTCCCGCGACGATATCCTCGAAGGCCCTGGGCGGCAGGGCCAACAGGAAGGGAAGAACGGCCAGAACGACGGCCAGGCCCCCGAAGATCAGGCAGAAGACGAGGAAGACGCCGGAAGGGGCCTGGGCGGGGCTGGAAACGTGGAACAGGGCGAAAAAGGGATTCAGGTTGTTCAACCACCCGGCCCCTTTTTCGAAAAACGCTTCCAGCGACACGTTCAGACCCGGAATGAACACGCACAGGAGCCCGGCGAGGAAATAGAAGGGTTTCGCCATGTTGCCGTGGAAGTAGAATCCCAGCCGGAAGTGGGCCCAGATGACCAGTCCCACCATCAGAAAGATGACGAGGGTCTGGAGGACCGTCCACACGCTCTTGAACCCGTAGGAAGCCGAGAGGACGAGGACGGGCAGGCTGTAGAGGACGAGCAGGCCGGGTTCCTGGAGAGCGAGCACCGCGTACTGCCCCTGCGTCAGGGGTCGTCGGGCGAAACGTTCGACCAGGATCTCCAGCGTGAGGGGCCAGACCAGGAGGAGATAGAGAAGCAGGAGGGAGGCGATCCAGCCGAAGGCGGAGGAGAACGTCAGGGAAGGCAGGACCTCCAGACCGGTCCGCTTCTGGACCAGCGCGAGCAGGAACAACCCCGCGGACCCCAGGGTCCAAAGTAGAACGGGGACGAACGTTCTCCGGTTCGTGACGATCATCGGCGATCCAGGAAAGTCGTCGGCGTCCGGCGAACCCCCGAACGGCCCCGGAACCGATCGTTTCCATTGTAGGGAAGGCGGCCCCCCGCGCAAGGGATCGGTCCGGCGCGCGCCTGAAATGTTTCGGAGATTTCGAGGTCAACTCCGATCCCCGACATGCCGATGAAGGAACGAGAGGGGGGTCCGGACCCGCCCCGGGTCCCTGAAACGGAGGACTCCATGCCTCGTACACGAACCCTGTCCAGCACCACGGCCCGATGCCCTTCCTGTGAAAGTTCCGATTATTTCGTCTACCGCCGCGAACCCGCCGGCGCCGGCAGGATCCTCAACCGTTGCCGGTGCCAGACCTGCGACACCACCTTCTCCTACGAGGAAGACAAGGTCGGACACGTCCTCGACCGGCGGTGACCCAGGCGCCGGGATCCGACCGCCGAGGTCGCCGAGATCCCCGAGTGCGTTTCGGGAAGCCCCGACCCGGGGGTGCGCTCGGCGAACTCTCCGATCTCGGCGGTGAGGGTCCGGCGACGGCGCAATCGATCCCTCGATCTCCGCCCTTGAAAATCCGCCGCCGGGATGCATGATCATGGACGAACCCCCCGCATCCCGGAGGGAAGAGCATGCACCCCGCCCAGACCGTCGGAAAGATACGCAGGAACGTCGAGACCGTCATCCGCGGCAAACCGGACGCCGTCGAACTCGCTCTCGTCGGCCTCCTCGCGGGAGGCCACATCCTCATCGAGGACGTCCCCGGCGTCGGCAAGACCATGCTCGCACGCGCCCTCGCCCAGTCCATCCACGGCGCATTCCGCCGCATCCAGTTCACCCCCGACCTCCTGCCCTCGGACATCCTCGGCGTCTCCATCTACCGGGAAGACACGGGACGGTTCACCTTCCAGCCCGGTCCCGTCTTCGCCAACATCGTCCTCGCGGACGAGATCAACCGGACCACGCCCCGCACCCAGTCGAGCCTTCTCGAGGCCATGAACGACGGGCAGGTCACCATCGACGGCGCCACGCACGTCCTCGAGCGGCCGTTCATGGTGCTCGCCACCCAGAATCCCGTGGACGTCGCCGGCACCTATCCCCTTCCCGAAAACCAGCTGGACCGCTTCCTGCTCCGGATCCGCATGGGGTATCCCGCCCCCCAGGACGAGATCGCCATCCTCAAGGATCAGAAGATCCGCCATCCCATCGAGACCCTCGAACCCGTCGCCTCGGGCGCCGATGTCACCGCCCTCCAGCAAGCCGTGAGGGAGGTGAAGGTCTCAGAGAAACTGGCGGAATACATCGTCGCGCTCTCCGGAGCCACCCGCGCTTCCGGGCAGTTCCTCCTTCCCGCAAGCCCCAGGGCCTCCCTCGCCCTCTTCCGGACCGCCCAGGCCCGGGCGCTGAGCCAGAACCGCGACTACGTCCTTCCCGACGACGTGAAATCCACCGCCGTCGCCACCCTGGCCCACAGACTGCTTGTGAAGGGCTCCCTGGAGAGGACGGGCCACCGGCGCGCCGACCAGGCCGTGGAGAAGCTGCTCGCGACCGTCCCCGTGCCGCTCTGACAGGCCATGCGAGAACCCTCGCCAAGAGGATTCCCGCCGATCTCGTCGGCCGGACGAAGAGGCCGAGCCAGGAACCCGCATGACGACACAGAACGAAACAAAAAACCGGACCGGGAGCCGGGCACGCCTCGGCCGCCTCGTCGCCGAGCGCGCCCGGATCACCCCCGCCGGCTCCCTGTTCCTGGCCCTCACCGCCGTCGTGGGGCTGATCGCCTACCGCTCGGGCGGGAACCTCGTCTTCGCCGTCTTCGCCCTCCTCCTCGCGACCCTGCTCGTCTCCCGCCTGCTTCCCGGCCTCACCGCGCGCCGCCTCGTCGCGCGCCGCGAGGTCCCCGACGAGATCCACGCCGGCCGGCGCGTGGAGTTCCGCCTCGTGCTCGAGAATCGAAACCGCATCCTCCCGGCCCTCGCCGTCACCGTGCAGGACCTTCTCGGCGTCCCCGCCTTCCCCCGCAGCGCCCCTCCCTTCTATCCCAGCATCCCCGCCCGGAAGGCCGGGGATGCCCGATACACCGTGCTCTTCCGGCGGCGCGGACGCTACCGGGCGAGGGAATACGCCGTCGAGTCCGCCTTCCCCTTCGGCTTCTTCTGCAGGCGCGCGCGGGGGACCGAGCCCTCCGAGTTCCTCGTCCTGCCGAAGCGAAAGCCCATCCGGCGCCACATCCTGCCCCCCGCCTCCCCCAAACCCGTCTTCGGGCCCGATCCCGCCGAACGCCTCTGCCAGGAGGAGGAATTCAAGGGCCTGCGCCCCTACAAGCACGGCGATCCGCTCAAGAAGATCCACTGGAAAACCTCGGCCCGGAAGAAGGAGATGATGGTGCGCGTCATGGAAAGCCAGGAGCGCCCGAAGGTCTCGGTGCTTCTGGACACCTCCGTCGAGGCACGGACGCGCCGCCTCCGCTGGAGCGTGAGCCTGGAGCGCGGCGTCCGCGTCGCGGCGTCCCTCGTGTCCGACCTCGAGAAACGGGGCTATCTCTACCGCTTCGGGGCCATGAATCCTGATCTCGCCCTCTCCGACTTCGGCCGGGGACCCGACCACCTCAACAGCATCCTCGAGTTGCTCGCCGTCCTCGCTTCCCCGGGGAAGGTCGTCACCCAAACGCTGGTCCGCGAGGCCGCCTCCCGGGCGGGGGGCCATCCCTTCGTCCTCCTGGTCCTCTCCCACGCCCGCGGCGAGGCCGTCAAGGACATCCTCGCCCGCGGATTCCCCTGTGCCCTGAAGGCTTTCGACGTCTCGCGGCCCTCGTTGCCGCCCGTGGTGTGACATGCGAAGTCTCTCGACCTACAGGCTGTCCGTCTTCTTCGTGGCGTTCGCCGGCGCCATGACGCTCGCCCCGCCCGAGCGAAGCCTCCTGCCCCCCTTCCTCTTCCTCGGGCTTTCCCTCCCCCTCTGGTGGCTGAGGAACCGCGCCCGCGTCCTCCCCGCGAAATCCCCGACGCAACGCCATCTCCTCTTCGCCGTCGTCACCGGCACGGCTCTCGTCCTCCCCCTCGTGGAGTCCTCCCTGCTCGCGGCCGCCCTCCACTTCACCGTGATCCTCCAGGCCGTCCTGTTCTTCAACGCCGCCAGGCCCTCCCACTACGCCCTCGTCTACTTCACCGCCCTGGCCCAGCTGGTCGTCTCCGCCTTCCGGCCCGTCTCCCCCTTCCAGATGCTCGTCTTTCTCTACTTCGCTTCCGCGGCCGTCTTCAGTCTCACCCTCCATGATTTCATGGCCGGCATCCGCGCGCGCCTCCGGTCCATGGAGAAGCCCGATCCCGCACGCGATCCCATGGGAGCGAAACTCGCCTCCCTCCAGGGGATCAACCGCGTCTTCTTCCTCTCGCTCGCCATCGCCGCCGTCGTGATCCTGGTCGCCATCCCGCTCTTTCTGCTTCTGCCGAGAACCTTCGAGGCGGCCCCGCCCCCCCCCCCAGACGGAGCCGAGGAAGACCCGCCGCGGGCGAAGGAATCCGAGGCTTCCACGGCCCTTCGCCCCGGAAACGCCCTCGACGCCGCAGACGCCGGAGGCGCGCTCGGGCCGGGCGGCGAGGGCCTGGAACACTTCGGTTTCTCCGGCACGATCGACCTGGCGAACTGGGGCGCGGCGTTCTCGAGCGAACGCGAGGTCCTGGCCATGACGACCTCCCAAGGCGGCCTGGAGGTCTTCCTCGATCCCGGCGATCTCTACCTCCGCGGCGTGGTCCTCGACCGCTTCGACGGCTTCTCGTGGACCACGTCCCTGGGGAGGTTGAGGCGGCAAGACGACGGCGACGACGGACGGCGCGACGGCTGGGTCCGCTTCGAGGCGTTCGTCCCCTCCGACCCGCGCATCCTCCGCCAGGAGATCACCGCCCGCCGGGAATTCGGACCCGTACGCTTCTACGTACGCGACGCCGTCGCCTTCGAGGGGAACCGCGTCTTCCTGGACCCCGAGGGAGCGCTCTGGGCGCGACCCGATTTCTCTTTCGCACCGGCGGAACTCGAGGTCTATGCCGTGCGGTCCATACCGTTCCGCCTCACGCCGGGCCTTCGACGCCGCCTTGAAACCAGCGCGTGCACCTCCCCCCATCCGCGCTATCTCGCGATCCCCGAAAGCGCGCAGGCCGCCGCTACGCTGGCCCGGCAGCTCGCCCGCCCCTTCGATGCCCCCTGGACCAACGCCCGCCTCTTCGTCGACCACCTGCGAAAGCGTTGCCGCTATACGACCGAGCCCCACGCGCCGCCCCGCGGCATCGACCCCCTGGACGAGTTCCTCTTCCGGCGGAGGGCGGGACACTGCGAACTCTTCGCCTCCGCCCTCGCCGTGATGCTCCGCAGCCGCGGCATCCCCTCCCGCCTCGTCGGCGGGTTCCACGGCGGCGCCTTCCGCACCTTCCGCGGACGGCGCTACATCGCCGTACGGGAATCCGACGCGCACGCCTGGGTCGAGGCGTGGTTCGACGACGTCGGATGGGTCAGGCTGGATCCCACGCCCGCGACGGCAGGAAGCGCGGAGGATGCGGAGGACGGCGTCGAGCCCCTCTTCGACGAGGGGAAGAAGGACGTATACGGCTTCATCCTCGACTACGATCGGAGAAGCCAGAAGCGCTTACTCGGGCGCATGGCCTCCGGATCCTGGTCGGTGGCGGGCGGGGTCGCCGGCGCGGTCCCCTGGCCCCTGTGGGGGCTCGCCCTCGTCGCCGCGGGCCTTTTGACGTGGGTTGTCCTCCAGCGCAAGCGGAAGCGCACGGATGTCATGCGTCTTCTGGGAAGACGGCTGGACCGGGATCCGACGAGGAGCCTGCTCTTCTATGCGGAAATGCTCAAGGCCCTGCGGAAACTCGGCTTCCGCAAGACCCCCGCCCAGACGCCGGCCGAGTTCGCCCGCGCGGTCGTCGCGTCGGACGGCTCGCTGGGGGAGGTGGACATCGTGACGGAGATCTTCCACCGGGTTCGTTACCGCGAGGAGACCCCCCCGAGGGCGGATCTGAAGAAGGCCTTCGCGGTGGTGCAGCGGCTTAGGAACCGAAGCCGCGCCGAGACGGCCTCCGACACGGATCTGCGTAAAGAGGGAGGATAAGGCAGGTCTTCGAATGCACGGTTCTCCCTCATGGCGGTTCGTACCCGAGCACCCTGCGGCCGTCTTCTTCCCGCAGGGCCTTGCGGATCTCGTCGGTGGTGGGGGCCTCGAGAAGGAACGCCGTCCAGCCTTTGCCCACGTCCTCGGGCCTGTGAGCGTCGGAGGAGCGGACGAGGGGGAAGCGCGCGCAGTCGGGGATGTCGGCTCGCGCCCGGGCCATGGAGGTTCGGGGGGAGATCTCCAAAGCGTCGAGCGCGAGGCCGGGGGGCACGAAGCCGAGCTGGCCGATCAGCCCGAATCCTTCCCGGTCGACGTGGCAGGCGAAGGCGAGGCCCCCGAGGCGGTGGATGCGCTCGGAGGCCTGCTGTAGCGTCCATGTCGTCGCGCCGATGAGCAGATGCTCGTTGAACCCCAGGACATCCTCGTTTTCGTTGACCACGACCTGCATGCCGAAGGCGTCGGGATCGTTGACGCCGTCAAGCCGCTGGTAGACGGCGCTCTGCAGGGTGAGGGCGGATTCGAGGTCGTCGAAGAGGGCGAGGAGGTGGACTTCTTCGGCGGTGGTGACCTCCAGGCCGGGGAGGGCCGCGATGCCGTTTTTCCCGAGCCTTCTCGCGTAGGCGCCGGCGTTTTCGGCGGTGTTGTGGTCGGTGATGGCGACCAAATCGAGCCCGGCGCGCCCGGCGGCTTCCGCCACGGCGCCCGGGGACTGGTCCAGCTCCCCGCACGGGGAGAGGACGGTATGGAGGTGCAGGTCTGCGCGATACGTTTTCAGCACGGTCTTTCGGGAGAACGTCTCTTCCGGTCCGGCACGCTGGGGCGTCCGACGAGGTTGTCCACCCCCTTCATGATGCAGGAATCGAGCGGTTTTTGCATCAGGGAGGGCGAGGTGCCGGCTTGGCCGGGCCTTCCCGGCTAGAGTATAATGCGTTCGCGATACGTCTTTCTGGGAGGGAGCGTGAAGGTCCTTCTGGCCGACGACGAGAAGAGCATCCGGCTGACCCTCGGCGACGATCTCGAGGCGGCGGGGCACGAGGTGACGGTCGTGGACGACGGCCGGGAGGCGTCGCGTCACGTCGAACAGGAGCGTTTCGACGTTCTCATCAGCGACATCAAGATGCCGGGCGTGACGGGGATCGAGCTTCTGGAGAAGACGAAGCAGATCTCCGCCGGCACGGAAGTGATCCTCATCACGGGATTCGGCACCGTGGAATCCGCGGTGGAAGCCATGAAGCTGGGGGCGTACGACTACATCCTCAAGCCCTTCCTCAACGAGAAGATCATCGCCCTGCTGGAGAAGATCGACCGCCTGCAGCGCCTCACCGAGGAGAACGTGCGCCTGAAGGAGGAGCTCCGCGACCGGTACGGCTTCGACCAGCTCATCGGCAAGAGTAAGAAGATGCTCGACATCTTCCACCTGATCGAGACGCTCCGGGACAACGACTCCTACATCCTCATCCAGGGAGAGACGGGGACGGGGAAGGAGCTGATCGCCCAGGCGGTCTACCGGAACTCGCGGCGGAAGGACAAGCCGCTGGTGATCCTGAGCTGCTCCCAGTTCCCCGAGACGCTGCTGGAAGACGAGCTCTTCGGGCACGAGAAGGGGGCTTTCACCGACGCCCGGGACCGGAAGGTCGGACGTTTCGAGCGCGCCCAGGGAGGGACCCTGTTCCTGGACGACATCGACGACATGACGCTTCCCACCCAGGTGAAGCTGCTGCGCATCCTCCAGGAGAAGAAGTTCGAGCGGCTGGGGGGCGAGGAGACGGTCTCGCTGGACATCCGCGTCATCAGCGCCACGAAGGCGGATCTGGAGGAGGCCGTGGCCGAAGGGACGTTCCGGGAGGATCTCTTCTACCGCCTCAACGTCCTGCGCATCGCCCTGCCCCCGCTGCGGGACCGGCCCGAGGACATCCCGCTTCTCGCCGCGCACTTCATCAAGATCTACGGCGGCGGCCGGGACTACCGGATTCCGCCGGCCGTGCTGGAGGCGATGATCAACTACCCCTGGCCCGGCAACGTCCGGGAACTGGAAAACGCCATCGAGCGGTCCATCGCCCTGGCTGGCCGGGCCCGGAACCTGAAGAAGGAGCACATCATCCGCTCCAGCACGACGCAGTCCAGGACCGTGGCCCATCTCAAGGACCTGCGGCCGCTGAAGGAGGTCGTGGGCGAGTCGGAGATGATGCACATCAAGAACGTCTTGAAGCACACCCGGGGGCAGAAGGGCAAGGCCGCCGAGATCCTGGGCATCTCGAGGAAGAACCTGTGGGAGAAGATGCGGGAGTACGAGGTGGAGTGACCTTCACTTCCCTTACGGGATCTCCTCCCCTTCCCCCCGGCCGGCCCGCTGCATCTGCAGCTCGACCAGCATCTCGTACTTCACCAGGATGGGCGTGAGTTTGCGGTGGGTCTCGGCGTCGAGGTCCCCTTCGATCTTCCGGAGCGCCTCGTAGATCTCGCGGTGAAGCCGGACGCATTCGTCGCTGGAGATCCGTCCGTCCTTGAGGAAGGAGGCCCATGTCTTCTCGAGGGCCTTCCGCGTGGAATGGACCAGATCCACGCCCCGTCCGTCGAACCATCCGTCCCGAGGCATGCGGCCTCCTACGGCCCGAACCCGATGAAACTGGAGGTCAGGGCGCCGTGGATGATCATCCCCAGGGCCACCATCATCCCGGCCACCACGACACCCGCGGACGTGTTGTCGTCCTCGGCGATCTCCTTGTTCAGGCTGAAGGGCGTGGCCAGGTCCAGGGCGCGGAACCCGATCAGGAGGATGAACAGGCCCAGCAGGCTGAACACCAGGATATGGATGATCTCCTTGAGAAGGGTCTCGAAGCTGTACCCGCCCTCCTGGGTGATCGGCGGGGTCTCCCCCGCCAGGGCCGTCACCGAACCCAGGACGACCAGACAGACAGCCGCGATCCACGACAGACGAACCAGACGCCGGGCCATGGGGACCTCCTTCGCTTGCATGCAAGGAACCGTATTATACCGGCCCCTCCCCCGATGGCAAGAGCGCAGTGGCGCAGCAATGCGGGCCGAGGTACTGCGGAACCCTGACAACGGCTCAGAAAATACGAAAAAAACATGATCTGTGACCGCCTTGGAGGGCGAGGGTCCTCCCGAGCCAAAACACAGCCGGCTCGCCAGCCCGTACTACGCCGATCGGCTCTTGCAAGGGCTACGTAGGGTCCTCCGTAGCTCTCGCAACCACCGGCAAGCGAAGGAGGAGAGGCTCGCCCTCCAAGTTTTCATGGTTTCCGGGAGAGCCGAAGGCTCATGGCCGGCTGAAATCTGAAATCTACCGGGGAGGCCCATGACTCGCCGACAGCGCGAAACGCTCCGCCGGCTTTCCCGTTGACCTGCCCGGCCCCATGCCCTATACTCCGGGTTTCTGAAATCCGGACGCGCGCGCCGGATGGGGGCGCCGAAGGTGAAAGGGACCCTGGAGAGGCTGGTCCGGGAACAGGGATTTCCCTGGTACGGGTTCTGCCAGTTCCTGAGCATGGTCTTCTTCACGACCCTGTACCGGTACCGGGTGTACGGTCGTGAGAACATTCCCCCGAGAGGGGGGGTGCTGGTCGCCTCGAACCACCAGAGTTTTTTCGACCCGGTGCTGGTGGGTGCGGGACTCGAGAGGCAGATCAACATCATGGCTCGTCAGGGGTTGTTCCGGGTTCCGGGCCTCGCGACCCTCATCCGGTCCTTGAACGCCTTCCCGGTCAAGCGGGGGGCGTTCGACCGGGAAGCGATCCGTCGGGCCCTCGAGGTGCTCGAGGGCGGGGGGTTGCTTTTGGTGTTTCCGGAAGGGACGCGCACGCGGGACGGCCGGCTGCAGCGGCCGCGGGCGGGGATCAGCCTTCTCGCCCGGCAGGCCCGCGTGCCCGTGGTGCCCGCGGTGATCCGGGGGGCGTTTCGGGCGTGGCCGCCCCATCGGGCGGTGGCGCGGGGGTTCGTGCCCATCCGGATCGCGTTCGGGAAACCGCTGAGGGCGGGAGGAGGGGACCGCCGGTCCTTGGAGGCGGATCTGGCCGAGCGGTGGGAGGCGCTGGAGCGTTTCCTGAAAGCCAAACGGGACTGAAAACCGGGGCTACGTCCGGGGCTCGGCGCTTCCGGAGAGACACGTTCGGCCCCTGTCGTTGGGAGAGAGTTTTTTCATGGCCAAGAAACAGATTCTGGACGAGGTCGGCCTCACGGACGAGATGCTGGAGGAGCAGGTCAAGGACGCCATGGAGGGGCTGGAGGAGGAGGAGCTCCGCGATCTGTACGAGAAGTCGATCCAGAACTTCGAGATCGATTCCATCCTGAAGGGGCGGATCGTCAACGTCGTCGGCGACGACGTGGTGGTCGACGTGGGATACAAGTCGGAGGGTGTGATTGCCCTCACGGAATTCGAGGAGCGGGACGAGATCGACCCCGGGGACGAGGTGGAGGTCCTGCTGGAGGAGGTGGAGGACGACGCGGGCCTGATCCGCCTGTCGAAGCGCAAGGCCGACCGGATCCGCGGGTGGGAGCGCATCATCTCGGAAAACACGGAAGGCGACACGGTCAAGGGCAAGGTCATCCGGAAGATCAAGGGGGGGCTTCTGGTCGATATCGGCGTGCCGGTGTTCCTGCCCGCCTCGCAGGTCAGCATCCGGCGCACGGGGGACATCTCGGACTACATCGGCAAGGAAGTGGAGTGCGAGATCATCAAGATCGACGTGAAGCGGATGAACATCGTGGTCTCCCGTCGGCGGCTCATCGAGCGCACGCGGGAGAAGATGAAAAAGAAGCTGCTCGCCGAGATCAAGGAGGGGGAGGTCCGCAAGGGCACCGTCAAGAACCTGGCGGATTTCGGCGCCTTCATCGATCTTGGCGGCATCGACGGGCTGCTGCACATCACGGACATGAGCTGGGGCCGGATCAACCACCCCTCGGAGATTCTCTCCATCGACGAGGACGTGGAGGTGAAGATCCTCCGCGTGGACAAGGAGCGCGAGAGGATCGCCCTGGGTCTCAAGCAGAAGACCGAGAGCCCCTGGAAGGACGTGGAGCGGAAGTACCCGGTGGGAAGCCGGGTCCGGGGCAAGGTGGTCAACGTCATGTCCTACGGCGCCTTCGTCAAGCTGGAGGATGGCATCGAGGGGCTGGTGCACATTTCCGAGATGTCCTGGACCAAGCGGATCAACCATCCCTCCGAGGTCGTCAACATCGGCGACGTGGTCGAGGTGGTGGTCCTGGACATCAACCAGGAGAAGCAGGAGATCTCGCTGGGGATGAAGCAGACCGAGGTCAATCCCTGGACGCTGGTGGAGCAGAACTACCCGGTGGGGACCCTGGTGGAGGGGCGCGTGAGGAACCTGACCAACTACGGGGCCTTCGTCGAGATCGAGGAAGGCATCGACGGCCTGCTCCACATCTCCGACATCTCCTGGACCAAGAAGGTCAACCACCCCTCCGAGATCCTCAAGAAGGGGGACGTGGTGAAGGCCCTGGTCCGCAACGTGGACCAGGACCGCAAGCGGGTCGCCCTCTCCATGAAGCATCTCGAGAGCGATCCCTGGAAGGAGACCATTCCCGACCGCTTCAAGCCCGGCGAGGTGGTCCTGGGAACCGTGACCAAGCTGACCAACTTCGGCGTCTTCGTGGAGCTCGAGGAAGACCTGGAGGGGCTCCTCCACATTTCCGAACTCGCCGAGCACAAGGTGAAGAACCCCGAGGAGGTCGTGAAGGTGGGGGAGAGCATCCCCGTGAAAATCCTCCGCGTCGATCCGTCCGAGCGGAAGATCGGCCTGAGCCTCTTGGGCATCACCGAGGCCGAGGCCCAGGCCATCGGCGAGCAGGCGGCCGCCGAGGAACCTCCCGGCGAACCGGCGCCGGAAGCCGAGAGCGCTCCGGAACCGGCCGGGACGCCCGCGGAAGAACCGGGCCCGCCCGTCGCGCCGGCCCCCGCGCCGGACGACGCCGCCCCGGAGGGGGAGGCGGAAGCGGAGACTGAAAGCGCCGCAGGGACTCCCGCCGCCGGCGAGGACGCGCCGGCGGAGAACGCCCCTTCGGAACCGGAGAAGGACGCGGAGTCCTGATCCCGGGGACGCGATGGCCCTTGAGCAAAGGCGGGGGACATGTCCGGTATCGTCGGATGCACCGGCAAGGAAGACGTGAGCTGCTTCCTCATTCAGGGGCTGAACCGCCTGGAATACCTGGGGTACGACTCGGCGGGGCTCGCCCTGTTGCAGGAGAAGGACCTCGTCTTCGAGAAGATCAACGGAAGCGTGCGCCTCCTCACCTCCCGCGTGAACAACGGCGTGTTCCGGGGCGACACCGGCGTGGCGGGATTGCGGTTCGCCACGCACGGCGAACCCACCCGCGCCAACGCCCATCCCCAGCTGGACTGCCACGGAAGCGTCGCCGTCGTCCACAGCGGCGTGATCGAGAACTACAAGGAGATCAAGTCGAGGCTGCTGGCGGAGGATCACCGGTTCCGATCCGCCACGGACACCGAGGTCCTCGCTCACCTCGTGGAAGGTCGGCTCGAGGGGACGGGGTTTCTCGAGGTCTTTCTCGAAATCATGAACCAGGTCGAGGGAAGCCTCTCCTTCCTCGCCGTGGACCGGCACCGCCCCAAGGAGATCTTCGGCGGCTGCTCCGAAAGCGGGCTCTGGGTCGGGTTCGGCAAGGACATCACGATCATCTCCTCCGAACTCGCCCCCCTCATCGCCCATACGCGCAAGGCCGTCCGCGTCGAACCCGATTCGGTCGTCAGGGTCCGCGGCGGCGAGGTGGAAATCTACGGCAAGGACGGCAAGCGACGCGACGCCGAACCGAAGGAGATCGCGTTCTCCCTCAAGCAGGCCCAGCGCGGAGGGTACGACTTCCATACCCTCAAGGAAATCTGCGAACAGCCCATCTCCATCCGGCGCGCCTGGTCCCACCGCATCGGACACCGCGGCGTGAAACTGAGGAATTTCGGCCTGCCCCGCCGCATCCTCAAGCAGGTCGATCTCGTGAGGACCACCGGCAACGGATCGTCCTTCCACGCCGCCATGGTGGCCAAGCACTACATCGAGGACCTGGTCCGGGTCCCTACCGCCTGCATCCCCGCCTCCGAGCTCCTCGCCGCCGATCCCAGCGTCTCGGAACGCTCCCTCCTCATCGCCTTCTCCCAGTCCGGAAGAACGAGCGACACCATCCAGGCCACGCAACGGTGGCGCAACAAGGGCGGCAAGACCCTGGCCGTCTGCAACGCGACCGGAAGCCCGCTCTGGAAGGCCTCCGACGGCATCCTCGGCAGCTACGCCGGCCCCGAGATCGGACGCGTCTCCACCAAGACCTTCACCGGGTCCATCGTCACCGCCTACCTCTTCGCCGTGACCCTCGGACGCGCCCAGGACACCATCAAGAGCGTCCCCGAACGAGAACTCCTCTACGGACTCCAGCGGCTCTCCGCCGTCGTCGACGAACTCATCAAGCGGAAACCGGAAATCGAGGACTTCGCCGAACGCCTCGTCCAGGCGAAATCCGTCTTCTTCACCGGCTCCGGACTGAACTACTCCACCGCCCTCGAAGGCGCCCTCAAGATGAAGCAACTCGCCTCCATCCACAGCGAGGGCATGCCCATCGGGGAGATGAGACACCAAATCCTCAACCTCGTCGGCGAGGATCGCCCCGTCGTCGCCCTCGCTCTCGACGGAAACACCTTCGAGCTGCAAAAAAAGGCGCTCCAAGAGATCAAGGACGCCGGCGGCGTCGTTCTGGCCCTGACGGGCGAGGGCGACAGGAACCTCCAAGACATCGCCGACGCCACCTTCTCCCTCCCCTCCGTGGGGGAACTCCTCTCCCCCGTCCCCACCATCGTGGTCCTCCAGATCCTCGCCCTCACCGTCGCCTGCCGGCTCGGCTTCGATCCCGATGTCCCGAGGAACGTGAAGAAGGTCTTCGACTAGGCGGGGCGACGTCCCCCCGATAGCTTCGCCGTGAGCCGGACAGACTTTTCCGATTGCAGATGGCAGCAACGTGTCGGTGCAGGTTTGATGCAGCCGGAAACTCTTTGTGGGAGGCGTGTGTCCCGGTCCACGCGTACACCCGGTCCGGGACCACGGCGATCCTGCGGCCGCGGATCGACGAACCTCCGGCTTCGCCGGAGGATTCGCCTCCCACCACTTTTCTGAGGATGAAGAACGCAAGAGTCACGCCGGGGGATTCCCATGGAGGCGGGCTACGGAAAGAAAGGGAAGACCACAACAACCTTACAGCGCGAATGCCTCCTTCCACCTCCCCCTTTCCCCGACCGGCCCGCGGCATTACAATGCCTCCGGCATCCCCGGACACACGGGAGGATATCTTGATTCCACGAAACCAAGCGGCTACAAACGGGGGAATGGCGCGCGGGGCGGCCTGGCTGGTTGCCGGCGCCCTGCTGCTCGGCGCCTCCCTGCCCGCACGCGCGGCCGAGAAACGGGACGCCGAACTGTCGCCCCGCGAACGGATGGCCGTTCAGAAGTTCTTCACCCTCAAGGCGTGGGACGTGGATGACCTCATCAAGGCCGGACGGTACGAGAAGGCCCTCGCGCTGGCGGACGCCATGATCACCCTCCTCCCCGGCGAGGGCGGGAGGGATTTCTTGCGCGTGCTGAAAAACAGGGCCCGGGAGGGGATCCAGGCCTCCCGGGTCGTGCGGGGTGAGCTCCTCGAACCGGCGGCCTTCACGGAAGTGGGCGATCCCCTCGTCTTCAGGATCGCCGTCACCAACGTCGGCGAACGGCCTCTCGAAATCGTCATGGACGCCGAAGACGGAAACCAGGGCGCCTCCCGCCTCCACGTCGAATGCGAGGAGCAGGGATGCCTCGGCGGCGTGGCCCACACGGCGTGGGACATCCCCATCCCGGGACTGGACGGCCGGCGCGTGCTGGATCCCGGCGCCTCCTTGCGGACGCGAGCCGTCCTGGACACGGCCGATCGGTCCCCCCTGAACCCCACGGTGCGCGTCTACCGCGTGAGCGGATGGATCCGGCCCTTCGAGATGCGCGCAGGGACGAGGCCGGCGACGCGCCCCATCCGCCTGGAGACGAAGACGGTCCGGGTGTTCCCGCGGGGGCTGGGGCCCCTTCGAAGGGCGCCCTTCGAGACGATGCAAGAAGGCATCGAAGAGGCGTTTGCGCCCAAGATCGTCCTGGCCGCCCACTTCATCGGGCCTCGGAGACGCCGCGCGGCCGCGATGGCCCTGGTGGAAGGGCAGCGGCGGGAAACCAGCGATCCCGCCCTGCCGCGCGTGATGCGCGTGGCCCTGCGGGCCCTGTTGAAGCGCTGGGACCTTCCCCTGGAAAGGGACGCCTGGAAACGGTGGTGGTTCGAGAATGGCGAAGACGTGAATCAAAGGCTCCGGGAGGAGCAGAAGGCTCACGAGCGTGGCGCCGGACCCGTCGGGACCGGCGGGGAAAAAGGAAAGAAGTGAAATGCCCACAAAAGGGGACAAGGATTTCGGCGATCTCGCCCTGAAACACAAGTTCGCCGACGAGAAGGAAATCCAGCGGGCTCTCGAGGAGCAGAAGCGGCTGGAAAAGGAAGGGGCGCTGACGACGCTCGACCGCCTCGTGGTCGAGCTGGGCATCATGAACCCTTTCCAGGTGGAATTCCTCCAGGAAATCCTCGGCCGGAAGGTCATCTACTGCCCGGGCTGCACGGCGAAGTACAACGTCTTCAAGTACCCGGGGGACAGCCGCGTCAAATGCCGCAAGTGCGGGGAGATGATCGAGGTGCCCAAGCGGTTCTCCGAGATGAACTCGGAGGAGCGCCTCGCCCGGGCGGAGGCCGGCAAGCCCCAGTACGAGACGAAGGCCTTCATGGGGAAGGTGATCGGAGGGTACCGGATTCTCGAACAGATGGGCTCCGGGGAAATGGGCATCGTGTTCAAGGCGAAGCAGCTCTCGCTGGACCGCGTCGTGGCGTTGAAGGTCCTCCCCGTGGAAATGACCCGGGACAAGAAATCGGTGGACCGGTTCCTGCGGGAGGCCAAGTCCGCCGGCAAGCTCCAGCATCCCAACATCGTGCAGGTCTATGACATCGGCGAGACGGGCGGGCTCTACTACTACTCCATGGAGTTCATCGAGGGGCGCAGCCTCGCCTCGGTGCTTCCCGAAAAGAAGCCCATGGATCTGGGGGAAGCCTCGCGGATCATCCTCCAGATCGCCAAGGCCCTCGCCCACGCCCACCGCTCCGGCGTCCTCCACAAGGACATCCGTCCCGAGAGCATCCTGATCAACGAGGAAAACGTGGCCAAGCTGGCCGACCTCGGCATGTCCGGCGGCGCCGACCCCGGCAAGAGCAGCATGGCCGGGCGCGGCCACATGGGCGGAACGCCGGCCTATCTCTCGCCGGAGCAGCTCGCGAACATCCGGAACGCCTCCCCCGCCGCGGACGTGTACTCCCTCGGAGGCACCTTCTACCGCATGGTGACGGGAAAGGAACCCTTCACGGGACCCAACATCCTGGCCATGATGAAGGCCATCCTGGAAGAGACGCCCGCCCCCCCCTGCGAGGCCAACCCGGCCGTGCCCAAGGAACTCTCCGACATCATCGAGAAGATGATGGCCAAGGAGGTCGGCGAACGCTTCCATGCGGCCGACGAGGTCGTCGAGGCGCTGACGAAATTCGGTGCCACCGCCGGATCGGGCCGTCACAAGGCCCAGGGGCGGAAATCGAGCCGCCGCTGGGGCCTTTCCCGCAAGAGCAAGAAGGACCAGGACTGATGGCGTTCATCGTCGAATGCGGACACTGCGGAACGAACCTCGAGGTGCCCGACGGTTCCGAGGGGAAGAAGTTCCGCTGCTCTGCCTGCAAGAAGGTCCTCGTCGTCCCCGGCGGGGAGGAGGAAGACGCCCCGAAACCGGAAGCGCCGGCCGGGAATCCCCCGTCCCCCCGGCCCCGGGCGGGCAAGCGGAAACCGAGGGCGGGCGCCCGGGCGAAGCGGGGGCGCGGCGCCTCGCGGGAGACACGGTCCGCCGGCGGCAGGGAGGACGCGGCCCAGCAGCGCTCGAGGCTCCCCCGGGTCGCGGGCGTCGGCCTCGGGCTCCTCGGGGTGGCGGGAGCGGCGGTCGCCCTGGCGCTTTTCGCGGGCGCGTCGGGGAAGGGAAGCGATTCGAGCGTCCCGCCCGGCGGGGACGAGGCCGCGCCGGCCGGCCCGGACGATCCCGCCGCCGGCGGGAAGGGGAAGCCGGACGCGCGGGCCCCGGACGAGCCCGCGTACCGCCGGCGGATCCGGACGGCGCGCGATGGGGGGGACTGGCTGGAGGCGGGGCTGGCGGCCCGCAAGGCGGGCGCGGAGGAGGAGGCGCGGATTCTTCTCTTGCGCGCGGTCGCGGCGGACCCCGATCTGGACGAGGCCTTCGAGGCGCTGGGGTACAGGCGCTACGCCATCCCCGACGACGACCGCTATCTTCTGGAAGCGAAGGGGCTTCTGGAGATTCTCGAGGACCTGGACGGGCGATGGCTGGATCCGCGCAAGGTCGAGGAGATCGTCGACGCCGAGCCGGAGCACCTGGAGAAGGCGCGTGCGCTCTTCGAGAAGCGCAAGAGCAACGTCCACTTCTCGACGATCGAGGAGATCCGCAAGCGTGTTCTCACGGGCAAGGGGTTCAACGAGCGCATCTGGGGATCGCGCCCGGCCATGCCCTACATCGTCTTCGACGAGCGCGGCAAGAAGGGGGAGATGCTCCTCAGCAAGGAGGACAGCGAGTTCCTGGTGAAGAAGAAGCTGAGGATGCTCCACAAGGTGTACGCGTTCATCGTGGAGCGCTGGATGGAGCCGCAGGGCTTTTCCCGCGACCCGAACAAGCCGCTGGTGGCGATCATCTTCCAGGACCGGAAGAGCTTCGAGGACTACAACCACACGGTGGGCATGTACATCCCCAAGGGGGGGCTGGCCTACTTCCACCGCCTCACCAAGTTCATCTACATGTACGACGCCGCGTCCGCCAGCGCGGAAGGGCAGGACCACCAGGACGGCATCCTCTTCCACGAGGCCACGCACCAGATCGTGGACGCCTTCCTCGCCTCCGGCGCGGGCATGGCGCGCGTGAGCTACTGGTTCAACGAGGGCATCGCCGAGTACGTGGGTTCGGTCAAGCGCCGCTACGAGGAGAACGGGGAGCCCTACTGGGAATTCGGCGCCGAGAATCCCGGCCGCATCCGCGAGTTCTGGAAGGCCCGCCGGCCGGACCTGAACGCCGGAACCCGCAGGATGGGCATCACCTCCCCCTACCACTTCTCGCTGCACGAGATCGTCACCCGCTGCCGGACCACCTGGAACACGATGCGGACCCTTCGGGGGAAGATCCCCCCCGCCGCCTGGTCCCGGTTCCAGAGCAGCGGCGCCGCCGGTTCCCTCATCTACGCCCAGGCGAGCTTCCTGCTCTACTTCGCCTACGCCTGCGGAAATCCCGCCTACGCGAAGGCCATGGACGCCTACCTCCTGGAGGAATTCCACGGCCGGGGAGGCCTGCAATCCTTCCTGGACGCCTTCGGCCTCGCGTCCAAGGACGAACTCGAAGATCTGGACCGCGCGTACCTGGATTTTCACGAATCCCTCGTGCCCGAAGAACTGAAACGAAAGCGATAGGAAACCCCATGAAGACCGTCCGGACCTCCATCATTGTCCTTTTCGCCCTCGCGATCGGCGGATGCGGGCTGTTCGTCTGGCGGGATCCCCGGAACGTCCTCCCCGTGGGACGCGCCGCCGGGACCGGACCCCGCTTCGACGCCGAGAAGATCATCGAGCACTGCCGGACGGACGACGGCGGGCTCGTGTTGACCCTGCCGGACTGCGTGGCCCTGGCCCTTTCCAGGAACCTGAGCCTCAAGGCCGTCCGCGAGGAGCCCTGGAAGGCCACCGGCGACGTCTTCGCCGCCACCTCCGCCATGCTGCCCCAGGTCTCGGTCTCGGGCGTCTATACGCGGATCGACCAGGCCACCACGGCGGATTTCGGGGGCCAGACGATCACGATCTCCCCCCAGGACCGCTACAAGGCCGAACTGAGCATCCAGCAGCCCGTCTTCCAGAGCGGCATGGCCTATCACGCCGCGGAAGCGGCGCGCATCGGCAAGCGCATCGCCGAGCTCGGCGTGGAAACGGCCGAGGAGCAGGTCGCCTTCGGCGTCACCGCCTCCTTCTACGAGGCCCTGTTTACCCGCGCCGGCCTCGAGGTGGCCCGGGAGAACCTGCAACTGGCCCGCGCCCACCTCGACGAGGTGAAGAAACGCCTGGAACAGGGCATGGCTTCGCGTTTCGAGGAACTGCGGGCCCAAACCCGGGTCTCGTCCATGGAGGCCCGCGAGATCCAGGCTCGAAACCAGACCGCGTTGAAGAAGCTGGGTCTGCTTCGGCTCGTCGGCCTGCCCCTGGACAAGGACGTGGAGCTCGACGGCACGCTCTTCTCCCCCCCGGGCAGCCTCCCCTACGACAAGGCCTGGTCCGTGGCCCGGAGGCTCCGCACCGACCTCTACGCCTCCCATCTGGGGGTCGAGGCCATGAAATCGCAGGTCCGCTCCATCCGGGGCCAGCTCCTGCCCAAGCTCTACGCCTACTTCAACTGGGGATGGGAGAAGCCCTCCGGCAAGTCCTTCATCGCCGGCGGCGGCGCCGGATACTGGAACGGGGGCTTGAGCCTGAGCCTCCCCCTCTTCGACGGGGGCGCCGCGCACGGGCGGCTCCTCAAGGCCCATGCCTCGTTGCGCCAGGCGCAGTTCCGGCTCGAGGATCTCCGGGAGGAGATCGGCCTCGAGATCCGCAAGGCGATCCTCAACCTGGCCGACGCCGCGGAGGGGGTGAAGATGTCGCAGAAGAACCTCCGGCTGGCCCGGGAGGGACAGCGGCTCGCGAAGGTGGGGTACGCAAACGGCGTGAACACCCAGCTCGACGTCCTGGAAGCGGACAACCAGCTGGCCATGGCCAAGTACGGCATGATCCAGGCCTTCTTCGGGCACACCCTGGCCCGGGAAGCCCTCAACAGGGCCATGGGCGCCGTGCGCCTCTTGAAGTGGAGACGGCCGGCGCCCCGGGACGGGAAGAAGACGGACGGGACGGAGGCGGAGGGGGAAGAGGGAAGCGAAGAGGAGGGCGGCGAGGAAGGGTAGCGGGGGCGCGGGACCGGGGTGCGGAACGCGGATGGCTCCAGGCGGAGTGGAACGTGGCAAAGCAACAGGGAAGACTGACGATCGAGAAGCTGGAGGGCGTCTTCAAGGACCTCTCCTCCCGGAAGTTCACGGGGACGATCAGCGTCTGGGACGAACGGGCCTGGAAGGAATTCTACTTCGCGGGATCGGGCGTCCGCGTCACCTCCGTGGGCGATCGCAAGACGCTGCCGCTGGGCGAGTTTCTCACGCGGCGGGGGTTCGTCGAGCAGGAGGCGGTGGACAAGGCGCTGGAAAAGCAGCAGACGAACTTCAACATGCTCGGCGAGATCCTCGTGGAGTCGGAGGAGCTGGAGCCCGAGAGGCGCGACAAGGCGCTTCTCTGGCAGGTGGAGGAGGAACTCTCCGACCTCTACTTCTGGCACGGCCCCCGCTACGAGTACGAGCCGGGGCCGCAGACCGGCCAGTACTCCGAGGTCGAGCGCAAGCGCGCCGAGACCAACACCAAGAGCCTGAGCGTCAACGCCGAGGTGTCGGGCATCATCCGCGGCGCCCGCGAGGCCTACAAGGAGATGATGGAGGTCCGAAACGCCCTGCGCATGGGGGGCGTCTACCGGCTCACCGAGCTGGGTCGCCAGAAGCTGTTCGTGAAGGGCGGCTTCAAGGCGCTTTCGGATCCGGAGCAGCGGATCGTGGTGCTCCTCGACGGCAAGCGCACGCTCGAGGAGATCCAGAAGAGGGCCCACGTCCTTCCCCGCGACACGCTCCGCATCATGCACAAGCTCGAGAACTACGGCGCGGTCAAGCTGGCGGATTGACCCTCCCTCCCGCGCCTGGGGTCGTGTCGCAATTGTCAATTCTTTTCGGCTGACGACCTCGCGCATGTTGGGGCACGGCGCACCGTGCCGCTACGACACGACCCCAGGGGAGTCATTCGCGCTGCAGCCCGTTTCAAGTTCGCTGGGCGGCCTCAGCCGGCTTTGTTTTTCACGGGAGCAAAGGATCTGGGCCGAAATTTTCAGAAAAACCTGGGAAGACCTCTCAGGACACGGAATCCGAGGGTCAACAGAGGTATTTCAATGAAGGCTCGCTACGGAACAGAAGAGAGGGACGGGCACCGGGAGGGGGCGGCGAACCTCGAAGCCGGGAAGCCGGAACCCGCTGGCGCTAATCCGAAGGATCGATCTCCCGCAGGCGCCCTCGACATGGCGGGAAACGTGTGCGAGTGGTGTCTCCCCTCTCCCCCTCTTCGTACAAAGCAATACGCCGTCCGTGGCGGTTGCTTTGACGACGGCGCGGGCGCGCTTTCGGCAAGAAGGTCCTTTCGCCAGATCTTTGCTGGAACGACGAGGTCGCCGCGAATCGGGTTTCGGGTCCTTCTCGAGCTCGAATAGAGGATGATCCGGCGCTCGACGGGGAAGAGGGGAGAGCATGGGCCTCTTTCTATTTTTCCATGCGAGAGGGATCGAACCGGAGGGGATCAGAGGAGGTCTTTGAATTGATGCACCGTGAGACCGGCTTCACGGATCAGGGCGCGGAGGGTGCCCTTGGCGAGTTCCTTGTGAGCGGGAACGGTCAGCCGTCGGTACGGGGGAGCGTTCTGGCGGAGGATGATGTGGCTTCCCGTCTGATGGTCGACTTTCTAGCCGATCCGACCGAAGGCCTTCACCGCCTGGCGGCCGGAAACGACCGGAAGCCCGCTCATACGCGGACCTCCACGGTCTCCTCGTATATGGAGGGCGGGATGGGCTCCCCGTGTTTCTTCAGCGATTCCAGGTATCCCCCGATGGCTTCGCGGATGTTCTCCAGCACATCCTGGCGCGTCGTACCCTGCGACACGCAACCCGGAAGCGACGGGCAACAGGCCACGAAGACCCCGTCCTCGTCCTGCTCGACAACCACCCTGAACTTGAGGTCCATCGCCATGGGATTCGACTCCTTCGACCCGGCCGGCCACTTCATTCTATCGGATATCTTCCGGTGCCGACAAGGCGGAGCCGAGGAGGGGAGGGGGGAGTTGTTCGAAAAGAGGAAGAGGGGAAGAGGTGAAAAGGGGCCGGCGGGAGGGCGAGGGTCCACCCGAGCCGCACCTGATCGAGGAGGGGAAAAGGCGAAAGCGTGTGAATACGGCGGCCGGGACGCGATGGCGTTCGCGGAAGCGTTCCGGGGCGGGGAAGCCAGGACGGTGGTCCTCGAGATCATCGGCGACGAGATCGATGGGAAAGGCCATGGAGCGCTGACGGCGTTCCTCCTGCCCCAGTTCTGCGCGGAAGCCGACGCGGACGGCGACGGCGCCGTCGCGGTGTCCGAGGTGATCCAGGAGCTGCGCTGGAACCTCGGCCGCAAGCTGCGGCTTTCGGGCGGGCCCGCGCTGCATCCGGCGGCGTTGGGGGACGGGCCGGTGTGGCGCTCCGTAGGGGCGCACGGCCGTGCGCCCCTACATGCGGCAAACGGCCGTGCGCCCCTTGGAAACCGGATATTTGGGGACAATCCTATGTACCGCAACCATACAAACAAGCGATTCGCCCTCGTTCTCCTGGCGCTGGCGGCAATGCCCGCCGGGCAAGGCTGCGTCTTCCTCGGCGCGATCCCGCTGGCGGCGATCGGCGGCGGCGCGTGGGCGGTGTCGGGCCAGGAGGAGGAGACGGAGTACGAACCGGAACCGACGTTCCCGGTGGTCACGGGGATCTGGCCCGATTCGGGCCCGGTGAGCGGCGGGACCTCGGTGCAGGTCTTCGGGCTTCGTTTCCAGTCGGGTGCGACGGTGACGATCGGCGGCAATCCGGCGACGAACGTGGTCTTCGTCTCCTCGACGGAGCTGACGTGCGACACGCCTGCGGGCACGGTGGGCGCGGCGGACGTCGTCGTGGAGAACCCGGACGGGCAGTCGGCGACGCTGGCGGTGGGGTATGCGTTCGAGGTGTCCGGCGACACGATCCCGCCGGGCGTCGTTTCGGATCTGGCCGCGGCCCAGGGCGCATCCGACGGCGAAGTCGAACTGACGTGGACTGCACCCGGGGACGACGGGACGACCGGAACGGCTTCCGCCTATGTTCTCAAATACTCCACCGGCCCGATCTCCGCGGGCGATTTCAATGCGGCGCGCACGTATGCGCAGGCCTGGACGCCGCTGGCGGGCGGTTCGGGCGAGTCGAAGACCCTGACGGGACTGACGCCGGGCATCCGCTACTTCTTCGCGTTGAAGGCTCAGGACGAGGCGCCGAACGTCTCGGCGATGTCGAACGCGCCATGGGGCCTTGCGAGATGTTCCACGCTGCTCGCCTACTGGCCGCTGGAGGACGGCTCCGGAGGCACTGCCACGGACGTCAGCGGGAACGGGAACGACGCGACGCTGAACGGGTGCACGTGGACGTCGGGGAAGGTGGGCGGAGCCCTGCAGTTCAACGGGACGAGTGATTATGCAGACTCGGGCATACGATTCACCACGCCTGCGTTGAACTGCTTCTCTTTCTCAATTTGGTTCTCTGCGGAATCGACGGGTTCAGGACTAGATATCATGATCGGCTCTACCACCGGGGTTACGGACACGGCCATCACGGGCGCTCCTTCGACCCGTTACGGAATGAATTCGGTCTGGACGGGCAAGGAGATGATCGGTTGGAGCGGTTTCAACGGGTCGATCAACCCAACCACCGGCGGCCGATACCGGCCGTGACGACCATGGAACCGCGGTAGGGGCACGGCATGCCGTGCCCCTACCGGCATTGCACGCCGTCCGCCCCCGGCCGCGCGATCCGAAATCCCGCCAGCGGGTGCGACGACGACGGCGACGCGCGCTCGCGCGACGTGATGCGTGTGCGCTCCTCCACCGCGAAGTCCGAGGAGTCGCCCCCCTTCAGCACCCGGTAGCGCTTGCGCGCCGGGTCCGCCCAGTCCAGCACCCACTCCGACACGTTGCCCGCCGCGTCCAGAAGGCCGTACGCGCTCACCCCCGCCGGAAAGGTCCCCACCGCGCGCGTGGCCGCGCCCTCCGGACCCCGGCCCGTCCACGCGTTCTCCTGGCTGAACGCCCGCCCCCACGGCCAGGGACGAAGCGAGGCCGACGCCGGATCCCAGCCCGCCGCCACCTCCCACTGCGCCTCCGTGGGCAGGTCGCCTCCCCGCCACCGGGCGTACGCCCGCGCCTCGTGCCACGACACGTAGCGGACCGGATGGCCCGCCGTGCCCTCGGGAAACGTCCCGTCCCGCCAGTGGCGGGGGCCCGGCGCGCCCGTGCGGTCGACGAAGCCGCGCCGCGTCTCCGCGTCCGCGTCCCACAGCCCCTCCTCGTCGTAGTCGCCGGAGAGGAGGAAGAGCTTGTACTGCGCGTTCGTCACCTCCGTGCGGAGGATGTAGTAGGGCTTCAGGATCTCCACCTCCCCCCGGATCTCGAACGCCCCCCCCGGAATCCTGACGAAGCCGTCGCGCAGGTTCCTCGCGTGGTCGCGGAGCGGGCGGATCGAATCCGCCAGATCCGCGTACGCGGGATCGCCGAGCAGACGCTCCGCCTCCTCCACCGCCTCCAGGTGGCGCCCCGCCCCGACCAGTTCGAGAAGACGCCGCCGCGCAAGGCGCACCGCGCAACGGCGCGCCTTCGTCACGGCCTGCGCCGAGACCTGGTCGACCTCCCATCCCGCCACCTCCTCGTAGAGGCGTTTCGCCTCCTCCACCCGGTCCTTTTCGTACAGCCCGTCCGCTTCCCGGAGCTTGCGGCGCGCCGCCCATGCCGCCCGGGCCTTGATCTCCTCGATCTTCCGCTCCGCGCGCCGCGCCCACACCGTCCCCGCGTACAGCGTCAGGACCCTGTGCAACTCGTCCCACGCCGTCTCGAAGGCGTACGGGTCGCGCTGGAGGATCTCCTCGGCGCCCCGGATCGCTTCCTCGGCCACCGCCTCGCGCTTGCGGGCCTCGGACGCGGCCTCCTCGAACGACGCCGTGCCCCGGAAGTCCTCCGGAAAGGCGCGCAGGATCTCGATCGCCTCGCCCCGGCGCCCCGCCTTCTCCGCGTCCGCCGCCTTCGCCAGCGCCGCCTCGAACCGCAGCCGCGCGGCCCGCTCGAGACGCGTCTTCACCCCCTCGATGCGCTCCTGGACCGCCGACCGGAGCGCCGCGTCGTCCACCTCCCCCAGGAGCTCCTCGTACCGGGACAGCGCGCCGCGGAAATCCTCGGGGTGCTCCTTCTCGTACGCCTCGATCTGCGCCAGCGCCTCCTCCAAGCGCCCGCGGTACTGCGCCGCCAGCCGGCCCGCCTTGATGCGGTCGAGATCCTGCAACCCCTTCTCGTAGAACGGCGAATCCTCGTAGATCGTCAGGAAACCCTCCTCGAGGGCCTCCTGTGCGCCCTTCCAGTCGCCCTCCGCGCCGAGCTCCCGGGCCTTCTCCGACGCCTCGCGGTAGGCCTTGTACGAGGCGACCCGGCGATCGGTCTCCAGGCGCTCGGCCCGCGCCGCCCCCGCCTCCGCCTGCGGCGTGCCCGGGTACGCCGCGGCCACCGCCCGGAACGCCTCGAGGATCGCCCGGAACGTCTCCGCGGGCGCCGGCGACGGCGCCTTGGCGAGCAGCGCCTCCGCCTCTCGAAGCGCCTCGCGGGCCCCGCGGTCCCGCGTCTCGGCCGCGGCCGCAAGCCGCTCCTTCTCCGGCTTCACCTGGTTCCCGTAGACGTCCGATTCGTCGAGCCCCTCGGGAAAGCCGTCGTAGATCTCCACCGCCTTCTCCGGCGGAAGCCCCGACGCCCGCTCGCGGATCGCCTCGAAGGCCTCGAGCGCCTTCTGCTCGCGAAGGGCGGACAGCGTCCTCGCCTTCGACCCGGCCTTGTCCCCCGCCGGCGTGCCCGGGTGCCTCGCGGCGAGGGCGCGGAACCTGGCGATCGCGGTGTCCAGGTCGTCCGGATTGGCCTCGAGGAAGGCTTCCAGGGCCTCGAGATCCTTCTTGGCGTCGCCGGAGGAGAGGAGCGATTCCTCGAAGGCGAGACGGGCCTCGTCGGCGCGGGCACAAGCGCGGGTCCCGCGCCAGGTCTGCGTGAAGGTCCTCAGGCGGTCCACCGCGTCCTGCAGGTCTTCCGGCCGGGGACCCAGCGTTTCGAGAAGGTCCTCGAGGGCCTTCGCCGCCTTCTCTTCGCGGCGGTCCCGCTTCCGTCTCCATTCCCGTTCCGCTTCCTCGACCAGCGCCCGGTCCTCCTCCGGCAGGCGGGCCTTCCACGCCGCGAGCCGGTCCAGGATCTCGTCGAAGCGGTGTTCCTCGGCGAGGGCCTCGGCTTCGCGCTGGAGGCGGCCGAGCTGGACGCGCCGCCGGACGGACCTCTCCAGCAGGACCGCGGGATACGCCGAAGGCGTCTGCGCGAGCGCCTCGGGCAGGCCTTCCACGGCCGCGAGCGCCTGCTCGAATTCGTTGCGGGCGAGGGCGGCTTCCGCCTCCTTCCGCGCGGACGCGAGGCGTTCTGCGGCTTCCTGCTCCTTTTGTCGCGTGATCGCTTCGATTTGCCCGCGGGCCTTCTTCCCGTAGGGGGTGTCGGGCCCCCAGACGGCGAGCACCGCGCGGAAGCGCTCCAGGGCTTCCGCGCGCCGGGAGGGATGGGCCGTGCGGAAGGCCAGGGCGGCCTCGTAGTCCTTCCGCCCGTCGTTTTCTTCCGGGGCGGGGGCGGGCGCGGGCGCCTCGAAGGGGACGCCGATCCACCCCAGCCCCATCGCGCCGGCCAGCGCGCCCGCGACGAGGAGCGCGAGCGCCGCGCCGGCGGCCAGCCAGGGGAGCCATCTTCCGGCGGGGGCCGCATGGGCCGGTTCCAGGGCGGGAGGGCGCAGGACGGCGTCGATGGCCGCGACGACCTCCTTGCAGGACGGATACCGATCGTCTGGATTCTTGGCCATCATCTTGAGGACGATGTCGGCGCAGGCGGGGGGGAGGTCCGGGCAGGAGGCCCTGAGATCGGGTGGGGGATCGTTGATGTGCTTCATGATCACGCCCACGGGGGAGCGCGCGGTGAAGGGGCGCCGGCCCGAGAGGCTGTGGAAGAGCGTCACGCCGAGGGAGTAGATGTCGGTGCGGTGGTCCACGTCGCCGGCGTCGGCCTGCTCGGGGGAGAGGTAGTGGGGCGAGCCGAGGACCTGTCCGGCGCGGGAGAGGGTGGCTTCGGCGTCGACCTCCTTGGCGAGCCCGAAGTCGGCGATCTTGGCCGTCCCGTCGGGCTGGATCATGATGTTGCTGGGCTTGACGTCGCGGTGGATGATGCCCAGCCCGTGAGCCGCCTCGAGCCCGAGGGCGACCTGGCGCGCGATCCCGAGCGCCCGCCGGAGAGGGAGTTTCCCCGTCCGGTCCAGCAGCTTCCCCAGGCTCTCGCCTTCCACGTACTGCATCACGATGAAGTGGACGCCGCCTTCCTCGCCGACGTTCAACACGGGTACGACGCCTGCATGATCGAGGCGGGCGGCGGTGCGCGCTTCCTGGAGGAAGCGCTGGATGAGGACGGGATGGCCCACCAGGTGCGGGGAGAGGATCTTGAGGGCGACGCGCTTGTTCAGCGCCACGTGTTTCGCCTCGTAGACCGAGCCCATGCCGCCGCGGCCGAGCAGGCGGATGATCTCGCAGCCGCCCACGATGTCGCCGGTGGCGAGGTCCGGGCCGGGACCCGGCGCGGGTTTTTCGGGGGGCGGGGCCATGGGCGGCCCGGCGGTCCCGTAGGTCTCCGTGCCGGTGTCCTTCTTGAGCCGGGGCGGCGGGGGAGGCGCGTCGTCCCGGTCGCCGGGGGACCGGGTGAAGGAACCGGCGTAGGTGGGCTCGTCCTCGATGACGTAGAGGGTCCCCTCCTCCTCGCGGAGGGGAAGGCTGTCCTCGCCGAGATCCCCCTCGGGAGGCGGATCCAGGTGCCCGCCGCAACGGGGGCAGGTGAGGGAGGCGGCGTCGGAGGCGGGGACGGTGTAGGGGGTCCTGCAGGCGAGGCACCGGAGCAGGTTCTTGCCCTGGGCCTCGAGCACGTCGATCACGCCGGCGGGATCCATGGTGCCCTTCTCGACGAGGAGGGACCCGAGCCGCCGGTCTTCCCCGTTCTCCTTCCGGCGGGCCTGGTCGAGAAGAGCCGCGTTGAGCTCCTCCCGCGTGATGTAGCCCTTTTCCCGGGCGATGGTTCCGAAAAGGCGTCGCTTGTCCATGATCGAGGATCGGCTGGAGGTACATCGTGACGCGAAACCCGGAATCGGTTTCGCCTCCTCAGGGTACTGCATCCCTTGCCCCGGCGCAATCCGGGGGGAAGAGAGCCATTCGCGCTGCCGGCAAGTCGTGGGTTTCCTTTTCTTTCCGCGCCCGCCTCCATGGAAATACCCCGGGGTGACCCTTGGAAGATTGCGCCTTCGTCATCCTCGGGAAGGTTGTGGGAGGCGAATCCTCCGGCGAAGCACGTTGCTCCAATCTCCAATCTTCAATCTCCAATCCCTACGCATTCCCGCGCCTCTGGCTGAAATCTGCCGGCTGAAATCTGCAATCTGAAATCCCTGCGCGTCCTTTTTCCCCTCCCCCCCCTTGAAAGGCGCCGGTCTTTCTGCCATAGATATAGGCGGTTTCCGTCATGTTTTGGGAGGAGCCATGCCCAGCGAAGCGGCTACGATCGAGGATCAGGAACTGGTCGTTCCTTCCGAGAAAATCCAGGCCCTCGAGAAGATCGTCTCCGAGAGGAACCGGATCCAGGGCCTGATCGTCAAGGCGGAAGAGAACAAGGGAAAGGTGAAGGAGAACATCTACCGGAAGGTCATTTCCGAGTACGAATCGAAGCTCGCGGACGTGGCGGCGGAGTACGAACCCGTGCGCGAGGAGGTCGCGGAAATCCTGAAATCCATCCGGAAGCGGGAACAGACGATCCGCGCCGAGATGGAGTCCGTGACCGACGAGCTGGAAGAGCTGAAGTTCCGGAGCGAGGTCGGCGAGTTCGACGCCGAGGAGCTGTCCCGGCGCCAGGACGAGAAGAAGAAGCACGTCGAGGGCCTGCAGAAGAAGGTCGAGATCATCGAGGGGACCTTCGGCACCTGCAAGCAATATCTCGGCGAGGACGACTTCAACAACGCCCTGGCGGCCGTCGAGAGCCCCCCGCCCGCCGGAGGAGAGGCGGACGTCCCCGCCCCCCCGCCGCCCGCCGAACCCGTGGAAGAAGTGATCAGCGTCGACGATGCCGCGGCCTATCCTCCGCCGCCCGCGCCCGCCGAAGACGTGGATGTCGTCTCCCCGGATGCCGGCGCCGCCCCCGACGCAGGCGATTTCGACATCGACGCCGGCGACCTGATCGTGCAGGAGGACGCCCCTCCGCCCCCTCCTCCGCCGCCCGCGCCCGCGCCGGACTTCGAGGCCTCGGGACCCGCGGCGGACCCGGCAACGGACCTGTCGACCGGCGACCCGGAGCTCACCCTGTCCGAACCCATCCCCATGCCCCAGGACGCCTCCCCCGGCTCCACCCTCGACGGGGGGGCCGACATGGCTGCGGGAGACCAGGACGTGGAGGCCACGATCTCGTTCCAGAAACGCGCCTTCTTGAACCTGATCAAGGAGGACGGAAGCCAGGACACCTTCCTTCTGGGGATGGAGCCCCTCTCCATCGGCCGGAACCACCGCAACGACATCGTCCTGCTCGACCGCAGCATCTCGCGAAAGCACGCGGAGGTGAAGAAGGAGGCCCAGGGCTACTCGATCGTCGATCTGAGCAGCGGAGGCGGCCTCATGATCAACGGCGAGAAGACCAAGCAGGCCGCCCTCTCCAACGGCGACGAGATCGGCATTGGCGATTTCAAGCTGGTCTTCAAGGAGGAGATGGGCTACTAGCCCGGATTATTCATGAAAACTACTGCGGTCGCCGCAAGCACATGATCTGCTTCGTCGCTGCGACGATTCCGGCCCTCACGTGGCGCTTTGGCCACGCTCCGGACCGGAATCGTCTTGC
>Ga0180432_10000800_pt1 | contig 51054 bp, 45 predicted proteins | sample SS_ome_10_FD_132414 | JGI IMG/M metagenome (GOLD analysis project Ga0180432, IMG submission 132414) | Hypersaline lake sediment archaeal communities from the Salton Sea, California, USA - SS_1_MS_2 metaG | ecosystem: Environmental > Aquatic > Non-marine Saline and Alkaline > Hypersaline >...
GGCCGCGCCCAACTTTCGAAAAAAAAGTTGAGCGGCCGGCGGAAAAAATTTACGGCAGAATGCGCACACAAAAAATTGGAACCCCGCTCTACAAAGATGAATGCATCGGACCTGTTGATGCGACATTTTGGAATCATAAAACGTTCTTATTTGTCGCGCGTCTTGCGGGGGGGTGGCCGTCCGGCGAAAAATTGCGCCTTCTACGGACCGGTCCCCAGAAGTTGGGCGGGGGGCTGACGTGATTAATTAGCGCCTAGGTTCGACGCCATCATAGCGGCAAAGAGGTCAGAGGGTATCCGAAGCTCGTTTTTGCGGCCGGCGACATTCATGGTCCAGGAAATTCCGGCAGAGCATGCAGCCGCCGTGCTCATTTGTTCGAGGGGAACCACCGCGGTGATCTGGATAAACCCGGCATCGCGCTTGTCGGACTCGCGAGACCCGATGACTATGTAAGGTGTAGCATCGGGAGGAGCGATCACTTCGACTGTTTGCCGATCTTTCTGTATGGTTGCCTTTACAAGTTGGCTCCACGTAAGGCCAAGTGGGACAAGATCCACCCCTTGGGCTCTATACCCGATCCCGGGATCCATTGCTAGGACTGCGGATATATCAACCGTCTTATCGATGCGAAGGGCAAATGTGCAACGGTAGGGTCCGTTAATGGTGCAGATCGGATTAATATACTTGCTGTCGGGAGACAGGCGAGCCGCGGCCGGCATTCTTTCGTGAGAGGCGGAGAGATCTGCATTGATCCGAGCGAGTCGAGGGTCACGGGTCAGGCTCGACATGTCTTCGGGCGGCGCGTTTTTCTCGAGTGGTACTCCCATCGCGAGTGAGGGGGCAGGAGGAGGCAGTTGAGATGCAAACGGAACGGAGTTAGGGTCGAAAGCAGCAGATCCCGCGAGTAGCGGCTCGGTGGGGCTTGGGTACTCTTTGGTGGGTGAGTTCGGCGTGTCCATGGAGGCTCGGTTTGGTTAAGAGGGGCGGGTTCAATTTTGGAGCTATCCGGAAGGGGGTGCGGGCACCGCCTTGTCGGGTCTGGCCCGCCGAACCTGCAAAAAAGACTCGCGCATTTTTACCAGGGTTCACTCCAGGGCTCGTCGTCCCAATCTTCCTTGGCCCGGGGTATCGACATAATAACTACACAGAATACACAGCACATAAACGCGAAGAAGCTCATCTTTGATCGTCTCTACACGGGGGCGGGTCGTTTCAAATTTAGCGGGAACCCCCGGAAACAGTCGGACGTTCGCGCGAGCCTCACGGCTATGCCGGTTCTCGGAAGCCTGCTTTGCTCGGGTGGGTCCTCGACCGCGCGCACTTAACCCCGTTGGATCCTGGAGGTGACCCGGGCTAGCAGCGGGGCTGCGATTCCCCGTAAGATTTCGCGGCTGAGCGGGCGGGCCCTCCCGGCCGCAGGAACTGCAATATGGGGAGCCGCTCTAACTAGAGATCTCGGCTAGCAGTACCAGCGGGCACATGCGGCGCTTGAGTAACGCCTCCGCGGGATATGAATGATTTGGCGGAAGCTCAGCTGGAGGCGCTCAGAGATGTAGCCAATCACGCGAATGTCAGAATTTACGAGCCCGGGTCCGGCAATACAGAGGAGGTACGGAGAGCCTTCCGGGCGTACTGGTCCGAAGGGCGTAGATACGTGTGCCTATCCGTAAAGCGGACAAGCGGCGGCGAGTATGCGGTAGCCCCCACAGTCGCCGGGAGGCCAAACTTCTTGGGCCCAGCGGAGCAAGCCTGGCATGTGGTCTCTGGGGAGCCCGGTCGGCAGCTGGTAACGCCCGATTTTAGCCGCGCGTTGGGGGTAATGCGCGAGTTTTGGAAGGCTCTCCCCGGGGACTGACTGGCGCCCGCGGCCGCGGCGAAAAAGGTGCGGCCCTGCTCACGCGAGCAGTGCGAGGGGGCCAAGAGCTTCTACTAGACCTTCGCGAGTTGCCTCGCCGCGATGGGTGCGGTCGTGGAAGCCTTCTTTTGACCACCACCGATCACCTGTGTAGGGGTCTTTGCCCCATGGCCGGATGTCGCTAAGACGCCAGTGGTGCTCGAGGTCGGCTTTCGCCTCGACAAGCTTATGTTTTTCTTCGAGCTGGTCGGGAGACAGGTTGTCTCCGGCGTATGTGGTCTTCAGGAGGGTGTCGATCCTGGACAGGGCCTCCTCTTTCGTGACCTCTTTTTTTCCTTCACCGACGGGCTCCTCCGACCCGCCGAACTGGCCGGCTGCTATGTTGCGTCGTCGGGCGGCAATAACGAGGGCCAACATAACTAGAAGAAGGACAATGAGAAGGATGACCAAGGGGCAAGCGCGATCCCGACTCGGCATTGGCAGTTCCCGGGGGCCCGGTCTTTTTTTGCGCAGATACTGTGTGTCGGCGCGGCGCTACGTGAGTTGTTGTTGCATGCAACGCGTACGGGGAATAAATTCTCGTTCGCGGTGCGCCTTTTTCCGACCTAGGTATACACACCCTCGCACACCACTCGGCAGAACTCATTCCGACATGGCAGACGGCGACAAGAAAAAGATGGGCGGCCTCGAGATCGCCATCATCGTGGTCCTTGTGATCATCGTGTTCTGGTTCATCTTCCTCCGCAACCCGAACCCAGTTTACAACATTATCCGGAATTCGTTGGATGCGCCCGGTGACGCCTTGGACGCGGCACAAGGTTGGTACCAAGGCCTCGGGAACAACAAACACCGCAACCCACCCATCAAGAAGTGAAGCGGCGGCCCGTTGGGACTTAATTTGCTGCTCTGCCGGGGCTAGCAACGCGAGCAACGCGAGTAACGCGAGCAGCGCGAGCAACGCGAGCAACAAAAAGCAACGCGAGCAACGCGAGCAACAAAAAGCAAAGCCCGGCTCGCGAGGCTCCGGGCATTTTTTTAGAGCGCTTTTGCGAGCCCGCTGTGCTCGAAGCGAATATTGCTAAGGGGGATGATTTCGGTGGCGAGACTCGGGGGGCGGGCGTGGACCGAGAAGTCCCGCAAGTCGACCGCGTAGAATCCCGTGGGAGGGTCCTCGATGGTAAGACGCGTACCGGGCCAGAGCTGCTGTACATCGGCCTCGAGCTTCGGCACCGAGACCCCGGACCGGGGGTCCACATAAATAGCGCGGAACGCGCGAGGCGGTATGTCAGGTCGCTTCTCGAGCGCGGCTTCGAAGGTGGGGGCTCTGTAGCAGGCGGGGGACTCGGTTTTTTTGCACCACTTCAGGACATCTCGGGACACGTTGAGTAGCACTCTACCGGTCGCCTCGCTGGGGGCAATGACCGCAACAGCCACGGGCTCTAGGCCCCACTTATGGGTCTGGTCAGCAATGCCGACCCAAGTATCCATGGCACCCCCTTGGTCGCCTGTATCGAGCATAACGCGCCGATGTACCCTATTAAAGAGCGGAAGGTCTATATGTAAGTCGGCGAGAGTTTCGAGACTATCTCCCGTAGTTCGTCGCGAGGTGCCTAGAGCTTCGCAGTCTTCAGTTTTAGCCGGCCGGCCGTCGAAAAATGAACCTCCGAGAGGCCTCGAACAGCGGGAGTAAGGAGATGCCAAGCCCCGAACCGAGTACGTATCGCTATCTTCTGGCTGGGGCTGAACGACCTGCCGGCGACGTGCTGGAGAGCGCTTATGCCCGGGAAGACCTAAAAGAGCGCGCGGTGGTCCGGGACACGCACAGCAAGACGTACAAGGTTTTCCTCGACTGGGGGGGCTTCTGGGCTTGGCGCCGGGCGCTCCCGCCGAGCGCCCCTCGCTGTTTCGACGAGGTGGTCTTTGGCCACTTCCCGCAACGCCTGAAGTTCGACCTCGACATCCCGGAGGCCCGGTTGCCCGCTCCGGCGCCCAGCGAGCATGCCCCGGAAGCTTGCACCGGCGAGATCGATAGGTACCTCGGGGAGCTCTTTGACCTTCCCGGGGGGGTGCTCAGCGGGATCGAGCCCTTTGTGCCCGCCGAGGACCCGCGGGGGCCGAGAGGGCGGGCGGCCGACGAGGTCCTCGAAGTGCTCATCGAAGCTGTCCTAGGAGAGCTGGAGGCGACCTACGGCTTGAGCGACGGGGTCGCCCCGACCCGCGAAGACCTGATTGTGACCGAGTCGAGTGGGCCCGTCGGCGGGCCGCCTGGGGGGGGCGAGGCGCGCCCCGCGTGGAAGTACTCCTTCCATCTCCTCGTGGCCTCGTACGCGGTGGCGAATAACGAGGAGGCGAAAGAGTTCAGCGCCAGGGTCCGGGAGGCGCTCCCCGGGTGGGTCGCGGAGTTTGTCGACCCCCAGGTCAACAAGAGTCTCCAGAACTTCCGGCTCGCGGGCTCTACGAAGCCGGGGAGCTCCCGCGTAAAGACGGTCACCACGCGTTTTGGGACCAAAGAATCGGCGCCAGAGGCTACCACGGTCGCGCCGCCGCCGGAGGTCCGCCTCCTCACTCGTCGCTGTGCCTCTGTGGGGGAGCGGGGGGGCAAGCTCGGCGACGTCTCCGCCGAGGTTGAGAGCCTGGGCGAGGCCGATCTCCGCCGGGTCGAAGAGGCTCTCGCGGCGGCGGGGGTGACCGAAGGTCACGTCCTCCGGCAGTCACGAGGGCGGCGGCTCGAGTTCCGCCGACAGCGCCCGAGCTACTGCCGCCTCTGCGAGGAAGTCCACCACCGAGACAACACGCTGGTGGTCCGGCTAGAGCCCGCGGACGGCGACGCAACTGTCGGCACGAGTAGGCTGGTGGAGTACTGCCGGCACGCGCCGGGTCGGGCCCGGACCGTCGCGACGGTCGACGTCGCCCCCCTGGATCTCGCGGGCTTCGCCCGACCTCGCGCCCCCAAAGCCGCCCTCCCGCCAGACTCTGCTGACGCAGGCCCGCGAGTCGAGGAGGTCGTGCAGCAGTGTCTCGGGCCGCCCCCCGGGGGCGCCGGAGACCCCGGAGGCGCCGCGGTCCGCGGAGGGGGGGCCCTCTCGACCCGCTTCGAGGAGCTCCCAAGCCGCCACGTCTATTCCGAGCCCCGGATGCGCCCTTACGAGCTGGTCCCAACGCTCGCGGTAAAGGCGCAGATGAAGCTCGGGAAGACCCGGGAGCTAAAGGCCTACCTCACCCGGAATTTCCCGGCGGGGGGGCTGAGGGAGCGGGTCGTCCGGTTCGTGACCTTCCGCAAGACCTTCTCGCGGAGCATCCAGCGCGAGCACTTCGGCGACTTTGAGCTCTACAGCGACCACTCGGGCGACCTCGACCACGTGCGCTTCCCCCGCCTGATCGTCCAAGTCGAGTCGCTGCACCGGCTCCCGATGGCCGCGGTCCCCGAGCCGGTGGACCTGCTCGTCCTCGACGAGGTCGAGTCGATCCTCGGGCAGTTCGACAGCGGCCTGCACCGGAACTTCACGGCGGCCTTCGCGATGTTCGAGTGGATGCTCCGGACGGCGGCCCACGTCGTTTGCATGGACGCGAACCTCAGCGACCGCACCCTGCGGATCCTCGAGCTCTTCCGGGGCGACCGCCCCCCGCTCTTCCATTGGAACCAGTACCAGGTCGCGGCCGGCGACACCTACCGCTTCACGAGCGACCAGGCGGTCTGGCTCGACAGCCTCTTCGGAGCCCTCCGGGGGGGGAAGCGGCTGGTCGTCCCCACGAACAGCCTGGTCGAGGCAGAGGCGCTCGTCGCGCAGATCCGCGGGCTCCACCCGGAAAAGGAGGTCCGGATCTACAGCAGCCGGACGCCCCCGGGCCAGAAGGAGCGGCACTTCGCCGACGTCCACACCTACTGGGCGGGCCTCGACGTGCTCGTGTACACCCCGACGGTCTCGGCGGGGGTGAGTTTCGAGCTCCCGCACTTCGACGCGCTCTACGGCTACTTCACCGACGCCAGCTGCGACGTCGAGACTTGCCGGCAGATGCTCGGGCGGGTCCGCCAGCTCGCGAGCCGCGAGCACGTGGTCTGCCTCGTCGGCCGGCGGAACAACCTCCCGACCGAGGTCGCCGACATCAGCCGGCTCCTCCGGGACAAGCGGACGAACTTGTACCGCGAGGTCAACGACGCGGGCCTGGGCTTCAGCTACGGCCCCGCGGGCGAGGTCGTCTTCCATGAGTCGCCTTACTACCACCTCTGGCTGGAGACCGCGCGCATCCGGAACCTCTCGCGGAACGACTTCGTGGGGCGCTTCGTGGCCCAGGTCGCGGCCACGGGGGCCCAGGTCTCCTCTCTCGAGCCCCCCGCGGACTTGGGGGCTGCGGCCCGGCTGATCGCCTGCCGCTCGGCGCAGTCAGACGCCCGCCGCGAGGTCCGGGCCGAGGACTGCCGGGCGATCGCCGAGGCCCCGGACCTCGCCCCCGAGCAGGTCGAGGACGTCCGCCGCCTCCTCGAGCGTCAGGCCGACGTCCCGCCGGAGCAGCTCCGGGGGCACCAGAAGTTCCTCCTCCGCGAGGCCTACGGCTGGCACGGGCGTCCCCTGACTCCCGAGTTCGTCGCCAAGTACGCCCCTCGGGAGGCGCGCGACGTCTACCGGAACCTCCGGCGGATCACCGCCGGCAGGACCGTCATCGAGTCTCTCCGAGCGATCCAAGACCAGGAGCAGAAGCGGCACCGCGGGCTCATGGAGGCCCGCCTCGCGGTTGGGGGCGGGGTCCCGGCGGCTCCGGCGGCTTCGGCGTCCTCGGCCCTCGAGAGCCGCGACCTGCATTACCGGTACGCCTTCCAGTCACACTTCCTCGCGATTTGGCTCTTGCGGCTCTGCGGGTTCCGGTGTATCACCGACCGCGCGCTCGTGCGCGAGGAGACCGTTTACAACCGGATGAAGGCCGGGGAGGCCGAGTTCCTCTCGCAGCTCGAGTCCATCGCCTTCGAGTTCGGGGTCCGGCGGCCCTCGGTGCAGCACATCCGGAACGAGCCGGACCGCCCGAACTACATCATGAGGGTCCTTTACGTAGTCAACGCGGTTCTCGGCAAGATGTACGGGATCGCCGTCCGGAGGACGCCCCGGCGGGAGGGGGCGAAAGACTTCCGCGTGGTCAAATGCAAAAACCGGAACCTCTTCGCGCTTAGCTCCGAGCGCCGGGAGCCGGTCGACGAGACGAAGCCGCAGATCCTCTCGCAGCTGTGCCCGGTTGGGGACGAGGTAGCGGACGCGGTCGGCAACTTCCTCGAGCGCGCCTTCTACGAAGCCCCTGACTGCGAGGCAGACGAAGTCCCGACTGAGAGCCTCGAGGAGTTCCGGGCACTTCTCGGGCAGGGCGGCCCGCCCCCGGTGGCGCCCCCTCCCGAGCCACCCAACGGCAGAGAAGTGCCTGACGGCGCTGACCCTTCTGCCGGCTCTGAGTCGGCCGAGTGGGAGAGCTTCCTGGGGGACCTCTTGGATCTCGGAGCGCCCGGGACGCCCGGGACGCCCGAAGCGCCCACCGGCGAGGAGGGCGGCCACGTAGCCCGCGCCGAAGACTCTGACCCCGAGTGCGCGGAGCTTCTTGACCAACTTCTGGCGCCTGCCTTTCCGGAGTAGAGGCCCTCTGCGCACCACCGGCTGGGCGGCCATTTGAATCCGCCGCGGGGCGCTCGAACGGGCCCGCCGGTTTTTCACTAAGTTTTTAGCTGCTGTCAACAGACCTGCGTCAGGCTACTAAAAAATGGAGGGCAAGGTTTTGGTCGTTCTCGACGTCGAGGGTTTCGTCGGGGCTTTCCCTTCGGAGCAGGCCGCGCTGGAGGCCCTTACGCCATACCCCACGAGTTCCGACCTTTTAATCGCGGCTTGGTACCCCTACTCGGCCGACCCGATGGCCCCGGGCGCGTCGGTCTATGCGGTCCCTTTGCGGGGAGGCTCGGGGGCCTTGGCCTACGTGGCCGAGGACCGCGAGACTGCGGTGAGACTCCACGAGGTGTACTCTCGGGTCGGCCAAGTCTACGGCGACAAGGTCGACTACTGGGAGCGAGCTGTGGGGGCTGTCTCCGAACGGGCCGCCGCGCGGTTGGTCGAGAGGGAGAAGCAGGCGTCCCTGGCCCGGGCGGGCCCGTCCGCCATCGAAGCCCAGACCCGCCGCGACGAAAAAATGGTCTCGGACTTCCTGGCGTGGGCCGAAAGGGGGGAAGGGACGCCGGAGGCCGGGGCTGCCAGTGTAGGTCCTCCCTTACCGGGGCTTCCTATCGCCCCCCCGCCCCCGGTCTACGAGCCGGCGTTTAGCATTCTCGGCGAGGTGGTGCGCACGCAAGACCCGCCAGACGTGCCCGAAGAGAGGGACGAGACCGAGGCCGGCTAAGCTCGCACAGCAGAGTCGTCGGAGTCTTTGCTGGGGCCGCTGGGCGGTTCGCCGTTTGTGCGACAGTTACTGGGGCTGCCGCAGTCGGGGGCGCCGGGGGGGACGTCTGGCCGGCCCGCGAGATCGAGGCGCTCGTATACGATCGGGACCCCGGCCAGGGGAGCCGTCCCTCCGGCAGAGGGCCCAACTCCCCGGAGCGAGCATTCGGCGGCGGCCGCGGCCGCTCGGACATGGACGGCGGCGTTAAACGCTTTTTTGTCCAGCTCCGGAAGTTGCGCGAGGAACCACGCGGGGTCGGTGGCGCTCGCTTTGTCGGCGAGCTCGCCCAGACGAGCCAGCTTCCGGGGCGGGAGGCCGACACAGGCGCACAGGAGCCCCGCTTTGGCGTCCGCAATCGCGTTTCTGTACGCCGAGGGGGGGGCGCCCCGGGGCGTCATCAGGAGCGCCCAAATTCTGGCAGCAACTGCGTGGGCGGCCTCGTGGGGGTCGCTCCGGGGGGGCGACATTTCTGTGTCCATCTGGGACGGTATGTTTGCCCGCCCCCCGATCAAATGTCCGCCCGGGCCCGCCAGTTCATCCCGCGTATGTATACGGCCGGCCGCAGGAGCTGCTGCACTCGACCGCGGCAAGTCGCAAAAGAAGAATGGTGAAAGTCGAGAGCACGGCGAAAGCCGTGATCGTTATGCTTATCATACTCATGATAACCGCCCTCGTCCTATGGGGACCCCAGCTGATCTTCCGGGAAACTCCCTCGGAGTTCACCACTGAGGCTCGCAAAGAGCGGTACGGCGCGCCCCCGGGCATGGTGAGGGCCATCCACCACGACGAGCTGGGTTATCGCGGGTGGGCCGACGCACCGGGCGACTACGAGGCGAACACCGCGAGCGCGATTTCGCACGCGATCATGCGGAGCGCTTAGGCACGCGGGTCCTTGCGCTTTTTTCGCGCTGGGTATGGGAGTCGGGCCGGGAGCTTACCATGGCCGCGAAGAAAGAGGGAGCGATTCGCCTGGCGATCTTGTTGGTGGTGTTCTTGATCATCCTGTACGTCCTGCGGCGGGGGGGCCCGTGTGTCTCGGACCAGGACTGTGGCAGTAGTTATGCGGGCAAGTATTGTGTCGACGGGGCGTGCGGCCCGTGCGTCTCGGACTCGAACTGCGCCGGCAGCCCCGCGGGCGAGTACTGCATAGGGGGGGTCTGCGGCCCGTGCACCTCGGCGAGCCAGTGTTCGGCGGGGGAGGGCTGTGTCGGCGGGACTTGCGGTCCGTGCGAGTCTGGCGTCGATTGCCGCTCTGGGGAAGGGTGCGTCCGGGGGGCCTGTGGCCCGTGCGCGAACACCCCCGATTGTCCTCCGGGCGAGGCTTGCATGGACACGGGCGGGAATTTGGCCTGCGGTCCGTGTCAGACGGATTACGACTGCCGGGGCAGCCACTTTGACAATTTCAGTGCGCAGGTCTGTGTCGACGGGCAGTGCGTCGCCTGTGGGCCTGAGGCCCCCTGCAGTGACGGCCTGGTCTGCGCCGACGGAGGGTGCCGATATTGCCAGCCGGGCGACTGCCCAGTTGGGCAAACGTGCGACCCGACTACGCAACGGTGTGGGAGCTGCAGTCAGAACTCCGACTGCACGGCCGGCGAAGCTTGCGTGGGGGGGGCGTGTGGGCCGTGCGCCACTGCGGTCCAGTGCGACCCGGGCGAAGGGTGCGTCGACGGGGCGTGCGGGCCGTGCACGGCGGACGCCGACTGCGCGAGCGGCTATACCTGCGTTGATCCGGGCTCAGACGGCGCGGAGTGTGTCCAGGGGGGCGGATGCCAGACGGTCGAAGACTGTTCGCCGGCGCAGGATTGCGTCGAGGGGACCTGCCAGGACCCCGCGCCCTGCGACGTCGATTCCGACTGCGCCGAGGGCAAAATATGCTTTCGGTGGCCCCATTGGTGGGCTCCCAGCGCCGGCGAGTGCCGCACTCCGTGCGCGCTGGCGACGCTTCGCTCCTCGGACTGTGGCCACGGGAATCCTCCGAGCTGCACAAGCGATAGCGATTGCCGCAGCAGACACACCTGGTGCGACTTGGACACCAATACCTGCACGTGCTACGACTGGGCCACGTTTAGCTGCGGCCAAGACACCCCCCTCGCGCCCCGCAGCATCAGAGACCTCGGGCCGAAGATTTCTGCGGCCTGCGTGGGGGCGGTCGTAGGGGATGCGTGCTCGGTCGAGGTCGGCGGGAGCACCTTCCACGGCCACTGCGGGTGGTGGACAGAGGCGACCTCCTGTGAGTCGCCTTCCGACTGCCAGGTCGGGAGTGTTTGCCGCGACGGCGTTTGCAGGTGCGGGAGCGGGGGGGGAGCCCCTTCTAATTTGTCCTGCTTCGCCAAGCACATATGCACACCATCAACCGAGAGCTCGCCAACGAACCCGGTCGGTGGCTGCGTCCGGACTGTCCAGACTTGCTTTGGAGACTGAGCGGGCGCGCCTGGCGTTTTTTGCCGGGCGTATTGAAAAATCGCCGGGCCGAGTATTGGCGGCATGGCCGAAAAAGAGCGCGCCTCGACCGCTAGAGCCCGCTTCCTCGCGACTTTGGGCCCGCTCCGGAGAAGTCTCGCCGAGACCCGGGCCCGCCGAAGTGACCCTTTTGGCGACGGAGGTGCGCTGGCCGAGGTGATCAAACACGGTTGGATGATGCACGAGCTCGGTTCTCCGAGGCCTTGCGGGGAGGGCGGGGCTTCGCTCGAGGAGATCGCTCGGGGGCTCGCGCACAAAAACTACGGCGTCCGGCTGTGGGGCGCGCTCCTGGACTTAGTCGCCACGTGGAGGGCCTGGACGCGAGCGGCGCGGACCAAAGAAGAGATAGCAAAAAAGGAAAGCAACCTGCGGGCTTTGGATCGTCTGGTGGCCGTGACCGGAGCCTCCGCCGATAGGAAGGCCGAGGCGGCCGGCGGGGGCGCCTTTGAGGCGGCCTTTGAGTTGGGCGATCTGCTTGTGGTCGCCGGGGAGGTCGGCTGGCCTTACGTCCACAGCATAGGGGGGGGGACTTTGGGCAGTCTCCTGGCGGCGCCCCTCCCGGCCTGGCCGGGTTCCCAAGCGGCGCTCGAGGAGGCGACCCGGGCTTGGCGGGAGTGGGCGGCGGCGCTCCGAGGCCCCGCCCGCGATTCTCGCGAGAAGCTCTTTGCTTTTGAAGAGGGGTGCGGCCGGTGAACTACGTTCGGGAATGGCCGATTCCGTCAGCGAGGACGTGCAAAATACGGACCTTCGTACAGAAGACCCCCACCCAGCTACGGCTCCGGCCACGGCTCTGATGGCCGAGTGGGCGGAACTGCGGGCCGATGGCCGGCGTTCGGCAACCTCTGCGGGCGCCGACCCAACATCGGGCGAGAGTGACTTACGGGCCAAAATTTGGGCAACTGTGGATGTTTCCGGTGCCGAAGAGGAGCCCGAGCCTGTCGCCGAGGAGGAGTCCGTAGGCGAGGAGGCGCCCGAGGCCGTGCCTGACGCCGAGGAGGAGCCCGAGCCTGTCATCGAGGAGGAGCCCGAGTCTGTCATCGAGGAGGAGCCCGAGCCTGCCATCGAGGAGGAGCCCGAGCCTGTCATCGAGGAGGAGTCCGTAGGCGAGGAGGCGCCCGAGGCCGTGTCTGGCGCTGAGGGGGGGCCTGACGCCGAGGAGAAGCCCGAGCCTGTCGTCGAGGAGGAGTTCGTAGGCGAGGAGGCGCCCGAGGCCGTGTCTGACGCTGAGGGGGAGCCTGACGCCGAGGCCGAATCCGAGCCCGACGCCGAGGAGGAGCCCGAGGCCGAGTCTGAGCCTGACGCCGCGCCTGACACCGAGCCTGACGCCGAGCCCGAGCCCGAGGCCGAATCCGAGCCTGATGCCGAGGAGGAGCCCGAGGCCGCGTCTGAGCCTGACGCCGCGCCTGACGCCGCGCCTGACGCCGAGTCTGACGCCGAGCCCGAGCCCGAGGCTGAGCCCGAGGCCGAGCCCGAGCCGATCGCCGAGGAGGGGCCTGAGCCCGAGTGCGTCGCCAAGGATTCCAAGAGGGACGCCGGAGAAAACGCAGGGAATGGTCGAGAGGCTCTTGGAGTCGAACGGGATTTCAAGATGGCCCTCAAAGCTGCCCCGCAGTCGCGACCAGCGCGGGCTTCGTCTCTCCGCCTCAGCGGGAAATCACGCCCCCAGGCCAGCAACTTCTATGGGCGGTCATCAGCTCCGCAGCGGGCCACAGAAGCACGGGCGAATCACAAAGCGATGCTCGACGCGATGTTGGAGCACGTGGGCGACCTCCGCGCGAACAGGATCAAATCCTTGGACGGAGGGGGGTATCTGCAAGAGCTCCTCGACCTTATGCGCCTGATCGAGAGAGTAGGTTACCCCCGGATCTACGATGTCGGCGACCGCACGATGAAGTACTACGCAGAGGTGTGCGAGCTCGAGCCGTGTGGGCATCCGGACCTGGCGAGGGCGATAAATGGGGCGATCCAAGTTTGGTGGCAGTGGAACCTTAACCCAGACAGCTCTCAGACCCGAGAGGAGTTCTCGCGAGCCTTGTGGGGCACGGATGTGGTCATCAAGGGGCTGACCGAAAGAGCTGTCGCTGACCTAGACGGCGGCGCGCTAGAGTCGGCCCTGAACCTCATGGCCGAGATGCACCGCGCCGGCTATCCCCGGATCCACGACAAGGAGGACCGCACTTTCGCGAGCATCAATGCGGACATCGAAGTAAACAGGGGGCGGTATGACGAGGTCCTCTGGGCCTTGCTAGAAAAAACGAGGGCCGCCTGGGCCGACTGGAGCGCCGGGGTCTAAAGCGGGTGGGCGCCTCAGACGCCGCAGGACGTGCAGACATCGTCAGTGCAGACCACTTTTTTCTCACCGGCGGCCGGGGAAGGGTCATCCCCGCCCGCGGGTCGAGAGGGGGTCCCCCCGTTCGCGGGCTCGAAGCGAGGCGGACGGATGTCGGTCTTGATCCCTCCGGTCGCGGCCTTCGTGTGGATGTAGTAGCTCCCGGTCGTCAGCCCCTTCTGCCACCCGAGGACGATCACCGAGAGGATTTCGGGGAGGCGCGGGGGGCCGAAGTAGTAGTTGAGGCTCTGCGACTGGGAGACGAAGGGCCCTCGGGCGGCGGCATGGAGGGTCAGCCAGCGTTGGTCGATCTCCCGGGCGGTGCGGAACAGCCGCCGGGTCTCTGCGGGGACCCGGGCGATCGCCGCCGCGACGCCGGGGCTCGCGGCGGCCTCTTCGGGCCCGAGCGGCTGGACGCTCCCCTCTCGGGCGACGAGCGCCTGCCCCATCGCCTCGTCCCAGACGCCCGCGCTCTCGAGGTCAGCGACGAGGTAGCGGTTGACCATCAAGAACTCGCCAGCGAGGGTCTTCCGGGTGTAGAGGTTCGAGGTGAAGGGCTCGAAGCACTCGTTCTGGCCGATCGCGTTCGAAGAAGTCGCCGTCGGCATGCAGGCGGTGACGTAGCCGTTACGGAGGTAGGTCTTAACCCGCTCGCGCAGCTTCGCCCACATTTTGGGAGTGAGGGCGCCGCCGGTCGTCTGGGCGACTCGCTCCTCCCAGCCGGGCTCGAGATGGCCGGCGCGCTCCCAGAGGTCGGGCTGGAGGAGGCCCTGGGAGGCCGGACTGCCGGGGTGGCTGCGGTAGTTGCCGGGTGGGTGAAGGAACTCGTGCTTGTCGTAGGCAGCCTGCGCTTCAGTGCTGATCTCTTCGGCGCGGCGCGAGGAAGCCTCCATCGCCGCGTAATAGTTCATGGCGTGGAGGGCTTCGTCGAGCTCGAGGGCTTCGTCGGAATCGTAGGCGTAACGGTGCATAGCTAGGACGTCGGCCAGGCCCATCGAGCCGATCCCGATCGCCCGGTGGGTCGAGCTCCCTCGGGCGCAGGCGGCCGTCGGGTGGGCGTTGAGGTCGATCGTCTTGTCGATGTTGACCGCGAGGGTCCCGGCGGCGACCCGGACCCCTTCCCAATCGATGCGGACGTGCCCGGGGTTCGCCGCTCGAGCGTCGGGGACGACGTGGCTGGCGAAGGGGACGGCCCCCAGGAAGCACACGCCCGACTCGGCATTTTCGGGCTCCCCTTCGTCGTGAACGGTCGGAAGGAGCACTTCGGCACATTGTCCGGTGAGGATGCCGTTGAACACTCCTCTCCCTCGGAGAGGCTCGGTGAAGCAGAAGGTGTCCTTCCTTTCGGCCAGAGCCTCGACGCTTGCGACTCGGACAAATCGGCGCGCATCTCGATTGGGCCGTTCAGCACCATCGAACTTAAGGCGGTGGGGCTTGAACCCCTGGTCTATGAGACTCCAAAGATCGACGGTATTAACCAATAGCCTCCAGGTGGGGCGGCACTGATACTCGACTCCCTTGATGGTTGTGGTCCGAGCGGGCCGGGCCTCTGTTATTTTCGGATCGCACCCGAGGGTGAGGAGCATCAGGCGGACCCGGCGAAGGAACTCGAGATCGATCGAGCACGCCTGGAGGCCGAAGCTGGTGTCCTTGTGGACGACGCAGCCGTCGCCGTCGCAATAGCCTTCGAACCAACGCAGCTTGTCGTCGGCGGGAGCGGCAATCGGCACTTCGTACTTTGGTCGAAGACCGGGCGGGAGCCTCATCGTCATGCGTTCGAGATCGTCGCTGGCGGAGATCCACGGAGCCGTAGGGTGGATCTCGAAGCGAGGATCGTCCATGATCGACAGCTTCTCCCCGTAAAGGTGGATCGAAGGGTGCTGGGCCGTCCCGATATGGTGACCGTCCGCGGTAAATAACCCGTGCGTGTATGCGTGGGGGAAGGCCTCGCCATCGCGAATAATGGGCCACGCTGGCACCTTTTCGAGAGCGACGCCCGGCCGGAGATCCCCGGCTCGGACCTCAACTCCGGCTTTGTCGTAGAATTTGTGCGCGGGCGTGCAATCGAGCACAGCGCCGTTGTCCAAGGCCACCCGGACCAGTGATTGGTCCGCCCCGGTCCTGCGGACAGTGACGTTCGACCACGCTTCTCCGTTCCAGACGCGAACGGCTTGGTCGACAAGGCCGCCTATTGGCAGGTGTCCGCTGTCGGTAAGAACCAGGGTTTCGGCGGGGACACAGACGTTGCTGGTGGTGATCGTCCGGTAGTGGCTCAGGTTGCTTTTTCGGTTGATGTGGTCGCTGAAGAGGACGTAGGGGTTGCCCCTTTGGGCGACGGTCTCGAACCACTCCCGGACGATCTCGGAGGCCTTGACCTTGCGCCGGAAGAGGCCGGCTTCGACGGCGGCGGCGTAGTCACGGCGGAACTCTTCCCCGAACTTGAGGTAGAGCCCGGGGACGTCGTTGGGGCTGAAGAGCCACCAGTCGCCCGCCGGGGAGCCCTCCGGGAGTTCTCCGCCGTTCGCCTTCCGGGCCTCGAGCTCGGCGACTACGGCCTCCATGAAAGGATCGGGGATCCAGAGGCCGTACTGGAGGTACGGCGCGTTGTCCGTGACCCCGTGGTGCCGCCCCAGGCGGACGAAGGTGAAGATGTCGTCGTGCCAGACTGCGAGGTACGGGGCGACGACCCCGGGGCGGCGCCCGCCCTGGTTGACGTAGCTCCGGGTCCCCTGGAGCTTGGCGCTGCAGTACTTCGAGACCCCGCTGGACTCGCCGCCGGTCGTGCGGACGAGGGCGCCCTCGGCCCGCATCGGGGTCAGGCAGACTCCAGAGGCGCCCGAGCGCTTGGCGCACTGCCCGATCTCGAAGTCCACCCGCAGCAAGGTGTCGAGGTCGTCGTCGACCGTGTGGAGGAAGCAGCTCGCCCCCTGGAAGTGGAGGGTCCCGGCGTTGAAGAGGACGGGCGACGGGACCGTGATCTTGTGGGTCGAGAGGAGGTCGTAAGTCCGGAAGGCCAGCTCGAGGCGCTCGGCGAAGACGGCCTCCGGGGCTTCGTGCCCGTTGTGCCAGGGCGTCGCGCAGTGGAGCGCCAGGGCGACTCGCATGTAGGCGTGCTGGGGGCGCTCGGCGAGCGGCGACTTCTCGTCGGCCTCGCGGAGCAGGTACGACCGGAGCATCGTGACGATCCCGAAGTAGCGGAAGGCGAAGTCTCGGGAGTGGACGAGGCGGCGGTCGATGCTCGCCGCCGCCCGCCGGACGATCCCGACGTACTCGGCCGAAAGGCGCGAGGTCTTCCTCCCCAACTTCTCAGAGCGGGCGGCTTCCAGCCTCTCGACCGCGGCCTTCAGCGACGCGGGGAGGCTCTTTTGGAGGTCGCTGACGAGGATCCGGGCGGCGAGGTCGGCGTAGTCCTGGTGGTCGATCGACAGCTCGCTGCAGACCTTCACGGTGAGCAGGTCCAGCTCGTGGGTGCTCATCCCGCTCTTAAAGCGGCGGATGACTTCCTGGGTGATCATCGGAGCGTCGATGTTCCTGAGCTCGTGGCCGTAGGCGGCCGAGCAGAGAGACTCGTTGCGGTCGGTGATCGCGTCGAAGCGGACGCCCGTGCGGTCGCCGCTGCGTTTGACAACGAAGAATTTGGGTTTCTTTGGTGTGTCCATCGTGCGCTGCTCGGGGCGGGCCGTCGGTACGTGGGCGCCGGAAGCCTTCAAATCTTCCTAAGTCCCGGCGGTAGGCCCCTCGACCGATATTTGAAGGCCCGGCCGAGTACACACCCGGTTGATCTTCAGGCTCGCGGCGATGAGCTCCCCGAAATTCGAAACAGTCCCAATGTCCCCCACAGAGGTGAAGGCCCTATTTGAGGCCGCCGCCCCCGCGGCCGCGGGAACCGCCGCCCGCACTCCCGAGTCGGAGCCCGGCCCGGAAATGGAGAGGAACGCCCGCATGTTCACGGGAATGTCGCTTGATACGCTGAACCGCGCGGCCGGGGGGGGTAGCGTGGAGGATGATGCAAGGAACTTCGTGAGCGCCAGCCCAGATGATCTCTCGCGGTGGGATAAGTGGTTCAGGGCGCTAAAAGATAAGATTAACGTGGGATCTTGCGTCGCGCTCGGCCGCCTCTTCCCCCACACCGATCCAGAAGACTTCGTGCGCTGGACGCGGATGCGGAGCGCCCGCGCGGACGACGCGGGCGAGCCCCTTCTGGCGGACGACGGGCGGCGGACCCTCTTCCCGCTCGCCGACCCCGAGGCGTTCGAGTTTCGGAAGCGCGTCGAGAAGCTCCACTGGGTCGCCCACTCGGTCCGGATGGACAAGGAGGCCAAAGACTTCGAGCGGCTCGACCCGGCCTACAGGACTCTGATCGAGAGGGTCCTCGGCTTCTTCGGGATGTCCGACGAGGGGGTCCTCGAGGGGCTCGACGAGTATTACACGGCGCGGATCAAGCGGAAGGAGGCCCAGCACTACCTCCGCGCGGTCGCCGAGCAAGAGTCGGTCCACAGCGAGGCGTACTCGATCCAGATCGAAGCGATCGTCCCGGCGGCCCGGCAGAGCGAAGTCTTCGACGCCGTCGAGACCATGCCGGCGGTCGGCCAAATGGCTGACTGGATGCGCTTCTGGTCCGCCGGCGAACACAGCCTCGCCGACCGCCTCCTGGCCTCGGCCCACGTCGAGGGCGTGATGTTCAGTGCCCAGTTCGCGATCATCCAGAATACGAAGGGGATGAACCTCCTGGACGGCTTGACTACGTACAACGAGTACATCGCCCGAGACGAGAACGTCCACACCCAGTTCTGGTGCTTCCTCTTGCGCGAGCGCTTGGTCAGGCGCCCCGACGCGGCCGTGGCCGCTGCGATCGCCCGAGAGGTCGTCCGCCTGTGCGAAGCGTTCATCGACGAAGCGATCCCCGAGCCCACCGGAGGGCTGACGGCGACCCTGCTCAAAGACCACGTCCGGAGCGTTTCCGACAACGTCTCGGTCCTGAGCGGCTACGCCCGACTTTACGACGTGGCGAGTCCCTTCCGCTTCATGGACAACCTTGTCCTTAACTCGGTCGGGAAGACCAACTTCTTCGAGGCTGAGGTGAGTCAGTACCAGGCCCCCGAAGTCGGCGCGTACGAGTTCGCGGTCCTTGACACCCCGATCGAAGGTCGATGAGGGCGATGAAGCCTGCGCTGCGGCGCGCACGATTTTTGACACCCGGAAAAGCGCGGGCCGACTCCCGCTTACAAGTCGTAGATGAGCTGGATCGGCTCGAGGTAGTGGCTCCCGTCGGCGAGCTCTCTCCCCGGGAGCCGGGCGATCTCTCGGCAGATCCGGATCGACCCGGCTTTCTGGAGAGGGCTCCCCTCGCGGTCCAGGGGGGTGAGCCCCAGGCTGTCGAGGAACCACCCGAGGTGTTCGAAACAGTGGCGCCCCCGGGTGAATTTGATCCCGAGGAGGACTTGGGCGATGATCGACGCCGGGTGGGGATAGGGGTGCCTCTCGGCGGCAAGCGCGAAGGCCCGACGCTCCCGCTCGGCGTCGAGAGGGCGCGAGCGCGGCATCCAGAAGCAAGTCCCTCGGTAGTTTTTCATCCTCAGCAGGGCCGGCACCGTCGCGGCGTGCGCGGGCATTTTGATGCTGCCTCCGCCGGGGGTCGGCGCGAGCTCTTCGAGGAACGTCGCCTCGGAGATCCCGACGCTCTCGGGCGACTCGGCGACGATGATCCCTCCGTGCGAGTAAATGTCGCCGGTCAGGAGGGAATTTGTAAAACCGTTGGCGTGCGGGATGAACAGGATAATGTCGCCCGTCTTGAACTTGTGGAAGGCTTCCGAGATGCGCAGCTGCGGGTGCCGGATGTCTTTGTTCGAGAGCCAGTAGCGCAGGAGCCTGACGCCCGCGATGATGATGATCGAGAGGACCAAGATCAGCGCGATGATGAGAGTGGTTTTCCCTACTGCCATTGCTTCGGCTAGCAGTCCCTGCGGGCGCACGGTGCACGTATATCCTCCGCTGATTTTGAAGCCGCCTCCTGCCTTTATACGACCGCGCGATGGACCCAGACACGCCCCGAGCTAGCTTTGAGGCTCAATCGGAGCTTCTCCTCGCGGTCGCCATTGAGGGGTTGGAGAACTACCCCAACCCGGTGCGTCTGCCGGAGTCGGTCTCGCCTGCGGTCGAGGGGGGCCGCTTCGTCGGCGGAGCCAGCCCGCGCTCCTCCCTGCCGCCGGTGGCCTACGCCCTCGGCCTCTGGGGCGCTTCTTCCGCACTGACCTCGGAGGGGTCGGTGGGGCTTAAACTCGCCCTCTACGACGTTTGCGGCAGAGTCTTGGATCGGGCCGAACAGGTTCGCAGAGACTTCCTCCAAAGCGTCGCGGCCGCGCCGGCCGGGGGGCAAGCCGCCCCTCCCCAGGCCGAGGCCCGCCGGGAGGTCCTCGCCGACCTCTCGGGGCTCGCTGCGGTCGCGGCAGGGGCAGCGGGAGAGAGCGACGACCACGGGGCGGCCCTTCATCTCGCGTTGTGTGGCGCGATCGATGACCTCCTAGCGCTCGCTGCCCCGCCGGGTGAAGAGCCCTTTGGGGCGGCGTTTGGGCCCAGTCCCGTGGGGGCGGGCGTCGCGGAGCCGGGCGCGGCCGGCGCTCTGATCGCTCAGCAGGACGCCGAGCTCGCTGCGGCCCTGGCGGCCGACCGGCTATCGGCCACCCCCCCGGGTTAGAGCCCCCGGATCAGCGCCTCCGAGCTAGCGCCGCCCAGCTGTCGCTTTTTTAGAGCGCGCGGGGGATGGGGCATTCATGGACTTCCTGTGGACACAGCTCTTTCGGCTTCTCGGCCCAGCCTTCGTGGGCTCTGCGCGGTCCGCGGCCAGCGCCGCGGACGACCTCGCGGGCTCAGCCGAGGACCCGAGTCGCTTCCGGGATCAGGCTTATGAGCTGCGGGTTCATCTCCGCCGCCTGGGCGGTTCCGTCGGCGAGGACGACGCGGCTGAGGCCACGGTGACCCTCACGAGCGAAATACTTTACGGCATTTGGGACGCCCTCCTGGAGCGTGCCTTCGAGCGCTGGCTGGCTAGCCCTTCCGGCAAGAGACTGTGAAAAAAGGGGCCGCGCGGTCGGCACTTATGGGGCGCCTAGCTATCTGAATAGGTGCTCGGTCACTCGCTCCGCGATTCGGCGGGCGCCCTCCCCCGAGCGGGTGAAGTCGTCGTCGGCGAGCTCGTGGCCGATCACGAGCACATCTTTGTCCAGGTCGAACGGGCGCTTCGGGATCCCGGGGAAGTCGGCCGAATGCAGCCCCTCGAGGAAGTTTTCGTGTGCCATCCTCAGCCGCTTTTGGTATGCGGTGGAGACGCCGCCGCGCCCTGATGCGTCGGTGTCGCTCTTGTCGGCGGTCGTGCCGTCGTCTGCGCCCACTTCGCCCTCTCGGGCTCTTTTCGCGACACGCTCCATGCACGTGCCGATCGCCGGCTTGAGATACACCATGTGCGTTGGGAGGATCGGCATGAGCACGGCCCACATATCCCACCACTCTTCGTAAAGGTTCATCCGCATTTCGCCAACAAGCTCGCGTTGCAGCTCCATGAAGACGAAGCGATCGGTCAGAACGCTACGCTCAAGGAGATAAACATCGGCCGATGGGAGCTGCTTCACGACCTCGCGGGCTTTCTTGACCCTGGAGGCAAGCACTGCGATTTGGAACTCGTAGGTCACGTACTTCCGGAGGTGCGGGGGCTTGTCTTCGTAGAACTCTTGCAGAATCCCGGAGCGCTCCCACTCGTCGACCGGCTCGGGCACAACGGCGACCTGTAGTCCTAGCCCAGTCAGATGAGCGCGCAGGGCCTTGATAAGCGTGGTCTTGCCCGCCCCGATTTCGCCGTCAATAACGGCGACGACCGGCGCGGCTCGGGAAGTTCCGCTGTCTGCTCGGAGTGGGGAAGACATTTGGGTCGCGAGCTCTTCCGGATGCCTGGCTTCTGAGGAGTTCAATTCTCGCCCTGGCTTTCCGCGCGCCTCGTATACGGCGCGCGGAACGGGCCACTGATTCTCTGCGAAAAGATGAAAGGTTGGGAGAAAGCGCTGGTCGCGATCTTGATCGTGGTCGTCATTATCTTGGCGGTGTTTTACCTTGTGGCCTACATGTTCGACACGATCGTCCCCAACTGGCTGTTCGTGCCGGCCCCGCCCGGCAAAAAGTCCGGCTTCGTGGCCGGGGGAATGACCTACGGCCACCCGCCACCCATGCAGATGCGCGCGCCGATCCCTCGGCGGGCCTGAGCCGCGGGCGCCTAGGCGGCGTACGTTTCGACCCCCTCGGGCTTAATGTAGGTGCCCCAGTCGCCAGATACAGCTACGAGCCCCGGCGGCGCTTCGGTCCATAGGAAGCAGCACTGTGAGTTGGAGGGCTTGCACGCCGACTCAGAGTAGGTGTACGCCACGCACCCCTGCTGAGTGGGGCCGCCCGCCTCTGTGTCGTAGTTCTCTACGTCCGGCGTACACCTCGCGCGGCAGTTCGAGACGCTTCCTGGGTCCCCGCCTCCCTGCCCGTAAGGGCCGCGTTTTTTCTTGTTGTCGTCGCCGACTTTCCCGTAGCCGCCGTAAGGCGAAAGGTCCCAAGCGTTCCCGTCTGCATCCGCGGGCATCGCGCCCATTTGCTGCATGTTGCCGTCGGTGTCTCTCTCGGGCTTCGCTGAGTAGGCTTGGTCGTTCGTCGCCTTGTCTATGCGACAGGTAACTAAGGGGGGCGCGGTAGGCCCAGGCGCGCACCTCCCCGCCAGTAATCTCGGCAAGAACGCGGCCAAAATGATTATCAGCACGACCAGCAACGCGAGCGCTCCAACCGCGAACGCGGTCGATCGGTGGGACATCGTGCCGCTGTTATCCGCGGGGTCGGCCATCTCTTTCCCGCGCGGGTGAGATAGATGTATACGGAGCTCGCAACATCCGAGGAATAACAAAAAGAGGCGCGCCGCGGCGGAGCTGCTGGGTACTCAGTGGCGGCACCAAGTGATGCAGGCGGCCCCTCGGTATCCTCCGCCGCGACAGGTCGTGCGGCATCTCCCAGATGGGTCGTTACCGCCGATATGCTCTTGGGCTTCGTAGTAGGGATAATAGTGGGGCGAATCGTAAAGGGGGGTGCCGTACGGCCCGCTCGCGTACTGGAGGCTCCTGGACTGCTCGGCGGCCGGGGGGTCTACGTTGCAGCGCCCGCTGTCGCAGTGCGGCCTCCACGAAGGACAATCGGAGTCTTTCTTACACGGCGAGCATCCGTGGAAATTAGAGTCGTCGTCGTTGGCGCACGTCGGGGAGTCCGACGTGACGTCGCACGGAGGATGCCAGTCATTGTCCCGCCTGCAGTAGCAGGCGCACTCGGATCCGTCGTAGGAGCACGAGCACGCGTTCCCATAAGGGAGACATTGCTTGCTCTTGGCGCCTGCTTGGTCGGTCTGCTGGTCGCACTCCTGACACACATCGCCCACGCAGTAGTAGTTTGGCGGATCGTTGCAGACTTGATCGGTGTGGCATTGAAAACACGAGGAGTCGGACTCGTTGCAGTACGGGGTCGAGGAGCTGATGTCGCACGCTGGGATATCCCCGCACATACAGCGGCCGCCAACGCAGGTCCCGCCCTGCGCAGATGGGCAGTCTGAATTGGATTGGCAGGTCTCGCCAGTCGCCGCGGCCGGGGAGTGGGTGCGGCGCCCTTTTTCGCTAGGGAGCCCGGCCGCGAGCGTTAGCTCCGCAGGGGCGGCTGAACACCTGTTAGCAGTCCCTTCGGAGCGACCGGGCGACTTTTGGCCCTCGCCCGCCGAGCTGCTCAAGAGGGTGACGATGACAAGGATAAGAAGGATCGCGAGGATCGCCCAGATGGCTGCCTGGGTGGACATCGTGGTTAATGGAGACAGCAGTACCCGCGCGAGAAGGGCGGCTATACCCGCGGAGCAAAAAGAAGCTCGCCGTCCGCTACCGCCCCGTACCTACCAGTACGGGCTGAACGTCCAGCCGAAGGAGCCGCCGTAGTATCGCCATTCCTCAGCAGGCGTGGCATCGCAGAGCGGGGGGCGGGTCGTCCCCGCTCGGTAAGTATGGATTGTCCTGTCGGCCTCCCCCTCGAGGGGCGACCAGCGGTCGTCGAATCCGGCGGCCGGCCACCACGCGCGGGTGCTGTCGCCCTCCATCGCTAGCGATCCGCGCTTGACGGCGACTTCTGCGGGCGGCGCTCCGGAGGGCGTCACGGCGAACCCCTCGGGCTCTCGGACGTCGCGGTAGGGCTCTCGGTCGGCGCGGTAGGGCTCGCTGAGCGGTGAGTCGGGCGGGACGTTTGCTGCCTGCGAGCACCGAACGTTCGGCGGGCTGCTCAGCGGGTAGGGCCCCCCGCCGTACGAAGAGAGCTCGTCAGGATAGTACGGATGGATGATGTACCCTTCGGCCCTCGGCCGAGAGAACTTTTCTTGGGGCTCGCGCGCCTCCATGAACGCGACCGTCGCGATGATCAGGATGAAGATGATGAGCAGGACCGCCAGGGCGTGCCTTTTTGACGGCGGCTCCGCGCCCCCGCTGGTACCTTCGGATCTGTCCATTGCCGGAGAGTTTGGCGCGGGAGTATAGGCGCCGCAGAGAGTCGCTCGGTTAGGTATCTGTCCCCGGCCCAGCGAGACAAAGGCGAGAGGTCCTGCGACGGCAACCTTACAGGGTCCGCTAACAGGCGTTCAGCAGCCCCTGCGGAGCAAACATGAAGTCCAAGCGAACGTTGGACCGGGCATTGAGCATCGTTCTCCTGGTCATCCTCCTAGTGGTCCTCGCGATCGGGCTCGCGGGGGGGTCCAGCAGCTTTCTCAGGAAGAGGGGCGGCCCGCCCCTAGGGGGGGCTGAGTGTCGGCTCCTGCCGGCGGCCGGGGCGGCGGCCCACGCCCATCATGTCACGCTGGACCCGGCAGGGGCGGGTGTCTCAGAACTCACGGCCGAGCACGCCCACAGGGTCCGGTCCCGCGAAGACGCGGGGGTCATCGGAGAGGCCCCGGCCCACCGGCACGAAGTGAGTTGCAACGATTAATAACGTTGCAACGATTAAGCGCCCGCAGTCGCCGAGGGAGTTAAGGCGAAAAATGAAGCTTTTTTTGCCTCTTGGAACACACTAGCAGATCCTGCAAACTACAGGGCTCAATATTACTCAAGATGATGTCAGGGACTCCGCAGAGCGCCGACGGTGACAAGGTCCGGGTTGTAAACAAACACACGGGTCATAATATGGTTATGAGGGTGTGCAGGTTCGGGCCGAAATGCTCCAACAAAGAGAAATGCCAGTTTGTTCACCCCATGGGGGGGGGCGGCGGCTCGGACCAAGCCATACTGGTCTGTTACTGGTATCTGGTGGGTCTGCCCTGCGCGCTCGGTGACAGATGTAACTATTTGCACGTTGTGGATGCGCGCGCGACGATAGCTTCGGACCCCCCGCGTGTTGTCTATCGTCCCGCGCACGCTGCCTACTCCTCGCCTTCCATGCGTGCTCCCTACCCCTCGCCCCCCGCGCACGTTGCCTACTCCTCGCCTTCCATGCGTGCTCCCTACCCCTCGCCCCCCGCGCATGCCTCCAGCTCCTCGCCCCCCATGCGTGCTCCCTACCCCTCGCCCCCCACGCACGCTTCCTACCCCCCGCCCCCCACGCATGCCTCCGGCTCCTCGCCCCTCGTGCACCCCGCCTTTGCTACTCCTCGTTCCTCCATCTCTTCGTGTCCCGTCGCCCCTCTGGGCCCAGTTACGCACACAGGAGGGCCAGCGACCACCGCGGTCGCTTACGAGAGAACGACCGTCACGCAGACACGTGTGGTCGAAACGTCCTACGAGATGGCGAGCCGTGCCGAGGGGGGGGAAGTCAGTTATTCTTCGCGGAGCAGCGAAGACGAACACCTGAGGGCCTTCTTTGCGAGCATGGGCGTGCGGGAGGAGCGGATCGAGACCTATATGTCGAAGGCTACGATGATCACGACAAAGACTGTGTGCGCGCCCCGCCCCCGCACACCGCGCGCTCCGGAAGTGGTATGGTCCAGGGGGTGCGCGACGATCCAGAAATCCGACGACGGGGTCCACTGCCTAAGGGTCGAAGTCGGGGGCAAAAGCTTCGAGGTCCTGGACATGGGCAGCACTTATCGGAAAGAGGGGCAGAGCGAGCTCGAGGAAGACGCAAATATGTGTTTCTATAACTCGGTCTCGCTGGCTCTCAGTGGACTTGGCGATCAGGAGCCGGATCGTATCAAGGCCCGCTTGGCGGGGCGGGCGAACGAAATTGAGCGGGAGGAGGTGCCAGAACTTATCCGCACGCGGGACTTCGGGGAGGCCGGTGTCCCGGCTTCGCTATCAGTCCTCAAGGCATTCACAGAAGTCACCGGGCACGCTCTCAACTGCGTTACCTCAAACGGGGACGTCATGCGGCTTTGGGCAGAGAGTGGCCTAGAGCCTGTCTGGGTGTTTAGCTATGAAGAGGGGGAACTCGGGCATTACGCGGCGCTTGTAGAAAGTTAAGTTTTTTTGGCCCGGAGCGGTCCCGGCTCAGAGCGTCGCGTGAGGCGAGCGCAGTTTTTGCTCGCCATTTATACAACAGTTTCTTGTTGCCCTGCGACTGCGGACGGGACGACTATGAAAAAGGCACTTATCTGGGCCGCCTTGGTGGTGGTCGTCATAATTCTTATCGTCGTCGTCGGCTCTGCGGCCTCTCCCTCGGAAAAGTTCCACGGCGGCGCGCCAAGCCCGGCGGCTTCAGCTGAAGAGGCCGCTTTGCGGATGTTGAGCTGGCGGGACGACTTCTCCGGGGCCGGGCGGGAACCACCCAGCACATGTTACAATGCGGCGAGCTGCGCCGCCTACAGCGCTCCACCTTCCCCCGAAGCACACGCCGAGGAGGCCGCTCTCAGGCAGCTAAGCTGGCGCCCGGAAGGCGAAAAGTTCAGCGGGCGGCGCGAGGGCTTCGGCGTCGGCGCTTGTGCCCTCTTCCCGCACCCGGCGGCGATCGCCGAAGCCGGCGGGCTCCAATCCGCCGGGGGCCTCTCAGGCGGCGCACCCTACTTCCGCGAGGGGTTCCTTTCTGGCGGGGCCATGGACGAAGCCATGACGAGCTCGCTCGCCCACCGCAACCTCGCAGCGGCCAATCAGTTCAAGAGCGCGCGCGAGTCGATGAAACCTGAGGCGCCCTATCGCCAGTCGGCTCGCCAGGCGCGCCATGACAGTGTCCGAGAGAGTTTCGGTGGGCCCGGGCCCGGTTTCGGTTGGTCGCCATCGAGCGCCGACCGTGCCGCTGGCTCTGAAGGCGGCTGGGGCGACGCGCAGTCAGCGTGCGCCGCCCACTGCCGCGACAACTGCAATGGGGCGCACTGCGAGAGCCATTGTTCGGACGTATGCGTCACCGCGGCTGCTTCTGGGGCTGTCTGAGGACCCCCGGCCGTTTTTTTGAACACCCCCGGGAGAACACCCAGCGGATCCGAAGGTCGAGCGATGGTGCAGGCAGAAGGGGGCGAAAGTGGGGCTCAAGCCGGGGCAGAAGAAAAAATAGGCAAGCTCCGAAGGTGCGAAGGTTGGCTCAAGGTAGCGGTGCTCGGGTGGGGCTTGCTGATGATCGGCGCCGTACTTTCCCTGGCGGGGTCCTCTATTTACTACGGGGCCACTTACGACGGTCCCGAGGGCGATTGGCAAGGAGGCAGCAAGTGCCTCGGACGGTACCGCCAGCTGCGTCTACACAGTTGCGCGTGTGCGTACTGCGAACCGAATGCCTCTGGGGCGGCTGGCTACTGCGTGGGCTGGGAAGATCGCGGCGTGTGCGCGCAGGGGAACCAGTCCGTCGAGTGGCTGCGAGAAACGCCCGCTTGCCGCGAAGTGCTAGGGCGCGAGGCGGCACAAGCCCGGCTCTTAATCGCGGTGGTGGTAATTCTGGTAGCCGGGGGCGTCCCACTGTACATCTGCGCCGAGTGCGTCGACCAGAGGCGACGGTGCGCCGAGAGGAACGCGGAGGCGAGCGGCCCGGCCGGGCCCAAAGAATGGGCGGACGTTTGAGCCCTCACCCCCGGCCGGGAAGGGCCAGCCCGGGGAGCGTCTCTCGGGGGCCGACCCTGCGTGGGCGCCGGACCCCGGAGAACTCGGCGGCCGCGGGGTTATACTGCTGCTTTTTGGCCGGGACCGCCAGCTCGCGGTGGGGCGTGTACTCGATCGCCAGGAACGGCCCGACCGAGTGCTTGAGGGCGTCGAAGTCGCGGAAGCGGTCGCGGCTGAGGACGGGGCAGCGGTGGCGCCAGGCGAGGAGGCCCATCAGGAAGTCGTCGCGCCCCTGCTCGGAGTGGAGCCCTTTCTTCTCGGCGTGCCCTCGGGGGGCGGCGGCGGGGTCGTACCTCTCGACCAGGTACACGTGGACGCCGTTCCGGCGAGCGGCCGAGTCGTAAACAGCCCGGACTCGCTCGTCGTTCAGCTCGCTCTCTCGGTCTTTGGACACATACATGATTCGGCCCGGGTAGCGCTTCTTGAGCAGCGGCGCGGTCGCGTCGATAGTCTCGATAACATCGCAAGTCGTGAGGGGCCTCCCGGGGTCGCCAGGGCGGGCCCAGTGGGTTAGGTTGAGCGCGTCGACGACCAGATGGTGCGCCGGGGAGGGCGCGCCCCCCCAGGCGCGCTTGCCGGTCCCCCTGGCGGCTAGAGTGCGGGCGAGCACCAAGGCGAGGATGACCACCAGGATAATCAGAAGAACGACCGCGAGGGCCCGCGCGCCTTTTTCGCGCCGCAGCGGCCCCATGGCGGCGCCTATTCGGGCCGCGCACTGTTCTGGTGCAGAAAAAGGTGGCCCGGGCTTAGGCCGAGAGGGAGGACAGGGCGCTGCCACCACGGCAGCCCTCTACGGTCGTCCACCCGCGTCTTTGTAGGTCGGCGATGAGCGGGGCCAGATCCCCGGGGGCGGGTGACTGGCCCGTTCTGGCCCGCCCGCCGCTAGTCGCCGCCCCGCTGTCGCTACGGGCGCGGCTACTGCCCTCTTTGTTTTTGGCGGCCTGGCGCCCCCCCTTTCTAGCGCCTTTGTTGTATGGTCGTTGCCGCCAGGGCCCTCCCCCAGACCCGCTCGCTGGACCCTTAGGCTCACGGCCGGTGCGCGAAGTGTCCGGGCCCTCGCGGCCGAAGTTGGAATAACCGGTAGGCGTCCTGCCCCTTTCCCTGAAGACGGGCGGGGCGTCGTGATCTGTGTATGTCTTTGGGGCCGAGAGCCTCGGCGCCGTGGGCGCGGGCCGAGCGACTAGCGAGACGGGCTCAGAACGTACGTGGACCTCAACGGGGACGGGAGGCCCCGCGCGGATGGCCATTCCGCCAGGCGCGCGGGCCGCGTCGATGAGATACATTTTGTCCCCTCTGCGCCAGTGGACGTTGAGGCCGGACAGGCAACTCGCCATCGACATGACCATGTCGGCCAAATCGACCCACGCGTCGGCCATTAGGTTTTTAGTCTCGGGGGCGGGGGCGGTGCCCTGCAGGTCAGCAGACTGGCTCGAAGCGGCGTCTAACGCAAGGTTAGTTGGCACTTTGTAGGGGTCATACACGTAGGCGGGGTCGCCTTTGTACGTGCCCACCTCCAGCAGAGGGGCGCCCTGTGGCGGAAGCAACTGGACCCTAAAGTCGTTCAGAAGGTTCATGGCCGAATCGAAAGCGGCTGCGCGCCGTTCCGCGCGGCGGCGCTCGGACTGCATGGTGAGGTAGGTGGCCGGGTCTATGTCCATGGCGGCGCGGCCGTGGGGCTGCGTGGTTATGCTCCGCCCCCTTTTTTTAATAGCCCGCAGGGTTCGGGCGCCCGGCGAAAAAACCTCCGCGGCGCCTACTCAGGGACAAGAGCAGCGGCCTTGGCAGCGACGTCAAGGCCCTGCTCGGTAAGCTGGAGGCCCGTCTTGGCGGCTTTGCCCGCCGTGTCGAGCCCTTTGTTGACCTTCTTGCCGACGTCGCTCCAGCTTACCCGTTTTTTAGTCTTGGACTTTCCCGCGGCGGCGACGGCCCTTTCTGTCTCTCGCTCGTCATCCGCGGGTGCCCGGCCGTCGTCGGCGTCGGAGCCGTCGTCGGTGTCGACGGGACCATCGGCCTCTTCCCCGGGGGGGGCGGGGAGCGCCTCGGCTGGCGCGTCCTTCCGGCCGCCCGTGGCGGCCGCGTCGGGCGGGGAGGGCGCCGTGGGCTCGCTGCAAGGGCAGCCGTGCGTGCCGTCGGCGGCGCCGGGGAAGTCGAAGGGGGACTCGGCTGTGGGGATGAGGACGCCCTCGATCTCTCCGCTAACCTTGGCGGCGGGCACGTCCTGGAACTCAGCGCCACCGGCGTACTCGTCGCTGGGGGGGGCGGGGGAGGTGAGCAAGACCGCGACCAGAGCTCCGCCTCCGATTATCGCGACCCACGGGAGCGCCCGCGCTGTTATGGCGTGAGTCGGGGGGTAGAGATAGAGGAGAAGGATAACGACCACGATGATTATCGCGCAGTTTAGGCACGTATTCTTATCCATTCTGGTTAAGCCGGCTTTTAGACGGCGCGCCGTTGTATACACCTCGCGCAAATTTTGGCTTGTACGTGCGAGATGAGCTCCGCGTCGCCTAAGAGCCGCGCGCATTACGCCGGTTTCTACTGCGCCCACCACAGGTGGCTTGACGCGCACCGGGGGGCCGACGCTTTGTACAAAGTCGGCTTTACGGGAGATCTGCGGGCCCGCCTCCGCAACGACGCGTACATCACAGCTTTCAGCGAGGGGTGGGCCTATGTGTTCACTTTCGAGACGGTCGGCGCGACGCCCAGCGAGGCCGCAGCAAAGGCCCACCTACTCGAGACAGCGGTGCTTCACTGCTTGCAGGCTCGCCGCCTCGACGGCCGCGAGCTCGTCGAGGCCTCTCGGGGGGAGATAGAGGCGCTCGTTCGGTCGACCTCGGAGGCCCTCGGGCTCCAAGGGAAGCTGGTCGACGCGCCGGTCTACCCCCCGCCGCCGAAACGGCGAGGGGAGCGAGCGGCCGCCCCGGCCGAGAAGAGCGGCGGCTCGGGGCCGTCGGCCCTCTTCGGTACGGCCGAAAAGAAGGCGGTCTCCGGGCTGCGCCTGGCCCCGCCCTCGGGAGGAGAGGGGCCGGTGCCGCCCCCCGAGCCGGAAGTCGCGCCCGAGGACGTCGAAGCCTTCTTGGGCGAGCTCTTGGGCGAAGGGGGGGGGCTGCCGCCGGACGGCGTCAGCGTCCCCAAGCAGCAGACCCTGCGGGGGGCGATGGAGAACTTGGCTATCGGGCGGCGCGCCCCCCCGCCCCCGGAAGGAGAGACGGCGGGACCCGAGGGCGCCGACTGGGCCGAACGGATGAGAGCCATGGCCGCGACGTTCGAGGCGCTCCCGGACACAGAGGACAGCTGCGAGGCCGCCGACGACCTCGCGGACACCTTGGCCCCGTTCGAAGAGCTGGTGGGGCAGGGCGAAGTCCCCGCCGCCTTGGAGCTGCGCGACTACCAGGCGGCCGCCCGCGACGCGTGCCTCTCCGAGCTAACGGCGACCCGGCTCGCCGGCGCCGAGGGGCGGGGGCGGGCGATCCTCCAGATGGCCTGCCGCTGCGGGAAGACCCTGGTCGCGTACGAGGTCCTCCTGGAGTACCTCAGGTCGGGGGCGGCGGCGCCGGCTCCGCGGGCGGGGGACGGCCCGCGCCGGGTCTTCTTCTTGGTCCCGGGGCTTTCGCTCCTCCGCCAGACGGTGCAGAAGCTCGCGCGGTACGGCGCGGCGGAGGGGGCGTTGCTCGCGGGCTCGGGGGCCGAGGTCCTCCTCGTCGGCTCGGACACCCGCCCCATCGACGTCGGCGAGGAGGGCTGCCGGGCGTTCCGGCGCGCCGCCGGGCGCCCCCTGGCGATGACGACCGACGCGGCCGAAATCGCCGGGGCCTTCCGGACCGGGGCCCCGCTCCTCGTGATCTCGACCTACCAGTCCTCGGAGCTGCTTCCCGACGCCGCAGACCTCACTGTCTTCGACGAGGCGCACCGAGTGTGCGGCGCGAACTCGGCGCGCCCGTTCACCCACGTCCTCCTCCGCCACCAGAGGGGAGACCGCCTCTTCATGACCGCGACCCCCCGCTACGACGCGCCCCTCTCGATGAAGGACCGAGACCTCTTCGGCGGGGTGGCCTACCGGTACCACATGCGGGAGGGAATCGACGCGGGGTACGTCAACGACTTCAGCCTCGAGATCCTGGGGGCGCCTGACCCGGACGCGATCGCCGCGGCGCCCGCGGCGGGGGAGCCCGGGCTCGCCGGGAAGTTCGGCGCGCTCCTCGGCTGGGCCTTCAACCCGAAGTCCGACGAGGGCCCGGCCTACAGCGCGATGACCGCCCTCGCGGCCCAGGTCATCGAGGCGGTCCGCCGGGTCGACACGCTCCTCGTCTTCTGCCGCTCGATCCGGCACGCCGCCGAGCTCCGGCAGGCCGTTGAAGACGTCGCGGCCTACCTCCGGCGCCCAGAGATCGCGGCCAGCCTCGGGGCGCCGCCGCCCCCCGAGTTCGTCTGCCTCACGGCCCACTCGCGGATGCCCAGGAACGAGGTCGGCGCCGCCCTCCAGCGCTTCTGCGAGCCGGGCGCCCGGGCGGTCCTCTTCAACTGCCGCCTCTTCCAGGAGGGGGTCGAGATCCCCCAGCTCACCGGGGTCTTCTTCGCGGCCCCCCGGCACGGCCCCCGCGACATCATCCAGAGCCTCTGCCGCCCCCTGAACGCCATGCCCGGGAAGCCCCCCTCGAAGGTCTTCGTCCCCGTGACCTACGACCCCGACGCCGAGCCCTCCGACCCCGCCAACCTAAAGCGCTTCGGCTCCATCGTCCCGTTCATGGACGCGCTGATGGCCGAGGACCCCCTCCTCTACGAGCACCTCCTCGACCCCGCCGGGACCCCGTACGCCCTCCGCTGGGTCGAGTCGCGGGCGACGGCGCCCGGGCGCGCGAAGCTGGCCCGCTACGAGCCCGACCTCCTGCTGGCCGCCGCCCGCCTCCGGGCCCGTGGCAGCGGGCGCTCGGAGCGTCTGCTCCGGGCGGCGAACATACCCTGGAAGATCGGCTTTGCCGAGCTCGAGCGGATCGTCCGGGAGTGCAAGCGCTACCCGAAGACGACCGACATGTTCGTCTACGGGGACGCGAAGAAAGGCGGGGCCCGGGTCAACTTCCACAACTTTTATAGGCTCTGCGCCGACTCGTACAAGAAGTACCTGGCCCGCGAAATCCAGCCCCTCGAGCCCCACCAGATCCACGACCTCGAGTCTCTGCCTTCTTGGACCACCTACGGGGTGGACGGCCCTTATCGCTTCCGGGAGAGCTTGGACTTCCTCGAGGAGTGGCTGCGCACCCACGGGGGGGTGCCGCCGATGGTGGAAATCAACACAGGCGGCTTCGTCGGGCTCACGGCGACGCCGATGGAGCGTTTGAGCGGGGTCCTGACCTGTTATAACCAGGGCGACGGCAAGGACCGCAAGGGGGGGCGGCCCGGCTCGGGCTTCACTATCGAGGCCTGGAAGCAGAAGGCCCTCGACGACATCTGCGCCCGCTACAAGCTCCGCTGGAGAAAAATCCGCGGGCCCCCCCCTGAGGGCGCGCCCGAGGGGGCGGTCGGCCCTTTCCTCAAAGTCGACGCCAAAGGCGGGTACGCCGATGCCCCGACTTTCATTCAGGAGGCCCACGCTAGGTTCAAGGCGGAGGCCAAGGCGAATAAGAAAGAATCCGAGTATATCAATAAGTGGTTCCCCCAGTACTTCGAAGGCAAGCACCGCAAGCAGGAGTACCTGGACGTCTTGGAGCACAAACACGCCCCTCCCCGGTGGCGCAGACGCTGCCCTAAGAAAGCCGAAAAAGAGGAAAAGGCGAGTAAGCCGGGGCTTTTCCGCCGGTACTTCGGTAGCGGCAGTACCTGCGGCTGACCCGCGCACAGCCGCAGGTACTGCTGGCATCTTGCCCTCCGCGCGGGAACGCGCGTTTTTTACCGCTCTGGCTCCTCCAGGCCGAGCTCGAGGATGCGGGAGACCGATGGCACCAGGATGGCGCGCGGCACGCTGATCGCGATTCTGTAGTGCCCGCTGTCGGTGTAGACGGCGTATCTTTTAGTGTCTTCGTCGTATAGCCAGTCTCTGCCCAAGCGCGGGGCTTCGCCGCGGAGGAAAGCCCGCCATGCGTAAACTTCCGCGGGTGTGTATGTTTCGGTCCTGAGCACTATGGCGGCGCCGCTGCCCGATTCGATCGTGATGACAAGGCGCCATTCCGCGCCGTTGCTGGCGCTCTCCCGCCGGAAAGCGAGCCGGGATCCCTCCTTTTCGTCGCTGTGGGTGACCGTGCCTACATGAGGACCGTTCATGGTTTGTCGGCAGTTCCTGGTCGCGGGCCTCTTCAGAACTTTTGAACGCGCCCGCGACCAGGGACCCCAATGGCTGATCCTGCGGCCGGCCTCCGCACGCCCTGCGCGAAGTTCCGCGCCGAGCGCAGCCGCTACGGAAAGGACCTCTCGGAGCTCAAGAGCGGCCTGCAGAAGTATATCCGCCGCGGGGAGACCGAGAAGGCCCTCTGGTGCGCGGGCGAGCTCCTGTCGTTCCGGGATGCGCCCGAGGGCCCAAAGGAGCGCGCCCGGATCGCGACTAACTTCCGGCACCGGCTGATGATTATCCTTCTCGAGGACGTCGGCGACGTCGGGCTCTGGGGGGAGGCCGGGGCGGCGCTCGCCTCCCCCGACCTGTTCACCCCGCAGCTGGTCCACAGGTGGGTGACCCGCCTCGCGTGCGCGACCAAGGCCCGAGTTTGCTCCCACGCCCGGGCGGTCGCGAGCCTTCAGGACCCCGGCGCAGGGGCCGCCCGCGAGCTCGCCCGAACCAAGTACCCGGCGATCTACGGGCTGTATGAGGACTTTGTCTTGGACCCCCGCGCGGCGCTCGAATGCGAGCCGGAATGGGGCGAAGCTCTGCGCGAAGCCATCGAGGACCGTTCCCCGAAGGCCGTGTTCTGGGCCCATGCTATTCAGACGAAGGGGGCCTCCCGGGCCCCGGCTGGGTATAACTGGGGAAGGAAGCCCGCGTGGCAGATCCTCGACGTCGTCTACAGGACTGTGGACCCGGGGATCCGCGAAGCCACGCGCGACGCCGCCCGCGCGTGGTACAAAGACCTCCAGAACACTAAAGAAGCCTTCTTGTGCTGGATGCTCCCGTTGCTGGCCCACGTCTTCGCGCACCCGCTCGGCCGGAACTCGGCGGACCATTATCACCGTCCGGAGGGCGAGCTATTCACGCCGGGCGGCCCGGCGGACCTCGATGCGTATGTCCACGATATTCATACACAGCGGGGGGACAAGAAAGGCGGGCTCACTCGGTTCGCCGAGGAAGGCTGCTACGTCACGAACGAGGACCCCATTGTGTTCGGCCCGTGGAAGGCCTTTTACGGGGCTCGAAAGCGGCTCGCCGACGCGATCGCGGTGTCCGAGTGCCTCTCCGCGCCCGGCCCCGCGCCGCCCGCCCCTCCACCGCCCGCCCCCGCCCCGGCGGACGGGCGGGAGACCGACTACACTTTCCTCGCGCGGGCCCAGATCACGACCTCGAGGGGGAAGACCGACGTCTACTTCGCGAGGCCCCCGGGGGCTCGCCGGGCGATCGTCGTCGTCAAGGGCCCGTTCGCTTGGCGCGGGCCGGTCGACCACGCAGTGAAGATGGCCGCGTGGAAACGCGCCCGGGGGCTCCCGGCCGCGAGCTTGGAGCCGAAGCTCCTCGTGCCCGACCGGTGGCCCTCGGGCGTCCCCCTCGGGCTCCGCAACCTGCTCCCCGTGGAGGAGCCCGCGTGGTTCCTGGTGGCCGAAAACCTGGTGACGTCCCCGCTCCGGTTCTGCGTCCACGGGGCGACGAAATGCTGGCCCCCCCAGGTGGTCGTCGACTGGGGGGCCCTCGGGGCCCACACGTGGCGCCCGCTCGTGGGCTGGGACACCTACACCGATCGAGAAAAGCTCGACTACGTCCTGGCCCTGCTCGCCCGGTACGTCGTCGGGATCGGGGACCTGGCCGACCGCAACTTTATGCGCTCGGGCGGGCGCCTCTACTCTCTCGACGAGGATGGGCAGAGCGCCGGGGCTCTGCTCCCGGGGAAGGAGCTCCGGAAAAAGAAGGCTGGGCTGGTCCGGGGCTTCCTGGAAGCGCACTGGGACGATGTCCGGAGCGCGACCTCGGGGTGGGGCGCGGCCGGGATCTCCGAGCTGACCCGGCCTGAGCCCCTGGGTCGCATCGGCAGCAAAGAGGGCGCGCTCTCGCTCTTCGCGGACTGAGCCGGCGCGCCGACTTTTTCGCCTAATTGGCGGCCCCGACGGGCTGCTCCAGGGCCGAGGTGGCCACTCCGACGTAGCGGGGGAGGGGGTTGGACGTCTTGTCGGTCGCGACTGTCGCGATCGACGCCGGGACGTCTTCGTAGTAGGTGCAGGTCCCGAGAGGGCTCGAATACGTCTGTGTGTTCGGGTCGCAGACGGGGGGGCCCCCGTCTTCGTACGCGTAGGTCGTGCAGGTCGGGTAGTCCCCCCCGGGGTCGCCGCACGTGCTAATACAGACAGACTCAGCGACGTTCGGGGTGGTGCCCAGCGGCGTGCCAGCGGGGGGCGCGAGGGTTGTGGCCGACATGCAGATGCCGTTGATGCAGCTCCAGTAGGGGCTGTCGGTCCCGGAGGAGCTGCAGTCGCTGTTTGAGCTGCAGCTCGGGTAAGCCATCCCCCCGTCGCCACAGGGGTTCACACATTCGCCGTCGCCGCCGCAGGTCCAGTACCCATCGGGCGATCCGGTGAGGCTGCAATCGCCGTCGTTCTCGCACGTGGACGGGGGCGTTCGGAGGGGGTCGTCGTCGGTGTCGGGAAGGTACGAGTACCGGATGTACGTGGGCTTCATGTTGTTGGCGGTGCCCGGACGGCAGATCACGCCGCTCGGGTAACTGATGCCCGACTCCGAGCACGCCTCGGTTTTCGTCACGGGGGGCGCGTACCCCTTCCCCCCAGCCGTAAGGAGCAGGAGGATCACGAAGATAATAATGACGACGATGAGCCCATACAGGAGCTGCTGCCCCTCTTTTGCGGGTGTGCCGTCGACGTCCATGGCGGCCTATTAACCCCCGCGAAAAAGAGCCAGCCCTGCGGCGAGGGCGCCCGCGCCCCTCCCAAGGCGCTCGGGAGATATTATGAAGATTGAAGCCTTCGCATAGAAGCAACCTAAAACGCGAATGTCGGAGCTCTTAGCGCCGCTTTGCCCGAGAGTGGCTCATGGGGAGATCTGTGAGTCCCCGGAGTGCGAGGCCTACCACCCCTCCGACCCGGTCCAAGCCGCGGCCGAGTACGAGAAGAAGGGGACCCGCAAAATTTGCTATTTCCACCAGCGCCGGAGCTGCAGGCGCGACAACTGCAAGTACCTCCACGTCGCCAGGAGGCCTGCCGAGCGGGACCACCCGGGGCCCGAGCCGGTCCGTTCCGCCGGTCCCGTCCGGGCGGTTCCGCCGACGGTCCGAGCGGCGAGCCAGCTCCGCGGCATCTTCAAGGAGGTCGATGCCCGGAAGAACGAAGCCGAGGACCCCGAGTTCGTCGCCCGGGCCGAGGCGTGGGAGAGGCACGCCCGGGACGAGCTCTACCGAATCACGGACGCGATCCGCCGGGCGGCCGCGAAGGAAGGGCTCCTGTCTCCGGAGCGCCCCCCAGCAAAGATGCCCCCCCCTCGGGTCCTGTGACCGCCCGTATTTTAGTTTTTGTTTGGCCGCTGGGCGGCCGCCTATCGGCGAACACCTGGCTAACAGACAGCCAGCCGCCCTGCCAGCAAGCGGCCGGCTGTTAGCCAGGCGCCCGTGGGCGGGCGGGCTAGCAAGTTCTGCCCTTCTGTTATAGCCGGCGCGGCTCCGGTTGCACAATGGGAAAGTGTTGTTCGGCCGCGCGGGGCGACGAGGGCGCCGACCCGCCGGGCGGCGGAACGAGCGGAGACAAACCGGGGGTCCCGTACAGCCAGATCCGCGACGAACTCCAGTCTTTGGACCTCCTGCTCTTCCGGGGCAGCGATGCGATTTCGGACTTTATCCGGCTCCTGGAGGGGCACTTCCTCGAGCCGACCTCGACCCTCCTGGACGGCGCCGAGAAGTATCAGGGGTCGCCGGACGAGTTCTCCCACGTCGGGATGGTCGTCCGGCCGGACATACTCGACGACCCTCGGACGCAGCCCGGCGCCGTGTACGTCTGGGAGTCCACGATGAGCGGGACGCTGGGCGACGGCGCGTACAACATCGACGGGGTGAGCTACCTCGGGGTCCAGCTCCGCGACCTCGGGCGGGTCGTCGCCGACTACGACGCCCCGCCCGACACCCGTCTGGCCGTGGCTCCGCTCCGCCCGGAGGTGCGGGCGGCCGTGTTCGGCGAGAAGGGCGAGAGGCTCCCGGAAGTCAGGCAGCGCTTCACCGCGCTCTTCAAGGACCTCAACGGGCGGCGCTACGACGCCAATCCGGGGAGCCTCGCGGGCGCTATGGTCCCCCCCTTGCGGATCTTCCGCGACGGGGCCGAGGACTTCCTGGGAACTCACAACTGGCTCTTCTGCAGCGAGCTGGTGGCGCTTGTTTACCGGGAGCTGGGGGTGTTCTCCGCGGAGGTCCGCCCCCGGAACGTTATCCCCATGGACCTGCTGGGTTTCGACGCCGACGGGGTCGCGGAAGGGGGCGTCCCCGTGGTCGTCCAGGCGCCCCGGGCGTACACCCGCGACCCCCCGCCGACGGTCCCGCCCCCGCCCATGCCGGGCGGGCCCGACGGCCTCCCGGAGTTCGTGGTCGAGCAGTTCGCCGAGCTTATCCCCAGGGGCGCCGACGGCGGGCCTTCTCTGGCCGCCTCTGTCTCCGCGCCCGCGCCCGCCCCCGAGCCCGAGGACCCCACCGCCTCGGAGGGCCCGCCGGCCGCCGGCGAAGACAAAAAGTAGGGAGCCCCGGTGGGCTACGCGTTATAGTCGTAGTACACAATGTACATAGGGTAGAGCTGCTGCTCGCGGCGCACCGCGTACTGGTCGCCGTTGCCCCCTCCGAAGGTGTCGACCCGAATTTCTTTGAATCTTTTTCCGCGCCCGGCGCTAGCCGAGTCTTGGGGGGTCTCGACCGCCCCGAGGAGGGCCCGGGCGACGACCATGCAGAGAGCTCCGTTGCGGTCGGCGACAGCGTACTGGTGGGCGAAGCTCGCGTTGGCCGCCACATAGATACCTCTTCCGAGCGCCTGGCCGTGCTGCGCGCCCGAAAGGCGGATGTCGAACCCACTGCGCGCGATCGATCCCGCGCTGGCTCTCCAAGTCGCATGGTAGAGGAGCCTCTCGTCCGTAGGGCTCCCCCGCTTTTTAAGGGAGGCGCGGCACATTTTCCAAGCCTCCCAGAGCCCCCGATTGCGCACTATGAAAATTTTGTCGATCTGGGCTCTCGGGAGCGTCCGACGGAGGCCGGAAACGAGGTCCTTATATTCCGGGGCATCGGGCGGGAGTTGGACCAGGTTGGGGCCGCCACGTTCGGCGCGCCGGGCTGTCATGGTCAGCCAGCAGTTTTGCCCGGGGCAGAGGGAATCTGTCAGCGGGTCCGGCAGCACCTTGCCCAAACCGCGTGAGAAGACAGCCAGGCAGACGTCGCAGGCGTGGTGGCCGTCCCCGCAGCAGGCGGCCGAGCCGGGTAGCCCGCAGAACTCGCAAGCGCCGAGCGAGCTTATTAGCTCTCCAGGGGTCTCCTTCTTCTCAGGGGCGTCCGGGTCCGCCATCTGCAGGCCCCGGCGCTGGTTCAAAAATGGCTCGGCGCCCTGCGCGGGGTTTTTCTGCACCGGGCATAGACGCCGGCATGCCGCTCGAGCGGAGCAAAGATAGTAAAGGTCCTTTCTACCGCTGGGGGGACAAAGGGGCGAAGTACCGCTACACGGCCGGGGATCCGGCGGGGCGCGGGCGGGCGAAAGAGAAAGCCTTGGCCCAGGGACGCGCGATCGCCGCCAGTCGGGGGCGGGCCGGCGGGGCGCGCCCCAAGCTCGAAGTTATGGATCCCCGCTCCTCGGTCCGTCTCCCCGATAGGCCATCGAGCCTCGGAAGCTTGCCGGAGAGCCGCCGCGCGGCGGAGGGCCGGAACTCAGAAGTTTGCTGCAACTTCAAGAACTTGGGGGACCCCCACGCCGATACGAGCATCGCGTGGCCGGGTCAGGCCTGCCCTCCGAGCGTGGCCAAAGCGGCCCTCTGCTCGAAGCGGGCCAAAGAGAAGCGGGAAGCCAAGTCAAAAAAAGGGATCGCCGCCCACATCGTCCGGGTTTGAGCGGCGCGCGCCATTTTTGCCCCCCGGGCCCGCATACGCGAAACTTGTCCCGCCGGAGTCTGGCCGCCGGGGTCCGGCCGCCGAGGGGCGCCCCCCGGGGGTCGTCGAGAGACGGGCGCTCCGGCGGAAGAGACGGCGCGCTTTTTTTGAAGGGGCACGCGCACGGGTACACACATGGCGCTTGACCCGACCGCCGAAGAATTCCGCCCACCCGTGGCCCCCTTGACGCTTATGGCGCGCACGGTGCGCGGCACTGTGCACTACACGCACCTCAGCCCCCCCTACGGGGCCCGCTCTGCTGGCGACTCCCGGAGCGACCCACCTACCCTCCGATTGGCGCCAAGACGTTCGCCCCCCCTCGTACGTCGGCCCGCCGGGACGGGAGGCGGAGGGGCCAGCCCGGAGCCCGTCGCGGCCGAATGCGAAGACTACGGCCCCGATCCTCTGCGCCCGTGCTATCGCGCGCCTGCGCGCCTCGCGACCTCCACCGAGTCTCCAGCGGAGCGGCCCCCCCCTTTACTCCATCCGGTCCCTATCCGGCTCACGGCGTCGGACGATCCGCGCCAGTCGTGGCTGCCGCGGCCGGGCATAGGCAGCGAAGGGATGACCCGCTCGGCCTCGAGCCTCCCGCCGGCGAGTCCCGGAGTCTCGCCTGCCAGCTCGGCCCGCTCCGCTGGAGACCCGCCGACAGCTCCCGAAGACCCGCCCGCCGACCCCGAAGACCCGCCCGTCGTCCCCGAAGACCCGCCCGGCGGCCCCGGAGACCTCTCCGCCGGCCGCGAAGACCGCCAAAGCGAGGGGCTCGAAGCCCGGCGCGAGAGGTGTTGGCGCGAGTATGGCCCCCCCACTGACGCGGATAGGGAGTATGTGCGGTATCGGGTCCCGTGGGGGAGTCTCTGGATATACGACCCTGTGAGGGCCGCCGCGTACGTGCCCGGACGGGTCGCCGACCAGCGCGCCCCCCCTCCCAGATATTCGGCCCAAAACCCGCGGGCCCGATTTATTTTTTGAACCGCGCGGATCAGGAGGATCTATAAGAACCCGGATGGCTGCTGGTCCCGTCGTCGTTTCGTTTGCAGGCGCGCCCCGCTACGCCGATCCCGTCGATTCGTTGGTTGAAGAGGTCTGTCGCGAGGTGCGCGAGGATCGGCGCGGCGGGGCCAGGAAAAAGGTGCGCAAACGAGTCCGCTCGTTCTTTCGGGCCGGGTGCCGGGGGGTGCCGGGGGCGATCGTCCACGAGGCACATGTATTCGAGGATAGCAGTCGCCTTTGGCGGGCGGTCTGCCACGCGGTCGGGCTCGACCCTGGCCCGGTTACGCCCGAGGCTCTTTCTGTTGGGCGCCCGAGGTTGGCTGTGAGCGCGTACTGCTTTAGGATGTGCCCCGTCGTGTACCACTGAGCGGCGCGCCCCTTCCCTTTTTCGGGCGGGCTCGGGGGTCTCGGCGCGGCGGGCCTAGAAGAAAGCGCCGTCGAATTATTATCATTATGATAATGGAACCCGCCCGAGCGGATCGCCGACTGACGCGCCCCCCCGAGCGAGGCGCCTTGTGCGCTTCTGCCTCTTGCGGCTCGGCGCTCTCGCCGTCCGCTGCCTACCAGGCGGGAGGCGCCCCCCGTCCGTGGACCCCGTCGGGGATGATCGACCTGCGGTCTCAGCGCCCCTCCCCACCTTCTCGTCGGACGGAGACATGCCGCTCGCCCCCCGCCCTTGCCGGGGGCGCCCCCCGCTCCGCTGAGCGCCCGGCGGGGGGGGCCTTCGAGGCCAAGCGCCGCCGGGCCAGCTCGTGCCCGGCCGGACGACCGCGGGCTGGCGAAGCCCCCCCGCTCTCGCTCAAAAAAGGCTGGTTTTCGCAGTTCAGCGCGGCCAACAACGGCTGCTGCGTCTATCTGACCCCGAGGGGCGCCCAGGTGTTCGTGACCTCGGTCACCGAGCTCAACGCCGATCTGCCCGTGATCCTCAGCGTAGACACTCTCTGCGTTGGCGACGTCGTGGACGGGTCCGCGCGTCGCTGGGAGTGCGGTCATAGTCGCCGCCCGCTCGGTTCGGGAGAGGCGAGGCTCCAGAAGACTAAGCGGAAGCCGGTCCCGAGGCATTCGGAGGATACCCAAATCTTGTTCGCCTCCCCGCCGGCCTCTCCGACGCGTGGACCCGGTAGCACCGCAGGGACGGGGCCGACCTTGACCCCCAAACAGCGCGCGTGGAGGGAGCAGGCTCTTTTGTTTCTCTAAGTCCGGGCGGCGCTTTTTCAGGCCGCTGGGCCGCGCCCCAAAAAAGGGATGCCGGCGCTGGGCGCTCGCGACAGGCGGAGCTCACAATGGGGCTACGATAGGGGCGATCGTGAAGGTCGCGCACTGCCTTTCCGAAGTCGTCCTGATTTCGATCCCTGCCCGGTTCGTGGTTTTCATGGACTGCTCTACGGCGGTGTACACCATCTCGTCTGTAGTGTTTTCGGCCCGCCTATTTGCGGGGTCGGCGGCGCAAATGGCATCCCGCTCTGCGATCGCGGCGGCTTTGGCCAACTCGTAAGTAGCGTAAGGTCCTTTGTGGGTCACGGTCCTGGGGGGGCCATTGAGTTCTACGGTTATCATGTGGGTTGCGGCCATTTTGGTCCTGCTCGTAATGCGTGCAAAGGCGAACCTTTAATATGCCAAGGGGGCCTTCAGAGCGAATGCTATACTTACCTCGACAAAACCTCCGGCGTCTTCGGGACCTGAGACGCGGGCCCCCCATCTTTCCCCGGCGGCGGCGTCCAAGCTCAGCTCTTCGGACAGCACGCACGGCTCCTCCCCGAGCGTCAGGGAGGTCGCCGCGCGGAACGTCGTCGCCCCCTCGGCGTCCGCGACAAGGCGGCCGATGTCGATACGTATGGGCGCCTTGCCGCCCGCTTTCACGTCGGCGCCCGAGCGGGCCGCCGCACATCGGGCGAGGGCCCCCGAGTACATGAGAGGAATGCATTCGGCCCCCCCGCCCCAGGCGACCGCCCCCCCGCGGACCGCCCCTCGGCCGAGGTAGGTCGCGTCGCGCCTCGAGTGGACGTCCTGGACCCCCCCCATCAGGACCCCCATCAGGTCCATCGACTCGATGGCCAGAGGGTCTTTCGCGGGGCCCGGGGGCATGCCCTTGGGGCGGCGGTGGGCGGGCACCTCTTCGCATCCGAACTGCGCGTGCCAATCTTGGGCGGTCGGCCCGATGCAGACCTGCTCGGGCGGGTTACCTTTGTAGTGGTACAGCGAGACAGGGATCCTGGCGAGCTTGGTCATGAGCTCGCCCGGCTCGGGGCGGCGGAAGCCCGTTTTTTGTTCCCGGTCGCAGACTGACGACCACGAGCTGTCCCCCGCGTTTAGTCTGACCCCGGTCGAGTTCGCAGAGTTTGTGAACCAGCGGCAGCCGTTTACCGAGCGGAAGTAGATTCTGTGGGCGACCGTCGTCTGCAGCGAGGTCCCGCCGTTGCTGTCCGAGAATAGGAGACAGCCGTCGTGGCCCGCCGTCGTGTCCGAGCCCAGCACGATCGTGTGCTCCATGTCGCCGTCCGTCACGTTGTTGTGCCCCCCGAGCCAGGCGCAGCTCTCTACGGTGTTTGAGACGTCGTTGCTGAAGCCTCCGAGGCAGACCGTGTTCGTCGCGTTTCCCGTAAGCTCGTTGTTGTTGCCCCCGACCCACGCGCTGCGGGTCGCGTCGCCCGATGTGGCGTCGTTGCTATCGCCCGCGATCCATGCCGAATTGGTCGCACTCACCGAGCAATTATGACTGCCGCCGCCCAGCCATACGCTCCGGCTTATGGCGCCCGTAAGCTCGAGATTGTTGGCGCCTATCATCACGCAGCTGTCCTGGCCGGCTGAGTCCATGTACGAGTTTGTGCATGAGTAGACCCCGCAGTTGGTCCCAGCGGTGTTTCCCGACCCTATTACGCTCGTTCCGATAAAACAGGTCGTGCTCCCGAGGACCACGCACTCGTCGCCGTCTCCGCCGTCCCCACTGGTGGTATCTTCGGTCCGAATCGCGCAACCTTCGCTGGCTCCGATGAGGCTGCTCGCGCACCGCTCGCCGACGAGGCGGCTGTCGATGCTGGCGTAGATACCACAGTTCGTAGCTCCGCCGCTTACACCGCCTACCCTTCCCTCGAGGATGCAACCGCTGCTCGCGCTGATTGTGCCGCCCTGCGTTTCGGCGGTAAGAGTATTGTTGTGGCCCGACGTGATGGCATTGACTTGGTCGCCCACTCCAGTGGTGGAGTAAATGGGCGAGATGTTATTAGTCCCTTCGTACGATTCGGCCTCGATCTCGAGGTCGTTCGCGTTGCTGTTGACGTTCATCCCGTCCCCGGCGGTGAGGCCCTTTATCGTCAAAGCGGGCCCGGCTCCGTCGGAGATCAGGCTAGTACCGCCCGCGGAGCTGAGCGTGACGTTCGTTCCGAGCGAGTTGATCGTGACCTGATTCGCGCCTCCGGTGAGACTGATGGCGGTCCCGGCGTTCAAGCCCTTCGCCGCGAGGGTGGGACCGGTTCCGTCATTCACGAGAGATACTGCTCCGCCGGCGGAGCTGAGCGTGATGTTGGTGCCGGTCGCGGCGACCGTCACGTCGTTCGCGGCGCCTGTGAGACTGATGCCAGTCCCGGCAGTTAGGCCTTTGTTTGACAGAGTGGGCCCGGTTCCGTCAACGACGAGAGACTCGGTCCCGCCGGCGGAAGCAAGCGTAACACCGGAAGCAGGGGAGGTATTTGCGATCGTAACGTCGTTTGCGCCGCCGGTAAGGCTGATGCCAGTCCCGGCGGTGAGGCCCTTGTTGGAGAGTGTGGGCCCTGCGCCGTCAACTACCAGAGTCTCGGTCCCGCCTGCGGAGCTGAGAGTAACGCTCGAGGCAGGGGAAGTGTTCGAAATGGTTACAACGTTCGCGCCCCCTGCGAGGCCGATGCCGGTCCCGGCGGTGAGACCCTTAATGGCGAGTGTGGGCCCGGTCCCATCGTTCACGAGGGTCTCAGTCCCACCTGCCGAGCTGAGTGTGGTCGTCGGAGCCTCAGTTATGGGGTACTGCGAGGCCATCGCCCAGCGAGCCCCTTTTATTCGTACCCGGGAAAGTTGCGGATGCTCCGCGGGTCTATATGACTGCGCTCTTCATGCGCGCTCTGGATACGACTGCCGTGGGCCGTGCCGCCGAACGACCCCGAGCGACTCTCCGCCGCCGATCCAGTCGTCTGGAGGGAGAAGCCCTGGAGTTGCCACGGGCTCCCGTCGGACCAATTGCGCACTTGCATCGCCCGCGGACTCGAGACAGGGGTCCGCGCCCACTCGGCCGCGTTGAGACGCATTTGGAGACGGTCGTGCTCCTCCGGAGACTCGCGAAGCGGACTGAATCCCGGAGTGGACTCGTGGTGACTAAAAAAAGTGGTGTATTTCGGATGGACCGGGCCGGGCTGTGCCGCAGCCTCTTCAAATAAGAGCTCTCTCCAGTGCGCGAATTTTTTCGCCCTGCGCGCGGAGCTGCTCAGCCTGCTCTTGGGCTAAGGTGTACAGTCCTTTGACAGCCGCCAGTGAGATTCCCGTGGGGTCCATCGTGTCGATCTTCAGCGGGTCCTTCGACCCCGAGGGGAAGGCCGCGTGCCAGGCCTGTGCGGTAGGCCCTCGATAGATGGCGTCCGTGTCCCCCTCCGCGTAGTCGAACTCCCAGATATCTACGTTTTCGAGGCTTCGGAGTACTTCTCGGCCATCCAGCCGGTGGTGGAGGTTTTTGAGGTTTTCGTCGCACACTGAGACCCACGCGCCGCCTCCCGCGGCAAGCGAGACTCCGGCCGTGTTCGCGGTGTTTGTGAAGAAAGTGGCTCCCCCGGTGCAACGGGCAAGGAACTGGTGGTTGACCGTCGTCTGCAGCGAGGTCCCGCCGTTGCTGTCCGAGAATAGGAAGCAGCCGTCGTGGCCCGCTGTCGTGTCCGAGCCCAGCACGATCGTGTGCTCCATGTCGCCGTCCGTCACGTTGTTATGGCCCCCGAGCCAGGCGCAGCTCTCTACGGTGTTTGAGACGTCGTTGCTGAAGCCTCCGAGACAGACCGTGTTCGTCGCGTTTCCCGTGAGCTCGTTGTTGTTGCCCCCGACCCACGCACTGCGGGTCGCGTCGCCCGATGTGGCGTCGTTGCTATCGCCCGCGATCCATGCCGAATCGCTCGCACCCACCGCGCAAGTATGATTGTCGCCGCCCAGCCATGCGCTCCGGGTTATGGTGCCCGTTAGCTCGAGATTCCTCGCGCCTATCATCACGCAGTTGTCCTGGCCGGCTGAGTCCATGTACGAGTTCAAGCATGAGTAGATCCCGCAGTTGGTTCCGGCCGTGTTTCCCGACCCTATTGCGCTCGCTCCGATAAAACAGGTCGTGCTTCCGAGGACCACGCACTCATCGCCGTCTCCGCCGTCTCCGCTGATGGAATCTTCGGTCCGGATCGCGCAACCTTCGCTGGCCCCGATGAGACTGCTCGTGCACCGCTCGCCGACGAGGCGACTGTCGACGCAGGCATAGATACCACAGTTCCTGGCTCCACCGGATGCTCCGGCTACTCTCCCCTCGAGGATACAACCGCTACTCGCGCTGATTGTGCCTCCCTCCGCTTCGGCGGTAAGGGTGTTGTTGTGACCCGACGTGATCGCGTTGACTTGGTCGCCCACTCCAGTAGTAACGTAAATGGGTACGATATTATTAGTCCCTTGGTACGACTCAGCCTCGATCTCGAGGTCGTTCGCGTTGCTGTTGACGTTCATCCCGTCCCCGGCGGTGAGCCCCTTAATCGTCAAAGCGGGCCCAGCGCCGTCGGTGATCAGGCTAGTACCCCCCGCGGAGCTGAGAGTGACGTTCGTGCCTAGCGAGTTGATCGTGACCTGATTCGCGCCCCCGGTGAGACTGATGGCGGTCCCGGCGGTTAGTCCCTTAGTCGCAAGGGTGGGACCGGTTCCGTCGTTCACGAGAGTCTCAGTTCCGCCGGCGGAGCTGAGCGTGATGTTGGCGCCGGTCGCGGCGACCGTCACGTCATTTGCGCCCCCGGTGAGACTAATTCCTGCCCCCGCGGTGAGTCCCTTGTTAGACAGAGTGGGGCCAGTACCGTCGACGACGAGAGTCTCGGTCCCGCCTGCGGAAGCAAGCGTAACGCTAGAGGCGGGAGAGGTGTTCGCGATCGTAACATCGTTGGCAGCGCCAGTAAGACTAATGCCCGTCCCAGCGGTGAGGCCCTTGTTAGACAGGGTGGGCCCAGCGCCGTCGACGACTAGAGTCTCAGTCCCGCCGGCGGAGCTGAGCGTGATGTTGGCGCCGGTCGCGGCGACCGTCACGTCATTTGCGCCCCCGGTGAGACTGATTCCTGCCCCCGCGGTGAGTCCCTTGTTAGACAGAGTGGGGCCAATACCGTCGACGACGAGAGTCTCGGTCCCGCCTGCGGAAGCAAGCGTAACGCTAGAGGCGGGAGAGGTGTTCGCGATCGTAACATCGTTGGCAGCGCCAGTAAGGCTAATGCCCGTCCCAGCGGTGAGGCCCTTGTTAGACAGGGTGGGCCCAGCGCCGTCGACGACTAGAGTCTCAGTCCCGCCGGCGGAGGCGAGAGTCACGCTCGAGGCGGGGGAGGTATTCGCGATTGTAACGTCGTTCGCGGCGCCTGTGAGGCTGATGCCCGTCCCGGCGGTGAGGCCTTTGTTTGCCAGAGTAGGCCCAGTACCATCTTGGACGAGCGACTCAGTCCCGCCGGCGGAGCTTAAAGTGACCCCTCCGCCTGTCGCAGCGATCGTGATGTCGTTCGCAGCCCCGGTTAGAGTGATTCCAGCCCCCGCGGTCAGGCCTTTAGTCGCAAGGGTCGGTCCGGTGCCGTCCTGAACGAGCGTCTCGGTCCCGCCGGCGGAGGCGAGAGTCACGCTCGAGGCAGGGGAGGTATTCGCGATCGTAACGTCGTTTGCGGCGCCCGTGAGGCTGATGCCCGCCCCGGCGGTGAGGCCCTTGTTAGTCAGGTCTGGCCCTGTGCCATCTACTACCAGGGTTTCGGTCCCGCCGGCGGAGGCGAGAGTCACGCTCGAGGCAGGGGAGGTATTCGCGATCGTAACGTCGCTTGCGGCGCCTGTGAGGCTGATGCCTGTCCCGGCGGTCAGGCCTTTGTTAGCAAGAGTAGGCCCGGTACCGTCCTGAACGAGCGTCTCAGTCCCGCCCGCCGAGCTAAGCGTGATATTGGTGCCGGTCGCTTCGATTGTAACGTCGTTCGCGGCTCCGGTAAGGCTGATGCCCGTCCCGGCGGTCAAGCCCTTGTTGGTCAAGGTCGGCCCTGTGCCGTCGACTACCAGAGTCTCGGTCCCCCCTGCAGAGGCGAGAGTCACGCTTGAAGCTGGGGATGTGTTCTCGACCGTTACGTCGTTTGCGGCCCCAGTGAGGCTAATGCCCGTTCCTGCGGTGAGGCCTTTAGTCGCGAGAGTTGGTCCGGTCCCGTCCTGGACGAGGGTCTCGGTCCCGCCCGCCGAGCTAAGCGTGATGTTGGTGCCGGTCGCTTCGATTGTGACGTCGTTCGCGGCTCCGGTTAGGCTGACACCGATCCCCGCGGTCAGGCCTTTGTTGGACAAGGTCGGCCCGGTGCCGTCGACTACCAGAGTCTCGGTACCTCCAGCGGAGCTGAGTGACACACTTGTGGCCGGAGAGGTGTTAGCGATTGTCACGTCGTTCGCAGCCCCTGTCAGGCTCACACCCACCCCGGCGGTCAGGCCTTTAGTCGCGAGGGTCGGGCCCGTCCCGTCTTGGACGAGTGTCTCGGCCCCCCCCGCGGAACTGAGCGTGACACTGGAACCCGGAGAGGCGTTCGAAATTGTCACTTCGTTTGCGGCCCCAGTGAGTGTAATCCCTGCTCCGGCGGTCAGCCCCTTGGTCGCGAGAGTCGGCCCGGTGCTGTCTTGGACGAGCGTCTCGGTCCCGCCCGCGCTGGCGAGGGTCACCGAGTCTAGAAAGGCCAAGACGTGGTCGGTGCCCGCGTCGTCCGTGTACATGGGTACATTTGGCGTGTCGTCCCGCGCCCAGAAGACTCCGTCGCCCGCCAGCGGCGCCTGCGGGACCGATGCCTGCTCGACGACCACGAGGCCGGTGGGGTCGATAACTCCGCCCACCGTCAGTTTCCCGGGCATCGTCACCGGGCCGTCAAGGTTGATCAGAGATCCCGCGGCCCCGCCGGCGAGGACCCGGAAGCCCCCGGCGGCTCCGAAGGTCACCTCGTTAGGAGCCGTGCTGGCCCGGGCAGTCGAGTCTGACCAGACAAACGAGTTCGCGTCGCTGGCGGTTGATCCCGCGCCTCCCGCCCAAGCGGCTGCCCCCGAGGCGGTCGTGTCCAATCCTGAGGCGAAACTGTTAGCTCCTCGGTTTGCCACGTTCCACTGGGCTCCTGTCACTGAGCCTGCCCGGAAGGCCGCCTGACTTTCGTCAAACATGAAGCGGCTCCCGGCGCCTTCGGTCGTCGTGGTGGGAAAGGCGAGGTCAGCGGTTGCCGAGACTGGGAAGGCCGGGTCACGGTGCAGCGTCGTCCCGCTCGCGTCGGCAGTCTCGATCCAAGGAAAGGACGGAGGGGCAACCGCCATTCCGCCAAAGGGCCCGACGTACTGGAACCAAGTCAGGCTCAGTGGCTGGGGGTACTGCGAGGTACCGTCGGGGTTTTCGGGGATGCCGTTGGGGAACTCGACATAGCTGTTCGCGAAGTCGAGGATCCACTCCGACGCGACCAAAGGGTGGTTCACCCCGTCTGCGTCGGTAATTACCGGCGTGTATCCGGTCGCCGGGGACGGCGGCGTCTCGAGCGTCGGGAGGACGCTCCCGGCGACTGGCCCGGTTTGCCCCCAGGTCGCGGGTATCGCGTTGACGAGTCCCGCAGGCCCAGCGGCTAGCCGAAATTTTTTGGTCGTCCCCGGGATCAGCTCTAGGAGCCGGAGTTTTCGAAGACTGACGTTGGGGACTGCGTCCTGATCGTTGTCATTGAGGAGAGCGGGGTCGGGGACGTCGGGGATATCGCCGTAGTTGTTCCAGATGTCGATCAGCCGAGTCGGGTGGCGGTAAACTGCGTCTCCCTGAACGGCGACATAAGTGTGTTCGCGGTGATGGTGCAGAGTCTCAACATAGAGGGGCTGCTCGAACGCGGGATTTTCCGACATCGCGACCGGATGTACCAACGATCTCACCAGATAACGAGGGCGAGGCTGTTATACTAATGGGATTAAATAAGAGGGTCAATAGAATGTCTATGGGCAAAGAGGGCTCACCGTATCGAAAAAAGTGGGGCCCAGACGCGGTAAGACGTTCCTGGCCCGAAAAAGCTTCCACACGGCGTTTGACGAAACTCCGGAGGATGGGCCGCGCCTGGTCACGCCTCTCCAGCGCCCGGAGGCGACCCTCCGTTCGCTTTCGATATGGTGCACTTGTTCCTCACTAAGACTGTCCGCATCGGGCCGTGTGGGGCTGTCGTTTTCTTGGAAAGGACCGGGTCCGTCTCTAGCGCCGCCACCCGCTTCAAGACCTCGCCGCAGCTCGAAATGTCCGGCTGTTCCGGAAGACCTTCTTCGTGCCCATATGGCTGCTTTCGGAAAAGGACATCAACGCTTTTCTGAACCATTGGGCTCAGGACAGCTTCGATCGGTTTAATCTGCCAGCCCGAAGCTTCGTGGACCAAAGCGTCCGAAGTCTTTTTATTGGGGAGAAAGCAGGTAATGTTCTCCGGCTTCGCGGGGTCGCTGAACACGACTAGCGCGGCGTCGAGCAACGCCTGGATCCCCGGATCCGCCGCGCTCCTCGCGTTCATGAGGAGCTCATAAATCTGCGGGGCAGTGATGTGATCGACCCGCTCTTGACCGAATATGTTCACAGTAACTTCGTTACGCACTTCGTTCTTTGTGTTATTGGTTGTTTCGCAGCTAGTCACGTGTAACTGCTGAATCTGGTTCACCGTTGCGTGCTCACCCGTTGCCTGGACCGTTTGCTGTAGGGGCGGCGGAGAGGCGCGCGTTGACTGACTCCGCTCTGCGAGGAGCTGGCGCATTTGATTTTCAAGCTCTCGGATCCGCTCATTTTGTGCAGTAATCGACTCGTCTGGAACAAGCTCTCGTTTGTGCATCGGGCACCTCGTATTTTCGTGGCGGCTTCGTCCAGAAATATGTGCGAATGTCCGCCCGCAGAACCGGCACGGATACCCCAGTGCGATGTCTGCAGGCGCGGTATGTGCCGGCTCGCAAGGAGTTTTCCGCAGCGAGTGGCGTTTCAGCTGGGACGGGTATTTGAACTGTTTTCCGCACAACTGGCACGTTCTATCCATGTCCTCACCTACTCGGATAACAATTACCCACTTTGTGCAGTCCTTATCCGTTTTGTTTAATTGCACCTTACCCGTTTTGTGCAATCTGGGTCGGTCTTGTGCTGGTCCATTTCCGTTTCGGGTTGCTTCCTGACTTTTTATTACCCGAATTGTTTAGAAATGTTATCCGTTTGGGGAGAGGGGGGAGAATTTTGAGCCCGGAAGCGCGAACTCGATTTTTTTCCTCGGCGGCCGGCGGAGATTCCACACATAAGAAGTTCCGTGCGGATGGGCCTTATCTGTTTTGTGTAGTCGCACCTTACCCGTTTTGTGCAATCTGGGTCGGTCTTGTGCTGGTCCATTTCCGTTTCGGGTCGCTCCCTGACTTTTTATTACCCGAATTGTTTAGAAATGTTACCCGTTTGGGGAGAGGGGGGAGAATTTTGAGCCCGGAAGCGCGAACTCGAATTTTTCCTCGGCGACC